>WBZL01003719.1_pt1 | contig 13734 bp, 13 predicted proteins | sample 5204291 | NCBI WGS metagenome assembly WBZL01 (sample SAMN12344345, study PRJNA552823) | activated sludge metagenome | biome: Activated sludge suspended growth; feature: Nitrification reactor; material: Wastewater; isolation source: activated sludge from nitrification reactor of wastewater...
GCGGGCGATCCCGCTGGTGATCTTCGGCGGGCTCGTCTTCACCGCGCTGCGACCGACGCTCGGCGGGATGACGGCGCCAGTGGCGGCGTACACGGCGGCGATCTGCGTGATGGGGTGGCGGGCGCTAGCGCTGCTCGGGCGCGGCGACGGTCGCGACACGTGGTTCGCCGCGGCCGGCGCGCTCGCGTTCATCGCCAGCGACACGATCCTCGCGTTCAACCGCTTCAGCGAGCCGATCGCGGGGGCCGGCTACTCGATCATCCTGCTCTATTGGCTCGGGCAGCTCGGGATCGCGGCGTCGGCTTGGGATCACTCGCGCGCGCGAGGATGACCTGCGCTCTTCCTGCGGGGAGGGTCGCGGCGGCCCGGCTGGCCACGTATGATGGCCAGGAGGGGGTGCCGCGGTGAGCGAGGGGGTTCGGCCGGTGTTCGTGAACGTTCCGCCGGCGATGGTCCACGAGCCGTCGGGGCTGCGGGTGTGGCTCACCGAGCCGCCGGGCCTGGTCACCCAGATCACCCGCGAGCCGCACGTGACCCTCGACGTCGCGCGCTTCCTCTCGGGGCCGGTGACGGAGGCGCTGATGGCCCTGCCGCGGGCGCCGGGGCAGCGCTTCGTCTTCCTCCACGAGTGGACGCGCTTCCGCAGCTACGAGCCCGAGGCGCGCGATGAGCTGACGCAGTGGGCGATGAACCTCAAGGACCAGCTCGGCCTCATGCTCTTCGTGATCTCGAAGGAGGCGAGCTCGATGGTGCGGATGGGGATCAAGGTGGGGACGATGACGCTGAAGCTCGCGGGGATCGACAGCGAGCTGGTCGACTCGATCGACCCGGCCCTCGCGGCGCACGGGATCCGCCCGCGGGTCAACGCGGCGCATTGACCGGGGCCCGCCGCTCCGCGAAGATCGCGGGCCGACGATGCCTCGCTTCCCCGATCTCGTCGCGGCGCCGGTGGTCCCTGGCGGCGCCGCGTACTCGGCCCTCGCCGACCGGATCGCCGCCGTGCGCGGCGAGACCTACCCGCTGCACCTCGGCGACACCTGGCGGGCGCCGCCGGTCGGCGCGCGGATGGAGGACCTGCGCTGCGACGAGGTGCCGGGGCTCCACAACTACGCGCCCTTCGATGGTCACCCGCCGCTGGTGGCGGCGATCGGCGCGAGGCGATCGGCGCGCGATGGGGTGGCGACCGGGCCGGGGGAGCTCCTGATCACCGCGGGGGCGACGGCGGGGTTCGGGGCGATGCTCAGCGCGACGGTGAACCCGGGCGAGGAGGTGCTCTGCCTGGCGCCGCACTGGCCGCTCATCGTCGGGCTCATCCGGCAGGCGCACGCAGAGCCGGTGGCGGTCCCCTTCCATGGCGCGGTGGGGAGCGCGGAGGAGGCGGTGGCGGCGCTGGCGGCTCGCGTGACGGCGAGGAGCGCTGCGCTCTACCTGGGGACGCCGAACAACCCGACGGGCGAGGTGATCCCGCGCGCGTGGCTGGCGTCGATCGTCGCGTGGGCCGAGGCCGAGGGGCTCTGGATCTTCGCCGACGAGGTCTACGAGGACTTCGTCTACCGCGGGGAGCACGTGCGCTGTCGGGCGCTCGCGCCGACGCGGACGCTGGCAGCGCACTCGTTCTCGAAGGCCTACGGGATGGCGGGGAACCGCTGCGGCTACGTGGTCGGGCCGCCCGCGGCGATCGCCCTCGCGCGCCGCGCCGCGGCCCACACCTTCTACGGCACGCCGATGGCGAGTCAGGTCGCGGCGACGCGGGTGCTGGGGCCCGAGGGGGACGCGTGGATCGCCGAGGCGAAGGAGAGCTACGCGGCGGTGGGGGCGGCGGCGGCGGCTCGCCTGGGGCTGCCGCCGCCGGCGGGGGGGACCTTCCTCTTCTTCGATGTCGCCGAGCACCTGGGCGCGGGCGGCCTGCCGGAGCTGCTGGGGCGCTGCGCCGATCGAGGGCTCCTCCTCGCGCCCGGGACCTCGTTCGGGCACTACCCTACGCACGTGCGCCTCTGCTTCACCGCGGTGCCGCCGGAGCGGGCGCTCCGTGGGGTCGAGGTGCTGGCGGCGATCCTCGGGCGCTAGCCTGGCCTCAGTCGAGGAGGCGGCGGGGCTCGGCGGCGTCCTCGGTGTCGAGCTGTCCCGAAAGCCAGAAGGCGCCGGAGATCACGTTGCCCGGGCGGAGGTCGTGATCGCCGAGGAGGGCGGCGTCGATGACGACGTCGAGGACGCCGCCGAAGGTGATGAGCTCGGCCCACTGGTAGCGGGCGCCGGTGAGCGGGTTGGTGCGGCGGGAGGCGGAGCGGATGACGCCGGTGATGATCGCGTAGGCCTCCGGCGGGCTCTCGTCCTCGGCGCCCTCGGGGGCGAAGAGGCCGGCGGGGATGAAGGACATCGCTGCGAGGCGCGGCCGCTCCTCGTCGGCGTCGGCGGCGGCGGCGGTGTCGTAGGCGTCGGTGTCGGGCCAGACCTCGATCGCGTGGGCGAAGCCCGCGAGCTGGACGCTGGCGAAGATCGGGAAGTCGAGCTGGCCGTAGAGCGCGCGGTCGGGGCAGTCGAAGACGAAGGGGTAGAGGCCGCCTTCGGGGTCGTCGCCGTCGGGGCAGCGCCACGCGTAGAACGAGCCGTCGAGGGCGGTGTGCGAGGGGCGGTCGACCTCGTCGATCACGCCGACCCGCCAGCGGTGGGTGCCGGCGAAGTGCGGGGCCATGCCGATGAGACCGCCGTCGTCGTCGACCTGCAGCCAGAGCTCGGGGCCGTCACCCGCCGACCAGACCAGGTAGCGGCCGTCGTCGACCTCGATCACTTCGGCGTCGACCGAGGCCTGATCGGCGATGGCGATCATCTGCTCGACGGAGTCGATCTCGAAGCCGATGGTCGAAAAGTGGCTTGGCACCCGAAGAGCCTAGCGAATCGCCGGCCGGGTGTCGCGGCGCTGGATGGGCCGATTCGCCTCGTACGGTGCCCCCGGCCGCGCTTTCGCGCGGCGCGAAGCGGGCTCTTCGCTCGCCTCGCGCCCCGTCGCTCAGCCGATCGCGTACTTGATCCGAACCCGCGCGCTGACGGTGAGCTGGCCGGGCAGCACCGGGGTCGCGTTCTTGGCCAGCGACTCGGCGGTGCGGATGATCGGGCCACCGCCGGACTCGACGGTGATCTCTTCGGCGCCGTGGAGCTTGACCCCGCTCGCGGCGGCGACGGTGGCGGCGTCGGCCTGCGCCGCGGCGACGGCGGCCTCGAGGGCGACCTTGCGGAGGGGCCGCTCGTCGGCGAGGTGGAAGGAGATGCCCGAGCTCTGGTTGGCGCCGGCGCCGACCCCCGCGTCGTAGACCTCGCCGGCGCGGGTGATCTCGACGTCGGCCGCGATCGCGTCGGTCGCCTGGTAGCCGACGATCACGCTGGTCCGCAGGTTCTCGTCGTAGTTGTAGATCGGACCGACGCTGAGGCCCTGGGTGCTGAGCGCCGACTTCGGCACGCCGAGGGCGACGATCGCGTCGATCACCGCGTTGGCGAGCTTGGCGTTGTCGTCGACGGCCTGCTTGGCGCTCTTCGCCTCGGTGATCACGGCCAGGCGCACGCTCGCGCGATCGGGGCGGGCCTTGACCTGACCCTCGCCGGTCACCTCGAGCACGCCGCCGCTCATCTTGTCCACGTTGATGTCGCTCGTTCCCATGGCGCCGAGGGTGGCACCGCGGCGGGTGAGAGGCACGCGCAAGATGTGCTCAGGGCTCGTAGGGGGCGAAGCGCGCGCGGCTGACCTTTCGACCATTGAACTCCGCGAGCTCGGCGTCGGTGAAGGCGTCGGCGCTTCCGCGCGGGAGGTTCTGACGGATGAACGCCTCGATGGTCCGCCGCGCGCGCTCGCCGGTGTGCGCGCGGAGCCCGTCGAAGGCCGACTCGAGGTGGGCGCCGTCGACCTCGACGGTCGCGCTGCTCGCCTCCTCGCACTCGTCCCAGCGGGCGAAGAGGAGGCGGCGGCGCTCGCTCGTCGGCCGCGCGGGATCGGCCCAGAGGGCGGCGAGCTCGCCATCGAGGGCGGCGAGCTGGGTCTCGAGGTCGTCGACGCGGCGGGCGATCGCGCGGACGGCCGCGGGCGGCGCCTCGCGACCGGCGCTCCCGCTCGCGCCCTCGACGCCCGCGGCGACGCTCGCTCCGCCGCGGCGATCGCCGGGGCCAGGGAAGCGGATCGTGACGAAGGGCTGGGCCTTCGGCCACCACTCGCCGCGGCGCCCGTCGGCGCCTTGCGGGTCGGCCATGTGCACGTCGGGGTCGCGGACATGGAGGCGCTCGCGGGGGGTGAGGCCGTCACGGACCTCGAGGCCGCCGTCACCCGACTGGAGGACCACGAAGCGGCCGCCCGACGAGACGTGGACGACCTGGCGCGGGTCTCCCTCGGCGTCGGTGACGACCGAGCCGCCGCCGTACTCGGCGGCTGGCGAGGGGACCCGGTGGGGTGAGCCTCCGGCGCCGTCGACGGTGGAGCCGCGCCGCGGGGCCGCGCCGCGGCGATCGCCCTCGCCGGGGAGGTCGCACGCGATCACGACCAGGAGCGAGAGGGCGCCCGCGCGTGCGGCGAGCCACGCGGAGCCGGGGTGGCTCGGGCGGTCGAGGATGGCGCTGCGGGGGCGGACGGGCGTGGGGCGGCTCATCGCGGTCATCCTGCCGTGCTCGGGGCCGAGCGGGCCAGCATTGATTTCGCTATCCTCCCCGGCCCATGGCCGTGACCCCGCCCACCACGCTCTCCTTCCACGGCGCCACTGGCACCGTCACCGGCTCGAAGTACGTGCTCGAGACCGGGGACACCCAGGTGATGATCGACTGCGGCCTCTTTCAGGGGTTCAAGCAGCTCCGCCTCCGCAACTGGGCGCCGCCGCCGATCGACCCGGCGCGCCTCGACGCGATCGTCCTGACGCACGCGCACATCGACCACAGCGGCTACCTGCCGATCATGGTGCGCGAGGGCTTCCGCGGGCCGATCTACTGCACGCCGGGCACCGCCGAGCTCTGCGCGATCCTCCTGCCCGACAGCGGCCGCCTCCACGAGCTCGACGCCGAGTACGCCAACCGCAAGGGCTTCTCCAAGCACGCGCCGGCGCTGCCGCTCTACACCGAGGCCGACGCCGTGCGGGCGCTCGAGCGGCTGCGGCCGGTCGGCTTCGATCGCGACGTCGACGTCGCCCCGGGGGTGGCCGTCAACTTCGCCCTCGCCGGCCACATCCTCGGCGCCGCGACGGCGCTGATCCGCCACCCCCGCGGGACCCTCCTCGCGTCCGGGGACCTCGGTCGGCCCGACGATCCGCTGATGCTCCCGCCGGCGCCGCGGCGCGCGAGCGACGACCTGATCATCGAGTCGACCTACGGCGATCGCCTGCACGATCGGACCCCGCCGGCGCAGGCGCTCGCCGCCGTGATCCAGCGGACCGTCGATCGCGGGGGCGTGGTGGTGATCCCCTCGTTCGCCGTCGGCCGCACGCAGACGCTCCTCCTCCTCATCGACCGCCTCAAGCAGGCGGGGACGATCGGCGACGTCCCGGTCTTCCTCGACAGCCCGATGGCGATCGCCGCGACCGGCGCCTATCGCCACAACCGGCCGACCCACCGCCTCGACGACGACGAGTGCGCCCGCATGTGCGAGGCCAGCCGCTACGTCAACGACGCCAAGGAGTCGAAGGAGCTCGACGAGCGGGGTGGGCCGATGATCCTGATCTCGGCGAGCGGGATGGCGACCGGCGGGCGCGTGGTCCACCACCTCAAGAAGCTCGGCCCCGACCCGCGGAACACGATCCTCTTCGTCGGCTTCCAGGCGGGCGGCACCCGCGGGGCGGCGCTGGTCGGCGGCGCGCGCCAGATCAAGATCCACGGCGAGTACGTGGCGATCAACGCCGAGGTCGCCTCGCTCGACATGCTCTCCGCCCACGCCGATCAGGACGAGATCCTCGCGTGGCTCCGCACCTGCGAGGTCGCGCCGGCCCGCACCTACGTCACCCACGGCGAGCCGGCCGCGGCCGACGCGCTCCGCCACCGGATCGAGGAGGAGCTCGGCTGGCGCTGCGTGGTCCCGGAGCACCACGATCGGGTCGAGCTCGGCCGGGAGTGAGCGCGCCGCAGCGTGCTGTCCTCGCGGGCAGGTCCCGAGGGAAAGGCGATCAGCGCGGGCCGCTCCAGCCGAGCTTGGTGGCGAGCACCTGGAAGACGTTGTGGTCGGGCGGGACCAGGCGGAGGGGGTCGACGTCGCAGGAGATGGTGACGGTGTCGCCGAGCTGGAGGGCGACGCTCCGCTGGCCGTCGACGGTGAGAAAGGCGGCGGAGAGGTCGCTGGGGCCGGCGTAGGTGATCTGGATGTCGGCGTCGGCGCCGACGACGACCGGCCGGTGGGTGAGGCTGTGCGGGCAGATCGGGGTGATGGTGACGACCTGGGTGCCGGGGCCGACGATGGGTCCGCCGGCCGCGAGGTTGTAGGCGGTCGAGCCCATCGGCGTGCAGACGATCAGGCCGTCGGCCTTGTAGTTCGCCATCACCTGGCCGCCGACCTCGGTGGTGAGCGAGAGGAGGCGGGGGTTGTCGCCGTGCTTCACGTAGGCGTCGTTGCAGGCGACGTCGGAGGTGAGGACGCCGCCGTCGCGGCGGACCTCCACGCGCATGCGGAGGCGCGGCTCCCAGCGGAGCTCGCCGCGGAGCGCCGCCTCCATGCAGGCGCCGAGCTGGTCGCCGCGGAAGGCGGCGAGGAAGCCGAGGTCGCCGAGGTTGACGCCGACCACCGGCACGCCGATCGCGGCCGCCCAGCGGCTCGCCCGCAGGAGCGTGCCGTCGCCGCCGAGGGCGATGACGAGGTCGACGCGGCCGCGGCTCTCGCCGAGGCGCACGAGCTCGGCGCCGGGCGGGCGGCCCTGCCAGCGGTCGCAGAGGGGCGAGGGCAGGGCGACCGAGACGCCATGTCCGATCAGCCAGGTCGCTGCCTCGGCGGTGATCGGCCAGGCGCGGCCGTCCTCGCGGGCGTAGAGGAGGACCGAGCGGACCTGGGGGATCACGTGGCGGGCGGGGGCCATCACGGCGCCTCCTTGGGGTCGTTCATCGCGGGGTGTCTTCCGGGGCGTAGAGATAGCCCTGGTACTGGTAGAGGCAGATCTTGCCCCCGTCCAGGCGGGCGCGCCCGAGGGCGGCCTCGGCGAGCTCGAGCATGTCGGCGAAGGCCCGCGTGTCCTTGCTCGGGTAGAAGGACACGCCGACGCTCATGCTGATGCCGGCGCTCCGGCCGCTGCGGATGATCCGCTCGGCGACCGTGAGGGCGCCCGGGAAGTGAGTGCTCGGCAGGAGGAGGAGGAAGCCGTCGGGGCGGCGGAGGGCGAGGTCGACCTTGCGGAGGCCCGCGGTCACCAGCGCCTCGGCGAGATCTCGCCGTCGATCGTCGGGCCCGACGGCGCCGTCGATCTCGATCCGCAGGAGGGCGAGCGGGTCGCTGTAGCGGAGGGCGCGCTCGAACTCGGCGGCCATCGCCGTGGCGACGTCCGCGGGCTGCCCCGCCGGAGCCACGACCTCGGCGGGGGGCTCGGCCGGGCGGGCGCCGAGGGCCCGGCGCTCGAAGGCGGCGCGGGTGCGGAGGAGGACCTCGACCCGCGCCTGGAGCTCGGCCGCGTCGAAGGGCTTGCCCAGGTAGTCGTCGGCGCCGCTCCGCAGGCCCTCGACCCGCGCCGGAACCGCCGAGCGCGAGGAGACCATCAGGACCGGCAGGAACTCGCCGGGGTGGTTGGCCTTGAGGATCCGGCAGGCCTCGAGCCCGCCGAGGCGGGGCATCACCACGTCCAGGAGGACCAGGTCGGGCCGTTCGCGGGCGCTGACCTCCAGCATTTGCTGGCCGTCGACCGCCTCGACGACGCTGTGGCCGGCCCCCTCGAGGATGGCGCGGGCGACCGCACGATCGCTGGCCGAGTCGTCGGCGACAAGGATCTTCCCCGTGACGGCGGGCGCGGCGTACGCTGCGGGCACCGATGGGGAGTATGGAAGCTTTCTCGGGCAGCGCCCAGACGGCGGGGGGGCGGCCGGCAGGGAGCGATCTCCACCGAATCCTCACGAACTCGCGCCGGCGGGGCCCCCGTCGCGGCGCTGGCGGGCCCCGATCGGCCTCCTGCGTCCCCGCGCGGGCGCTTGCGGGAGGGCCTCCGAGGGGGCGGCGACCGCGGCCGCACGCCGACTTTGGCGGCCTGGAGGGGAGCTTGACAGGGTGCATTCGCTCGCGTATCCCTCCGCTTCCCATGGGTACGCACTACCCCAACCCCGCCGATATCCAGCGCGATTGGCTCCTGATCGACCTCAACGGTCAGACTCTCGGTCGCGCCGCCAGTCAGATCGCCAACCTGCTCCGTGGCAAGCACAAGGTGACCTTCACGCCGCACCTCGACGCGGGCGACTTCGTGGTCGTCATCAACGCCGACAAGGTGAAGCTCACCGGGCGCAAGCTGGACGAGAAGATCTACTACAAGCACACCGGCTACCTCGGGCACATGAAGACCCGCACGGCCCGGCAGATGCTCGCCGCCAAGCCCGAGGAGATCCTCAAGATCGCCGTCCGGCGGATGCTGCCCAAGGGTCCGCTCGGTCGCGCGACCTACACCAAACTCAAGGTCTACGCTGGCGGCGAGCACCCGCACACCGCCCAGCAGCCCAAGCCCTACACCCTCAAGTTCGTGTGAGCGCCATGGCCAAGGATTCGATGAAGTACTACGCCACCGGTCGTCGCAAGACGGCGGTCGCCCGCGTCTGGATCTTCCCCGGTGAGGGCAAGCTCCTGATCAACCGCCGCGAGGCCGAGGGCTACCTCATGCGCGCGACCAACCTGAAGCTGGTCGAGCAGCCGCTGGTCGTCACCGGCACCCGCGAGAAGTACGACGTGTGGTGCACCGCCAAGGGCGGCGGCCTCTCCGGTCAGGCCGGCGCGGTCCGTCTCGGCATCGCCCGCGCGCTCCTCCGCGTCGCCGCGGAGTACCGCGAGCCCCTCAAGGCCGCCGGCTACCTCACCCGCGACCCCCGCAAGGTCGAGCGTAAGAAGTACGGCCGCCGCGGCGCCCGCGCTCGCTTCCAGTTCAGCAAGCGCTAGCCCGGGGCCCCGCCCCAGCGCCCAGGAAGGTCGGTTCGCCACCTCCTGGGCGCTTTCGTACGCCCTCTCCCTGCCGCCGTCTCCGGCCCACCGAGCCCGGCCAAGCGCCCTCCGCCGGCTCTCCGCATGCCTCGACCGAGTCAGCGCGCCATCCTCGAAGCCCTGCCGCACTCGAGGCTCCTCGAGCTGGGGCGCCGTTTTGGGATCCGCGAGCCCGAGCGCGTCGCCATCGACACCCTCGTCAAGGTGATGGGACGGGCGCCGCGTCCCGATTTTCGGGCGCTCGTCGGCCACCTGGAGGAGGATGATCTCCGCCTGGTCGCGCGCCTCCTCGCCTTCCCGGTCCCGGCGGAGGCCGCCAAGGAGGCGCTCCTCGACGCGCTGGTGGGCCGCTCGCACCTGCGGTTGATCGGCGGGCAGAGCGTCGCCCGCGAGGTCGAGCTCGTCCTCTTCCAGGGGCCGTGGGGCGCGGCGAGCGAGGCGAGCGGCGACTTACCTGGCCGTGAGGACAGCTTTGCCGAGGGCGACGCGTCGCCTGCCGGCGAACCGGGCGTCGAGGTCGAGCCCCTCGGCGAAGCGAGCCCGTCGGGCGAGCCGCCGTCGCGACGAGGCGCTCGCGGGCGTCGACGCGCTTCGAGCGGCGAGGCTGGCGACGACGCGTCGGCGCCGGCCGACTCGGCGGCCTCGGACGCGGCGCGCGCGGAGGCGGTCGCCGCCGACGAGCCGGGAAGCAAGCGCCGGCGCGGCGAGGGGCGCCGGGCGGAGCTCGGCTTCGAGGCGACGCTCTGGCGGGCGGCCGACAAGCTCCGCAACAACATGGACGCGGCCGAGTACAAGCACGTCGTCCTCGGGCTCATCTTCCTCAAGTTCGTCTCCGACGCCTTCGCGGCCGCTCACGGCGCCGACGCGCCGAGCGCCCCGCCGACGCGCCACGGAGCGCGCTTCTGGGTGCCGACGGAGGCGCGCTGGCCCTACCTGGCCGCGCGCGCGCACGGCCCCGAGATCGGCGCCCTCGTCGACGCGGCGATGCACGCGGTCGAGCGCTCGAACCCCAGCCTCCGCGGCGTGCTCCCCCGCCACTACGAGCGCCCGGACCTCGACAAGCAGCGCCTCGGCGAGCTCATCGACCTGATCGGCACGATCGGCCTCGGCGCGCCGGAGGACCGCTCGCGCGACATCCTCGGCCGGGTCTACGAGTACTTCCTCACCTCCTTCGCCGCCGCCGAGGGGAAGTACGGCGGGCAGTTCTACACGCCGCGCTCGGTGGTGCGGCTCCTGGTCGAGATGCTCGCGCCCTACAAGGGGACCGTCTACGACCCGGCGTGCGGCTCGGGCGGGCTCTTCGTCCAGAGCGAGCGCTTCATCGAGGAGCACGGCGGGCGCCCCGGCGACATCGCCATCTTCGGCCAGGAGTCGAACCCGACCACCTGGCGGCTTGCGAAGATGAACCTCGCGCTCCGCGGGATCGCCTGCGACCTCGGCCCCGAGCACGCCGACTCGTTCCACCGCGACCTCCACCGCGACCTCAAGGCCGACTACGTCCTCGCCAACCCGCCCTTCAACTGCCGCGACTGGGGCCGCGAGCGCCTGGTCGATGACCCGCGCTGGCGCTACGGCGCGCCGCCGGAGAAGTCGGCCAACTTCGCGTGGGTGCAGCACTTCATCCACCACCTCGCGCCGCGCGGCGTCGCCGGCTTCGTCCTCGCCAACGGGGCGATGTCGTCGGTGAGCGCCGGCGAGGGGGAGATCCGGCGGGCGATCGTCGAGGACGACCTCGTCGACTGCATGGTGGCGCTGCCGAGCAAGCTCTTCTACTCGACGCAGATCCCGGTGTCGCTCTGGTTCCTCGCCCGCGACAAGGCCGACCCGCGCCTCCGCGACCGCCGCGGCGAGACCCTCTTCATCGACGCGCGCGGCCTCGGGTCGATGATCGATCGGATCCACCGCGAGCTCACCGACGGCGACGTCGACCGCCTGGCGGCCACCTACCACGCGTGGCGCGGCGACCCCGGCGCGCGCACCTACGCCGACGAGCCGGGCTTCTGCCGCGCAGTGGACCTCGGCGAGATCCGGGCCCACGGCCACTCGTTGGTCCCCGGGCACTACGTCGGCGGCGCGGCGCCGGTGGTGCACCGCGCCGCGCTCCCCTTCGCCGAGCGCTTCGCGCCGCTGGCCGCCGCGGTCGAGGTCCACCTCGCGCGGGCGCGGGCGCTCGAGCTCGAGATCCGCGCGCTCCTGGAGCGGCTCCGGCGATGAGCGAGCTCGAGTGGCCCGAGCTCACCCTCGACGACGTGAAGGCGCCGGGCCCGAACGCGCTCGCTGGCGGGCCCTTCGGCTCGGACCTGGTGAGCAGCGACTACCTGGGTGAGGGCGTGCCGGTGATCCGCGGCTCGAACTTCGCCGACGACGAGCGCCGCGAGATCGTCGGCCCCTTCGTCTACGTGAGCCCCGCGAAGGCGGCGGCGCTGGCTCGCTCGCAGGCGCGGCCGGGCGACGTGGTCTTCACCCAGCGGGGGACGGTCGGCCAGGTCGCGGTGATCCCCCGCGACCTCCCGCACGACACCTACGTGATCTCGCAGAGCCAGATGAAGGTGACCTGCGACCCCGCGCGGGTGCTCCCCGAGTACGTCTACTACTGGTTCCGTTCGCCGCGGATCCTCGATCACATCGATCGCCACACGATCGCCACCGGCGTGCCGCACACGAACCTCGGGATCTTGCGGCGCACGCCGATCGTCGTCCCGCCGCTCGCCGAGCAGGCGGCGATCGTCGGCGCCCTCTCGGCCTTCGACGGGCGGATCGTCGCCCTCCGCGCCCTGGCGGGCGCCGCTGACGCGCTGATCCACGAGCTCTTCCACGCCCACTTCGTCGCCTGCGACGCGCCCGGGGTCTCGCGGCCGGGCGAGCCCTGGCCGACGCGGCCTCTCCTCGATCTCGCCGACTTCGTCAACGGCACCGCCTTTCGCGGCGAGGACTTCACGGGCGAGGGCGTCGGCCGCCCGGTGATCAAGATCGGCGAGCTCCGCCGCGGCCTCGGCCCGCAGACGCGCTGGTCGGCGACGGGAGGTCGCACGCCGCGGCCGATCGCCGACGGGGACGTGCTCTTCGCCTGGTCCGGCAACCCCGACACGTCGATCGGCACCTTCGTGTGGGGGGGCGGCGAGGCTTGGCTCAACCAGCACATCTTCAAGATCGAGCCGCGCGCGCCCGAGGACCGGATCTTCCTCTACGCGCTCCTCCGCGGCCTCCAGGGCGAGCTCGTAGAGATCGCACGCAACCACCAGACGACGGGCCTCGGCCACGTCCCCAAGCGCGACCTCCGGCGCCTCTCCGTGCCGCTGCCGACGTCCGACGCCCGACGGGCCTTTCACGAGGCGTGCGCGCCCCTCTACGCCGCCCAGGTCCACGCGCAGGCCGAGATCGACGCGCTCGCCCGGGCTCGGGACGCCCTCCTCCCGGAGCTCCTGGCCGGGAGCGTGCGGGTGGGCGCGCGGACCTGACTCTTCGGCCTGCTTGCGACGAGGGGTAAGCTCGTCGCATGCACACCCTCTACGTCTTCCGGGCGGGCAGCGCGCCGCGCGTCGAGAGCGACCTCGGGGCGCTGCCAGGGCTCCTCGCCGATCCGTCGGTGACGATCTGGCTCGACCTGGTCGAACCGATCAGCGATGAGGCGCGGATCCTCCACGAGGCGTTTCGGTTCCACCCGCTCGCGGTCGAGGACACGATCCACGACTACGGGCACCCGAAGCTCGACACCTACGAGGACCACCTCTTCCTGATCGTCCACGCGATCGACTTCGGCGCCCTCGACCTCGTGCGCGGCTGCCACATCGGCACGATCGAGCTCGACGTGTTCTTTGGGGAGCGCTTCCTGGTCACGCACCACCCGCCGGGGATGCGCTCGCTCGACGCGCTCGTCGCGGAGATCGAGCAGGGCGCGGCGTCTCGGCCGTGGACGGCCACCCGCCTCTTCCACCGCCTCCTCGACCGGATGGTCGACAACTACGTGCCGGTGATCGAGGGCCTCGGTCAGACCTTGGAGACGCTGGAGGACTCGGTGATCCAGAGCCCGAGCCCGGCCCACCTCGACCGGATCCTCTCGGCGAAGAAGACGATCCACCGCCTCCGCCGGGTCACCTCGCACCAGCGGAACATCCTCGAGTCGCTCGCCAAGGGGAGCCGCAACCTCCTGCCGCCGGCCGAGCAGGCGTTCTTCCGCGACGTCTACGACCACTTCGTCTACGTGGTCGACATGGTCGAGTCCTACCGCGAGCAGATCCAGAGCATCATGGACGCCTACCACTCGGTGACGTCGAACCGGATGAACGAGATCATGAAGGTGCTGACCCAGATCTCGACCCTGATGCTGCCGCTGACCTTCATCGCCGGCGTCTACGGCATGAACTTCGACAACATCCCCGAACTCCACTGGTCCTTCGGCTACCCCTTCGCGCTCGGGCTGATGGTGGCGACCGCCGCCGGGATGGTGATCTACTTCCGCTCCCGGCGGCTCCTCTGAGGCCTCGCCGGCTCAGCTCGCGCGGGTGTCGCCGAGGCCGAAGATGCCGGTGATCTTGGCGATGAAGGCGTCCTCGGCGTCGGTGATCTTGCCGTCGATGCGGGCGATCTCGATGAGGTTCAGGAGCACGGCCGAGAGCTGGATC
>WBZL01003720.1_pt1 | contig 13730 bp, 11 predicted proteins | sample 5204291 | NCBI WGS metagenome assembly WBZL01 (sample SAMN12344345, study PRJNA552823) | activated sludge metagenome | biome: Activated sludge suspended growth; feature: Nitrification reactor; material: Wastewater; isolation source: activated sludge from nitrification reactor of wastewater...
GTGCGTACCGGCCCGGAGAGGACGTAGGCATCCTGACCACCAGCGGCTGCTGCGGCAAGGATGGGAACTCGGCCGAGATCACTATTTCGTGCTGCTTTATATTGGAAAGCGTAACCTCATATCGAACAGGGCGCTGACCATGGAGCGGATTGAACGGTAATAAAAACAGCGCGGTAATCAGAAAAGTGAAGAGATGCGGTCGTTTAATCATAGTAGGTGATGGTTGAACTGTTTGGCCGGTAAAAATGAGATTTATTTTTGAAAAACACCGGAGAATTGAACGATCTATGCCCGATTGTGATTTTAATTTTCTTATATTTCGCATTAATTTGCATATACGTCTGACACCGTATTCGATTTAAAAACACCAACCCTTAACTGTACAAAATGACGGATTCCAAATCTTTCCCTATCCCCATTGCCACGCTCACCAGGGTCCATTCCCTTGATGTTTCTGATCAGCCGGTTGAAGATTTGTCCATTTTTATCAACCAGTATGTATCCCTGATCATCCTTTCGGATTTCCCCGCAGATCCCAGTCCGCCGTTGCTGCTTGAAAATGCCAACAGCCTCTGCACCCAGGAAGGCGCCCTGCCCCAACAACGGGTTTTATGGGTCCCCGGAACGGCGCAGCAGGAAGCCCTTAAAGCGGACCTGGCAGCAGCCATCGAGGCAGGCTTTCCCGGAAAGGAGTTCAACTTTGACAACATCGTAGCCTTATCGCTGGCGCAGGGTTCCAAACAGGCGGCCTACCTGATCTTCAAGGACCCTGCTCTTTCACCCGATCCTTCGGATGCCAGGAAAAAGCTGAGCACATTCCAAATGCAACGGGCGTTTAACGCGGCCATCCTCCAAATGCCAAATGATACCAACCAATGAAGAACTTACCGTCCCGATTGACTCATGCCTGTTATTGGATCTGGTTGCTGATTTCAACCATAGGCCTGTCCGCACAGAATGCCCGGCCGTTCGTCACCCTGGTGGAAGAAAGTACGACCGGAAAACACGTCGACACCATTCCCGCGTCGGGGCCGGCCATCGTCGACATCAACAGCATCATCCACCTGAAGATCGACATACCGGCCCTGGAGAACGAAATGTTCCGGTTTCAGGGTATTGCCGGTTCCGACGAACGGCTCAAACAGCTGAATGGCCTCAACGAATTGCTCCGCAATCAGAACGGCATTCTCCAGCTGATCAACGACAAATTCTCGGGCAGCAGCCAGCCCGTATTGGAAGATTACAAGAAACTGGCCGAACAGTCGGACTACCTGCTGGACGGCCTGGAACGGAACCTGAGCGACGCCCTGTACAACGAGCTGACCAGCGATGAGATGGAGCTTAAATTCAGCAAGTTCGGCGGCCCCTATATCGTTTTTGTGATCAACTGGCTCGAAGGAAAAGCCGACGTGCTGCGGGATTCCCTGGTCAAGGGACTGAACGGCGACAGCACACTGATGGTCTATTTCCGACTCGGCGCTTTCCTCAAGAACAAATCCGGCGGCCGCCCGGTGCACGTCGAGCACTTCGACGAGATCAGCCCCGAAGCTTACAGCGAGGTAGCCCGGTTCAGCCCGCCGCTGTCCGAGGGCGAAAAGAGCGCGCTGAGCCAAACCGTTCAGCTCAACCAGACGATCGGGGAAAACACATCGACCGCCTCCGGTTTTTTCAAACAAGTGGTCAAAGCCCGCATCAACGACCTGTTTCCGTCGGATTCCTCAAAGGTGATCCTGAAAGCCACCTACAACGCCTCGCTGACCAAGCTCAACCAACAGCCCGATACCAAACCGGCCGCCCAGGTGCTGCTCGAAAACGAACTGAACCTCAACCGGGTCGATCAGTTCTATTCGCTGGCTTCCCAAACCTACCAGCAATTCGCCGATAACTTTCCGCAAGGGATCTTCGGTCAAAATAATTTCGATCAGATTTTCAACCAGTTTGAGCAATTGATCCTCAATTCCTACAAGACGTTCAACGGCGATGTCGTGAGTTTTCAGCAAACAGCGGTCACACCGCCCGACGACACCTCGCCGCCCGGCCTGCCCACCCTGGAAAAGGTCGACAACCTCTACGATAACTACGTACAGGGTGCGCAAAAGGATATTTCCGGCATCAAGGCGATTTTTTCGCAGATCTCAAGCTTGCTCAATCCGTTCAGGAAATCCTACCTGGCCAATGAAGATCTCTCCGACAAGGTCTCCCGGTTCACCGCCGGCAAGATCCCGCCCGAGGGCCTGCTGGAGCTCAAATACATCGGCGAGCGCAAGGCCGGGGACGAAATCCTCGTCAAAGCAGTCCTGGAACGGGGCCAGGACCGGAAAAACCGCAATTTTGAGCAAAAGGAATTGTACCGCCGGTATATCACCATCGCCCGGGTGGCCCTCCACGTCAAAATGAGCGGATCCCTTATCCTGGCCAACCCCTACAACCGGGACAACCCGGAGGTCAAGCTCACTAACCGCTACCAGTTTGCGCCCAACTACGGCATCTTCCTGAAATGGGGCAGCCGCAAAAGCAAGTTCTACAACGACTTCCTCAGCTTCGGCGTCGGCATGGGTTTCAGCTCGCCGGACTTTAACCTCGACGGGACCCCCGAATTCGGGGCCGGCCTGATGGTGACGGCCATCCGGGATTTCTTCAGCGCCGGCTGGGGCTGGGACTTCGGTGTGGATGCGCCTTATTTCTTCATGGGCTTCAATATACCGTTCGTCGTGAGCGGCGTGCAGACGGCGGGCGTGACGGAGCCGGGGTTTTAGGACCGCATGTGAAAAAGCGTGAGTGCCGGACAAAATGAGCAGCTCGGGAAATGCTGCCTCGACTGCGCTCTGCATAAATTCGGCAGCGCTCAGCACAGGATCAGCAAGCTGGAGCGCAGGCATAAAGCGATCCCTTCCATGGGCGTTTCGGGCAGCAGCTCGGGTTTCTGCTAGCACCCGTCGAAAAAAATTTCACTGTTCCAATATTTCCAGGTGATTTGGAGTTCAATTGGCTTATTCATCTATCATAATCACCTGTCTATGGAAAAAGTGCAAAATTTCTTCCTGTTCTGTTCCGGCGTTGAACCTTCCATCCTGGAACAATGCCCTTCCGACAAGAATAAGTACATGGGCATCGGCGCGACGGTGTTCTTCACAGGTGTGCTGGCGTTCTTCTCTTCAGCCTACGCGCTTTACACCGTATTTGACTCCGCACTGGCCGCTGTGGCCTTCGGCATCGTTTGGGGTTTGATGATCTTCAACCTCGATCGCTATATCGTACTGAGCATGAAAAGCAACGGTAAATGGTGGCGCGACTGGATGGTGGCCATGCCGCGATTGGCGCTGGCTATCCTTCTGGCGCTCGTCATTTCCAAACCGTTGGAGATGAAGATCTTCGAAAAAGAGATCAACGCCGAACTCGTCATCATGGAGCAGGAGGTGTTCAAAAACCAGGAAGACCAGCTGAAATCCCGCTATCAGGCCCAAATCGACGGCGAAAGGACGCAGATTGCCGCCCTCAAACAGGAGATCCTGGTCAAAACGGCCGCCCGCGATACCCTGGTCAAACAAGCTGTTCAGGAAGCCGACGGCACCGGCGGATCGCGCAACAAGAACCTCGGGCCGATCTACCGCGCCAAGAAAGCCGAAGCCGATAAGGCCCAGGCCGAACTGGATCAGCTGGTCGCCGTCAACCAACCGCTGATCGAAGCCAAAGAACAAACCGTCAAAGAGCTGGAAACCACCATCCAGACCGAAATCACCGCCATCAAGCGCGACGGCTACGACGGCATGGCCGCCCGCATGGAAGCCCTTTCGCGATTGGGCGAAAAAAGCCTGGCCATCCTGTACGCCAGCCTCTTTATCACCTTGCTGTTCATCGCCATCGAAACGGCGCCCATCATGGTGAAACTCATTTCCTACCGCAGCCCCTACGATTACCTGCTCCACGAGCACGAACACGTATACCAAATGGCCAACCTGGAATCCGTTTCACTCCGGTCCAATGAAGTGAAGAACAAGGTCAAATACGATACCGAAACAGGCTCACACCTCGTCATGGCCCGGATCACCGCCGAAAAAGCCCTGATCGACCATAAGCTCAAGGAAAAACTGGAAGAGCTGAAAAACAAGCCCTACGGGTGGAAAATGGGGAATTTTGATGTATAATCTGGATGCTTGATACTTGATACTTGATACTGGATACTTGATCCTGGATGCTGGATGCTGGAACCTTGCCACCAGCATCTAGTATCAAGCATCCAGCCACCAGCCACCAGCATCCAGCCACCAGCATCCAGCCACCAGCATCCAGCCACCAGCATCCAGCCACCAGCCACCAGCATCCAGCCACCAGCATCCAGCCACCAGCATCCAGCATCCAGCCACTAGCATCCAGCCACCAGCCACTAGCATCCAGCATCAAGAAACCCTCCCCGCCCTCCAGGCCCAGAACCCCGCAAAGACGGCCACTACCGCAAAGGCGACCTGCAGACTGGAGACCTTGGCCAGCAGTCCGATAAATACCGGTCCGCCCAGGAAGCCGGCCATGGCGAAGGTGTTCATCGTGGCCAGCCCGGCGCCTTTGGCCATACCCGGGGTGCGGGCAGAGGCAGCGTAGAGAATGGGCGCTGCAAGAGAAACGCCCATGCCGGTCAGCGCAAAACCGGCCAATGCGGCTGCGGTGGAATTCACCAGAACGACGGTGATCAGCCCCAGTGCGGCCAGGATGCCGCAGGTGCGCAGGGCCGCCCGGCTGCCGAACCGGCCGATCAATTCGTCGCCCAGGAAGCGGCCGCCCGCCATGAAGAAGGCGTACACCGCGAACCCCCAACCCGCCATGGTCCCCGGAGCCTGGATGATCTCCCGCATATATACCGCCGACCAGTCGGCCATGGCGCCTTCCGTCAGGTTGGTGCACAGACTGATGGAGATCAGCAGCCACAAGGCGGCGTTGGGCATCACCAGCCCGGTTTTTTTCTGCTTTGTTGGCTCCGCAACCGGGTGATCGTCATCGGGCACTTCCGCCAACGGCCGCCACAAGGACGCGGCTATGATCAGTTCCAGCAGGCAAAGGATGCCCACATAAACCGCCGGCGACATGCCCCAGCCCGTTGCCATACCCGCCAGCGCCGACCCGGACATGGCGCCCGTACTCCACAAACCGTGACAGGTGGACATAATGCGTATGCCCTGGCGCTGCTCCACCTGCGACGCACAGGTGTTCATCGACACGTTCATGGAGGAAAAGGCCGCTCCGGCAATGAACAGCGAAAAGGCGACCAGCCAAAGCGCCGGCATGGCAAAAGGCAGTATAAACAGCATGGCCGCCAAAATCAGCGAAAATACCGTTGCCCGGGCCGAACCCAACCACCGCAGGACAGCCACGGAGAAAGGATTCATCAGGACAACGCCTGCCGGAAGAGCCAGCAACAGCAGCCCCAGCTCAGCTTTGTCAAGGTCAAATTTCTCCTTGATAAATGGGATCAGCGCCGCCCAGGACCCGAAGATCAACCCGGTGGCGCCGAAAGCGAGCCCCGTGGCGCGTCCGGCCCGGTGGCGGATGAAAAGGGATAAATGTCCGACCATATGCGGCGACTGACTGATCCGGTCTGTTAGTTTTTGTAAGCTTTATCCAGGAACAAATAACGCCCGTCATTTGCCGCTTTCACAGCCCTGGATTCCACATCCAGGATCATGACCGGCGGCATGGGGTCGGCGGATTTGGCAGCTGGCCATTCCGGCAATCCGGCGCCGTTGGGGTTTCCGGTCTTGATGAAATTGGCAAAGAAATTCTGCATGGTCTCCGAAACCTTGTAATCGTCGGGCGTCCAGGCGTATTCCCTGACCAGGGGCAGGTTGCCCATGCAGTATTCGATCTCGCAGGCGTGGGGCGCTCCGATCGGTTGGGGCATAGGCGGTGCGCTGTCGTCCCGTTTGACCGTGCCGCCGGCCAATCCCGGGGCAAGCGTCTGGTCGACAAGCGGCGGCCGGAGTTTGCTGTACAGGTACCGGTAAACGGGTTGTGAACTGTTCTTGCGGTGCAGGTCGAACCACTTCCAGGTGCTGTAAGCGATGAACCGGTCGGAGGCCAGTGCGGTAGCCGACCACTCGATCTCCTTGTCCGATCCGTGCGGGTACAGTTTCAGCACTTGTTCATAATCCGCCGGATAGGCCTCTTTGACCTTTTTCACATAGTTCTCCTCGTTGTAGGGCATTCCCTGCATGAAGGCCATCCCGGGGATCTCGGCGGAATTCCAGCCCAGCAGCAGGGGCACCTGGGCCTGGTCGCCGGCGTTGAAGATCTCCGGTATGGTTTTCGGATAAAAGTAACCGTCGATGACCGTGGGGAAACCGAACCGGCCGGATTCTGTATAGATCTCATACACTTCCCGGGTGCTGAGGGCCCTGAGTTCGGCCAGGGTCGGATAACCGGCTTTTTGCGCGAACTCCAGGCCGTTTTTCTCGGCATCAGCCAGCGGGATGGGGGCCAGCGTCGGGTTGATGCCCGCACCGCTTTCGCCGATGGCGCCCGCGATCAGGTTTTTGGATAACGGAGAGGCCATTTGCGCACTGACGGAAATCGACCCGGCCGATTCACCCGCGATCGTCACCTTTTTCGGATCGCCGCCGAATGCCGCAATGTTCTTTTGCACCCATTTCAGCGCGGCGTTCTGGTCGAGCAGGCCGTAGTTGCCGCAACCTTTGTACGGCGATTCTGCACTGAGCTCCGGGTGGGCAAAAAAGCCGAATATGTTCAACCGGTAATTCACGGTAACGGCCACGATGCCCTTTTTGGCCATAGCTGCGCCATCGTACCTCGGTTCGGACCCGTCGCCGGCCACGAAGCCGCCGCCGTAAAAGTAGACCAATACCGGCAACCCGGCGGTGTTTCGTTTGGCGGGCGTCCAGACGTTCAGGTACAGGCAATCCTCACTCAGCCCGTCCGACCGGAAGTTCATATCCCCGAATACGGGCGCCTGAACCGCTCGCGGGCCGAATTTTTTGGTTTCCAGCACGCCGGCCCAGTTGTCATGGGGTTGAGGCGCTTTCCACCGCAGGTCGCCGACGGGCGGTTTGGCAAAAGGCACGCCGAAGTACATTTGCAGGCCGGTAGCAACATCGTAGTTACCCTCAATGACGCCGTTTTCGGTTTGGGCCTGTACCGCAAAGGAATTGTTTTTCTGTGCTGACATAGTGATCGTCAACATACAGCAAAGTCCCAAAATGCAGGCTGTGTTTTTCATGTATCGTTTAAAATTGGTTATTGTATCATTTTGGGACAAAATAACGAAAATTCTGAATAACAGCCTGTTTAATCAGAATTGATAACCCGCAAGAACCAAAAACCTATGGACGGTAGACTCCAACGAGCTGAAAGGTGAAAAACCGTTGGAGACCTCAAACCTGGCTTCAAGGGATACGCTTCGGGATCCGCCGCCAAGTCCGATCAACAAGCCTTCTTCATGACTTCGGACATCGTTGATCCCGTTTCCAAAATAAACAGGGCCATTATCATCCAGGTCGGAATCGATATACCTGTCGTTGGTTTGACTCAGCATAAACCCGTTCGACATACCGATATTTATAAACCCGAATGCCTTCTTTACGGGAAATTTAAATCTTGCCATGGTATTCAACTTCAAATAGGAGAAGCCGAATTTGTTGATAATTGTTGAATTGTATCCCCCGATGATGGTTGGATCTTTGTAGCTCTCTTCCGTATTGTAAGAATAATATTGCAGCTCGTTGCGAAAAATCCATTTTTGAAACGTACGCGGAAAAATCAGATCGAGGGAGAGGCCGCCTGAAAGATCTATGGACGGCGAACTTCCCGAACTGTTGGTCCTCGTTCCGCCTTTAAACTTCAGGGTTGTGCGGGATAATCCGGCAAAAACGCCGCCTTTGAGCGCAAGTTTTTCTGATTTCTTCTGAAAGGCTATCTCGTCTCCGGAGCATTTGTAATAGGCTTCAAAAAGGGATTCCAGGCTTTTTTTGCGATAAATCGTGTTTTTGATCCGGGACTGAATCGAGGGGCAATCCTGAAAATAATGCGTGAGCTGCCCGAGGAATTTCAGATTTTCTCCAATCCCTTTTTTGCCGTTCTGGGTTTTTAAATAACGCTTGTAGACCAGCAATTCAATTTGCCCGTCGCGCCGGATGTAAAACTGCTCGTTTCCGTATATGCCCTTGTAGTAAAGCAGGCTTTTAGGACCGATGACCATACTTTGCAGAAAGGTGGTGTCTTTCCCAAGGATCAGGTCTTTTTCCGCCTTTAATTCATTTGCTTTGAAAGGGCTGGTTTCCACTTCGACGATCGCACTTTCGTAGATTTCATCCGATACTGCAAATCCGCGGATATCCAAGGGCTGGTAAACCGTCTTTTCACTGTTTTCGGATTTTCTGAACCCCACTTTTTGGGGCGTATTCTTCCAGTTCCGATAGTCGATCAATCCTTTCAACGTATCCCCCTGGAGGGTAATGATACGGCCTGGCAGGTAATTTTCCTGCGCAGTGCAGGTGAGGCCGGGAAAAAGGCTCAACATCAGGCCGAGAGCGAGCCAACCGGGTTGGAATGGTTTTATCATGCTGTTGAATAGTTGTAAGTTGTAAGTTATAAGTCGTAAGTTATAAGTCGTAAGTCATAAGTTGTAAGTCGTAAGTTGTAAGTCGTAAGTGGCCTCAATGGGTACTTACGACTTATTGTACAGGACAAAAATATTCAAAATTGGCTAAAAACCGGGCAGATAGACCGGTAATTCCGGCGCACGAACGTCAATTCCGGACCTTGCCGGTCAGTACGCTCACCTTCGGGCTGAAGGGGTTGCCGGAAGAACGCCGGAAGGATACGACCTGGCCGATATGCCACAGGGCGTCGGAAATCGGGCCGTTGATCTGGTTCCAGAACGGCAGCTCGGATTTGGTGTCGCCCCGCTGGAAAACGATATTGTACTCTTCCAGCGTCCCGCCTCCGCCTTTCAGGATATCGCTGGCGGCTTTGAGGTTTTCGAGGGTCATTTTCCTTTTTTCTTCGAAGGAAAGCGGCGAGGTCTCTTCCCCTGACGCCTGATTGGGGATTTTCCGGACAGAATTCACAATCACATTGGACAATCCGAGGATATGATCGATGGTCTCTTCGCTGGTACGCGCCTCGTCATTGGGTCTGAACGCAAGGTCTTCCGGACGCAACCCCTCGGTTGCCCAGTAATACCGGAACCCCACACCGTCGATCATGCGCGCGGCTACGCTCTCCGCGGTATAGGTTTCCGGGTAATCGGGAATCTCGTAATAGGGGAGCGTATGATTGTCCGTTCCGGATTGGGCCAATGCAGCTTGCAGGCTGAGTAAGGACAAGGTCAGAAGGAAGAAAAAAGATTTTTTCATGATCGGCGTGGTCCTCATAATACATATAAATTGAAATGCCGAAGAAACGACTGATGAGCGGCATTAATGAACTTCTTTTAGTGTCAGTTCATTTCAATTAGCTTGTGCATTCGATAAAGAAATTGTTCTCTAAAAATACAACTAAACTCCTGATTCCTGTTCAGAATAACCCAAATTAGTCTGCCTTAGTTCAATTTTTCCTCCACCACCTGCAGCACCTCCTGGCGGCCCGAAGCGGCGTCAACCAGCGTAACAAATGCCACGATATGGCAGTTTTCGGCTACCCAGGGCCCCTTGTTGTCCGCTGCGGGCAGGGTGTAGCTGAAGGAGCGGCTGACCCGCTGTCCGGCCGGAAGATCGTCGGCTAAATGATCGCCCTGCGGCGTCGAGATCACATCCCGGAGAATATGCTGGTGGGTGAAATTGACCACGCCCGCTTCGGTGAGTTGCTTGTCGGCAATATTGCCCTCGGTGATGTAGACCGTCAGGCGCAGGTCGCCGCTGAGGGACTCGTTGGGCAGCATGTTCACATCGAATTTTGCTTCGCGGCCTACCGGATCGTAGTCGATATCCAGGCTCATGCCCAGCGCAGCGTCCTTTTTGACCTCTTCTCCGATCCATCCCGCCCAGCTTGAAAACGGCGCGATCAGCGCGCTCCCGCCGTCGCCGTAGGGCTGCCGGTTGATGCCCGCTGCCGGAATGCCGGTCGGAATGCCGATCTGATTGAGCACTTCGGTGCCTTTCTGGATTCGGAAATCGTAGGCGGCGCCGGCAGCCGGGCTGGCCTGGGGCGTCGGCAGGAAGGTATGCAGGGTGACCACCACCAGGTTTTCGCCGTAGGTGGCCTGCAGGTTGGCCAGTTCGCCCGCCGCTTCCGAGCAGGGTTTGCAGTTGCCCCCGGAGAATTCTTCCACCAGTACGCGCCGTTCGCCGTCCTGACGGATAACGGGCAGCGGATTCATCGCCTCTTCACAAGCGGTCAGGAAAAGAACGCTGAACAATAGTAGTATAGCTGCTTTTTTCATTTTTTGATCTGATTTAAAGGCTGTTTGGGGATAATGCGGCTTCAAGCCCGGTCAGAACGAACTGTTCACGGTCATCTTGACCCCGCTGAATGCCGGCTCAAGTCTGCAAATGCCGCCGGAACAGACGACTCCTTCCACTTGCTTGACATAGCTCAGCGAGAACCGGTTGGATTTGTGCGTATAGAAGATATCCAGCCTTGGATAGTGGATGGATTCCTTGTGCCCGGAATCGTCAACCGGCGAGTTTTTGCCGGGTGTGATGTTGAACATATCGGAGGCGGTGAAGGTCCAGTGCGGTGCAATCGTGAATTCCGCCAGGCCGAACAGCCAGTCGCCGTAGTCCTGCTTGTAATTGGCCTTGGGGTCGTCGCCGACGGCCATGTACTGCCCCTCAAACCGGATGGCCTTTTTGCGGTCGATCTTGTACAGCAATTCAAAATACGGCGTCAGGGTTTCCACCAGCGGCACGCCGGGTTTGTCCTCATAGATATCCTGGTTGTAGCGTTGCATCTGCACCCCGCCGAGGAGCTGCCATTTGTTCTTGTGCTTGTATTGCACCTCGGTATAGACCTCCCGGTAGAGCAATTCGTCATCCAGGGTGGTGATGTTGGAAAAATTGACATTGAAGCTCAATTTTCGCTTGATCGCATAGCGGATATCCGCCTGGACGGCCAGTTCGCCCAATTCCTGGGTGGCGGCGTTGTAGCGCGTGGTGAGGCGGTAGGTATTCTGGCGGGTCATCGGCGGCAGGAAATTGATCATGCCGCGGTTGAGCGAAACGAACGGATCGGCGCGGAAGGTGAAATTTTCGGTGCGTTTGCCTTCCAATACCAGCCCCAGGCCGTGGGCCGCGTAGCTCATGCTGGAATAAAGGACGGTTCCCGGTTCGCGGACGAACTTGCCGAGCGTGATCTCCCCGTTGCGGTTCAGCTTCTCAGCGAACGGATCAAAGAAAACCTCGGGGGTTTTATAAGCCCCTTCCAGGTACCAGCTGAAATTGCCGACGGTAAGGGTATTGAATGCCGTGAAGGCGTAAGCGTTGTATTTGACGCTGACCGTATCCTGCGGGGTATAGGTAGCGACGGTGGAGAGCAATTGGCCGACCGCTTCGTCCGATTGGGTGCGGCTCACAACCCCGATTCCCGGCGCGAGCGACCAGTTGCTGGTGTCGCCGCCGGAGACGAACCCCTCCAGCGAGGCGCCGCGGACGGTCGATTTATAGGTTTCGAACCGGTTTTTTTGCCGGCCGGTAAAGACCTTGATCTTCCAGTCGGGCGACAGTTCATACCCCAGGCGCACGCCCAGCAGCGCATTGTCAATGAACAGGGGCCGTTCTTCATAGGCCCGGTAGATGATGCCGCTGCCGATCTGGTCGTAGATGTAGCCCGCCGTGATGTCGAGTTTTTCGATCTTTTTGGAAATATACCACCGGCCGATCCCCTCGTCGGTATAGGAGTCCACCGGATTGGGAAGGTTGGAGTTGTTGAACAGGTCGAAGCGCAGGCCGAAATCAAAACCCCAGTTGCTGTAGTTGAGGTTGAGCCAGGAATCGGCCCCGAAGAGCTGGTGTTCGTACTGAGGCGTATTGGCGGCGCCGATCTTGGCGTCCTTCATGAAAAAATTGGCGTTGGCTTCGAGGCTCCCTGAAAAACGACCGCCGCCCTGCTGGCTTTCCTGGGCGTTGGCCGGCAGACAAATGGTGAAAATGCCGATAAAACTCAGAAAAGGAATAAGGCGGTTAGGGTAAATCAATGTAGCTTTGTTCCTCATTTGCTGTAGATGTTGCCGTATGCGATGTAACTGCATACCCGTGTTTACGTCTAAATGCCCGGGAAGTTCCCAACCGGGACGCAAGTATCCAGGAAAAATGCTGGATTGGAAAATTTAATGCAAAATTAGTCTTTCAGGCAACAACCTGTTCATCAAAATCAATACACTTTGAAAATGAAGCCTTGTAAAGTCTTTTACACACTTGTACTCAGCTTTTTTGTTCTTTCCCTGACCGCGCAGAACCGCCTGCCGGATGCCGATATCAAAACCCTGGAAGGGCAGACCGTCAACCTGGCGGATTACGGCAAAACGGGCAAGGTCACCGTCATCAGCCTCTGGGCTACCTGGTGCACGCCGTGCAAAAAAGAACTCGACGCTATTGCCGAGCTTTATCCGGAATGGGTGGAAAAATACGGTGTGGAATACGTTGCGATCACGATCGATACCCAACGCCAGCTGGCCAAAGTAAAGCCGATGGTCGAAACCAAGGGATGGGAATACACGATCCTTTCCGATGCCAATAATATCCTCGGCAACCTCCTGAATTTCCAGACCATCCCGCAAACTTTCCTGCTGAACAAGAAAGGGGAGATCGTCTTTACGCATTCCGGCTACGTCCCCGGCGATGAGTATGAGCTGGAGGAGAAGATCAAGTCGGTTAGTAAGTAGTTGTCAGTTGTCAGTGATCAGTGATCAGTGGTCAGTGGTCAGTGGTCAGTGACTCTCGCGGCAGACCGTCCACCGTCAACCGTCCACCGTCTTCACCGTCACCTCCGCCAGAAAATCCTCGAGGTGTTTGTTGAAGACGTCCGGATGTTCCATCATGGGCGCATGGCCGCAGTTTTCGAGAAAGATGAGGCGGGAAGTATCGATGAGTTCGTGGAATTTTTCGCCGACGAACGCCGGGGTGACCTGGTCTTCGCGCCCCCAGATCAGGAGGGTAGGGGCGGTGATCTGGTGCAGGTTGTCGCCCAGGTTATGGCGGACGGCCGATTTGGCGGTAGCGATCACCCGGATGGCGGAATTGCGGTCATTGACGATGCCGTAGACCTCATCCACCAGTTCTTTGGTGGCGACGGCCGGGTCGAAAAATGTGGCTTCCGTTTTTTTCCGGATGTATTCGTAATCCCCGCGTTTGGGGAAGGTATTGCCCATCGCGCTTTCGAACAGCCCGGAGCTGCCGGTCAGGATGACGGAGGCTGTTTTTTTAGGGTGGCCGAGTACGTACAGCAAGGCGATATGCCCGCCGAGCGAATTGCCCAGGACATGGACCTTGGGGTATTTCTTGTACTCGATGAATTGGGCCACGTGGTCTACAAGGCCTGTGACGGAGACCTTGCGGAGGGGCAGGTCGAAAATCGGCAGTATGGGAACCACCACATTATACGTGTCCCCGAAATGACTGAGAATACCCTGAAAGTTGCTGAGGGCGCCGAAGAGGCCGTGCAGGAGGATCAGATTTTCTCCGCTGCCGCCAGTTTCTATGTAGTTGAATTTGCCCTCTTTTCTGATATCTAGGTCCATCAAAATTGGTTTGAAGCCATTCGGTTAAGGTCGGTCCGGTGCAGGCCGGGCA
>WBZL01003721.1_pt1 | contig 13730 bp, 9 predicted proteins | sample 5204291 | NCBI WGS metagenome assembly WBZL01 (sample SAMN12344345, study PRJNA552823) | activated sludge metagenome | biome: Activated sludge suspended growth; feature: Nitrification reactor; material: Wastewater; isolation source: activated sludge from nitrification reactor of wastewater treatment...
GTCCGACACGGGCATCGACATCACCGACATCCTCGGGGGCCTCGGCGAGGCGCAGACCGCACCTTCGGGCGCCGACGACGCCGTGCCCGGCGCTCCCGATCCGGAGGCCGAGCTCGTCGACTTCGCCTCGTTCGTGCTCGACGACGTGAACGCCACCTGGGACGAGATCTTCCAGCAGTCCGGCCAGCAGTACCGCAACGCCGAACTCGTCCTGTTCCGGGACGGCGTGAACACCGGTTGCGGGAACGCCACCTCGGCGGTCGGGCCCTTCTACTGCCCGCCCGACCTGACCGCCTACCTCGACCTCGGCTTCTTCCGGGAGCTGAACGACCGCTTCGACGCCCCCGGCGACTTCGCCCAGGCCTACGTGATCGCCCACGAGATCGGCCACCACGTCCAGAACCTCGACGGCACCAGCGAGCGCGTCCACCTCGCCGGCAAGACCCGCGGCGACGGTGGCCTCGCCGTCCGCCTCGAGCTCCAGGCCGACTGCTACGCCGGCGTCTGGGCCCACAGCGCCCAGGCCCGCGGCCTCCTCGAGGTCGGCGACGTCGACGAGGCGCTGGGGGCCGCCGCCGCGATCGGCGACGACGCCCTCCAGCGGCAGGCCACCGGCCGCGTCCGCCCCGAGACCTTCAGCCACGGCACCAGCGCCCAGCGCTCCCGGTGGTTCCGCCGCGGCCTCGAGAGCGGCAAGCCCTCCGCCTGCGACACCTTCGACGCCCGGGACCTCTGAGTCCCTGCGCACGCGCGCGGGCGGCGGGGTGGGGGCCCGTGATCCCGCTGTGGTAGGGTCCACCGACGGCTCGACGATGACCGACTCGCCCGCTCGCCTCGCGCTCGCCCGCCTCCGCACCGTCCAGCCGGGGCGGCGCTTCCACCTCCTCGTCGGCCTCGTCGCCCCGCTCGTCGCCCTCTGCGCGAACCTGTGGAAGTTCGCGCCCTTCACCATCGACGACGCCTACATCTCCTTCCGCTACGCCCGCAACTTCGCCGACGGCCACGGCCTCGTCTACAACCTCGGCGAGCGGATCGAGGGCTACACGAACTTCCTCTGGACCCTGCTCCTCGGCTTCGAGGCGATGCTCGGCCTCGACCCGGTCGTCATGTCCAAGGTGATGGGTGCAGCCAGCGCCTGCGGCACCCTCTACTTCACCTACCGCCTCGCCGAGCGCCTCCTGCCCTTCGGCCTCCTCCCCTGCGTCGCCACCTGGCTCCTCGCGACCTCCACCCTCTGCGCCGGCTACTCCGTCTTCGGCCTCGAGACCGGCTTCTTCACCCTCCTGGTCACCGCCGGCGCCTACCTCGTCTACCGCGAGGACGAGGGTGATCCGCGCGCCTTCCCCTGGTCCGCGCTGGTCTTCGCCGCGGCCGGCCTCACCCGCCCCGAGGCGCCGCTCTTCCTCGGCCTCGTCATGCTCACCCTCGGCCGCCGCTTCCTCGGCCGCCAGAACCTCCTCCGCGGCGTCGCCTTCGCCCTGCCGATCGCCGCCCACCTCCTCTGGCGCCGCGCCTACTACGGCGACTGGCTCCCCGCCACCTTCTTCGCCAAGACCGGCGATCTGAACGCCCAGCTCGTGGGCGGCTACGACTACGTCCGCGGCTACTTCACCTTCGTGGGGCCGGCCGCCGTCCTCCTCGCCCTCCCTGGCGCCGTCATCGGCGCGTTCCGTCGGCGACGCGAGGCGATCGCCTGCGCCCTCGTCAGCGCCCTCTTCACCGGCTACATCGTCCTCGTCGGCGGCGACTGGATGCCGCACCACCGCTTCTTCGCGCCGGTCGAGCCCTTCCTCTTCCTCCTCATCGGCCTCACCCTCCGTCGCCTCGGCGAGACCCGGAGCCTCCTCGTCCTCCTCCTCGTCCTCGTCGCCGCCGGCGACTACGCCGTGACGCGGGTGAAGCGCCTCAACAAGTCCTACACGCGCCTCGTCATCCACGAGTACCGCGCCCACATGCGAACCGCCGGCGTCGCCTCCGACTGGCTCGTCCAGAACCCGCCCGGCAAGATCGCCATCGGCGACATCGGCCTCGTCGGCTATCGGACCAACTACCCGCTCCTCGACACCCTGGGCCTCGTCGATCCCGTGATCTCCAGGCTCCCCGGCGGCTACGCCGCGCGGAACGGCGAGGGCTTCCGCGACCGGATTTTCGGCGAGATGCCCGCCTACATCGTCATCATCGTCGACGGCATGTGCGATCGCCCCGTCATGGCCGGATCGCGCGCCATCTACGAGGACCCCCGCTTCGCCCCCAACTTCGTCACCGGCCACCGGATCCACATCGGCGGGAGCACCAACTGGTGCATCTACGAGCACCGCAACCACCGCGCCCTCGCGGCCGCCGGCGTCCCGCCGACCGAGCCGCGCCGCTGAGCCGCGCCGCGGCCGCGCGATGCCCTGCGGCTGCGCCCTACCCCGAGGCTGGGCCCAGGCGCGCCGCGATCCCGGCCGCGAAGCGCTCCGCCGCCGCCGGCGCCATTCGGAACCAGAGCTCGGGCTCGACGAGCTCGAGCTCCATCACCTGCAGCCTGCCACCTTCCCCGCGGACCATGTCCACCCGGCCATAGAGGGGGGCCGGCTCGCACGCCGCGAACGCTCGCGCCGCGAACGCCACCTCGTCGGCGCTCGGCGTGTGCGGCACCACCCGCCCGCCGTGGTCGTCCTGCACCCGGAAGTCCCCCGCCCGCGCGATCTTCCGCAGCGCGTGGGTCACCTGACCGTCGATCACCACCACCGTGATCTCGCCCTCGTCGACGATCGCCCGCTGGAAGGGCTGGAGGAGCATCGCCTCCGCGCGCAGGAGCTCGGCCAGGATCGCCTCGTGCGCGCCCGCCGTCGCCGGCGTCACCCGGTAGGTGTGCCGCGCCGCCCCCGACACCGCCGGCTTCAGCACCGCCTCCGCGAGCCCGTGCTCCGCCAGCAGCGCCGCGAGCGTCGCCCGGCTCCCGCGCTCGACGAAGATCGTCGGCACGGTGGCCACCCCGCGCGCCTCCAGGTCGCGCAGGTAGTGCTTGTCCGCGTTCCAGCCGACCAGCGCCGGCGGGTTCAAGAGCCGCGTCGCCGCGCTCACCCGCCCGAGCCACGCCCGGAACCCCGCGAAGCGATCGAAGTAGTCCCACGTCGTCCGCAGCACCGCCGCGTCGTAGCTCCCCCACTCCACGTCCGCCCGCGACCAGCTCACCCGCTCGCTCGCCACCCCCCGCGCCGCCAGCCCTCGCATCACCAGCGCGTCGTCGGCCAGCACGTTGTCGGTGTACCAGTGGCCCGGCGTCAGCCGCTCCAGGCGGTCCTCGGTGACGAGCGCCACCCGGGCGCCGGCGTGGGTCTCTCGCGGCATCGCGGGGCTTCTAGCACGCTGAGGAGGAGTGAGACGAGTCCTCGCGCCGGCTCGACTTTTGCCGCGGCCTCGACGAGCATGCGGCGGCGGCGGCGGCGACGACGCTCGCGCGGAGCGACCGTCGCCGGGCGCCCGTCGCCACCGCCGCGGGCGCCGGACGAGAGCGCCGACGAGGAGCAGGAGTCATGCGAATCACCACCGCTGCCTTCGAACCACCGAGCGGGCTCGACCCGCGCCGGACCGTCGACGCCCTCGGCGATCTCTGGGCGGATCCGCTGCTCCGGCAATCGGTCGGCGCCGTCATCGCAATCGGCCTCATCTTCCTGATCGTCTCGCTCCTCCGCGCCGCGGCCCGTCGCACGATCAAGGACGTCGACGCCCGCTACCGCACCCAGAAGGCGATCCTCTTCCTCGGCTACCTGATCACGATCGTCTACCTGATGGCCGAGGTGAGCGGCCGCCTCTCGGGCCTGGGCATCGCCCTCGGGGCCGCGAGCGCCGGGGTCGCCTTCGCCCTCCAGGAGGTGATCGCGTCGATCGCTGGCTGGCTCGCGCTCTCGGTCGGGTCCTTCTACAAGGTCGGCGATCGAGTCCAGCTCGGCGGCATCCGCGGCGACGTCATCGACATCGGCGTCCTCCGGACGACGCTGATGGAGTGCGGCGGCTGGGTGAACGGCGACCTCTACAACGGGAGGATCGTTCGCCTCGCCAACTCCTTCGTCTTCAAGGAGCCCGTCTTCAACTACTCCGCCGACTTCGCCTTCCTCTGGGACGAGCTCACCTTGCCGGTGAAGTACGGGAGCGACTACGCCCTGGCCCGCAGGATCCTGGGCGAGGTCGCCGAGGGGGTCGTCGGTGAGTACACACGCTCCGCCGAGGCGACCTGGAAGCACATGGTCCGGACGTACCGGATCGAGGACGCGAGGGTCACGCCGATGGTGACGATGGCGGCCAACGACAATTGGGTCGAGTTCACGCTCCGCTACGTCGTCGACTTCAAGCTCCGGCGCTCGGTCAAGGATCAGCTCTTCACCCGCATCCTCGCCGCGGTCGAGGCGAGCGGCGGGGCGGTCGCCCTCGCCTCGGCGACCCTCGAGGTCCGGCTCGGCGACGCGACCCTCAGGTCGTCGGCGCCGTGACGGACCCCGCCAGGCGGCCGCCGGCTACTTGGTGCGGACCCAGCCCACGCTCTCCGAGAGGTTCGGCACGCAGATCACCCCGGCCGCCTCGTCGACCCCGTGGTCCGCCGCCGGCGCGAAGCCGTGGTCGGTCATCAGGTCGAAGAGCACCTCGCTCTGCCCGTCCTGGTCGAAGGCGATGAGCTTGGCAGTCGGGTTGTCCGAGAGGAGGAAGCGGCCGTCCCAGCGCTCGAGCCCGTCGTACTTGCCGAGCGTGTCGCTGAACTTCGAGATCCCCTTGGTGGCGACGTCGACCGCCAGGAAGGGCCCGAGGTTCATCGGGTCGAAGTCGACCAGGCTGGCGACGTAGAGCGTGCCGTCCTCGTAGCGGAGGCCGTTCGGGCCCGCGAGCTCCGGCGAGGCCACGAAGACCGCCTCGCCGCCGAGCTCACCCACCTTGAACTGGTGGATCATGTTGCCGAAGGTGTCGCTCACGTAGCCGATCCCGTTGGCGGCGTCGATCGTCGGGTCGTTGAGGAACGCGGCGACCATCGGGAAGTCGTGGGTGAGGAGGAGCTTGCCGGAGGCGACGTCGATCTCGTGGACCTTCTTGATGTCGCTGACGAAGAGGACGCCGTCGGCGAGCGCGAGGCCGGCCGGCGTGTCGAAGCCGGCGATCCACTGGGCCTCGACGACCGCGCCGTCGGGGCCGACCTTCGAGATCCAGCCCTGACCGTCCGGCATCGTCAGGTCCATCGACTGCGGCGCCATGTTCGACACATACCAGTGCTTCGAGACAGGGTCCCAGAGGCAGCTCTCGGGGGCGGCGTAGCCCGGGGTGACCTCGAAGGTGTAGGCGGCGCCGCCGGTGGTCGCGTCGGTCGTCCCCGTCGAGCTCGACGACGACGAGCCGGTGGTCGCGTCGCTCGTCGACCCGCTGGTGCTGGTGGTCGCGTCGCTCGTCGACGTCTCGGTGTCGACCGCGCTGGTGCCGGTGGTCGAGGTGGTGCCCGCGGTGGCGGTGGCGGTGGCGTCGGTGGTCCCGTCGTCGCCGCTGCAGGCGGCGACGAGGGCGAGGGTGAGGGCGAGGCGGCTGAAAGTAGAGGTGGACATGACGTATCTCTCTCCGATGGGGCCCGTGCGTCGGCCCCGAACGCCGCCAACGATGGGCCTCACGGGATAAAAAGCAAACGTGATTGTTCTTCTATATGAAGAAGTGATGCTAATATATTCGTGTGCCGCGCTCGCTCGCCCAGCTCGACCTCAACCTCCTCGTCGCGCTCGAGGTGCTCCTCGTCGAGAAGCAGGTCACCCGCGCCGCCCGTCGCCTCGGGATCACCCAGTCGGCGATGAGCCAGACCCTCCAGCGGCTGCGCGAGGCCCTGGGCGACCCGATCCTCGTCCGCCGCGGCACGACGATGGCGCCGAGCCCCCGTGCCGCCGCCCTCGCGGGGCCCCTGCGGGCGGCCCTGCGGGCGCTCGAGCGCCTGGTCCTCGAGCCGCCGCGCTTCGACCCCGCCGCCAGCGAGCGGGTCTTCCGGCTCGCCGCCTTCGACATCTACAGCGTCAGCATCCTCCCGCGGGTGCTCGCTCGCCTCGGCGAGGCGGCGCCGCGGGCGGCCGTCGAGGTCGTGCCCCTGGCGATGGACCGCGTCTTCGACCAGCTCCGCAGCGACGACATCGACCTCGCCCTCATGGTCCCGCGGGACCCGCCCGGCGACCTCGCCCACGTGGGCGCCTTCGAGGACTCGCTGGTGTCGATGGTCCGCGCCGACCACCCGATCCTCGCCGCCGAGGTCACCCCCGCCGCCTTCGTCCGCTGGCCGCACGCGCGCGGCCGCCTCGTCGACGGCGGCCCCTCGGCGATCGACGCGCTCCTCGAGGCCCTCCACCTCCGGCGCCACGTCCAGCTCCGCCTCCCCCACTTCCTCGCCGCGCCCGCCCTCGTCAGCGCCACCGACCTCATCATCACCATGCCGCGCTCCCTCGCCGGGGTCCTCGCCCCGCAGTGGCCGGTGGCGACCTTCGCCCCGCCGGTGCCGCAGGTCCCCTACACGGTCGAGCTCGTGTGGTCGCGTCACGTCGACGCCGACGAGGGGCACCGCTGGTTCCGCGAGCTGGTCCTCGACGTCGCGCAGGGGCTCAGCCCGGCGCGCGCGCGGCGGCAAGCCTGACTCGTCAGAGATCGCCCGCGTCGATGGAGGTCGAGGGGGGAGCCCGGCGCGGCGGCCCATCGGGGATCGCTCGACGGAGCCGGCCGCGCATCATCGGCGAGGTCGACCGACCCGCCGGGCGCGGATGCGGGGTCGCCCTCGCCGCGTCCGCAGAGGGGCGCGCCGAGGGCGACGGCGAGGATGGCCGCGCCGACGAGGATGGCGCGGCGGCGAGCGTGTGGCGACGAGGACCTCTCCACCTCCACACGAATACCATGATCGAGCGGGTCCTCGACCCACGCTGCGGCGGCGCGCGGCGCATGGCCCATCGACCAAGGGCGCCATGGTGAATCGGCCAGGATCCGCGCTCACGGCGCGCGAAGAGCCGCGTCCGCGCGCGGATGCATGATGCTGTCCCAAGGGACACTCTAGTGATTGTCCGGATCGAGCGGGATCCGCAGCAGGCGGATCGGCGCCCGTGAGTCGGCGGCGCTCCCCCGGATCTGGGGGTTGGCGAGGAGGTAGAGCGCGCCCTCGGCGATCGTCGCGGTGGTCGGCGCCTCCACCCGGGGGTCGGCCGAGGAGAGGATCGTCGGCGGGCCGAGCCCCGCCGGCGTCACCGCGAGCGCCCAGATCCGCGGCGCGCCGAAGAGGTTCTGGACGCCGACCAGGCGCCCGGAGGCGAAGCAGAGGCCGTCGACCCCGCCGAGGTAGGCGCCCGCCGGGCCCTCGAGGCGGCGCGTCCTGCCGCTCGTCGGGTCGACCGCGCTGAGCCCGAAGAGGTCGGCGACGTAGAGGGTCGTGCCCGCGTCGTCGGCGACGATCCCGTTGGGGCTCTCGAAGGTGCCGGGTGGCGCGAGGACCTGGAGCCCTTGTCCGTCGAGGTCGCCGAGGTAGACCGCGCCGCGCTGCGAGTCGGTCACGGCCGCTCGCCCGCCCGGGAGCGGCGCGACGTCGTTGAGGAGGCTCGGCGCGGCTCGGTCGCCGATCTCGAGGCTCGCCCGGGGGCGGCCGCTCTCGAGGTCGAGCGCCACCAGGCGCGCGCGGCCGGTGTCGGCCTCGTCGAAGCCCTCGATCACCGCGAAGGCGACCGACGCGACCCAGAGCGTCCCGGTCGCCGGATCGACGTGCATCCCGAGCGGGCCGAACATGGACTTTGGGTCAGGTTCACCGAACGGGGTGGGATCGCCGCCGAGCGGCGCGCGGAGCACTCGGCGCGAGGGCATGTCGCCGAAGAAGAAGGCGCGACCGGCGGGATCCCAGGCGATCCCCTCGGAGAAGAGCCCGGCCGCCGGGTACGCGCGGGCGACCTCGCCGCCGATCACCCTGGGTTCGCGGCGGGCGAGCTCTTCGGCGATCTCGCCGTAGCCGGCGAGCGCGCGGGCGCGCGGGAAGTCGTGGTCGTCGAGCGCGTAGTCCCAGCCGAGCGGCGCCAGCTCGCGGAGCCGGGCGAGCGCCCGCTCGGGCGCGCCGCGCCGCTCCTCGAGGAGGGCGAGGACGTAGCGGAGGCTGGCGTCCTTGGGGTGCGCCTCGGCCCGCGCCGCGAGCGCGGCGAAGAGCGCCTCGGCCTCGTCGGCCGGCGCGGCTTCGGCCGCCGCCTCTCGATCCCCGCTCGCGCCCGCGCCCACGCGCCCACGCCCCGCGCAGGCGAGGAGGAGCGCGGCGAGCACGAGGCGCTCGGCGCGTCGGCAGGGGCGCGCCGGCGGCGACGCGCCGGGGCGCGGGTGGGCGGTGTCTCCGGCGCTGCGGTCGACGGGCGTCATGGTCGCGTGGCCGTGAGATCGCGCGGCCACCTCGATTGTTTCACGGAGGCGACGCCCCGAGGTCGTGGTCCTTGCGTTCGCCGGCTAGCCCCGCAGCCGGCGCTCCATCGCGATCCCTCCCTTGGGGCGCAGCGTGACCAGCGGCTCGGGAACGAGGCGATAGCCGCTCGCCACCGCGAATCGGAATCGACGGAGGAGCACCGCGAGGAGCGCCTTGGCCTCGAGCATAGCGAAGCCCGCGCCGACGCAGATCCGGGGGCCCGCGCCGAAGGGCACGTAGGCGAAGCGCGGCCGCTCCTTCTTGGCCGCCGGCAGGAAGCGGTCGGGGTCGAAGCCCTCGGGGTTGTCCCAGAGGTGCGGCGTGCGGTGGAGCCCCCAGGTGCTCACGCCGACGATGTGGCCGCGCCGGATCCGGTGGCCCAGCACCACGTCGTCCTCCAGCGCCTGCCGCTCGAAGCCCCACACCGGCGGGAGGAGGCGCATCGACTCCTCGATCACCCGCTCGAGGAGCGAGAGGCGCGCGAGATCCTCGGCCGTCGGCAAGCGATCGCCGAGGATGGAGGTGAGCTCGTCGACGACCCGACGCTCCCACTCCGGGTGGAGCGAGAGCAGGTAGAGGGTGAACGCGAGCGCGTTCGCGGTGGTCTCGTGGCCCGCGCCGATGAGCGTGAGCACCTCGTCGCGGAGCTGCCTCGCGTCCATCGGCCGGCCCTCCTCGTCGCGGGCGGCGAGGAGCGCGGCGAGGAGGTCGCGCCCGCCGGGCTCGCCGCGCTCGATCCGCGCCCGGCGGTCGCTCACGATCCGCTCGACGAGCGCGTCGAGCTCGCCCAGCGCGCGCGCGAAGCGGCGGTTCGCCGGCGTCGGCCAGGTCGCGGGGATCCGCACCAGCGACATCGCCTGCGCCTCGGCGAAGCGGAGGACCACCTCGAAGGCCGGGCCGATCCGATCGCTCTCGCCGCCGAGCTCGGTCGAGAAGAGGGTCCGGCCGACGATCCGGAAGGTCAGCTCCATCATGTCGTGGTGCACGTCGGTGCGCGCGCCGTCGGCCTGCCGCGCCCAGCGCTCGGCCGCCTCCTCGGCGGCGGCCACGAAGTCGGGCACGTAGCGGACGATCGACCCCGGCGTGAACGCGGGCGCGACCAGCCGTCGTTGCCGGCGCCAGAGCTCGCCCTCGCTGGTCACCAACCCCTGCCCGAGGGCGAGGCGGAGGCCGTCGTAGTTGCGGCTCTTGCGGTACGCCTTCGCGTTGTCGACGAGGACGTGCTTCAGCGCCTCGGGGTCGTTCGTCAGCCAGAAGACGAGCGGCCCCCAGGCGAGGCGGACGAAGGAGCCCCAGCGCTCGGTCACCTCCGCCAGCGCGTGCAGCGGGTCCCGCTGGATCCGGAGCTGGGTCCGCACGAGGTCGAGCCCGCGTGGGCCGCGGGGCGCGGGCTCGGAGGCGGGGGCCGACGGGGCTGGGGCGGCCGGGGCGGCCCCGAGCGGGCTCGCGGAGGCGGGTCGAGGGGAAAAATCCGAGGATGACGTCATGTTTTGTAAAACATGAGGCACGCCTCGGATTAATTCAAGTAGGCTCGCGCTCGCGGCTCGGCCGCAGGACCACGTGCCCCCGACCGGCATCCGACACGCCCCCAAGCAGGAGCGCTCGCGCAAGCGACTCGAGGCGATCGTCGACGCCGCCGCCCAGCTCTTCGCCGAGGCCGACTTCCCGAACGTCACCGTCGACGCGATCGCGCAGCGCGCCGGGACCCCGATCGGCAGCGTCTACCAGTTCTTCGAGGACAAGCGGGCGATCTTCGCGGCCGTGATGGCCCGCTCCAACCAGCGCGCGCGCGAGGTCCTCGACCTCCTCCTCCGCCCGGCCGAGGCCGCCGAGGCGGGCGCCGCCAGCGTGCCCCTGCCGGCGCTCCTCGACGCGGTGATCGACGCCTACGTGCTCCTCCAGCGCAGCGATCCGGCGATCCGCGCCGCCAATCGGAACCTCACCTACCTCGGCGAGCTCGTCGCCGAGGAGGAGGCGATGCAGCGCCAGCTCGCCGCCCGCACGACCACCCTCCTCGCCGCCTACTTCCCGGGCAGCGACGCGCGCACCCGCAAGCTCGTCGCCACCACCGTCGTCGACGTCGTCACCAGCTTCCTCATCCTCGCCGATCGCCGCGACACGCCGATGGCCCGGCGCCAGCTCGAGGAGTGCAAGACGATGGTGCGTCTCTACGTCGAGGCGCGGCTCGGCGGGGGGGCGCGGGCGGCTCGCTGACGCGGCTCGCTCGGCGCTGAGTCCTCCGCGGCCGCCTCATTGCGCGCACTCGATCCGGGCGAGGTGGCGGGTATAGGTGGTCTGATCCACCCGCACCCACGAGAGGCCGATCGCGCCGGGGAGGGCGACGAGCTGGGGCGAGTAGCCGCCGTAGCCCTTGGAGCGCTCGAAGACCGCCTGCTGCTTGATGACGCCGTCGACGCCGGCGAGGATGTAGTGGATGTCGAGGTCGTACCAATTGCTCGGGAGGCCCATGTTGTTGTCAGGCCATTCGGCCCAGAAGATCACGTAGTCGTGGCCGGTCCAGAGGACCTCGATCTCGCTCGGGCTCTCGCCGCTGCCGAAGGTGACGTCGTCGCCGGTCCAGCCGAGGACCTCGTCCCAGCGGCGGAGGTGCCCCTTGTGGCTCGGGCCCGTGTCCTCGATGCGGATGGTCAGCCAGTCCTCGCCGTTCCAGGCGGCGGCGCTGGCGTCCCAGCCGCCGTAGGCCGAGCCGTTGAGCTTGGTCTTCTTGGCGTCGAGCTTGCCGGTGCTCAGGTCGCCCATCTGCGCGTAGTAGCCGCTCTCTTGGCCCTCGTTGCCGTAGCGGATCGTGAAGAGGCGGTCGCACACGGGCTCGTCGCAGGCCGCGTTGCCGGCCTCGGCGGTGTCCTTGTCGGTGGAGATCGTGAACTTCTTGACGCCCGTGGGGCTGTAGACCGAGGCGACCGTGCTGCGAGGGCCGTTGAAGTCGCAGGAGAACTGCTGGCCCATGACCACGAACTCGCCGCCGCGCGAGGTGACGTTCATCGGCTGGGTGAGCGAATTGCAGAGGGTCCAGTCGTGGGCCTTCCAGGTCGGGATCCCCTTGGCTTCGATGCCGTTGACCACGAGGCTGAGGTTCGGCGTCTGGGTGACGAAGGCGTAGGAGTCGCTCTCCGGGTCGTATCCGAGGGCGCTGTTGAACTGGCAGACGCCGGGTCCCACCGTGCGGACCGCGGGCTGGAGGAGCGCGCCGTCGGGGCTCCGGCGCTCGAAGACGATCTCGCACTTGTTGATCATCGGGTTGCGGTCGTCGCGGACGACCACCCAGTCGAGGCCGTCATACGCGAGGGTGGCGGGGGTGCGCCGGGAGGTCGGCTCCTGGAGGTCGTCGAGGGTGATCGGCTCGCCGATCGCCAGCTTCTGGCAGGGCGGGAAGAAGGGCTCGATGTCGCCGCCGCCGGTGGTCGCGTCGCCGGTGGTGGTGGAGCCGCCGCCGGACGTGGTGGAGCCGGTGGTGGAGCCGGTGGTGGAGCCGGTGGCGGTGGCGTCGGTGGTGGAGCCGCCGGTGGTCGCGGTGAGTCCGGTGGTCGAGTCGCTCGTGCCGGGCTCGCCCGTGCTCTCGGTGGTGGTGGCCGAGGTCGTTGAGGTGGAGCCGGCCGTCGGGTCGGTCCCCGTCGTCGGCCCGGCGGAGGTCGAGGCGCTCGTCGACGTCGAGGCGCCCGTCGCGGTCGACGACGAGGCGGTGTCCGAGGTCGACGGGGCGGTCGCCGAGGTGCCGCCGGTCGGGTCGGGGCAGGCTGCGAGGAGGGCGAGGGCGGCGAGGGGGCGGCGCATGGACGGAGGATACCCGTCCAGGGCGGCTGCCTGCTGCGAGTGCTGCGGCGCCGCCTCGTCCAGGTCGGTGCCCGGCCTCGGTTCCGGCGGACATCGCGACGCGGCGCCTCGGGGGGGACGGAGGCGAGGTCGCGGTCGCGCTCGAATCGCTCTGAGTGGTCATCGGCGCGCCCGCCGAGGCGCCACACTTGGCAGACACCCACCGGGCCTGCAGAGGTCCACGGACCCGCAAAAGTCTCGCCCTTGCCTGGCGGAGGCTCGACATACCATCAGGGCATGTCGATTGGATGGCGAGCTCAGGGGGCGGCGTGGGCGCTCCTCGCCGCGACGAGCGGCTGCAGCGGCGGCGACGATCTCGTCGACGGCCACTTCACCGCCGAGGAGTGGGCGGCGCTCCAGATGCTCTCGCCGCTGCCGCCGGCGCCCGACGATCCCTACAACAAGTACGCCGACGATCCGGCGGCGGCCGAGCTCGGCCACCAGCTCTTCTTCGACTCCCGCTACTCCGGCGCCCTCGGCCCCGACAACGAGTGCGTGGGCTGTGGCGCCGTCGGCGTCCCCGGCGACTCCCAGAAGATGGGCTGCTACCAGTGTCACATGCCGCCGTCCTTCGCCGATCGGCGCTCGAACCCGAGCAACACCTCGCTCGGCGTCTCGTGGACCGAGCGCAACGCGCCCTCGCTGCTCAACGTCGTCCACTACGAGTGGCTCGGCTGGGCGGGCAAGCAGGACTCGCTCTTCACCCAGGCCGCCGGCTCGCCGGAGAGCAGCACCAACTCCAAGGGGACGCGCCTCGGCTACGCGCACCTCCTCTTCGACCACTACCGCGACGAGTACGACGCGATCTTCGACGACCCGCTGCCCGCCGAGCTCGACCCGGCCCACCCCGACGCCGCCCGCTTCCCGCCGTCGGGCAAGCCGAAGAGCAAGGCCACCGATCCCGACGGCCCATGGGAGGGGATGACGCCCGAGGATCAGGACACGGTCAACCGGATCATGGCCAACCAGGGCAAGGCCGTCGCCGCCTACGAGCGCCTCCTCGTCAGCGGCGAGGCGCCCTTCGATCGCTACATCGCCGGTGACACCGCGGCGATCTCCGAGTCGGCCAAGCGCGGCGCGCGGCTCTTCGTCGGCAAGGCCGGCTGCGTCGCCTGCCACAGCGGGCCGACCTTCACCGACAACGACTTCCACAACAACGGCGCGCCGCAGATCGGCGATCACGTCCTCGACGTCGACGAGGGGCGCTACGAGGACGTGGCCAAGCTCCTCAGTAACACGTTCAACACCGCCGGCCCCTACAGCGACGACCGCACCACCGGCAAGCTCGACGGCGTCGCCCAGGATCCGGCCGATCGCGGGAAGTTCCGGACCAAGCAGCTCCGCAGCGTCGCCGAGTCCGCGCCCTACTATCACACCGGCGCGCTGGCGACCCTCCGCGACGTCGTCGAGTTCTACAACCTCGGCGGCGGCGAGAGCGGCTACGTCGGCGACAAGGACCCGAAGATCGTCCCCCTCAACCTCTCGACCG
>WBZL01003726.1_pt1 | contig 13708 bp, 14 predicted proteins | sample 5204291 | NCBI WGS metagenome assembly WBZL01 (sample SAMN12344345, study PRJNA552823) | activated sludge metagenome | biome: Activated sludge suspended growth; feature: Nitrification reactor; material: Wastewater; isolation source: activated sludge from nitrification reactor of wastewater...
GGGCGGGTGCTCGGCGAGCCGTCGGGGCACGTGCAATCGCTCGCCTGCCCCGGCGTGCACGCGTCGCCCTCGGTGGTGGGCGACGGCCCCGTCGACGCGGCGTCGGTGTCGACGGGCGTCACCGGGTCGTCGGGGCAGCCCACCAGCAGCGCGGCGCCCAGCAGCAGGAACGAGCAGCGATGCACGGGAGCGATGCAAGCCATGACCCGCAGCGTAGCCGGAACCGAGGCGCGGGCTCAATCGCGGGCCGGCCCCGCGACGGATGGACTACCATGCGGCCCGTGACGAGCTACGACGCGTGTGTCATCGGCGCGGGGCCGGCCGGATTTGCCGCAGCGATGCGGCTGTGGGACCTCGGCAAGCGCGTGTGCCTGGTGGAGCGAGGGCGCCTGGGCGGCACCGGGGTGCACAACGGCGCGCTCTCGTCCAAGACGCTGTGGGAGCTGTCGTGCGACTACCGCCGCGCCCGCCGGCGCGATCGCGGCTACGTGGCCAGCGACCTCCAGGTGCGCTTCGACGCGGTGATGCAGGTGGTGGAGGAAGCCACCGGCACCAAGGTGGAGCAGATGCAGCGTCAGCTGCGAGCGCTGGCGCCCCGCCCCGACGCCCCGCCCGGCGAGGGCTCGATTGCGCTCGTCGAGGGCACCGCGCGCTTCGTGGACCCGCACACCGTCGAGGTCGCGGGGGTGGGCGCCGGCGACAGCCGCCGGATCCACGCCGACGCGTTCATCGTGGCCACCGGCTCGCACCCGCGCACGCTGCCCGACATCGAGATCGACGGCCAGCGCATCATCACCTCCGATCACATCGGCGGGCTGCCCCGCTTCCCCCGCAGCCTGGTGGTGCTGGGCGCCGGCGTGGTGGGCTGCGAGTTCGCCACCATCTTCGCCAACTTCGGCCAGACCAAGGTCTACGTCATCGACCGCGCCGAGCGCATCCTGCCGTTCGAAGACCCCGACGTGGCCCGCGTGTGCTCGACCAACCTCGAGGCCAAGGGCGTCACCATCCACCACCGCGCCAAGCTGGTGTCGATGCACGCGGTGGGCGACGAGGTCGAGTACACCATCGAGCACCACACCGGCGGGCGCGAGACCATCCGGGTCGAGACGGCGCTCGTCTCGATCGGCCGCGTGCCCAACACCCGCGGCCTGGGGCTCGAGGACATCGGCGTGGAGCTCGATCCCGGCGGCCACGTGCTGGCCGAGGGCACCCGCACCCGCGTGCCCCACGTGTACGCGGTGGGCGACGTCACGCTCGACGTGGCGCTCGTGAGCGTGGGCGAGATCGAGGGCCGGCACGCGGCCGAGCTCATCGCCGGCCACACCGACCGCCCGCTGCACCACGACAACCTCTCCACCATCATGTTCCTCGACCCCGAGGTCGCTGCCATCGGCCTCAACGAGCAGCAGGCGCAGGAGCGGCGCATCCCCTACCGCGTGGCCGTGTACGACTACTCGCTGGTCAGCCGCCCCATCGCCATGCGCGCCACCGGCGGCTTCGTCAAGCTCCTCACCACCGACGACGACGAGCTGCGCATCCTGGGCATGCGCGCGCTCGGGGTGCACAGCTCCACCATGCTCGAGGCGATCTCGCTGATGATCCAGCACAGCCGCTCGGCCAAGGACCTCGCCGAGCTGCTGCACCCGCACCCCGCCGTGACCGAGGGCCTCCAGGACTGCGTGCGCATGCTGATGGGCACGAGCATCTACAAGCCCCAGGTGTTCCAGGCCGAGCTGCGGCTGTCGCGGATCGGGTACGGGGAGGGCGGGGGGTAGGCCCCGGCGGCTCGTCAGCGCCTGCGCCTGCGCCGTGGGCCTGCGCCCTGGTCCGTGGGCACCGGCAGGTGCTTGGCCAGCACCTTCGCCCCCACGAATTCGATGCCGTTCTGATCGAGCAGGAGCTTGGCCTTCTCCGTCTCCGCGAAGTGGACCTTGCCCGAGGCCACCCACAGCCACCTCGAGATCCTCGCACCGGGCCGCAGGTGATTGGCGAGCTGCACGATGGCCGCGCGCCGCTTGCGGATCACCGTGGTGATCTGGTCCTGCTTGGCCGAGTGCGGCTCGACCGCGATGACCTCCCCGCTCGACGCATGGCCGAGCAGGTAGTCCCACCGGTTCTCCTGGTCATGCCCCTGTCGCACGGCCTCGTCCAGCTCGAGGCTGTCTGCGAACGCCGAGCGGATGGCCGCATCGAAGCGCTCACGATCGAGCCTGCGGACCGCGTCCATTCCCTTCTTCACCGAGCCCTGGAGCTGCGAGCCCTCGCGCAGCAACCGTCGGAGCGGGGTCTCGGCCCGCTTGCTCACGCCCCCTCCTCGTTGACGGCCTTGCGCACCGCGTCGCCGAAGCGCGAGGAATACTCGGTCAGGCCGCCCCAGCCGGCGATGCTCTCGTCGTCCGAGCCCGGATCCAGGGCAGAGATGTCCTTGGAGACGACCTTCCCGTTGCGACCGAATTCGAGCGAGTACGCGCGGTAGTCCTTGCCGAGCGCCGACTCGGCGACGGCCCTCATCTCCTGCGGTCGCGGCAGGCCGAAGGCCTCGCAGACGATCTGCCAGCGCGCACGGCGGTCCTTGAGCTGCCGCATCATCCACAGCATGGTCAGCACGTGGGGGGAGTGCGTGGAGAGCACCACTCGATAGCCGCGCCACAAGAGGTCGAGGACGAGCAGCATCACCGCGGTGACGGCCTGCGGGTGCAGCCCCATCTCGGGCTCCTCGATCACCACCCAGTCGGTCTCGCTGCGCTTGCGGAGCTTGGTGGAGGGCAGCAGGTGATAGAGGCCCAAGAGCAGCGGCGTGAACTCGCGCTGGCCGGCGGTCCACGTCATGAACGGCAGGTGCATCTTGCCGTGCACCAGCCGCAGGCGCCGGGCGTGCTGGGCGTCCTCCTCGATGCCGACCGTGCCGCCGTGGAAGACCGCGGCGTCGATCTGGTCGCGGATCCCCTTCTTGAGCCGCTTCTCCACGGGAAAGAGCGTGCCCGCGTCCTTGCCGCTGAAGCGGTCGAAGAGGTTCTGGCTGAACATGCGGGCGACGGCCGGCGTGTCGGACGTGAGCTTCTGGAACGGCGCCGCCCAGCCGTCGCTGATCAGCATCGAGCGATGGGCAGGCACGAAGAACAGCGTCTCGTCTTGGTTGCCGATGCGGCGGAGCGCCGAGGGGTCGATCTTCTTGCGGCCGAGCATCACCTTGGTCTTGCTCGTCCAGGCTGGGGCCATGCCGGTGCCGAAGATGAGATCGATGAGGACGTCGGCCCGGTTGGTGGGGTGCCCCGCAGCCGCGAGCGCATCCACGAGCTGGCGACCGTCCATGGCGATCTTGAGCCACTGGAGGGCCAAGCTCTTGCCGGCGCCCTGCGGGCCCACCAGCACGGTCAGATCACCGAGATCGAAGCGCACGTCCTCGAGGTGGGCGAAGCCCTTGATCGAGAGGCTCAGGGGCGGCGACGCCCTGCCCTTCGCCCTGCGCATTCTCTTGGTCATGGGCCTGGTGCGCGCGATCGCGAGCCATTCTTACACGACGCACCAAGCACCGTCCATCGACGCAGGGGCGCCGCCCCACGCCGCTCACCGGAGCAGGTGATCACGGCACGACGCCCTCGAAGATCACGTTGTCGACGAGCCCGCGCGCGCGCCGGAGCGCCGCGTCGTCGCGGATCGTCCACGCCAGGAGCGGCCGCCCCAGGCGGCGCCACAGGCTCGGGGCCCAGCGGGGCAGCGCGCGCAGCTCGTAACCGATGAAGTCGGGCAGCACCGCGGGCGCGAGCACCAGGTGCTCCACCGCGAGCGCCTCGTGGAGCGGCAGGCCCTCGCTGCGCATGTCGCCCGAGAGCATGCCGCGGGGCAGGTGGGGCGCGTGGCGGCGCATCCACAGCATGCTCCACGGGTCGAACGACTGCACCGCGTGCTCACCGGGGAAGCGCGCGAGCACGTCGACCACGGCCTGCTCGAGCGGGCCCACGCGGCGGGTGCTCTTGAGCTCGACCAGCACGGGCACGCGATGGCCCACGCGCTCCATCACCTGCGCGAGGCTGGGGATGGGCTCGTCGGTGCCCCCAAGGCGCAGCGCGGCGAGCTCGGCGAGGGTGTGCTCGGCCAGCCTGCCGGGGCAGCCGGTCATGCGGTCGAGCGTGTCGTCGTGGAACACCACGGCCTGGCCGTCGGCGGTCAGGTGCACGTCGAGCTCGATGGGGTAGCCGGCCGCCGCCGCGGCCTCGAAGGCCGCGAGCGAATTCTCGGGGCGCACCGCGTCGTGCAGGCCGCGGTGCGCGATCGGGCGCCGCCGCAGCCACGATGGGGTGGGGCGGCCGGCCACGAGGGGGCGGAGGTCGAGCACGGCGGGCAGTATGCGGCCGGAGCCACGGCCCGCGCCACGCGGCCGGTGCAGCCGCCCGCGCCACGCAGCCGGCCACGGCACGCCGCATGGGACGCGTGGAACCAGCGCGCGGGGTGTACCGTTGCAACGGAGATGCTCCGCGTGCCCCCTCGCCTTCGTCGTGCCTGCCTGCTCTCGAGCCTGCTGCTGGGCTGCGGCACCGCGACCTCTCGCCACGAGGCCGACCTCCCCGGGTCGAGCGATCGCACCTCGGCCGCGTCGCCCGGCGCGGGCTCGCTCGGCCGCGAGCGGCTCGTGCCGGCCCCCGCCCCCGCGGGCGCGCCCGCGCTGCGGGTGCTCAGCTTCAACGTCAACTACGGCGTGGGCCACGAGCCCGAGAACGTCCGCGCCGTGGCCGAGGCCGACGCCGACCTCGTGCTCCTGCAAGAGACCACCGCGCAATCCGAGGCGGCCTTCCGCGAGGCGCTCGCGGCCGCCTACCCGCACGTGCTGTTCCGCGAGTGCTGCAACGCCGGCGGCCTGGGCGTGTTGTCCAAGCACCCCATCCGCGAGCAGCAGTACCTCGAGCCCACCGTGGGCTGGTTCCCCGCGTGGCGCGTGGTGGTGGACACGCCGCTCGGCCCGGTGCAGGCGCTCGACGTGCACCTGCGCCCCCCCATGAGCGACGGCGGCAGCTGGGTGGCGGGCTACTTCACCACCCGCGACGATCGCCGCGAGGAGATCGCCGCGTTCTTCGAGGCGCTCGACCCCACGCTGCCCACGATCGTGGCCGGCGACCTCAACGAGGACGCCCGCGGCCGCGCCGTGGCCTTCCTGGCCGAGCAGGGCCTCGTGAGCGCGCTGCCGCAGATCGACCCGCGCGCCGACACGTGGCGCTGGCAGACGCGGCTCGGGCAGCTCCACATGATGCTCGACCACGTGATCTACGGGCCCGGGCTCGAGCTTCGCAGCGCCGAGGTGCTCGACCGCGGGACCTCGGATCACCTGCCCCTGCTCGTGGTGCTGGGGGCCGCCGCCGCCCCCACCACGCCCTGATCGCACCGCCGTCCTCCACCGCACGCGCGAGCAGGCCCGTCGGGGCTGGTATGCTCGCGGCCTCGCATGGCGCCCCCTCGACCCCGCGGCCCCCGGCGATGGTGCGAGCCCTCGCTCGCGCTCGTGCTGCTCGCGGCGTGCTGGCAAGCGCCCGCGCCTCCGCCCGCTCCCCCGAGCCCCGGCGTCACCCCGCCCGCGCCCTCGCAGCCGCCGCCGGCGGCCCGCCCCGCCGCCGATCCCTTCGTCGAGCTCGCCGCGTTCTCGCAGCACGCGTGCGCGCGCCGGCAATCGGGCGCGGTCGAGTGCTGGGGCGAGGGCTCGCACGGGCAGCTCGGCCAGGGCAAGCGCGAGGGCTCGGCGCGCCCGGTCGCGGTGGCGGGCCTGCGCGACGCGGTCGAGCTCGCGGTGGGCAGCGACTTCTCGTGCGCGCGCCGGAAGGCGGGCGGCGTGGTCTGCTGGGGCAACGACGAATTCGGCCAGCTCGGAGGCGGCCGCGGGGTCGAGCCCGGCGCGCTATCGCTGCGCCCGGTGGGCGTGGTGGGCCTGCGCCAGCCCGTCCAGCTCACCGCGGGCGAGTCCCACGCGTGCGCGCTCGAGCAGGGCGGCACCGTGCAGTGCTGGGGCGACGCCCGCGACGGCCAGATCGGCAGCGACGCGCAGCACGGGTTCGCCAAGCCGCTGCCCATCGCGCCGCTCGGCCCAGTCGCTCGCGTGGCCGCGGGTGCCTCGCACGTGTGCGCGCTCGCGACCACCGGCGTGGTCGACTGCTGGGGCCGCAACACCGAGGGCGAGCTCGGCGACGGCAAGTCGGGCAGCCGCATCAAGCCCGTGCGCGTCGCGGGCCTCGAGCACGTCGTCGACCTCGCCGCCGGCCACCACCACACGTGCGCCCGCCAGCAGAGCGGCCGCGTGTGGTGCTGGGGCGACAACCACGGCGGCCAGCTCGGCGAGGGTGCGGGCACGGGCCCCAAGCGCGGCACCCCGGTGGAGGTGCCGGGCCTACGCGACGTGGTCGAGCTCGCGGGCGGAGGCGACCACACCTGCGCGCGGCTCCGCTCGGGCCGTGCCATGTGCTGGGGCAGCAACGCCGCGGGCCAGCTGGGGCTGCGCGCCACGGTCGCGCGCGCCGCCCAGCCCACCGCCGTGCGCGGCATGGGCGACGCGCTCGACCTCGCCCTCGCCACGACGGCGACGTGTGCCCTGCGCAAGACCGGCGAGCTCGCCTGCGTGGGCGCCTCGCTCCGCGCCCCCGCGCGCGGCACGATCTAGCGCGCCCCCTTGCCCCCGGCCCACATTCGGGTAACCAAGCGGCATGCGCACCGCCCTGCTCGTGCTCGCCGTGGCCCTCGTCGCTTGCGACGGCAAGGACGCCCCCCGCCCCGACCCCAAGGCAGCGACCCAGGCGTCCGCCGCGACCAAGCCCGCCGAGGCCAAGCCCGCCGCGGCCAAGCCCGCCGAGCCGGGCCGCATGCAGCCCGTACCGCCCGTCACCAGCCTCGAGCCCGCCGCCGAGCCCACCGCCGCCGAGCCCACCGCCGCCGAGCCCGTCGCCGCCGCGTCGGGCCCCGTGCTCGACCACACCGTCAAGCTCCTCGACGGCACCGACAAGAGCCTCGCCGACTACCGCGGCAAGGCGCTGCTCGTGGTCAACACCGCGTCCGAGTGCGGCTTCACCCCGCAGTACGCCGACCTGCAGGAGCTCTACGCCAAGTACAAGGATCGCGGCCTCGAGGTGCTCGCGTTCCCCAGCAACGACTTCGGCGGCCAGGAGCCCGGCAGCGCCGACGAGATCCGCACGTTCGTCGACTCCAAGTACTCGGTCGAGTTCGAGATGTTCGACAAGGTCGTCATCAAGGGCAGCGACAAGGCCCCGCTCTACCAGGCGCTCACCGAGCAGACCCCCGACGGCATCAAGGGCGAGGTGAAGTGGAACTTCACCAAGTTCCTGGTCGACCCGCAGGGGCACGTGGTCGCGCGCTTCGAGTCGCCCACGAGCCCCACCGACCCGCAGGTCATCGCCGCGGTCGAGAAGGTGCTGCCCAAGGGCTCGTAGGCGAGGCCTCGGGCCCGCACGCGCACGAGGAGCGCGAGCCCGCGCTCCCCGTCGTGCCCCGCCGCGCCCGCTCGCCTAGCCCTGCGGCGGGTCGATCGTCCCCGCGCTGCTGAGCGCGAACCCGGTCATGTCGCTGTAGGTGTAGGCGCCCACCAGGTTGGGGAACGTGTCCACCACGTCGGTGATCGGATCGGCCCGGTAGGCGTTGTTGCCCGCGAAGCTCACGCCCCACACGTGACCCTGGAAGTCGATGCTCACGCCGTGCACGTACTCGGGCAGCTGCACCTGCTCGATCACCTGCAGCGTGGTGACGTCGTAGCCCAGCAGCATGCCGGCGCCGTCGCTGTGCCAGATGAGCGACTCGCCGTCGGTCATGCAGCCACCGATGCCGCCGGTGCCCGCCACGTCCCACGTGAACGTGTCGACGTTGAAGCGCGAGACGCCGCCGCCGCCGCAGGTGAACACGTTGCCGTCGGGAGCCACCGTGATGCCGTAGCCGCCCGCCGGCCCCAGCGGCCACGACTGCGTCGCGAAGTCGTCGTGGTCGACGCGATAGAGCTGCGAGGAGCCGAGGTCGAGGCCCCAGAAGTTGCTCTCGCCGTCGGCCGCCCCGCCGTAGACGAACGGGCTCGGGCTGTTGGGCACCGGGATCGTCTGCACGATCGCGCCCGTCTCACCGTCGAGCAGGAGCGTGTTGGCGTCGCACACGGTCCAGAGGTTCGCGCCCGTGTAGCCGCACTCGGCCTCGTTCCACTCGCCGCGCGTCCACGCCAGCGGGCGGTTGCTCCCGCACACGAGGTCGAGGTACCAGGCCATGCACTCGTCGGTGCCGAAGGGCAGCACGTCGGCGCCCCCGGTCGAGGTCTCGATGGTCCCGTTGCCGTTGCGGTCCACGCAGTTCTCGGTGTTGGCCCAGAACTTCGCGACGCCGCCGTTGCGGTTGGCCACCGCTGCGTCGCCCTGGAGGTTGACCGACGTGCGCGACGGATCGCCGCCCGCCGCCTTGGCCGCGTAGCGGCCTTCCTCGATCATCGTCGCGGTGTCGATCTTCGAGAGGGTCTGCTGCGCGGTGTTGGAGATCCAGATGTACGACAGCTCGAGCTCGCCGTCGCCGCCCATGCCACCGCCGCCACCGCCCGCGCTATCGCCCGCGCAGCCGGCCGGCAGATCGATCGACGCGGAGACGTCGAGCTTGATCCCCCCGCCCGAGCCGTCGGCGTCCTCGCCCGTGGCCGCGCTGGTCATGCCGTTCGAGGTGTCGGTGGGACCAAACGACACCACGCCGTCCCCACCCTCGCCCTCGGCGTCGTCGCGGCCGCCGGTGTCACCGCACCCCGCCGCCAGCACGCCGGTCGCCACCAGAAGACCCGCCCACCCCCGCATCCCCACGCTCCGTACCATGAGAGAAGTGTACCCCTTCACATACACGGTCGCACATCGGATCGGAGGGGTGGAACGAGATCGTTTGGTAACGATTCCTACGCTTGCGACGACGGAGGCTTCCAGGTCACCACGGGACGCACCTCCACGCTGGCCCATTCGGCATCGGGGTGCGTCGCCGCCCACTCGAGCGCAGCATCGAGATCGGGCACGTCGATGAGCGCCACGCCAGCGATCTGCTCGGCTGTCTCCGCGAAGGGGCCATCGGTCACCATGCGCTTGCCGCCGCGCACCCGCACCGTGGTGGCCATCTCGGTGGGCTCGAGCAGCGCCCCCGCGAGGTAGCACTCCGAGGCCACGATGCGCCGCCCGTACTCGCCGTAGCGCGCCATGATCTCCGCGCGCTCTTCGGGCGCCAGCGCGCGGAACTTGGCCTCGTCCTTGTTGAACAGCAGCAGGTACTGCATGGTCACCGGCTCCCCGCCGCGGCCTTCATGCGCTCGCCCATCTGCTCGGGCGGCACGTCCTCGACGTGCGTCGCGAGCTGCCACACGTTGCCGAACGGATCCGCGATCATACCCCAGCGGTCCCCCCAGAACATGGTCGCCACCGGCACCAGCGCGGTGGCCCCCGCCGCCACCGCGCGCGCGAACGCGGCGTCCACGTCGGGCACGTACAAGAAGAGGTTGCCCTGGGTGGGCTTGGCGAATTCACCGGCGTCCGAGACGAACACCCAGCCCTCGCCCACCCGCACCGCAGCGTGCATCACGCCCTTGCCGTCGGGCCCCGGCATCACGCCGAAGGTCTCGGCACCCAGCGCGCGGCCGAGGAAGTCGAGCAACGCGTGGCCGTCGGCCACGACGAGCTGGGGGATCAAGGCGGTGAGGCCCGGGGGGACGTGATGGGTGGTCTTGGTCATCGCCGGGGTGACGCCCGAGCCCACGGCCAGATCGACATCGCCCACGAAAAAAGAGCAGCGCATCACGGCGACCGACGGCGGCGCTCGGCCGCCCCGGCGAGCCTTGGTAGCGTGGGTGCAGTGAGCGAGCCAGCGGCAACCGAGGCCGAGATCTCGGCGGCGTTTCGGGCGGCGCACGGCCGCGTGTTCGGTCGCCTCGTCGCGAGCTTCCGCGACTTCGACCTCGTGGAGGACGCGCTGCAGGACGCGTGGCTGCGTGCGCTCGAGCGCTGGCCCACCCGCGGCATCCCCGAGCGACCTGCGGCGTGGATCACCACCGTCGCCCGCAACGCCGCCCTCAGCGTGCTCCGCCACCAGGCCGTGGCCCAGCGCAAGCACCACGCCCTCGAGCTCGAGCCCGCCGAGCCGCTCGAGCCGCTCGACGACGACCTGCCCGACGAGCGGCTGCGGCTGCTGTTCACGTGCTGCCACCCCGCCCTGGCCGAGCCCGCCCGCGTGGCGCTCACCCTCCGAACGGTGTGCGGGCTGTCCACCCCCGCGATCGCGCGCCTGCTGCTCGTGCCCGAGCCCACCCTCGCCCAGCGACTCGTGCGGGCCAAGCAGAAGATCTCCACTGCGGGAATCCCCTACGAGCTGCCACGCGCCGAGCAGCTCGACGCGCGCATCGACGACGTGCTCGCGTGCATCTACCTCTCGTTCACCGAGGGCTACGCCGCCACCGAGGGCACCCTCGTCGTCCGGCCGGAGCTGTGCGAGGAGGCCATCCGCCTGGCGCGGGTCATGGGCCACGCGTTCCCCCGACACGCCGAGGCCCGCGCCCTCTTGGCCCTCTTGTTGCTGCACCACGCGCGGCGGCACGGCCGCTTCGACGCCGAAGGCCGCCTGGTCCCGCTCGAGGAGCAGGCCCGCGAGCGCTGGGACGCCCAGGCCATTGCCGAGGGCACCCGCCAGCTCCACGAGGCGCTGGCCGCCACCGCGTCGCCCGGCGTGTATGCCCTGCAGGCCGCGATCGCGGCGCTGCACGCCGCCGCCCCCCACGCCCGGGACACCGACTGGTCGCAGATCGCCGGGCTCTACGCCGAGCTGCTCCGTCGTGCTCCTTCGCCCTCGGCCGCCCTCGCGCTCGCCTGCGCCGAGGGCATGGCCGACGGCCCCATGCAGGGCCTCCGGCGGCTCGATGCGCTCGTGGTGTCCGGTGTCCTGCCACCTCGCCACGAGTGGCTCCCGGCGGCGCGTGCGGAGCTCTTGCGACGCGCCGGGCTCGTACGAGAGGCGCACGCGGCGTACGTCGAGGCGATCGAGCGGGCCCATCACCCACGGCACGCCGAGCTCCTCCTGCGCCGAGCCTCGGCCTTGGTGCGGCACAATGACCCACCGCCCGACGGACCCGCTTCCGACGGGGTGTAACGACCCGTTTACCGACCCTCCGAAACGTTTCGAACAATCGCACGGCCCCAGCGACCCATCCCCACACACGACGTTCGTCGCTTTGTCGGTGCAGATCGGCGTCGCGATGGCGATATCATGGGCGTGATGGACGATCGGCCCGGTGCCGATCAGGGTAGCTCAGCGATCATGACCACGATCAAGCCTGATCCCGTGGCACCATGCGTGCTGCTCGTCGAGGACACGCCGCTGCTCGCTCGAGCCACGCAGCGCTCCCTCAAGGCACGCGGCTACACGGTGAGCCTCGCCACCAACAACGCCGAGGCGAAGGCCCTCATCGAGCGCAAGGAGCTGTGCTTCGACGCCGCCGTGCTCGACCACGAGCTGCCCGACGGCGACTCGCTCGATCTCGTCGCGGCGCTCGCCAACCGCGATCCCGCGTGCGCCTCGATCGTGCTCACCGGCCACGAGGTCGCCCGCGAGTACATGGTGCGCGGTGCGTTCCGCTACGCCGCCAAGCCGCTCTCCGGCACGCAGCTCGCCGTCCTCGTCGCCGACGCCATCCACCACACGCACAACTGGCGACGCTCGCTCGGGCAGGGCGTCTCGAAGGAAGCACCGCCGGCCGTGGTCCCCGACTTCGACCTCGCCGCGCAGCGGCTGCGCCACATCGCCCGGCTGTCGCCCACCGAGACCATCGTGGCGCGCTGGATGCTCCAGGGCCTGCGCGACGCCGAGATCGCCCTCAAGCTCGGTCGAGCCGAGCGCACCGCCAAGCGCCACGTGAGCCACGTGCTCGCCAAGGCCGGCATCGAGAACCGCGCGAGCCTGTGGTCGGTCCTCGGGCAGGACGGGCAGTCGTACGCGCACCACGATCCCAACGTCGACGACCCCGACGAGGACGACCTCGGCGAGGACGACGACGACCCCGGCGAGGACGACGACGACGACCCCAACGACGAGCGCGACGTCAGCGAGGCCCATGCTGCGGACTAGCCCCCGGGCGCCGAGCGCCGACCTGACGCCCGCTCACGACCGGGCGCCGCTCGTGAGGAACGCCTCGGGCTCGCGGGGCCTGCGGGCCCCGCACACCCCCAAGATCGACCGCTGAGCCGGCGCCACGACCCGCAGACGTGACCTCGCGCCCGTGGGCCCTTGCCGTGGGGGGTGCACGGAGGCCGGCCCCGCTCCTATGCTCGGCCGCCGTGCTGGCTCGCCTGGGAACCGCGCTCTTCTCCTTGATCTACTGGCCGCTCGCCTTCGCCGTCATGCTGGTGGGCGCCCTCGTCACCCTGGTGCTCCTGCTGCTGCGCTTCCCCTACCAGCGCGTGCACCTGTGGGTCACCGCCCCGGTGTTCTCGAGCTGCGTGCCGCTGTCGCTCACCCGGATGCGCGTGCACTACCACCCCGCGTTCCAGCCCGAGCAGCGCGCCATCTACACGCAAAACCACATCAACCTGCTCGACGGCATGGTCGCCTCTGCCGTCATCCCCCACGCGTTCTCGGGCCTGATGAACGCCTGGCAGTTCAAGATCCCCATCTACGGCTGGCTGATGAGCATGTCCAAGGGCATCCCCGTGCACCGCGGCCGCCGCGACAAGACCCTGCAAGACATCAGCAACGCCGCCCGCGAGCGCAAGCGCATCGGGATGTCGGTGCTCACGTTCCCCGAGGGCCATCGCACCGTCGACGGCAAGATCCGCCCGTTCCGCCACGGCGTGTTCATGATGGCGCGCAGCGCCGAGATGCCCATCGTGCCGATCGCGGTGCGTGGGATGTACGAGGTCAATCGCAAGGGCTCGCTGTCGTTCCACCCCGGGCGCACCGTCGACGTGTTCGTGGGGCCGCAGCTCGAGACCTCGGGCCTGAGCGACGGCGAGCTCCAGGCCCTCGCCGAGCGCGTGCACGGCTTGATGGTCCACTGCGTCGAGCAGGGCGAGTGGCCCGAGACCGTCAAGGCGCACCTCGAGCCGGCTGCCCCGGGCGGCGGCTCGCTGGCGGGCCTGCCCTGAGCTCTGGGCTGCTCACCAGCGGATCGCAGCGCCGCCCCACGTGAAGCCCGTGCCGAGCCCCTCGTGCTCTGGGCCGCTCACCAGCGGATCGCAGCGCCGCCCCACGTGAAGCCCGTGCCGAACGCCGTGAGCACCAGGATCGACCCGTCGCGCACGCGCCCTTCCTGCCGTGCCTCGTGCAGCGCCACCGGGATGGTGGCCGCCGACATGTTGCCGTACTTGTGCAGCACGACCATCATCTTCTCGCGCGGCACTCCCACCCGCTCGCGCGCGACCTCCATGATCCGCATGTTCGCCTGGTGCGGGATGAAGAGGTCGATGTCGTCGGGCTTGAGCGACGCGGCCTCCATCACCGCCCCCGCATGGAACAACGACCCTCCCCCCTACGCGCGAAACCGCCTGCGGCGCAGCGCGATCGACGCGCCCAGGAGCACCCACAGCCCCGCGCCCGACGTGCCCGTCGCGCCCGCCGCGCGACACCCGCAGCCCGAGGGATCCTCGGCCACCACCCCGCCGCCGTCGGCCTCGACCCCGGCGTCGCTCACCACGGGCACGTCCTCGGCGACGGTCCCGGCATCCACCACCGT
>WBZL01003727.1_pt1 | contig 13707 bp, 10 predicted proteins | sample 5204291 | NCBI WGS metagenome assembly WBZL01 (sample SAMN12344345, study PRJNA552823) | activated sludge metagenome | biome: Activated sludge suspended growth; feature: Nitrification reactor; material: Wastewater; isolation source: activated sludge from nitrification reactor of wastewater...
CATGCGCCGCTCACCGTGGTTCCTCGCCATCCTGCTGGGCTTGCTCGGGTTGCGGCTGGCCCTGCACGACTACATCGGGCACCTGATCTCGCCCCTGCAGACCGCCGCCGTGTTCTTCCTGCTGGCCTTCGGGATGATCGTGCGCTGGCGGTCGGATATGTACCGCCAGTACCGCCGCCTCGTGCCCTGATCCGGCCCGGGACCCGCCCGGCGTGGAATAATCGTCGGTCTGGGTCGATTCCGGGGGTCTGCACTGTGAGCGAGTTCGAAGAAGATTTCGCGGCGCTGTTCGAAGCGTCGCAGAAGACGGCGAAGCAGTTCGAGAAGGGCCAGCTCGTCGAGGGCACCATCGTCTCGATCGGCCCCAAGGTGGCGCTCGTCAACATCGGCGCCAAGAGCGAGGCCGAGATCGAGGCCGCCGAACTGAAGGACGCCGACGGCGACATCGAGGTCAACGTCGGCGATCGTATCCAGGCGCGCGTGGTCGGCACCGCCGGCGGCCTGCAGCTGTCGCGCCGGGGCGTGCGCAGCGCCACGACGCAGCGCGAGCTCGAAGACGCCTTCGCCTCCGGTCTCGCCGTGGAAGGCCGCGTCGAGAAGACGCTGAAGGGCGGCTACGAAGTGCGCGTCGGCCGCGAGCGGGCGTTCTGCCCGATGTCGCAGATCGACACCACCCGCACCGTCGATCCCGAAGTGCACGTCGGCCAGACCTACGCGTTCCGCATCATTGAGTTCAAGGACGGCGGCAAGGACCTGGTGGTCTCGCGCCGCGCCGTGCTCGCCGAGGAACAGAAGGCGCAGGCCGAGGCCGTGCGCGCCTCGATCATCGCCGGCGCCGTACTGCCCGGGCGCGTCGCGTCGGTGCTCGACTTCGGCGCGTTCGTGGAACTCGGTGGCGGCATCCAGGGCCTGCTGCACGTCTCGGAGATGAGCTACTCGCGGCTGCCGAGCGCGGCCTCGATGGTGTCGCCGGGCGATCAGCTCACCGTGAAGGTGCTGCGCGTCGACGACGCCACCGGCAAGATCTCGCTGGGCCTCAAGCAGCTGCAGAACGATCCGTGGAGCGACGTGGCCGCGCACTACGCGGTGGGCCAGGTGCACCAGGGGAAGATCGTCCGCATCGCCGAGTTCGGCGCGTTCGTGGAACTGGCGCCCGGCGTCGAGGCGCTGGCGCACGTGTCGACGTTCCCGCCCACCGGCCGCACCGGGGGCTGGGCCAAGGCGCTGCAGACCGGGCAGACGGGCGCGTTCGAGATCCTCAGCCTCGACCTCGCGCAGAAGCGCATCGGCGTGGCGATGGTGGAAGAAGGCTCGGCACGTGCCGCCGCGTCGGCGCAGTCGGCCGTGGTGCCCGGCGCGCTGCTCACCGGCAAGATCGAGCGCCACGAGAAGTTCGGCATCTTCGTGTATCTCGCGCCTGGCCGCACGGCGCTACTGCCGTTCGCGGAAACGGGTGTCGATCGCGACGCCGACATGCTGAAAGCGTTCCCGCCGGGCAGCGACGTGCAGGTGGTGGTGCTCGAGGCCGACGCCGAGGGCCGCCGCATCCGCGTGAGCAAGAAAGCGATCGCGGAGCAGCAGGAAAAGGCGGAGCTGCGCGAGTACGCTTCGCGGCAGGACGCCCAGGCGTCGCCGTCGCTCGGCACGCTGGCCGACAAGCTGCGCGGCGCGCTGTCGACGCGGAAGGGCTGACCGCCGGCGGCGCAGGAGCCGCCGGCGGCGCCCCTGCGATTACGGTACCCGCGTGACGGTGAAGAACGAGTCGCCGCTTGGCCCGAGGGTGCTCGTGCCGCCCGAGAAGTTCAGCGCTCGGACCGCGACGGCGTCGCCGGCCGAAACGGTGACGGCGGTCGAGATGCTCATGATGTGGAACGACGCGGACGTCGACGGCGGCTCGCAGGCGGTGCCACGGTTGCTGCCGTTCACCGTGATGCCGATGCACGCGTAGCCCGTGGCCGCAGTGAACACCTGGAATCGCGCCAGGGCCGTCACCATGTACACGCCGGCCGTCGGCACCGTGTAGGTGCCGGCCGCGGCGTCGTAGGTGCCACCGCCGATGTTGTCGATCGGCGTCGCCGACCACTTGGCGACGATGATCGAGCTGGCGGCCATCGCCTGCGACGTGAGGGCGCCCACCCGGAACTGCGCCACCGGGCCGGGGCGCGCCGGCAGCCCTGCCGAGTTGCCGAAGAAGGCGAAGGTGCCGGCAGCGCCGGTGCTGGACGTCCAGGTGCCCCCACCAGTGCCCGGGTCGACGATGGCGCTGACCTGCTCCGCCTTGCCGGACGGCGATGAGATCGATGTGAAGTTGAGTCCCACCGACCCGTTGGGATTGAACACTCCGATGCCGTGCACGGCGCCCTTCGTGGCCGCACCACACTGATCGTCAGTGCCGTCGAGCGTGAAATTGCCCGTCACCGACGTGAGGGTCATGGTGACTACGTTGCAATACGGTTGCATCTGCCACGAAAAAGTGCCGAAGACCTGGGCCGATGCCGACGACGCGGCGAACAGCACGGCGACGACGGTAAGTACGAGCATTGGAAACCTGCGCATGCCAACCTCCTGAGACCTCAAGGGCCGCACGGTGCGGCACCCGATTGTGGCCTATCGGGAGAAGCGTCGCGACAGCAAGCGGCCAGTCACTGCACGCAAACGGAGGTCCGATCGAGCCGCTGCGACCTCCGAATGCCCTGATCCGAAGCCTCGCGCGTTCGGCGGGCGCGACGCGCGGGGGCCCCGCGTGGCGGCAGTGCAGCCGCTTTCGGCATGGCATGATTCGCGTTGGCGTCACTTGCCCGGCGACGCCAGGGAGCCCCTCGATGACTCGTGTCGCACTCGCCAGCCTCGTCCTGCTCGTGTCGGTCTCGTCCGCGTTCGCCGGTCCGGCGTCTGGCACGGTGAAGACGTCCACCGGCACCATCACCGTGAGGCAGGCGGTCGCCTACACGGTGCGCGACGCGAAGAACCCTCGGGCGTTCCGCACCGAGGTGCTGCTCACCGACGTGCCGGTCGACGTGGCGTCGCTGCGCGGCGAGCTCGACCCGCACGTCCGCGCCATCAACCTCGATGCGCTCGATGATCGCAACTATCTACTGCTGTGGGTGTACCCCGACGGGTCGGTGACGATGAACGCCACCTACTCGAAGACGATGACGCAGTACATCAACGACGCGTTGGGTGGGTTGAAGGGCGAGTTCGCGACCAACACCGCCGCGAGGGTCGAGGGCCGCGTGTACTCGCCGAGCCCGCTGAAGGCCATGGGCAAGGAGACCTACACGATCGACGTGAAGTTCACGGCGGACGTGATCCCCGCGCTGAGCGGTCCGCCGCTGCCGGCCACCGGCGGCGAACCGGGCAAGGCCTTCAACGCGCTGGTGGCCGCCATCACGAAGAAGAACTGGAACGGCATCAAGAGCGGCCTGAGCCCGGCGACCCTGCCGAACTTCGAGAAGGACTACAACACCCCGGCCGAGAACCTCAGCTCGGCGATCGACATCCTCAAGGCTTGGTTGCCGCTCGACAAGTCGAAGGTCACCGGCGGCATGCAGCTCAGCGACACCGACGCCGTGCTCGAGTTCGAGGGCGAGCAGTTCGGGATGCGCCAGCTGATCCTCGTGCGCATGACGAAGACCGGCAACGTCTGGCAGTTCCGCGAGTCGGTGCCTGCCGGCTTCATCCGGTAGGGATTCGCGCTGGTCGGCCCGGGCGAGGGTCTATTTCGCGATCGTGAGCCCGCGGGCCTGGTGCTTCTCGATCAGGGACGCGAGCAGCCCGCTTGTCCTGATCTCGGCGGCGAACGCAGCCAGATATGCCGCGGCCGCCGGGCGATCCGTCCGCACCGCCATCGACTGCTGCACGGCGGTGAAGCGGCCAGGCACCAGGCGCGCGCCCGGAATCTTCGTGACGTCGTCGAGCAGGCGCGGCGTGAGCCCGGCGAGGGCGTCGTAGCCGCCCTTCGCGAAGGCGTCGAACGAGCCCTGGATGCCGTCGACCTCGACGGTCGTGGCGTTCGTCAGCGTGCGCTGCAGAAACAGCGAGTAGGCGGCGCGTGCCGCGGTGGCGATGCGCACGCCATCGCGATCGAGCTCGGCGACCGTGCGGAACGGCGCGTCGCCCTTCACCAGGTACGTGGCCTCGATCTCGACGTAGGCCGGCGTGAAGCTGATGAGGTCCGCGCGCGCTGGCTCGGCGCCGATGAAGGCGACATCCCACGCGCGATCGCGCGCGGCATCCGCCACCAGGCCGGCGTTCTCGTAGCCGACGAACTCCACCGTGGCGCCGGCGCGCCTCGCCAGCTCGCGCGCGAGGTCGGGCGCCACGCCCTCGTGATCCGGCGCCCGCTTCGAGACGAGCAGGAAGTTGCTGTAGTTCAGCGCAGCGCGCAGCCTTCCCCTAGGGGCGATCTCGGCGCGTACGTCGGCGGGCATCGATGACGACGGTTGGGTATGCAGCACGATGGGGGATGCGAGAAGGCCAGCGGCGATGACCATCACGGCGAGGGCGAGTCGCGGACGGATGACGCGGGCGAGTCGGGCAATCATGGTCGCGGTTCGAACCTGCGCCGAAGGATACCGCGCGTGCCGCGGCCGCGGGGTACCCGAAGCTAGAGCAGCCCGAGCCCAGCCCCTGCCGGCGTCCACCCCGGGAACACCTGCGCGAGTGACGGACGCGCGGCGCCGAGGTGCGCCACGGCGATCTCGGCGAATACGTCGCGGAAGTCGGTGGTGATGGCGAGATCGCGGCCGTCGTGGCGCTGTTCGGGGGCGAGGCCGGGCCAGCGGCCGTAGACGCGGCCGCCCTTCACCGGGCCGCCCATCACCAGCATGGCGTTGCCATGGCCGTGATCGGTGCCGCCGCTGCCGTTCTGCGCCACGGCGCGGCCGAACTCCGACATCGTCACGATCACGGTGTCGGCCATGCGATCGCCGAGATCGCGCATCAGCGCGTCGAGGCCGCGGGCGAAGTCGTCGAGACGATTGGCGATCTGGCCGCGCGCGCCGCCCTCGTTGGCGTGGTGGTCCCACTGCGTGCTCTCGGCGAACGCCACTTCCAGACCGACGTCGGCCTTGGCGAGGCGCGCGATCTCCTGCAGCGACTGTCCGAACGGCGATCGCGGATAGGTCACGCCGTCGCGCGGCTGATACGGTCCGCGCACGCGATCGGCGACCAGCGCCAGCGCGTCGTAAGCCTCGGCGGCGGCGTCCTTCATCGCCCCGTCGGAGCCCGCATACGCGTGGGCCAGCGACGCGCCGGTGCCGGCGTTGCGCAGGGCGAAGTCGTCCACGCGACCCACGGCCAGCGCCGGCGCGCGTCCCTGCAATGTGCGGGGCAGCCCGGTGGTGAGCGCCACTGCGCGCAGTGGCTGATCGTTGGCCGGACGCGTCTGCAGGTAGCGGTTGAGCCAGCCGTCGCGGGTCGATTTCACGCCAGGCGTGGCCGACTCCATGTAGTCCTGCGCGTCGAAGTGCGAGCGCGTGGCGTCGGGCGATCCCGAGGCGTGCACGATGGCGAGATGGCCGTCGCGCCAGGTGGGCAGCAGCGCCGCCATGCGCGGATGCAGCCCGAAGAAACCGTCGAGATCGATCGCGCCCTCGTCCGCGCCGGGCCGCGCGATGGCGATCGTGGGTCGGGCCTGGTAGTAGTGCGCGTCGCCGTGCGGCACCACCATGTTGAGGCCATCGACGGCGCCGCGCTGGAACACGGCGATCAGCAGCTTCTTTCTGGTGCCCGCCGCGTGCACCGTGCGCGCCAGGAACGACGGCGCGCCGCCGAGCGAGAGCAGGGCGACGCCACCCGACTTCAAGAAGACGCGACGGCTGGTCATGATCGGATTCCTCTGAACGATCAGCGATGCTGGAAGTCGGGCGCGCCGAGCGTGGCGGCGACGAGCGCGGCCGGCGACGTCGCGTCGGCGATGGCGCGGGCCGTGGCGGGCGCGGGCGTGCCGCCCACGGCAGCGTCGATGAACGTCTCGCGCGCGGCGAGCATCTTCACGTGCGTGCCGCGCACCCGATTCGCGCCGAGCGCGGCCGCGAAGTTCATGCGATCCACCAGCGCGCCCGGTGAGAGCCACGTCGCCGCATCGGTGGCGTAGCCGGTGGGCGGCTGACAGAAGTACGGCGCCATCCCCATCTCGCGCAGGGTGCGCACCAGCGGCGGCGTCAGCGTGACCTCGGCGCCGGTGACGCGCAGGGCGCTCGCCACGAACTCGAATGGCGTCTTCACCTTGGCGTGGCGGCTCGTGGCGTCGAAGAACTCTGGTGATATCAGCACCGCGCGCGTCACCTCGCGCAGGTCGCCGTCGGTCTCGAGGAATCGACGCGCCACCAGGTCCACCAGCGCCGGCGGCGGGGTGTCGCTCACGAAGCGCGTGACCAGCATCGTGGCGATGTGGCGCGCGGTGCTCGGATGCGCGGCCAGGATGTCGAGCACCTGCTCGCCGTCGCGACGCCCGCCGGCGTCGATGCGGTGGCCGAGTACGAGCTTCGGTCCGGACACGTGCAGGGCCGGCGCGAAGACGAAGCCGCTGCCTTCGCGCGGACGCATCGTCCAGCCGGTGAAGGCGCGCGCCACCTCCACCACGTCCTGTTGCGTGTAGCCGCCGTCGACGCCAAGCGTGTGCAGCTCCATTAGCTCGCGGGCGTAGTTCTCGTTCAGGCCGCGCGGTGGCGGCGTGGGGGCCCCGGCCGAGCCTGGTGTGCGGCGCCGCGCCCCGAGCCGCGATCCGGCGGCGGGATCCACGTTCTGCCAGTTGTCGAGATAGAAGAGCATCGCCGGGCTGCTGGCCGTGGCGCCGAGCAGATCGCGGAAGCGGCCCAGCACGCGCGGACGGATCACGTCGCGCTCGTACTCGGTGAGGTAGTCGCGCGTGGCGCCCTTGCCGGCGAAGACGTTGAAGTGGTTGAACCAGACGTCGACCAGAACCTCCTGCAACTGGCGCTCGGAGTAGACCGCGCGTAGCAGCTTCGCCTGCTCGAGGTCGCCGATGACCCGGCGGTAGCGGAGCTGCGCGGGCCCCGGCATTTCGCGGCCAGGGTCCTCCACGCCGTTCGCGTCAGTGGCCTTGGCCGGCGTCGCGGCCTTGCGGGCGCGACGCTCTTCGCGCGCCGGCCGCTCCCAGTCCTGCACGATGGTGCGCGAGTCGAGCGTCAGCGTCTCGAGCGTGGCCAGCCGGGCGTCGAGCGCACGATCGGCGACGCGCTCGCGGTGGAGCTGCTGGTCGAGCCAGGCGTCGTATCCGACGTCCCGCAGGCGCTCGACGTCGCCGGGACGCACGCCGAAGGTCAGCCGCGACAGGACGTGCCGCAGGGTGGCGTCGTCGAGCGGGCGCGGGGCGGCCCCGGCGACGAGGCCGGCGGCGAGGATGAGCGCGGCGGTGAGTCTCGGCAGCATGGTGGTCCCTGCTCCTGTGACCGCCCGCCGGCGGCGCGGGTTTAAGCCGACTCGATCAGAACCCGGCCGGTCGCTCCTTCACCACGTCGAAGGCGCGTTCCATCGCCACGCCGACTCGACCGATGGTGCCCTCGTCGAACAGCCGGCCGATCAGCGTGACGCCGTGCGGGACGCGCCGTGGCGGGTTGAACGTGGGCAGCGGGTTCTTCGGGTCGGGCGCCCAGTCGCTGCGCGCGGCTGCCACGTCGACGAAGCCGGCGCGCAGGGTCAGCGACGGATGGCCCGTGAAGTTGCCGACCGTCAGCATCTCGTCGCGCAGCGACGGCACCAGCAGCAGGTCCACCTCGCCCAGGATGCGCGCCATCTCGCCGGCGACGCGGCGGCGCAGGCGATCCGCCTGCACGTAGTCGACCGCCGACAGGAAGCGCGACATGCGGAAGAAGTTCGGCCACGCGTCGGGCACCTGCGCCTTCAGCTGATCCACGCCGTTCGACAGTGTCAGCTCTTCGAACGCCGCCGCGGCCTCGGCGAACAGCACCGTCTGCAGCGAGCTGTACGGCCAGTCGGGCAGGCTCACGGGCTTCGCGGTGAGGCCGAGCGACTGCAGCGTCTTCAACGCCGCGCGGTCGACGTCGGTGGCCGGCGCCTGATCCATCCACGCCGGGACGTAGCCCACTGTGAGGCCCTTCACCGACGCGGTGGCGTCGAAGTCGAGCGCGCACGGCACGCTGCCGGCGTCGCCCGCGTCTGGTCCGCTGATGGCCGCCAGCACGAGCAGCGCGTCTTCCACCGATCGCGTCATCGGGCCGAGCTTGTCGAGCGACCAGCAGAGCGTCATGGCGCCGGTGCGCGGCACGCGGCCGAAGGTGGGGCGCAGACCGGTCACGCCGCAGCGCATCGCCGGCGCGATGATGCTGCCGCCGGTCTCGCTGCCGATCGAGAAGCCGACCAGCGCGGCGGCGGTCGCGGCCCCCGGGCCGGCGCTCGATCCCGAGGCGCCTTCCTCGAGCACCCACGGGTTCATCGTCTGGCCGCCGAACCAGATGTCGTTCAGCGCCAGCGCGCCCAGACTCAGCTTGGCCACCAGCACCGCGCCGGCGTCGGTGAGCCGCTTCACCACCGCCGAATCGGCGGCGGGCACGCGGTTCCTGAACGGCTCGGCGCCGTAGGTGGTGGGGATGCCGGCCGTGTCGAGCAGGTCCTTCACGCCGTACGGAATGCCGTGCAGCGGACCGCGATACCGTCCGGCCGCGATCTCCGAGTCCGCCTGTGCCGCCTGTTTCAGCGCCAGATCGCGCGTGGGGGTGATCACCGCGCGGATCTTCGGATCGAGGGTCTCGATGCGCTGCAGGTAGATGCGCGTGAGGCGATCGGACGTGAGCTGCTTCCGCTCGATCCAGCGCGACAGCTGCGTGACGGGCGCGTGGGCGATGTCGGCGTCGCTCGCCGGCAGCGCGGTGCTCGCGGTCGAGCGCACGAACCGGTCGCGCGCCGGCGCGCCGTGGCGGTCGATCGACGACGGCGTCCACACCATGGCCGGCGCCACGTCGTCGGCGAGCGGCACGCGCCGCGGCCCGGTACGGCGCTCGAAGAGCGGCGCGAGCGATCGCGGCCACGCCGCGGCCGCCACCTCGCGGTCGAGGGGCCGCATCGTCACCTGCATCAGCTTCTCGGCCTCGGCGAAGGTGGCCGGCGTCACTTCGGGTCCGGTCACCGGCCCGGTGCCGAAGGCGGGCGGCATGCCCGCGGGAGTGGCGGCGGTGCCGCCCGTGGCCGGTGTCTGCGCAGGCGCGGACGGCGCCGGCTCGTTCGAGCAGGCGGACGTGGCGGCCAGCACGCCGAGCGGCGCGGTGATCAGGAACTGACGGCGCGTGTTCATGGGTGCCGTGGATATATCACGGGGTTCGCCCTACGATCCTGCGTCTAGAACCACGTCATCCAACGGCTCCTCCGCTCCGCGCGCGCGCGGGCGAACGCGCGGCACGGCACGTAGAGCGCGGTCACGCAGATCGCGAACACCTCGTACAGCAGCGGCAGGCTCCACACGTAGCCGTCGGGCACCGGCGGGGGCGCCATCGGGTGGTTCCCGAAGAGCCACGGGTCGACGCGGCCTTCCCGGACGAGGGAGACCAGCAACGCGGCGCCGTGGATCACCGGGATGTGGAGCAGATAGTAGAGCAGCGGCACGCGCCCGAAGGTGATCAGCACCCGCGCGACTCGTCCGGACCAGCGCTCGGCGATCCCGATCGCGAAGATGGTCGGGCCGAGTGTCATCAGCAGGAACGCCAGCGACGCGGGGTATTTCGTGGTGCTGAGGAAGGCCAGCAGCGCCGGCAACCGGCTGCCGTGCCACGGGCGCGGATCGCCGTAGACATCGAGCGTGCGCAGCACGACGAAGCCGATCGTCAGGGCGATGCCGAGACGGACACAGAACGTGCGCCGACGATCGACAGGCCACGACATGACGGCGCCGAACGCGTAGCCGGCCATCATCACCGCGATCCACGGCACGATCACGAAGAGCACCAGCAACGGTGGACCTCCGGGCCAGAGGTCCACGGCGCCTCCGAAATAGAGGATGCGCAGCAGCCAGTGCGGGCCCGCCGCGCCGAACCACGCCTGTATCGCCGGCGCCGCCAGGTCGAGGATGTTGTGGCTGGCGATGATCGTGACGCCAAGTGCGCCGATCGCGGCGATGGGCAGATGCACCAGCGCGGCCATCAGCACCATGCACCAGCCGATCATCCACATCACGCCAGCCAGCATGTAGTGGGAGAAGTCGAGGTTGAACGTCCACGCCATCCGCAGCACCGTCAGCTCCAGCAGCACGAGCCAGAGTCCGCGCAGGGCGAGGAACGACGACAGCGCACGCGTGGCCCCCGGTCGGCGGCCGTGGAGGAAGGCCGCGGTGCCGGCGAGGAAGACGAAGGCGGGGGCGACGAAATGGGTGACCCATCGCGTGAAGAAGATGCCTGGCGTCGGGCCGCCGGCCGGCTGACCGGAATAGACCCGCACGTGGTCGATGGCCATGAGCACCATGGCGAGGCCACGCACGAAGTCGATCGAAGCAACGCGCGTCGCGACAGCTGCCGGCCGCATGGAAGGCTCGTCAGGCCTCGCGCAGGGCGTGCGCCGGATCGGCGCGCAGCGCCCGCCGGACTGGTACGGCGCACGCGAGCAGCGCGGCGACCACCAGCACGCCCACTGTCGCCGCAATCGACGGCGGATCCCACGGCGCGATGCCGACCAGTTGCGTGCGGAGCCACGACGCGCCCGCCGCGGCGCCCAGCAGGCCAAGTGCCAGTCCGCCAGCCGTCATCGCCGCACACTCACCGACGACCAGGCCCACCAGCGCGCCCGACCCGGCGCCCAGCGCCCGCCTGACGCCGAACTCGCGGCGGCGTTCGGTGACCGCGTACGCGACGACGCCGTGGATGCCCACCGCCGCGAGTACCAGCGCCGCGGCGGCGAAGATCGCAGCCAGCACCGCGGTAAACGCGCGCAACGCGCGGGCGCGATGCACGTAGGCCATGAGCGGTTGCAGGTCGTAAATCGGCAGCGCCGGATCGAGGCCGTGGATCGCCTCGCGGATCGCCGGCACGAGCGCCGACGGATCGCCCGTGGCTTTCACGAGGTAGATCGACGGGTTGCGGGTGACTTGCCGGGATGTGAAGTAGACCTGGTCGCGTACCTCCTCACTCGGTGACCGATGCCGGACGTGCGACACGACGCCAATGACTGTCGCCCAGGTCTCGGGCGTGCCCGTGACGAAGGGGTCGACCGCCAGCCGCCGGCCCAGCGCGGAGCCACCGGGCCACGCCCGTCTGGCCACCCGCTCGTCGACGATCGCGACCGGCGCGGCGGTGAGGTCGTCGGTCTCGTCGAACCATCGCCCGTCGAGCAGCCGGACGCCGAGCAACTCCATGCCGCCTGGCGAGACCGAGCGGTAGTCGGCCTGCGGAGCCGTCGACGGATCGGCGCCCGCTACCGTGAGATACGGACCGCCCCAGTTCGGAACGTGGTCGTACGGCGCGTGACTCCACGTGGCCGCTGCGGTGGCGCCCGGCACTGCGGCGAGCGTGACCTGGAGGCGTCGTGAAAAGGCGTTGAACGCCTCCTGCGTGGCGTAGCGGCTCCCTGGCAGAGCGACCCGGAACGAGACGACGCCCGCCGCGTCGAAACCGAGGTCGGCCTGCTGCACGTGCTGAACCGTGCGGGCGAGGAGCAGCGCCGTCAGAACGAGCACGACGCTGAGCGCCAGTTGCGCCACCGTGAGCGCGCGGCGCAGCCGGGCCCGGCCGCGCCCGGCGGTGTGACCGCGCCCATCGAGCACGGCCTCGAGCATCGAGCCCGCCGGTGCCTGCGTGACCGGGCCGAACGCGAGCAGCGTCATCCACGTGAGCACGACGGCGATCGAGGCCAGCGCCACGGGGCCACTGAGCGTCGCCAGGTGCAGCCGGCCCAGCGTCTCGGGCGTCACGCGCAGCAGCAACCGCAGGGCCCAATAGCCGAGACCGATGCCCAGCACGCCGCCGAGACCGCCGAGCAGCAGTCCTTCGACGAGATGCTGGCGGATCAGTCGGCCGCGCCCGGCGCCGAGCGCGGTCCGCACGGCGGCCTCCCGCGCCCGCGCGGCCGCGCGGGCCACCAGCAGGCTGCCCACGTTGATGCAGGCGATGAGCAGCAGCAGGCCGACGCCGGCGCTCAGGATCTGCAGGGGACGACGCACGTCGTTCATCGCGTCGACGTGCAACGGCACGGTCTCGAACTGGCGGCCCGACCTGCCGTAGAACGCGTACGCGGCCGAGATCTCGCGGCCGACGCGGGCGACGTCGGCGATCGCGTCGAGGTCGCTGACGCCGGGTCGCATGCGGCCGATCACGCGCAGATACCGCTGGCCACGCGGGCCCTCGGTGAAGCGCCGGTTGAAGGGCTGCCACGCCTCGAGATCGTCCGGCACCGCCGCATCCGGCGGCATCAGGAGCCGGAAGCCGGCCGGCATCACGCCGATGACCACGGTGGGCCGCCCGTTCACGTCGACGCGGCGCCCGACGATGGCGGGATCGGCCCCGTAGCGCCGCCGCCACAGGGCGTCGCTCAGCAGGATCGACGTCGCCCCCTCGACGGTCTCGTCATCGGCCGAGAAGGTCCGGCCAAGCGAGGCGTCGGCGCCGAGCAGCGAGAAGAAGTCACTGGTGACATTGCCGATCCGGAGCTGCTCGGGTGCCTCGTCGCCGGTGAGCGCCGCGGTCGTCGCCCAAATCGCCGCGAAGCCATCGAAGCGGGTACTGCGCTCGTCGAGATCGCGGAGCTCGGGGCCCGACAACGGCGCGCGCGGATAGCCCTCGGCGGTCTGGTCGGCCCACACGAAGACGAGCCTGCTGGCGTCGCGGAAGGGCAGCGGCTGCCAGAGGAGGGCGTGGGCGACGCTGAAGATGGCGGTGGCTGCCGCCACACCGAGCGCGAGCGTCGCCAGCGCGGACAGGGTGAAGGCGGGAGCCCGCAGGAACCCGCGCCAGGCATGCACCACGTCGCGCACCGTCTCGTCGAGCCCCTGGCCCATGCGCACCTCCCGGACCCGCTCTTTCAGCGGATCGAGACCTCCCATGTCCATCAGCACCATGCGCCGCGCGTGGGCCGGAGGCTCGCCGGCCCGCACCCGGCGCTCGACCTGCTCGTCGATCCACGCCTGAAGCTCGGCGTCGAGGTCGTCGTCGAGGCGGCGCCCCTGCGCCACCGTCCGCCACACGCTCGCCAGGCGCGTGAACAGTCCCACTGTCACTCCGTGTCGAGCACCAGCCGCATCGCCTCGACCAGCCGCGCCCAGTCGCGAGTGCCCGACGCCAGCTGCCGGCGGCCGGCGGGGGTCAGACGGTAGGTCTTGATGCGGCGGCCGTCGACGATCGACCAGTCACCAGCGATTGCGCCATCCTGCTCGAGCCGGTGCAGGGCGGGAAAAAGCGAGCCCGGACGCACCAGGAACGTACCCCGCGTGGTCTGCTGGATGCGATCGGCGATGGCCACGCCGTGTCGCGGTTCGAGCTCCAGGGTGCGCAGAATCAGCAGGGCCAGCGTGCCCTTCATCAGGTCGAGTCGAGGCGTCGGTCGCACGATGGCGGCCATGCTATCGGATCTCGATATTGAAATACAATATCAGCGTGCCGGGGCACGCCACGAGACCCTCGAAGAGGGGTGGCGAGCCGCATCGGACGCGACGGCGGGTCGCGTCGCCACCCGCGCAATGGCCCCCCGAGATGCCCCACAATACCGGCATGTCGCTGCCGCCGCCCTCGTCCACCGTGCGAGCCGCCG
>WBZL01003730.1_pt1 | contig 13703 bp, 10 predicted proteins | sample 5204291 | NCBI WGS metagenome assembly WBZL01 (sample SAMN12344345, study PRJNA552823) | activated sludge metagenome | biome: Activated sludge suspended growth; feature: Nitrification reactor; material: Wastewater; isolation source: activated sludge from nitrification reactor of wastewater...
CGGTGACGACGGGTCGTTCACGATCACCTGTTCCACCAACCCGGCCACCATTCGCAACGCCGAACAGATCCAGCGCCAGGCCGAGGCCGTGGGACTCGATGTGAAGGTGCAGACCATCGATCAGGCCGCTCTCATCGACCGGGCCATTGTCGGAAGCTTCGAGGCCATGACGTTTCGGAACTACCCCGGTGGCGACCCCGACCAGAACTACGTGTGGTGGTACGGCGACGGCAACCCGGTCAACTTCGGCAAGTGGGACGATGTCGAGCTCAACGAACTGCTCGACGCTGGCCGCGAAACCGCCGATCCTGCCGAACGCAAGCGCATCTACCAGGACGTGAACAGGATCATGGCCACAGAGGTGTACGGGCTGTGGACCACCTACGCGGTGTGGGCAGTAGCCACCGGTCCCACCGTGCACGGAATCCTCGGTCCGCCCCTGCCCGGCGCCGACCCGTCACAACCCGGGGATGCCTCCACCGACGACCCCGAGCGCCAACCGGCGCGTGGGCTGGCCATGTCCCATTCACTGGTCGGCCTGTGGCGATCCGAGTGACCGCCGACGGCGAGGACGTCGCTCACCACAAGTAGCCCATCGACGTCGACGGGTGGAAGACCACCTTGGTGGAGGTGAAGGTCTGGGGGTCGAGGGCCTCCAGGGTCTGATCGGTGAGCAGGATCGGCACGCCCTTCACCACCAGCACCCGCCCGACGGTGGGCATCTGAGCCTTGGAGCACATGAAGAACGACCCGTTACCGGCCTGGTCTGGCGCGTACATGGCCACCGTGTCGTCGTCGAGGCGGTAGCACTGGTAGCGGGGCCACTCCACCTCCCGCTTCCCCTGCTCACAGCGGAGCAGCAGGTTGTCCGGGCCCACCATCGAGATGATCTCGGGGTCGGTCACCGGCACGGTCGGGCACGGGGCCGCCACCTCGGGGGGCTGGCTGGCCGCCGGGGCCGCCACCTCGTTCAGACCGCCCGAGGCGCTGAGCACCACCGCATGGTTGATCCGGTAGTCGCCCCCGTTCCACTTGGTGTCGACCACGCCCCACATGGCCAGGTCCCGCTCCGGCCACCAGGTGAAGGCGTGATGGTCACCGGCGACCATGTCGGCCGACCAGGGGCGTTCCCAGGTGGCCAGAACCGCCGGGGCGTCGGCGTTGGACACGTCGAGCAGATGGGCCTGGACCCAGGTGCGTTGTTGGCGGTCGTTGCCGATCCCCACTTCGTCGGAGCGACTGCCGATCATCAGGGCCTTGCCGTCGGGCAGGGGGTGGGTGTAGCCCACCTCGCCCGGAACCGTGACCCGGCCGGCCCGGCGGGGTGACGCCGGGTCGGTGGTGTCGATCACCAGCGTCTCCCGACCGAAGATCCCCGTCGAGATGACGATACGCCCGTCGAGGAAGCGGACCGCGCTGACCGCCCCCCGCCCGTCGGCCAGGTCGTCCAACGTGGCGGCCCGGGTCAGGGTTCCTCCCTCCCGGTCGGGTGCGCCGAACAGGGTGAGGTTCACCACCGATTCGGGGTTGTAGGACCAAGGTGTGCCCTTGGAGGACACCACGCCCATGGTGTCTCCGACCTCGCCGAAGGCGAACTGGCCCACCGTCGACCCGTCGATGATCCCCGACCCCCGGTAGGTGGGGGCGTCGCCGGCCTCAGCGAAGCGGAACTCGTGGATGGCGGTCTGCCAGTCGTCGAACTTCTTGGTCTCGCGGTCGATGGGGTCGACCCACACCTCCGAGCTGATGGCCACCACGTCGAGACCGGCGTAGAGGGTGGTGCCAGGGGCCAGGATCGAGGTCGCCGCCGGTTCGAAGCGTCCGGACAACGGGAAAGCGACCATTGAGGTCATGGCCACCCCGGCAAAGGTGTCGGGCACATGTACCCGCTCGCAGGGGACCAGCGGTTGGGGTGCGTCTCCGCTGCGCTGCCAGTCGGGGATCCAGTCCGAGATAGCGGAGCCCGCCACCGTCCGGCGGTTCTGGTCGAGGGCGATCGGCACCGCCGCGGGAGTGGTGGGGACCACGAACCCCAAGTCGGCCAGGTTGGAGGTGGTCACCAGTCTGATCTGGCCGCCGACGAGGCGGGCCGAAACCAGTGTCCCCTCCAAGCGAACCCGATCGGTGACCTTGGGCTCGGCCGGGTCGGAGACGTCGACCATGGTCACCGTCATGTACGGGGTGCTGGCCTGGGTGGCCGACGGGTCACCGGGGATCGGCTCGGACACCTCGTACTCTTCGCCGAACACCGCCACCCTGCCGTCACCGACCAGGACCTGGCTGACGGTCGCCGTGGGCGAGAAGCCCTCACGGATCTTCTCGTCGGTCGGGTCCTCCCCCGGCGTCACGTCGAGAAGCGAACGGACCTCGAGGCTGCGTCCGTCGGTGATGCGCAGGTTGCCACGGCCGTCCAGGTCATAGATCAGGTCACCGACGGCTTTGACCGAGTCCAGTTCGTCGACCCCGGCCACCTGGACGTTGGTCCCCAGCGTGGATTCATCGCCCGGCCCCGTGTAGGCCAGCTTCGAGTCCTGCCTGGCCATCGGCGCTCCCCCAACGCTGTCGGCCGCTCCTTCGATTGCCATACCCACGGTGTTGAAGTTGACCATGGGCCACCCGCCCACGCCGGCCCCGAAGCCGCGGCTACCGACGTGTTGGGCCCCGACCCGGCGCAGGTCTGCCACCAGCGCGTCGCAGTCGGCGAAGGTGGTGACGGTGCTGACCAGGCGGACCTTGGTTGGATCCACCGGTTGGTCGCCCAGCCCGGCCAGCAGCTCTTCCACCTCGGCGGCGCTGGCCCTTCCGTCGACCCCCGCACCGTCTCCGCTGTCCTTGTCTCCACCCCGCTGGGCCACCACTGTCGCCGCCAGCACCGCCACCACCACCAGCGACACCAGCGACACCGCCCCCAGCCGCCTCGACCGTCGCTTGAGCACGGCCGCCTCCACCTCGGCGGGCGTCAAGGGCTGCACCTCCTCGCGCAACCGGGCCCCGGCCCCGTCGAGCACCGGATCGTGGTCTTCGGTCGGGTTCTGAGCGGGATCGGGGGTTGGGTTGTCGTTCATGACACACCTGCCTTCAAGACACGTAGGACTGCAACTGTTCGGAACCGCGCAGCGAGGCACGACCCCGATGGAGGAGGGACTTGACCGCGGGAACACTCACCCCCAGCGTCTGGGCGATGTCGTCGATGCCCAGGTCGGCGCCGTAGCGAAGGGCCACCGCCGACGCCTGATCATCGGGCAGGGCCCGAACCGCAGCCCACACCCCCTCGTCGTCGAGCGCGGCCAGCGGGTCCGAACCCGGCCCGGTGGACGCCAGGGCGGTGAGACGGGCCACCGCTCGGTCTTCGCTGGCCCGGCGCCGTCCCACCGAGATGGCCTCGTTGATGGCCACCCGCCGGACCCATGCCCCCGGTCGGTCGAGGCGAGACACCCGCCACCACCGCCGGTAGCCCTTCTCGAAGGCGTCCTGGACGATCTCCTCGGCCCGGGCCCGATCACCGACGATGGCCTGGACGGCCGCGATCAGCCCCCGGCTCTCCCCCCTCACCAGTTCCGCGAAGTCGTCCATGGGGCTCCCGTCCTCTTGCACCACACACGCATCAGACCCCTTCGGGGTCGCGCCGCAATTCTGACTCAGCCTCCGGCTGACGTATCTGTACAACTACACGCGGCCCAGTTCTCGTGGGCCGCCTTCGGCGGACGATTTCTGGTTCCGTCAAGCCTGGTCCTCACTTCGTTGCGGGGGCTCGACGGCGTTTGCCCAGTGGCTCGCAAGCTCGCCACAGCGCAAACGATGTCGGTTGAACAAGCCGGTGATCAGGTCCAGATGTGATCCAAGACCTGGACCCAGCCACCTTCGGCGGCCGCGGGGATCACGTGGTCGGCTCGGGCCAGCGCCTCGCGGTGGGCCACCTTGGGAACAAGGGCCACCGCGGCGTTGTCGAGCAGTTCCAGGTCGTTGCTGCCGTCGCCCAACGCCAGCACCCGGGTCGAGTCCAGATCGTGAGCGGCGCAGTAGGCCAGCACCCCGTCCCACTTGGACTGGCCGCTGGGTGCCACCGTGAGGGTGGCCAGACCGGGATAGTCGAGCGACCGGTCGAGATGTGGTTCGGAGGAGTCGCCGACCGCGTCTCGGGCCGCCACGCAGGCGGCGTGGTCGACGCCGATGACCGAGAACCCCAACACCGGGTAGCGGTCGAGGTTGGCAGCTAGGTCGCCGACTAGCGCGGTGTCGCCGAAGCTGGCGGCGTGTTCGGGGTGGGTGGTCGGCGCCGGGCCCAGCAAGGCGTGGATCCCGTCGACCTCTCCCCCGTCTACGTGGACCACCGGCTGGAGTCCCACCCGGGTGAAGGCTTCCAGCACTGCGGCCGCCTCGCCCTGCCGGTACGGGGCCCGGTGGAACCGGACGCCCGTCGCCAGGTCCAGGCCCAGCGCCCCGTTGAGCACCACGGCGGGCGGGGCCAGACCAACCGCGGCCAGGGGACGTCGACTGCTGTCGATGCGCCGACCGGTAGCCACCAGCACCGGCACCCCCGCCGCCTGCAGTCGCAGGAACGCAGCCACCACGTCGGGGTCCACGTGATCGTCGGTGTGCCACAGGGTCCCGTCAAGATCGGTCACCACGAGGTCGACCGCGGCATCTGTGTCGTTTCCGCGTTTCACTGCCCCAGTCTCCCGGTTGCACACGCCTCCCACCTAACGATTCAGTCCACCTGACGATCAGTACCTGCTTGCCCGCTACGTTCGGTCGATGGACAACACCGGTGATGCGCTGCCCTACCACGAGCGGCCGATCGACGACCGGCCCATCCACACCGCTGACCTGCCCGCCACGCCACAACGGGACCGCTCGATCCCCGCTCGTGCCTGGGTCGAAGCCCCCGATGACCTGTTGCATCTGGGCGACGACCTGCCCGGTTCCCCCGAAGCCCAGTACAAGCGCCGGATCGGACCCTGGCTCCTGTGGCGGGCCGGACCGGCCACCAAGGCCGACGCCCGCTACTGGGCCGCCCACATCGACAGCCTGGACGCCGGTACCGATGCCGGCTCCGGGACCGCTCCCGCCGTGGTGACCTTCCGCCTCCACGCCGACGGGACGGCGACCGGCACCGGCCCCAGCGGAACCGTGCACCACCGGTTCCGGAGCTGGAAGGAGGACCTGCGCGACCATCCCTGAGGTTGGCTGTCGAAGCACCGACCGGGCCGATGTGAAACCATCCGAGGCATGGAAACAATCGGTCGTCGCTCGTTGATCGTGGGGGCGGCCGCCACCGTCGCCACCCTGCGGATCCAGGCCGCTGGGCTCGCCCTGCCCGTCGCCACTCGAACCGCCAGGATCGGGGCCGACCCGTTCACCCTCGGTGCCGCCACCGGCGACCCCACCGCCACCGGTTTCGTGGCCTGGACCCGCCTTGCTCCCGACCCGACCAACGGTGGCGGGATGGCGTCTGATCCGGTGGCCGTGGCCTGGGAGGTGGCAGCCGACCCCGGGTTCGCTTCGGTCGTCCGCCGCGGCACGGCCAACGCCGTCGCCGAGCTGGCCCACACCGTCCACGTGGACATCGACGGGCTGGAGCCCGACGCGGAGTGGTGGGTCCGCTTCAGCGCCGACGGCTTCGACAGCCCCGTCGCCCGTGGCCGCACTCTGCCGGCCTCGGGTACCGCTCCCCTGCGGTTCGGGTTCGTGTCGTGCCAGAACTTCGCGTCGGGCTACTACACCGCGCTGCGGGGTCTCGCCGCCGAAGGCGTCGACCTGTGGCTGCACCTCGGTGACTACATCTACGAGAACGCCGCCACCGGTCCGGTCCGTTCCCAGGGGGAGACCGAGATCTTCACCCTCGACGACTACCGGAACCGCTACGCCGTCTACAAGGGTGACGCCGACCTCCAGGCCGCCCACCACGCTGCCCCCATGGTGGCGGTGTGGGACGACCACGAGGTCGACAACAACTACGCCGGCGACGTCGGCCAGAACGACCAGAGCGCCGAGCAGATCCTGGCCCGCCGTACCGCCGGCTACCGAGCCTGGTTCGAGCACATCCCCGTCCGCCTCGACGCTCCGACCGGTCCTGACCTGCGGATCTACCGCCGGTTCTCGTGGGGGAACCTGGTCACGTTCCACATGCTCGACGGCCGCCAGTACCGCGATCCGGCGCCGTGTGATGGGGCCATCACCGACTGTCCTGACCGGGTCGGCTCGGGACGGACCATGCTCGGCGCCAACCAGACCGCCTGGCTCGGTGACGGGCTGGAGACTTCGACTTCAGTGTGGGACGTGGTCGGCCAACAGACCGTGTTCGCCCCCATGCCGTTCGGTCCGTTCTTCAACTTGGACCAGTGGAATGGCTACCCCGAGAGCCGCCAGGAAGTGTGGGAGATGTTGCGCCGTCGACCGAACCCGGTGATCTGCACCGGCGACATCCACGCCGCCGGAGTCGCTCACCTCCATCACGACCTCGAAGACGTGACCAGCCCCCGGATCGGAACCGAACTGGTCGGGACCTCGGTGGCATCGACGTTCCCCGCCGACCTCGTCGACGCCGCCGAAGGCCTGGTACGCCCGCTCCCCTGGGTCGAGTACGTGAACGCCCGCCAGCGGGGCTACACCGTGGTCGACGTGACCGCCGAGCGGTTGGTGGCCACCTACAAGGTGGTCAGCGACGCCTCCGTCCCCGACGGCACCATCTCGGTGGCCCACGTCACCGAGGTCGACGCCCGATCCCCCGGGTCGCCGCCGCCATCCACGCCTCCACCGCCAGCGGCCGCACCCGCCACCCCGGTATCGGGAGGAGCTCGTTACACCGGCTGACCCGCCACCGGGCAGGATGTCGGCCATGTCTGCCGTCGAGTTCGCAGTGGTCGGAGCCATCGGATACTTCGTGGTGTTCGGTCTCGGCTTCTTGGTCCGGCCCGAATTGGCCGACCGCTTCGGCCTGGCCTGGGTTCGGCCTGCCGGCAAGACCGAGATCCGCTGCTACTACGGCGCCGTGTCATGGGGCCTGGCCGGGTTCGCGGCCTACCTGTGGAGTCGAGGCCTGGAGCTGGAGGCACTCACCGGTGTGCTGTTCCTGGCCGGCGCCGTCCTGACCACCCGGGTGGTGGGCACCATCGTGGACCGCGCCGGCGATGACCCCTACACCCGCCTGGCCATCCCCACCGAAACCGCCTTCGTGTTGGCCCTGGCCCTCGTCCGCTTCACCGCGTAGAGGCCCGAGCGGACTAGCCGTTCGATTCACAGCCCACTCACAGGTTGTTCGTTCACAATCACCCCATGAGATGGTCACGAATAGTCGGGCTCCTCGTCACCGGAGCACTCATGGTGGTCGCCATGGCCGCCCGAGTTCCCGCTCTCATCGGATTCAGCGTCCTGCTCGGCGTGTTCTCGGTAGCCGAGAAGCGCTGGAGCCTTCACCCCCAACGGGTGTTCCGCACCGGCTGGGCCACCGACGTGACCCACTTCTTCGTCAACTACCTGTTCATCGCCGTCGGCACCGTGGTGGTGTTCGCCCCTCTGGTGATCGCCACTCGGCTCGGAGTGGTTCCCGGGCTGGAAGCGCTGCGGGAGCTGGCCGCGAGCCAACCAGCCGCGGTTCGGTTCTCCATGGCGATCGCCGTTGTCGCCATCACCCGCTACTGGTCTCACCGCTGGACCCACACGGTTGGGTGGCTGTGGAAGTTCCACGCCGTCCACCACAGCTCAGAGCAGTTGGACTGGTTGGCGTCGGCTCGTCTCCACCCCGTCGATGCCGTGTTCGCCGCCGCCTGTACCGGTGCACCGCTCTTCCTGCTCGGTTTCGACCGCTCCACCTTCGGGGCGTGGGCCTTGTTCTTTGCCGTCGGCCCCTTCTTGGACCATTCGAACGTCCGGCTTCGGCTGCCGGGACTGCGGTGGGTCATCCCCAATCCCGAGTGGCACCACTGGCACCACGCCCTGAGTTCCCGTGACGTGGAGGGAGCTCATGTCGAGGTCCCGATGGATCGCAACTTCTCACCGTTTCCGGTTGTGGACGTGCTGTTCGGTACCGCCTACCTGCCGTCCAACCGGTGGCCGACCGCCTATGGCGTCGATGATCCCGTGCCCGACGCCGGCTATCTGAGCCAGCTCGCCTACCCGTTCACCCGCTGAGAGCTGATCCCTCGAACCCCGAAGCTCTTTCGCCGATCAACGATGTGAGCCAGCCACGGCCGAGCAACACCGTGATGGGGGTGGTCGGATCGCTGAGCGGCAAGCACCACGTTGGTGTCGAGAAGGATCATCGCCGCTGGTCCAGGTCCGTTCCCTCATCGAGCAGGTCGCGCAGCGCCCGGTTGGAGGTGAGATCTACCCCAGGGTGAACGCCGGTACCAGCGAACACCGGGATCTCGGGCGCCGAACCGGGAGCGACACGAGCGAACTGCATCCGAAGGGCATCCTCGATGACGGTACCCAACGGCACCCCGCTCCGTCGAGCCTGATCTCTGGCTTGCGCGAGCAGGTGATCGTCGATCGAAACGGTGGTGCGCATGATGCGCATGGTACGGCATCATGCTCATCTTTTCTCCCATTGACCCGTAGCTCCAACAAGCGCAAGCAGGCTGGACGCGACGCCAAGACGCCTAGGTGAGAGCATCGAACCGGTAGCTGACGGCGAGGGACTCCCTTGGCGGCAGGAACCGGCCACCGTGAGCGGCGGCGTCGCCCGGTGGTAGGCCGAAGGCGCCGTTGGCCATGGTGACCGGTTCGACGCACACCCACCCGGGAACACCGCTGAACACAACCACGTCGGTCACCGGGCCGTCCCAGGTCAGGGCCAGGTCCCCGATCGTGGCCGTCGCTGCGGTGAGCGCGGTGAGGCAACAGTCCATCGGTTCGGGGCGGGCCCCGCGCCTCAGGTCGTAACGTCCCTCGACGGGCACGGGCCGCCCCGTCGGCATCGGCTCACCGGGCCAGCGCCGTTCCGCCGGTAACGAAACCGGGGCGGACCGAAACCACGGGTGGATGCCGATCCCGACCGGAACCGGCTCGGTTCCCGTGTTGATGACAGACAACGAGAGCCCCAATCCTCGGGGTTCGAGTTCGTAGGACAGGGAGGCGCGGAGGCGGTAGGGCCCGTCGACCACGTCGACGATCAGGCTGATGGCGTGGCCGGAGCTGGCCTCGACCTTCCACGGACGCGAAGCAACCAGTCCATGGATGGCGCTGCCGTCAGCGCAGTTCGGTGGGAAGTCGGCTTCCACCCCACCAAAGCGAAGCCTCCCGCCCGGAAGCCGGTTGGACCAAGGGACAAGCGGATAACAACCCCACTCGTCCCATCCGAGCTCGGGTGCGTGCGACCTAAGCAGCGGCCCGAACCCAAGGTCGAGCTGACCCAACCGCCCCCCCATCCCCGGGTGAACGGTCGCCGTTGCTCCTCTCGCGGTGAGCGAAACCGATGGCATCACCTCGATGTCACCGGTCACGTGAGGGATCCCAGCAAGGAGGTACTCCAGCTCTTCCTATCGTGGCGCCGCCGTGGACTCGGCCTGGTGTGCTGCACCATTTCATCATCTCGGGCGTCGCGCTACCGGAGCGCTACCGGCCGCTACCGGCCGCCGACCCTGCCGCTACCGGGTGCGACGACATTCTCCTCAACACCTGTTCGTCTGAGGGAGAAGCCATGAAGACCGTTCCGATCAGAATCCGACTGCTGGCCATGTTGGCCCTGCCGGTTGCGGCCTTGACCGTGGTGGCGGGAATGAACGTGCGGCGCGCCGGCCACCAACTAGATGAGGCCCGTCGACAGCATGAACAGGCCGAGATCACCGCCGGCCCGGCCAGCCTGGTTGGCGCCCTACAGGATGAGCGCAACTACGCGGCAGTCTGGATGATTGGCTTGGAGGCCGGTGCCGACCTAAGAGCGAAGGACAACCCCAGCGCACGGGCCACCACCGACGAACTGCTGAGCGAATTCCGGCGTCGACTCGAGGCGACCGAACCCGAGGTGCAACAGACGTACCGAGGGGCACTCACTTCAACGGAGGAAATGATCGGTCAGATTCGGGACAGTGTCGACTCCACCACCGGGCGCGGGAAGGGACAGATCACCAAGGCCGACGGGGTCTTCAGCGACTACTCGGACCTCATCGACCTATTCCACGACGCCAACGATCGATCGTTGGAGCTCATCGCCGATACCGATCTGCGCAGCATGGGGCGATCGCTCGCCTTTCAGACCAGGACCGCAGACCTCCAGGCCCAGATCTTCCGCGACATCGCCGTGCCCAAGATCACTCAGGACTCCGGTGATCCAATCGGCTTCGGTGAGCGGGTCGAGATCGCCAAGAAGCGGGCCAACTTCGAGTACTTCCAACAGCGTTCGATCGATCTCCTGGCCGGAACCCCGTCGACCCAGAAGGTCGTATATGGCTGGATCAACCGCCCGATGCAGAAGGAGTTCTCCCAGCATCTGAAGGAATTCCTGGAATCAGGCACGGGCACGGGACTCACCGTTGTGTTGAATGCAGCCGCCGACGAGAGCCACCCCAACTCCTTCGACGCGGGCGATGCAACCGTCCAAGCCATGCAGGCCCGCAGCAACGAGCTGATCGCAGCGGCAGAGGCCGACCGGACATGGAACCTGATTCTGCTCGCAGTGACCATCGCAGGATCGCTAGGCGGCGCGTTCATGGTGGCTCGTGGACTGATCCGACCCATTCAGCGTCTGACCGAGGAAGCCCTCGTCATGGCCGGCGAAACGCTTCCTGCCTCGGTTGCCTCGGTTCTCGATACCCCGACGGGAACGGACATCGCCATGCCTGAGATGACGTCGATGCCTGCCTCGACCGTGACCGAGGTGGCCGAATTGGCCACGGCGCTGAACTCAGTACAGGCCAGCGCCCTCAACCTGGCCGTAGAACAGGCTGGTCTCCGCCACAACTCAGCAGACTCCCTGGTGAACTTGGGTCGTCGGGTGCAAGGCCTCGTTGGCCGGCAACTCGAGGTCCTATCCGACCTGGAGAGCTCCGAGCCTGAACTGGAGCGCCTGAACGAGCTCTACCGCGCCGATCATCTGGCCACCCGGGTCCGCCGCAACGCCGAATCGCTGATCGTCTTGGCCGGGTCTGCCAAGGTTCAGCGTCGCACCAGCTTCGGCCCGCCCGTTGCAGTGGAAGGTGTCGTCCGGTCCGCGGTTACCGAGGTGGAGCAGTTCGATCGAATCGTGCTCGGTGACCTGGGTACATCTGAGGTGTCCGGACAGGTTGCCAAGGACCTTGCTCACCTGCTGGCCGAACTGCTGGAGAACGGCCTTGCCTTCTCACCGCCGACGACCGACGTTGCCGTGAGTGGACGTCTGTTGAGCGATGGCCGCTACGTGATCCGAATCGACGACTCTGGCATCGGCTTGCGCCCAGAGCCGTTGAAGGAGGCCAACTCCCGACTGAGCGGCGAGGAAACGTTCAACACGACTCCTTCGAAGTACCTCGGCCACTACGTGATCGGCCATCTCGCCAAGACCCACGGAATCACCGTCGAACTGTCGTCGAACGACAACGAAGGCGTCACCGCGAGAGTGGTGGTACCCGCGGCGCTGGTTTCGGCCCCCCGGCCGGCCCCAGCGCCCGCCCCGGTCATCGACGTGAAGGCAACGCCGGAATCTCCGTCACAGAACGGTGACGACCATCGCACGTTGAAGCCGTGGGACATCTCGGTTGCTTCAGCCGACACGCCTGCTGAAGGCACCTACGCCTCCTACGTCCACGCCAACCGAACCCTGCACGAGCTGGTGTCGGCCCGCCGGGAGATCGATGCTGAGGTTCGGGCTCCCGAGGTGAGGCGGCCGAGGCACTGGCCTCGACACCGGACGGGTTGGTCCAGTTGCGCCTCATCAGCGAGACCCGGACCCGGGCCTGGGACCTGCTTCTCGAGGCACGCTCCGCTTGCGGCGAAGACGAGGATCTGATCCCCGACCTCGAAGCAACCGTGGCAGCCGACCCATTCGCGGAACGCGGGTGGGAGATGCTCATGACGGCTCTGTATCGCTCCGGCCGCCAAGCCGCCGCTTTGGGTGCATTCCAACGAGCACGGGCAGTGTTGATTGACGGGGCCGGCCTCGAGCCTGGCCCCACCCTACGCGAGCTCGAACAACGGATAATCGAACAAGACCGGAGCCTGTTGAGCTGGTCAGCTACAGCCACCGCGAACAACGAGCCCGGTGCCGGTACTGCTTCCGTTCCACAACCACCATCCTGGGTTGACTCCACCGCAGGATCGGAAGCCGAACAGGAGTCTCATTCGGTTGCAGCGGACCTCTCGTGGTTCCAGACCCCGACGAAGCTGGCGGGTCGCCGAAGCGAACTCGAAGCGATCGATGCTGCGATCGCGTACTCCAGAACTGAGAATCTGCCCCAGGTGATCATGCTCGGCGGCGACGCCGGCATGGGAAAGACCCGCTTGGCCGGTGAGGCAGCCCAGGCCGCCAGTGACGCTGGGATCCGGGTCCTCTACGGAGCCTGTGACCCGTCGATCTCCAGCGCGCACCGTCCGATCTCGATGGCGATCGAGCGTCATCTGGCTCGTGATCCTGGAGCCTTTGACCATCTCCCGCAGTCGACCCTCGCCCTACTGGCGACGATATCTCCAGCTCTAGAGGACAAAGTCGGCCCAGCCGGCAAGCACGAGCTCTCAGACGCAGACGATGACCATCGAATCATCGTCTCGATCGGTGCTTGGTTGGCCAGCATTGCCGACGGCCAAGGCTTGCTCTTGGTGCTCGATGACCTGCATTGGGCTCCGGCATCCACGGTGGCCCTGGTCACCCACCTTGCCAACAACCCCATTCCCATACCGCTAACTGTCATCGCCACCTACCGCCCACGGGATCTGACGGATCGGTCGGCGCTCACCACCGCGCTGCCCACCCTGCTGCGACACCCGCGTTGCCGGTCGATCCAGCTGGGTCGCCTGAGCTACCAGGAACTGCACGACCTGGTCGAACAATCGGCCGGCCACGATGTGCCCGAGGAGCTCACGGGCCACATCGAACGGGTGACGGGAGGAAACCCATACCCTGGTGGTGTCAACGCTGCGCCACATCACCAACTCCGAGCTGGCCGTGCGCCGGAATCAGCGGTGGGAACTCAGGCCCGGTGCATTGGAAGCCTTCCCTGCCGGTGCGCGCCATCTCATCGAGCGCCAGCTGTCGGATCTCCCAGCCGATGCATCGAAGCTCCTCCAGACCGCAGCAGTGGCGGGCCTCAATTTCTCCCTTACGGTCACCTCGGACGTGGCGGGCATTCCACCCGACAACGCCATCGATGCCATCGAGACCGCGGCTCTCAGTGGTTTGGTCGTCGAGGACAGCTTCGACCGCTGGCGTTGGGAACATGACCTTGCCCGCAACATCGTCTTGGACAAGGTCTCAACCACCAGACGGGTTCAGACCCACTGGCGGCTGGCCCAAGCCCTATCCGAGAATGACGGAACCGATCTTCATGACCTTGCCCACCACACCACCGAAGGCATCCTCGCCGCCGACCCCGTCGACGCCGCGATCTACCTAATAAGGGCGGCCGAACATGCCGTTCACCGAGAGCCGCGGACTGCTCTCGCGTATGTCGAATGTGCATCCGAGGCGATTTCGCCCGGAGACGATCTCCACATGGATGCGACGTTGTCGATCTTGAACGCCATCGCGATTCTCGAGATCGCCCAGGATGTGCATGACCCGCAATTCGTAGCTG
>WBZL01003731.1_pt1 | contig 13700 bp, 12 predicted proteins | sample 5204291 | NCBI WGS metagenome assembly WBZL01 (sample SAMN12344345, study PRJNA552823) | activated sludge metagenome | biome: Activated sludge suspended growth; feature: Nitrification reactor; material: Wastewater; isolation source: activated sludge from nitrification reactor of wastewater...
CCGCTAATGATTGCCGAAGGAGAAACTACCCGCTATCTGGGCGACGTGCTGGCGGGGGTGGTTGCCACCTCGGAAGCGGTGGCGCGGCAGGCAGTGGCGCTGATCAAGGTCGAATATGAGGTGCTGGAGCCGATTACCGATATGCACCAGGCGATGGCGGCCGACAGCCCATCGGTGCATGGCAACGGCAGCAATATTTTGTCCCGCACCGTGACCAACCGGGGGGACGTGGCGGCCAGCAGGGCGGCTTCGGCCTACACTGCCCACGGCATTTTCCAGACGCAGATGATTGAGCATGGGTTTATGGAGCCGGAATGCGCCATTGCCTATCCGGTGGACGACGGCATTGAGGTGTTGTCACAGGGGCAGGGAGTGTATGAGGACCGGACGCAGATTAAGAAGCTGCTGGGGCTGCCGCAGGAGAAGGTGCGGGTGAAGCTGGTGTCCAACGGCGGTGGCTTTGGCGGTAAGGAAGATTTGACGGTACAGGGTCACGCAGCACTGATGGCGATGGTGCTGCAGCGGCCGGTGAAGGTGAAGCTCAACCGAGATGAATCCATTGTGATGCACCCGAAGCGGCACCCGATTTGGATGGAGTATGAGCTGGGGTGTGATGCCAACGGCAAGCTGACGTTTTGCCAGGTGGCGTTTGTGGGGGACACGGGGGCGTATGCGTCGGTGGGGATGAAGGTGCTGGAGCGGTCGGCGGGTCATGCGACGGGGGCGTATAGTTTCCCGGTGACGGATGTGGTGGCAACGGCCGTTTATACCAACAACCTCCCCTGCGGCGCCATGCGCGGCTTTGGCGTCAACCAGGCCGCCTTTGGGCTGGAAAGCCTCATTGACGACCTGTGCGAGCAGGGCGGCTTTGACCGCTGGCAGTTCCGCTATGACAACGCCCTCGACGACGGCGACATGACCGCCACCGGGCAGGTCATTGAAGCGGGTGCCGGGGCAAAAGCGACGCTGCTGGCCGTGAAGGATGAATTTTACAAGGCCAAATACGCTGGTCTGGCCTGTGGCATCAAAAACACGGGGGTGGGCAACGGCATGCCCGACTCCTCCAAGGCGCGGATTACCATTGTGGCTGCCGACAAGGTGCTGATTGACCACGGCTGGACGGAGATGGGGCAGGGGGTGCATACGATGGCGCTGCAAACATTGGTTAACGAAACCGGCATTCCGCCCCACGTCATTGAGGTGCAGGTGGACACTGCTTCAGGGCAGGAGTCGGGCATGACGACCGCTTCGCGCGCCACGTCGCTGGTGGGCAACGCCGTGATTGACGCGGCTAAAGGGCTGAAGGCCGACCTGGAAACAAAATCGCTGGCCGATTTGGTGGGGAATGTGTATGAAGGGGAGTGGGTGGTGAACTGGACGACCAAGCCGGGGGCGATGGTGGAGAAGATTTATACCCATTATTCCTACAGCTATGCGACGCAGTTGGTGACGCTGGATGAGGAGACGGGCAAGATTGCCAAGATTACGGCGGCGCATGATGCGGGCAAGATTATGAACCCGACGCTGTTTGAAGGGCAGCTTGAGGGGTCGCTCCACATGGGGTTGGGGTATGCGATTAGTGAGGAGTTGGTGCTGGAAAACGGCCGGCCGAAAAGCACGATGCTGCGCCAGTGCGGTATTCTTCGCGCCAAAGAGATGCCGGAAATGGAGATTATTGGCGTGGAAGTGGCCGACCCGTATGGGCCGTATGGGGCAAAAGGGGTGGGTGAGATTGGGCTGGTGCCGACGGCTGGGGCGGTGGCGAATGCGCTGTACCAGTATGACGGGGTGCGGCGGCACACGCTGCCGATGCGGATTCCGAAGCGGGGACTGAAGAAGAAGGAGTAGGCTCTTTTGACTTTTCAGAATTTGAACCGCAGAGTACGCAGAGGGCGCAGAGAATGAGAAGAAAACAAGGAATTCTCTGCGATCTTTGCGCCCTCTGCGGTGAAATCTGCTTCTTTTGCCAAATGTCAACAGAACCTAACGCAGCAAGGTGTAGCTCCCAATCAAACTGACTGGCGCTGCTTGCGGGGGCGCACAGCGACCTGACAGAGATCGCGGTAGACCACGTCTACCGCTTTTTCTTTGATAACGAACCATCTCTCACCGCCATTAGAGTGTAAAAAGTTTCCAATGACCTTCGGAGACAACTTCGACTGTGCCATTGGTTACTTTAACGGCCGTTTCATCATCCATGCGGTGGGAATACAGAGAGCGTTGCACGCGGCAATCGGTTTGCCCAACAGGTCAAGCAGGGCGTTGTGGATGCTGGCATTTTTGATGCCTGCCGAGGTGAGCAGTAATTTCATGGTTTAGTCAGGTCCTTGTCTTCCATTTCCCAGGCGTGATCCAGGGTATGAAAGGCCGTGTGCCGAATCAGGAACCGCAGCGGCCATTTCGCCCTGCTGCCAGCCTGCTTGCCCTGTGAATGATAGTCGCGTATGGCCTGGCAATAGGCCTCACGATGCGTTTTCAATCCCTCGTCAGTTAGCATCGCGCCATCAGGCGTGAGGACACCAACTCCCCTTGCCCAATCCTTCTCTGCGGCAAACGTATGGCGGATGATGTGGTCGCGGTCGCGCCCTCCCCCTCGCGGCCCCTTCTGCATCTCAGCCGATACCCGCCCGCGCACAGTGTCAAAAAACGCCCAGCACGCCTGCATTAGCCTTAGCTCATGCTCCAGTTCGTCAGCCAACATGCCTTGCTGGTCAATGCTCGAAAACGCAAACGAGATACCCCAAAAGTCGGTTGAGCCTGTTCCTGGATATTGTTCGACCACCTCAATGTTTTGGGCGGTGTCGAAATCTGCGTTTAGGCCAGCCAGCCTGGCTACCTGTGAATAGCGCGGCATGTAGGCTTGCAGCTTTTCGATGGCCGCTGCTTTGGTCTTTGCCCCGCGCTCAAGGCCAGGCCAATCAGGGGCTACCGCCACTACCTTCTTGCCCTTCGGTCCAATTTCCAGCGCCACCTGAAGATGGTTGTTTGTCATCGTTCCTCCAATCAGCCTATTCTGCTATCGCACCCTGCCACAGCGCGAATATTCATTCACTTCTGGTTGTGATTGTGCCGGCACGCTCGTAAGTCATGACAATGACCCCATTTGGCGTCACTTCGCTTTCCGTCACTTTGAACGCTGCCGGGATGGTGCCATCGGCAAACAGCCGCTTGCCAATGCCCAAGGTGATCGGATATATCATCAACCAGAACGTATCGATCACATCATACCTGATAAGCGTCTGTATGAGATTGCCACTTCCCCAAACGTGTAAATCTGGCCCTGGCTGCTGCTTGATTTGGGCGACTTTGGCGGCAATATCTCCGTCTAAAAATAGAGTCGGTTGCCATTTGCTAGATGTTCTGGTCGTTGAGGCAACGTACTTGGTTGCCGTGTTGGCACCCGGCCATATGTCGCCGTGCTGCGGCCAGTACGGCTCCCAAATTTCAAAGGTCTTACGCCCTAGCAACAGATCAAAGGGCATATTCATCTGCCTTCTCAATAGTGTTCCCAGAACCGCGTCGGAATGTGGCGCAACCCACCCACCATAGGTGAAACCGCCACTGGTATCTTCTTCTGGCCCACCTGGGGCTTGGATGACACCATCAAGGGTGATGTGTTCAAGTACAATGACTTTTCTCATGCCTGAGTTCCTTTCTGGAGAATTAGAATTGTACGCGACTGATTTTAGAACTTGTGTTCTTGTTTGTCAATTTTAGTGGGCTTTAGGCAGGAGATAGATCGCGCTCGTTTGTATGGAAACGGCCGTTGCTTCTACAAGCGATCCAAACTAATCCGTACCGTCGGTTCAGGGATTGATGATCTCAAGGCCATCAATGATCTCGAAGTCTGCGGTGTTGCGCGTAGCTAACTGCATCCGGTGCGCCAGCGCAATCGCGGCAGTTTGGGCATCCTCCACGCTGATTGGCCGACCTGCCCGCGTCCGAGCGGCCACGATGCGCCCATAATAGCGTGCTGCGTCCTCGTTAAACGGCAGGCAACGTCCGGCGAACTCCTCGTCGAACATTGCTTGTGCCGCTTGGCTCAGGGCTTCCTGACGCTTGCCGGGGGGCATTAGCATAAGACCCAACTCGATCTCGGCGCGGCAGATGGCACTCGTATAGACCTCACCCGCAGGCTGATCGTCCAGCCAGGAGACAAACCCTCGCCGATGGCTGCGGACGCATGAACTCAGACAGCACGTTGGTATCGAGCAAAATCACGCTGGCTCATCCCAGTGCAGCACACGGCGCGGCGTATGCCGTTCAGGAGTAACAAACTCATCAGCGGTAAGCCCGGCAAAGCGATCTCTCAGACGTTTGCCAAGCCCGGAGGGTGCTTCCGCTGGGCGCCGCACCTCTTTCAGGATGCGCCGCACCTCCTCTTCCATCGAAACCCCATGGTGTGCCGCCCGAATACGCAGCCTTTGCCTGGTTACATCATCCACGTTGCGAATGGTCAGGTTTGTCATCTATATCTCTCTCAAAGGGTGCCATTAATGCAATCATTGTACGCATTGGATACACCTCTGTCAAAGTGACGGTGGAGCACGGTGGAAGGTGAGGCTTGGCCTCTGGCTTTGGCGCGAGGATTTCTTCGGTGGGCTTAGGGAATCAATTCATCGGAAATCTTTTGTATGATGCGTGGCAAGGGTTAGGTTGTGGGAAACGGCCGTTCCCGCAATAAGTGCATCGCCCAATGACATCGCATGTTCCTGGCGGAGAGAAACGGCCGTTTTTCTCACAATGTTGGTGTGGAGGGGAGAGAGGAGTGGGGGGAAATAACGGCCGTTTTGCCCACAAAACTCATCCCGCACCGTTACATAACGGCCGCTTCACCTGCCGATAGGTCAGGTGCAAGCCATGTTAGGCGCGGTTTACATAGGAAGACGCTCTATACAAGCACAGATTGCTGGTACAGGAGGCGCGACCCGACTCAAGAATTCTACCGTTTGAACTTCTTTAATACGCCATCCTTTTTCAATCGTAAAATATGTTTGTAATTCATCAATCGAAATTTGGCGAGGTACATTGGGTATCTGAAATTCAATTGCAAACTCATGCAAATAATAACAGCCATGTGGCTTCAAGATTGACGCAACTTCATCAATTAATTGCTCGCATTGGTCAGGGTTAAATAAATGATAAAAGCCAGAATCAAAAACCGCCCCAAATTTTTCTTGAAGTAAGGATGGCTTTAAGGCGTCTGCGACTTGAAAACTTAATAATTGGGCTGTCTCATTGGGAAGGGATGGAATTTTATCTTGTGCGCTTTTGATAGCGGATTCAACAAAATCAACTCCAACGACTTTGTGACCCAATTTTGCTAAATAAATTGCTAGGTCGCCAGAAGCACAGCCAAGATCCAAAGTTGGATTTGCAGGGGGATATTTTTCAATAAGGGCAGCCATTGCTGGTTGAGGTGCGCCAATATCCCAAGGTGCAGTATTCTGATATACAGAATTAAAAAAAGAAAGTGGGTCAGAACCAAATCTACTCAAAATAAATTTCCTTCTATGTTTTTGCGAAGCGCCTAACGAAAACGAAAAAGGATTCATACGGCTCCACAGCCGTATAATCCTTGTTGAACTAAGCCGGAGCTGAGGAAGCGTGTATGCGGTTTCATACAAATAAGGAAGCTGTTCTCTGAGCAAAGATAACCCCAACTCCAACAACCTACCCCCATTATAAGAGAAAAAAAGAGCGCATCAAGAGGCAATGCGATGCGTTCGCAAGCATAGCCAAAGCAAAAAAGCGATAAAACAGAGAACAAACGCCGAGCCGAGTCGTTTTTAGGCAGGGGGCATTGAGCCGCAAGCGGTACGACAAACAACGATTCTTTTCTCTCACACCCTGACTGGAGGCGAACGGCCGTTCCGCTTAAAAGAACGCAAACGACGCATCTCCTGCCCACAGGCAGGACACCGACACACCCACGCTAACGAAAAAGGATTGATACGGCTCCACAGCCGTATCAATCCTTTTTCGCTGACAAGCAAAAACCTGCACTACCAGTATCAAACAAACGGCCGTTTCTCCCCCTACCTCCCCCGATAAAACAACCGCCGCAGCCCCGACCGATCAAACGGCCGCCATTCCTCCTCCGGCTGCGCCAGCCGGTCGGCAACCACCCACACCACCAGCGGGTTGTGGCCCAGGCCACAGTGGCTGCTGTCCACCTCAATGTTTTCTGTCTGCTCGTCGGTCGTCTGGTCCAGGCAGCTTTGCCACGCCGCAATGCCATCGGTGCGGGAATAAACGGCCGTTGACGGCACCGGCGGCGGAATCTTCAAACGCTCCTTCAGCTTTGGATGCAGCTCATGCACACTTTCGCCCCGCAGCAGCTCATAAATCGGCTTGGCATACGTCGCCACCCCCGCATCCACAAACGGGCTACCCAGCGAAATTACCTGCCGCACCAATTCCGGCCGTTCCCGCGCCATCTCCCGCGCATAAATCCCGCCTAGGCTCCATCCCACCAGGCTCACCTTGCGCCCGCCGTTGATCGTCGAAATCGCGTGCAGCCGCTCCATCAGCCGATGGTTCAACCCCCCGCTTTGCAGGTCAGTCCCCTGCCCAAAGTTACGCCCCATCGCCCAGCCATAGGTTTTGTACCCCTTCCCCTTCAAAAAATTGCGTAGCGGGCGGGTAGAAAGGTCGTCGGCCATAAAGCCGGGCAGCACCATCACCGGGTGGCCGTCGCCAGTCGGAGCCGCCTTTAAAAAGGGCAGCGTCAGGTAATAAGCTCCCAGCTCATAAAGAGCGCGGGGTTCCATTGCCAAAAGAAGCCAGGACGGCCGTTTTAACTCTGCGTGAACTGTGGTCATAGTGGGTTCCTCGTGCATCTTGTTATGCGTACATCTCGTCCAGCAAATGCTGGTATTTTTGCTCAACGGGCTTACGAATCAGCTTGAGCGACGGCGTGAGGGTGCCATTGGCAACGGAAAACTCTTCGGGCAAGATGCGGAACTGTTTGATCGTTTCATAGCTGGCTAAACGGCCGTTAACCTCCGCCACCACTCCCCCCACCAACGCCTGCACGTCCCCATCCGCTGCCATTTCCGCCAGCGATAGCGCCCCCTTCCCCTGCTGCTCACACCATTGCCCCATGGCCTCCCCATCCAGCGTCAGCAGTGCCACCAAATATTTGCGCCGGTCGCCCAGCACCAGCGCCTGGCTCACAAACGGGCTGTTCATCAGCTGATTCTCAATCGGAGCCGGGGCAATATTTTTCCCCGCCGCCGTAATCAGCAAATTCTTCTTGCGATCCGTAATCCGCAAAAAGCCGTCGCCGTCCAGCTCCCCAATATCGCCACTGCGAAACCAGCCATCCTCCGTAAAAGCCGCCGCCGTCGCTTCCGGGTTCTTGTAATATTCGCCAAACACCCCCGGTCCCTTCAGCAAAATCTCGCCGTCGTCGCCGATTTTTACCGCCGAACCGGGCAGCGGCGGGCCAACCGTGCCAAATTTGAAGCGGTCGGGATGATTGAGCGTAATTGGGCTGCTGGTTTCCGTCAGCCCATACCCCTCAATAAGCGTCAGCCCCATGGCGTGGAAAAATTCCAGCAGCTCCTTGCTAATCGGAGCCGCGCCGGAGGTCAGGTAGCGAACGTTGCGGCCAAAAATGGCGTGGCGCAGCTTTTGCCACACCAGCCGCTCATACAAGCCATATTTAAACCGCAGCAGCAGCGGAACGGCCGTTCCATTTTGCAAATAACGGCTGCGTGCCACCCCCGCCGCCAGTGCGCCGTAAAAGATTTTTTGCCGCTTGGGTGGGCTTTGGGCTACGCCAGCCATAATCCGGGCGTGGACTTTCTCAAAAACGCGGGGGACGCCAGTGAAGGTGCCGGGCTGTGCCGCTTGCACCGTTTCCATCACCTTGAGCATGTCGGCGGCATAGTAGCCAACAATGTTGCCGTAAACGCCCAAATACATGTTGACGCGCTGCAAAATGTGGGCCATTGGCAAGAAAACGACCCCCGTTTCGCCGTTGTTTAACCCCAGATATTCATCCACGCTTTGGCAAACGCTAAACAAATTGCGGTGGCGCAGTACCACCCCCTTGGGCAAGCCCGTGGTGCCGCTGGTGTAAACCAGGGCGGCAATGTCGTTGGTCTGCACGGCATCGCGGGTTTGCTGGCGCAAATCGGGCTGGGTAGCCAGCAGGTCGCGTCCGCGCTGGCGCAGGTCATCAAGGGTGAGCCAACTGCCGGCCGCTGCGTCGGTGGGGTTAATCAGAACGATGGTTTCAAGGGCTGGCAGGGTGGGCAAAACGGCCGCGAGGCGGGTAAGCTGGTGGTTATCTTCCAGAAAAACGATGCGAGCCTCGCTGTGGCTGAGGATATAGGCAACTTGTTCGGCAACGGTGGTGGGATAAATGCCAACGACAACGCCGCCAAAGCTGAGCCCGGCCTGGTCAATGGCACTCCATTCGTGGCGCGAGTTGCTGATGATGGCGAGACGGTCGCCGTGGCGCAGCCCCATTGCCCACATGCCTAGCGCCAGTTCGTTGATGGTCTGGTACGCTTGGTTCCAGGTGACGGGAAAATAACGGCCGTTTTCCGGGTAATAATACGACACCCCATCTCCCGAAAGACGGACACGTTCCTGGTATAGGTGGGCAATTGTGGGACGAATCTTCATCAACCAGCTTCCTCTATTGTTAACTACCCCCGCACCCCCAAACAGTTGCGTTTTCTTACAGGCGCATAAACCTGACTGTTTTGGGGATTGGAGATTGGAGATTGTGAACCTTCATCAATCTCCAATCTCCAATCCCCAATCCCCTGCTAAACCACGAAATGAGTTATGCACTTAATCGCCACGCCCCACCTCACAAATGTCCAAACACCAAATCGGCAGCCGTTCGCCGTTTGCCTGAAAGCCAAATTTTTTATACAGACGCTGCGAGGCGATGTTTTCCACCTGGGTATTCAGCGACACGTGGCGGATGCCGTGCGTTTGATACTGTTGCAGCGTCTGGGTGAGCAAAGCACTGCCAACCCCCTGCTGCTGCCACTCCGGGCGGATGGTCATCCGCGCCAGGTGCGCCCCATTATACCCACTGCGGGTGCTAAGTTGAAAGCCAATGATGCGGCCATCCACCTCGATGACATCAAAGCTAAACGCCTGGCTAAAGGCGTGGGCTAGAGCCTGGCTGCTGTGTCGCCACAACGGGGCATAGGCTGCGGCTTCAATGTCGGCCAGGGTTGCCAAATCATCTAGCTGGGCGGGGCGAAAGGTGAGGGGGTGCAGCGACGGGGCAACTGAGGGGATACTCATTTGGCGTTTGATATAGGTTTCTAGCTGGCTGATGCGGTAAAAACCAAGTGGAGCGAGCCAGTTATCGGGCCATTCTTCCACGGCGAGCCAGGCTAATTGGGAAACGGCCGTTTTTTGTAGCCCCGGCAGCACCGCCGCCAACATCGTCGCCAGCACCAATTCCGGCCGTTCGCGGGTGGCAATGGATGCTACCCGCACCCACGCCGCCGGTGGCGGATCCGCCGCCACGGCTAAACAGCCCGCCAGCCCCCCATTCCCCCAACTGCCCCAGCGCCGAGCCTGTCCCTCTTTCTCCAAATAGACCACAAACCCTTCGTCGCCAATCCAGTCGGCCGGCAGCCGCCAATCTACGTGATAATGCGTATAGGCCGCCTGCTGTAGCAGCCGCATAATCGTTCCTGCATCCTCTTTTTTTGCCACCCGAACCAACTCTGCGGCTTCCACCGAAAGGTTTGCTAATTCCATGACGCTATTGTACACTACATAATTAAATTTTGAATCAAGCAGGAACAAATTGGGTAGTCCTATGGGCAACGCAAAAGAACGAACCTTAGAAAACACATTAGCCACGCTGACAAAGAAATACGGCGAAGGCGTGATTATGCGGCTTGGTGATGCACAACATCTCCAGGTTGAATCCATCTCCACTGGTTCGTTGTCCCTGGACATCGCCCTTGGCGTAGGCGGTCTACCTAAAGGCCGCATCATCGAAATCTACGGCCCTGAATCTTCCGGTAAAACAACACTCTGTCAACACATCATCGCAGAAGCGCAAAAGCGCGGTGGAATCTGTGCCTTTATTGACATGGAACACGCACTAGATCCCAGCTATGCCGCGAAATGTGGTGTTGATATTGACAATTTATACATTTCCCAACCTGATACAGGTGAACAAGCTCTTGAAATAGCCGATGCCCTCATTCGTTCTGGCACCCTTGATGTCGTTGTGGTGGATTCTGTGGCCGCACTCGTACCCCGTGCCGAAATTGAGGGAGAAATGGGTGACTCGCACATGGGTCTCCAGGCACGTTTGATGTCGCAAGCCTTGCGTAAGCTTTCCGGGGTCGTTAAGCAGACAAATACCACCCTGATTTTTACCAACCAACTGCGTATGAAAATTGGCGTGATGTTTGGCAACCCGGAAACAACCACTGGTGGTAATGCCCTGAAGTTCTATGCTTCTGTCCGGCTGGACATTCGCCGCACCCAGGCGATTAAGGCCGGCGGAGATGTTGTGGGCAACCGCACGGCTGTGAAAGTCAAGAAAAACAAAGTGGCTCCCCCTTTCACTGAGTGCGAATTTGACATCATGTACAATGAAGGTATCTCCAAAACGGGCGATGTGCTTGATTTGGCGGTCACCCACAATCTTGTTGATAAACGTGGTGCCTATTTTCGCTATGGCGATGTCTTGCTGGGGCAAGGGCGTGAAAATGCGAAGACCTATTTGGCAGAGAACCCACCCCTGTTGGTTGAGCTTGAAAACCTGATTCGTCAGTCAGCCGGACTTCCTCCCCTGGAATAAATATTAGGGTCGTGGATGCAACAAAATAAAGTGTAGGCATTGGCAGCTTGCTGGCTGTCGTGCTTTGTTGCCACGGCATATCTGGACAGAGAGATTGTATTAAGCCGTGGCCGCAAGCCACGGCTTTTTTACATGAGGATCATTACAGCGCTAACACCGCAAAAGCGAAATGAGAACCGGGTCAACGTCTTTTTAGATGGGGAGTTTGTGTTTGGCTTGCCAACGGCCGTTTCCAGCAAACTCACCATCGGCCAAGCCCTCACACCCGCTCAAATCGCCGCCCTCCAGCAAGAAGATTTGCTGGACAAAGCCTACAACAGCGCCGTCCGCTTCCTCACTTACCGGCCGCGCAGCATTGCCGAAGTACGCCAAAATTTGCAGAAAAAAGAATACGACCCAGCCATTATTGCGGCCGTGATTGAAAAATTGGAAGGCTACGGCTTTCTCAACGACGTTGCCTTTGCCGAATATTGGCTGGAACAGCGCGAAACCTTTAAACCGCGTGGTCGCATGGCGTTACAGCAAGAGCTGCGCCAAAAAGGGGTCGCACCCAAAATCATCAATCAGGTTTTGGGGGAGCTAGACGAAGACAACGCTGCTTTGGAAGCAGCAAACCGCAAAGCACGCTCGCTGGCACAACTGCCCAAAGAGCTATTCCAGCAAAAACTGGGGCAATTTTTGCAGCGACGTGGCTTTAATTACGAAACGATCCGACACGCAACGGAAGAAGCGTGGCGACAACTTAATGAAGATAATTGACCCGGAAGGAGAAGCGTTATGGAAACATTCATCGGCATCATTCTGGGCCTGCTGATTGGTGGGGGAGGCGCATATGCCTATTTCCGCTACCAATATCGGCCGCGCCTGGAAGAGGAAGAAGCACGATTCAGAGCCGAACTGGAGCAGCGGCGTGAAATTGCTGAACGAGAGAATCGGGCTTTAGTTGAAGAGGCGCAGCAGGAGGCCAAAACGCTGCGCCAGGAAACGGAAAAGGTGGCCGAGCGGCGGTACCAGGATTTGGCACGGGCGGAAGAGCGCGTGGACCGGCGCAATGAGAAGCTGGATAGCCAGGCCAAGCGGCTGGAAGCGCGGGAACAACAGCTTAACCGGCGGCAAAGTGCCATGGACAAGCGGGCTAACCAGTTGGAAAGAGCGAGTGAGGAACATCTGGCAAAGCTGGAAGAAGTGGCTCAAATGACCGTTGATGAAGCGCGTCTGAAATTGCTGGAAGAGGTGGAGAAGGAAGCGCGGCAAGATATGGCGCGGAAAATGCGCGAGATTGAGGACGAGGCCAAGGAAACGGCCGATGCCAAAGCCCGCAAACTCATTGCCGAAGCCATTCAGCGGGTTGCCAGTGACCAGGTGGCTGAGTTGGTGGTGTCGGTGGTGCCGCTGCCCAGCGACGACATGAAGGGGCGTATTATTGGCCGCAGCGGGCGTAATATTCGCGCCTTTGAGCAGGCGGCCGGGGTGGATATTGTGGTGGACGACACCCCCGAATCGGTGACAATTTCCAGCTTTGATTCGGTGCGGCGTGAGGTGGCGCGGCGGGCATTGGCGAAATTGATCACCGACGGCCGTATTCACCCGGCACGCATTGAGAAGCTGATCAAGGATGCGCGGGTGGAAGTGGAAAAAGATATTCGGGATGCCGGGGAGCAGGCGGCGTATGAGGCCAATGTCCACGGACTGCACCCGGAAATTTTGAAGATGTTGGGGCGGTTAAAATACCGCACCTCCTACGGGCAAAACCAGCTTTATCACTCGGTGGAGGCGGCCAAGATTGCCGGGATTTTGGCGGCAGAATTGGGGGCTGATGTTGAAGCAGCCAAAATGGGGGCGTTACTCCACGACCTGGGCAAGGCGATGGATCACGACCAGGAAGGTACTCACGCCAAGCTGGGGGCTGAGTTTGCCCGCCGCTTCCGCGTGCCGGCCCACGTCATCAATGCCATCGAATCGCACCATCATGAGGTGGAGCAGGAGACGGTGGAGGCGATTATTGTGGAGGCGGCAGATGCTATTTCCGGGGCGCGGCCAGGCGCACGACGCGAAAGTTTGGAAAATTATATTAAACGGGTGCGGACGCTGGAAGATATTGCCCACTCGTTCCAGGGTGTGGAAAGTGCCTATGCGCTGCAAGCCGGCCGTGAGATTCGCATTTTGGTGAAGCCGGACAAGATTGACGATTTGGGGGCGCTGCGGCTGTCGAAGGATATTACGAAGACGATTGAAGACAGTATGCAGTATCCGGGGCAAATTCAGGTGACGGTGATCCGCGAAACGCGGGCGGTAGGGTTTGCAAAATAGAGCAGGTAACAGGTAGCAGGTGGCAAGTCTGGTTTGCTGACAAGACTTGCCACTTGTTACCTGTTATTTTTTAATCACAACGGCCGTTTCCATTCGCTCCACCACATACGGCAGCCGCCCAAACCAGGTGGGCCAAATGGTGAGCGTGGGCGGTTCGGCTAGGGGAAGCTGCTGCGCCAGATAGGCTTGGGCGATGGTGGGGGGTTGCCCGGCAACGGCCGTTAATGCCTCATTCATTGCCAACACCGCCGCCGATTGTGCCGTGGCCGTGACGGTAAACGTCGTTCGCCCCGTTTCATCCACCGCCTGCACTGCTTCCGGTTGCAGCGAGAGGCTGTCTAGCTGGAGGTCATAGCCGGGGGAAACGGCCGTTTGCAGTTCCGCCAATGCCAAAGGGGTTGCCAGTGCCAAATCAACGGCCGTTCCTTGCCACGTTGCCCCCATTTCCAAACCCAGCCGTTCCGTTGCCGCCCCCACCGGGTGGGAGAAGGTAAGTTGCGTTATGGCTTCTAGCTGCACCGATTCTGGCAGCAGAAACGGCCGTTGTTGTGCCCCCAAATCCGCCAAGGCCACCGTCCGCATAAAC
>WBZL01003733.1_pt1 | contig 13700 bp, 6 predicted proteins | sample 5204291 | NCBI WGS metagenome assembly WBZL01 (sample SAMN12344345, study PRJNA552823) | activated sludge metagenome | biome: Activated sludge suspended growth; feature: Nitrification reactor; material: Wastewater; isolation source: activated sludge from nitrification reactor of wastewater treatment...
GCCGCGCGCGAACTCCCCAGCAGGTCGAACGCGGCGACGCGAGGGTCGCGATGCCAATCCGGGGGTGTGCCCCCCTTTGCCTCACGAGGGCCGCGGCTGGGGCGTGGCCGGAGAGGTTGGGCGAGGATCGTCGCCGCCAGCAAGTTGCCGCATGGGAAGCCCGCCGGGCAAGACCCGGTTCAGGGGGCGATGCCGAGTCGATCGAGCCACTCCCGCGCGGCGGCGAGGTCGCGGACGAAGGTGCTGTCACTTCCGTCGCGCCGGACGAGATATCGCTGGAAAGCGGCGCGCGCCGCTGTCGTGTCGTCGCGGCGTGCGGCGATCCGACCCTCGAGGTGATCGTAGGCCGCGAGATACCGCGGCCAGCCCCGTCCGATCGGCCGCCGCTGGATCTGTTGCCAGGCTTCATCGAACTCACCGCGTTCGAATCGCACGTGAGCCAGGGCCAGGGTCGCGTATTGTCGCAGGTCCCCGGTCGCCGGCCCGGCGAGCGCCAACCCTTCCGCGCGGCGCAACGCGACCCCGGGCGTCCTCGGTGCACCCCGTTCGCGAATCGCGGCGACGAGAGCGGCGCACGCGGGCCCGCTGACGGCCGCCGCGAGTGTCCCCGGACCGTAGGGATCCGCTGCGAGCGTCGCAGCGGCCCCTGGCAGGGGGCGCAGACCCTGCCAGGCGCGCCACTGCTCGGACACACACCGGTCTGCCACCGCCGCGCGCCGCTGGTCCGGCGTCACCGGCGGCATCGCGAGTCGGGCCTCCATCCGTTGCACGACCCCGGCAATGCCGCTGCTGTCCGCACCGCCGTACAACACGTCGAGGATCGCCAGGCGCTCGCCGGCGCCAAAGGCGGCCAGCTGGTCGATGGTCGCAATGGCCTCGCGCATGCGCACGCCATCGCCACGATCGACCGCCCGTGCATGCGCCGACAGGGCCGCATCGCGACGACCCCAACTTCCGAGTGCAGCCGCCATGCGTTGTTCGACGACTCGTTCGGTCGCGGCATCGTGGACGCCGCTGGTGAGCATGGCGGCGGCAACCGCGCGTGGCTCCGTGTCGCGGCGCGCATCGAGCAACGCCCGGATCCGCTCGACACTCGCGCCGTTCCCCTCCCGGAGGGCCTCACGCCACCGCGCGCGGACCCCCGATTTCGTGGTGCCGCCGTCGGCACTGTCCGGAGTTGCCGCGAGGAGTGCCATCACCGCCGGATCACCCGAGTCCACGGCCCACGCCCGGGCGAAGGCACGCGCCGCACGTTCCCCCGCGTCGCCGATGCCGGCCGCGATCCCATCGGCGAGGTAGCGCCGTCCGACCTCCACCCACCACACGGCGCGATCCCCCGTGCGAGCGGCGTCCTCCCAGCGACCGAAGAAGTCCTCGGCGGTCGGCGGGGCCGGGTACCGCGGATGGCGCAATGCGATCGCGAGGGCGCGCTCGGTGGGCGGGAGCTCGGCGGTACGACCGGCCACGTGATCCAGGGCCTGCTCTCGTGCGGCGGCATCGTCGAGCCAGTCGGCGGCCAGGGCGAGGTGCACGGCCGCAACATCGAAGGTGCTGTCGTTCGCGAGCGCCGCGCCGAACGCCCGGCGCGCATCCTCCCACTGCCCCTGCCGGTAGTGATCCAGACCATCGAGGAAGGCGCGGAGCACCCGGGGTGCCAGTTCGCGCGCCCCCACACTCCCCTGCGCGCCGGCAGCGGCGGCGGCCAGTTGGGTGGCCGCACGGCGCACCATGGGGGCGAGGGAATCCAGCGGGCCGTTCACCAGCACCGTGCCCTGCACCTGCGCGTCGGCGTTCAAGACCTCGGCGCGCAGGGCGAGGCGCTGCGCCGAGCCGACGATCGTACCGGTCACGAGACGGCGGGCGCCTAACGACCTGGCGATCGCGCGCAACGAGTCGGCGCCCGGGGTCGCCTGGGTTGCCGGCCAGCGCGCCGTCACCTCGGTCGCCCCGACCATGGGCAGGGTATCACGCTCGGCGAGGGCATACCCGAGGAGGTCGACGACGCCCGCGGAGAGGAACTCCAGCTCGGGCGTCGTGCCAATCGCCGTGAACGGAAGGACCGCAACGCGACCGACCGGCTGCACGGCCACGACATGTTCGGTTCCGTAGTGCGCCAGCGCGAGGAGCACTGCCACGCTGGAGACCGCGACCGCGCTGGCGCGCCGCACCATGCGCCACGGGACGCGACGAGCGGCGCGATGCCAGCGACGCCGCACCTCGGTTCCGACGTCGCGGAGCAGCGCGCGCAGCCCTATCCGGGTGCCCCCGGCCTCCGGAGCGAGCTGGGGTTGCACGGCTGCGCGAGCGGTCGCGACGGGTGCCGCGGCCTGCAGCTCAGTGACCAGCATGGCGATCCGGGGATCCGGGTCGAGCTCCAGTTCCTGCCGCACGAGCTCGCCATAGACCCGTGCATGCTGGATCGCACTGGGCAGATCGCCCGCGGCAGCCATCGCGCGCATCAGGGCCATTGCCCCGGTCGCGTCGAGCGGATCCAGATCGGCGCGGCGGCGCCTGAGATCGAGCTCGCGCTGTGGGTCGGTCGCCGCCCCAGCCAGGCGGTCGAGGGCAAGAACCAGGGTGCGAAGGTGGTCGCGACGTTCCTCCTCGAGCCACCGCTCGAACGCCGCCGCCCCGGGAATGTTCACTCCATCGAGCAAGGTGCCGCGGCCGAGCCGGAGCACGGACTCCGCGTCACCGGCCGTGATCGCTACGCGCAGGGCCCCGACGTCGGTGTGGACCACCTCTTCGTTGAGGGCGAGTCGGTCAGTGCCCTGGACGACGCCATCGATGCCCAGCGTGCGCTTGAGGGAGTACACGGACTGGGCGAGCGCATGTCGCCCCTTTTCCTCATCGCCATCGCCCCACAGCAGGCCGACGAGGCGCTCGCGGGCCATGCCGCGGCCACCGGCGACGGCCAGCACCCCAACGAGCGCGGCGATCTTGCGGGGGAGTCGGTCCTCCTTCGCAAGGCCTCCTGTCTCAATTCGAAATCCGCCAAGTACCGAAATACGAACGACTTGCGTCACCTGATCCTCTCGTGATCCTCGCTTGAGACGTCGGGACGATCATCCCCTTCAGTTCTTGCGACCCCATGGTCGCTTATCGGTTCCCAGAGGGAAGTCCCATGCAGATTTCGCGATTGATATTGTCAGACGTCGACGGCACGCTGCTCGACGAACAGGGGGCCATCCCTTCCGAATGGGACGCCATGCGGGCCGCGCTCGAGCCGGGCGACCTTTTCGTTCTGGTGTCGAGCCGCACGACCACGGAGCTGCTGGAGGTCCAGGAGTTACTGGGCATCCAGGGACCACTGGTTTCCGAGAACGGCTCCATGGTTGTGCTCGGCAGTGAGTGGCCGGGGGTTCTGGCCGGGCGCGTCGAGCAAGTGGGTGATCGTTCGCTTCGCGTCCTGGCCCTCGGATCGCGTCGCCCCACACTCATGACGATGATGCGCGATGTGGCTGCCACGTGCAACCTGTCGCTGACGAGCACGGAGGATCCGGGATTCCTCGCGGATCCCGGCGCCGCGGCGCCTGGCCGGATCGTGCTGCTCGACGACGCCGCTACCCGGCACCGCTCGCTCCTGGCACAGGTTGTGTCGACGCGACGCCAGCGGGACGAGCTCGAGAGCGCCCTTGCGGCACGTGGCCTGGCCATGGTGTCGGGCGGGCGCTGGCGGGTGATCCAGTGCGGGAGCAACAAGGGGATTGGAGGGAGCGTCCTTCGCAACATGCTGCACGCGCAACGTTGCCGGCCGCAGGTGATTGCCATTGGTGACCACGCGAACGACCGGGCGTTGCTGTCGCTGGCCGACGTTCGTTTCGCCGTGCGTCGCCCCGATGGGGGCGTGCACCCCTCGCTCGCCGACCTTCCGGGCGTCCTGGTACCGGACGCACCGGGCCCCGAGGCATGGGGAGAGATCGCGCGGTTCCTTGGCGCGCGGGAGGTGCAGCATGCGTGAACCCCAGTGGACGATCTCGATCCTGACGATTCCCGGTCGCGAGGAGTGGCTGGGGCGGCTCGTGGACTCACTGATGGAGGCCCGGGTGGATCGGCAGGCCCGCATCGCCATCGTCTTCAATCGCGATGTGCGCGAGGCGCCAGCGGAGATCGAGGCGAAGTTACGCCGCGCCTGTGGCCGTGCCCCGATCGACGTCGCCTTCAATGTGACGAATCCGACGATCGCGTCAGGGCGGCAGATGCAGCTCAATACGTGCCGGACGGACCGGATCGCCTTCATCGACGACGACCTCACCGTGCACGGGAGCCTCATCGACGCCCTGGATGACTCCCTCGAGCGGGAACCGCTCGGTCTCCTGGGCATTCCCTCGCTCGTGAACGACAGCGCCGTGACGTTCAAGCCGCGCGAGTCGACGCCGAGCGTCACGCGAGGCACCGTGCGGTACATGCCGGTCCAGGGAATGCTGGTGGCGGGTTATCGCCGGCTGCTACTGGACATCGGGGGGTTCAACCAGCGGCGAGCGTTCTGGGGCGAGTGGACCGAGCTCAACCTGCGCTGCTGGCGCCTGGGGTATCCGACGGGGTACGTGATGGATGGGCCGTACCTGCGCCACTGGGAGCGTGCCCCGGACTCGCCGACGCGCAATCGCGCCGGGCGGGAGATGGACATCCTCTGGGGGCTCATGTGTACGGCGCTCGAGTACGAGGCCGAGGCGATCACGGAGGATACGGCCTCATTCTGGAAGCTCGTCGAAGAGCGGTACCTGGCCTACGCGTTCGGCCCGGACCTGAACGTGCAGGTACTGCTCTCGGCGGCGCTCCGGCTCACGCCACGACTCGCGGCGGAGTGGCCAGCGATCGCAGCCTATCGTGAGCTGCGTCGCACGGACCCGTTCGCGTTCGCGCCGTTCCAGGTCTTGACCGAAGGCGATGTCGCCGAGGTCTGCGCGCAGGCGGACGAATCGATCCGGGAGTATCGCGGGGCGGATCGGACGCGCGTCACGGTCGCCCCGGGGTGGCGCGACCGGTTGTGGCGGCGTTCGCAGCGGCTCCGCTCCGCCTGATGCGAGACGACGCTGGGCTCCCGCTTTCGCGGGAGCCCAGCGTCGTCTCGCCTACGGCAGCGGCGTGGCGCTGCGGCGGGCCTGCTCGAGGTGCACACCCGCGTCATCGCGAACACCCATATAGACGATTCCGCCCTTGCCGAAACCGGCGATGACGCGGCCGGCGGGGAGCGATACGCGATCCACGAGCTTGCCGTTGGAATCGATGACGTCGTAGATAGGTCCGCCGTTCATCATGATCGACGTGCGGACCCAGACGTTGCCGTCCATGTCGGCGCGGGCAGCGCCGGTGTTGAATGGGGGGGCGTAATCGGGGAGTTCACTGGGCGCCACCATCTTGATGGGCGGCATCTGGAAGTTTGCGCCCGGTCCCGGGCCGGCTTCATTGCGCCCGCGCGGTGCGTCGGCGCCGCCCGCTCCGCCTGGCGGGCCTCCACCCATCCGGAACGCGATCATGGGCGCGCCGACCATGGCCGCCCCTTCCTGCATCATGCGCGGCATCTGCCCGGGATTCTCGCGCATGGTGCGGGTGGCAGTCTCACGCACCTTCTCCATGGCCACACGTGCGGAATCCACGAACAGACTCTTTGCCGAGTCATCGAGGTGGCGCCACTCGAAGGGGAGACGTTCGGTCGACATCGTCGATCCGTCGGGCCTGGTCCAGTCGATGTGGTAGTCGATGCCGCGGATCATGGCGACCGACCCGTCGGTGAGCACCGCCCAGTCATCGACTTGCGGCAGGGGATTGATGACCGGCGCGATCATCGTGCGCCCCGAGGTGTCCGAGGTCATCTCGAGCTTCATGCGCGGGACCTTGAGGAAGCCGAGCGTGTCGAGCTTGCGCGTGGCCAGCTCAACGCGCACGAGCGCGTTGGTGTCGGGGAACTCGGGGAGCCTGAAGCCGGCCGGGAGGCCACCGGGCCCGCGACCGCCACCACCTTCTGCGCGCATTTCGACACGCTGGCCGCCGCCTCCACCCGCGCCAGGTCCGCCGGGGCCAGCACGAAAGTTCATCCCGGGCTGCGCGCGATAGACGAGGCGTCCCTGTGCATCGAAGCCGGGAATGCCGTTGTTGCCGGCGACCAGCCCCATGGCGTCGTTGGGCCGGGGCACCGACATCACGCGCCCGAGCTTGCCGGCGGGGTCGATCACCATCATGGTGAGTGCCTGGGGATCGACGAAGAGGGTGGAGTCCCCGCGGAAGGGGATCAGTCCGGCGAAGCGCCCTGAATACGCATTGCCTGTCGCAGGGGTGGTGTCTGCCACGACGCTGAACGTCTTGAGGTCCTTCTCGAAGATCAGCACGCGGCGCCCGATGGCGTCGTTCACGAGGACGCGTCCGTCGGGGAGCCCGCGCGCCTGGGAGACGGCGCTGAAGATCTCACCCGCCGTGGCCTCCACTGCACCGAGTGCGCGCGGCGCGGGGGGTTTCGGTTGTTGCCCGGCCAGCGCGGCGGGCAGGGCAAGGGTGCAGACGACGAACGGGAACCGCATGAGAAGCCTCGTTGAGGAAGTGCGAACCGACGCTGGGCCCCCGCGTGCGCGGGGGCGGGTTACTGACGGATGATCACCTGCTGGCCACCACCGCCGCCACCACCCGCGAAGATCGGGCCTCCCCCCGGGAAGCCGCCCCCGCCTCCTACACCGGCCGTGCCAGAACGGATGGATGCGAGGTAGCGCGAATCGAGATAACTGGCCACCAGTGGCGGCAGCTTGCGGCGCTGGTCGGCCGTGAGGAGCCCCCGCACATCCTTCGCCACCTTCTGCAGGAGGTCGACGGTGCCGCGGCGCCCCTGCCGGTATGTGGCATAGGCCTCGTCCGAGTCGTAGCGATCGGGGAGCCCGGCGAGCTGCTTCGCGATCGGGGTCCAGATGCTGTCGGTCCGGATGAGGTACCACCGGTTGAGTGTCGCCAGGGAGTCGGCCTGCGGGACGGTGAGCTGCAGCGTATCGACCTGGCGAAGAATGGTCGCGATCGGGTTCACGAAGCCGCCGGAGCCGTAAATCGCCTTGAGCATCGCCTCGGGGATCTTGTTGCCCTCGACGGAACGTCCGAGGTTCAGCTGCTGCGTCAGCGACTGCCGCTCGCGGGTGGGGCCCACGTCGAAGCGCAGCATCGCGGTGACGGTCACCGGGAGGCGGAAGGGGGTGAACCGAGGGTCGGTGGCGCCGAAGCGCTGGTTCACGTCGTAGACGTAGCGGTTGTTCGTGCGATCGAAGCCGCGCACGACGAGCAGGGTCGGGTCGGGGGTCGGGTTCTGGCCCCAGCCACGCAGCTTGTCGTCGCTGTGCAGCAGCATGTCGGCCGCGCCCAGCGGGTTGGAGATATTGAACGACAGGGTGGCGCGCTGCGGCATGCGCACCTTGATGGGGTTGAACGAGATGGAGAGGTTCGCGGTGTGGCTCCACGGTCCCTGGCAGGAGTTGCGACGGGCGAGCGAGCCCGCCTGCGAGCGCAGGCAGTCACGCACGCGATCGTTGGCCGTCTCCATGAGCGACTGGACTCCAATGGCGGGGACGGACGACGCGGGGTTCACGAGGTCGGGAATGAACGCCCGGTCGTTCGAGTATCCATCGCCATTCACGTCGCCCTGCACCATGGGCGTGAAGGGAAGCCCGGCGCGCAGGTTGCCGAACCAGTTGATCCGGATGAGGTCGAACGCATTCCAGTACAACGAGTACTGCACCTGGTGGCGCGAATCGAAGTTGCTGCGCGCCCACTCGATGGTGCGCGGATCACCCGCCGTGTTGTTCCCGAATCCCCGCACACGCTCCCGCACGTTGGAGTAGACGTACGAGAGGCTCCAGTTGTACGCGCTGTTGAACGTGAACGGGGAGACCGAGACCCGCACCTGCCGGCTTTCGGAGCGCAGGTCCGACAACGACTGGGTGACGCGATTGAAGTCCTGCGACACCCTCGCATCGCGGGCCGCGATGAGGCCCGTCGCCGGGTCGATGCTCGTGGGCGCCACAAACACGGGACGCCCGGCCTCCCCGGCGATCGCGAAACGCTGGACAGGACTGAAGTTGAGGTCGACGAACCCCTGCTGGTTGAGGTTGAGGGAGTACGTCCCCTCGAACGACCCGTTGAGGCGGTTGCCGAGGATGGCCCCACTCCACGAGAGGTTGGAGCGCAGCGACCGGGGGGCCACCCAGTCAGGGTCGAAGAGCGACACGTTCGGCGCGCCACTGCTGAACACGGTGCCGGTGGTGCCATCCGCGCACTCGACCGGGATCTGCGACTGGTCGGCGAGGAATCGGGACCACTGCGGGGTGGGCACGGCGAGACCGGCACAGTTGAGCAACTGGACCCCGTCGGGAAGCCCGGTGTTGTTGAGGGCGCCGGCGATCGATTGCGTTCCCGGAGTGCCCTGGAAGATCCCGACGCCACCTCGCACCACCGCCCGCGGGCCCCGGAAGGCTCCCTCGAAGCCGCCGATCTGCGGTGCCTGCCCGTACGACCAGGAGAAACCCACGCGCGGGGACACGTACACACCGTTGGGCGTGTCGTCATTGCGCACGCCGAAGGCCTGCTCCACGGCCGTGTTGCGCTCGGGACTGGAGCCGAAGGCATTGCCGTCGACGCGCACGCCGTACTGCAGCTGGAAGCGCGGCGTCGCGCGGTAGGAATCGCCGAGGGAGATGGCGGCGGTGACCTGGTTGCCGGAGCGAATGCGGCGCTCGAGCTGCCGGACGAAGGAGCCGGCCCGCCCCGACTCGAGGTCGCCGAGCGAATTGAAGAAGTAGTTGCCGAGCAGGTTGGCCGACTGATCCGTCTCGAAGGCATCACGGCGCAGCTCGGTCGACAACTTGAGGCGGTGCTTGTTGTTCTCCGAGAACCACGACATCAGGTTGGTGAAGTTCACCCCGGTCGTCGTCGACGCATTCCCGAGGACCGGGCTCCCGCCAAACTGCACCGTGCGCACTCCATTGGTTCCGTCGGCAAGCGCGGAGGTGACCCGGACACTCCCCGAGGGCAGCGCCAGGAACGGGTTGCCGTCGCTGTGATTGCGGTTGATGGACACCGCGGTCTCGGACAGCGCGCCGAAGCCGAAGTAGGTCGAGTGACGTCCCTGCAACCCGAAGTTGAGGTTGGTCCGTCGCCCGGAGTGTGCCGGCAGCTCGGTCAGCTGCCCGCTCACGGGGTTGAGGCGGTTCCAGGAGGCGTTGCCTCCCAGCGAATAGGCCGAGCCGGCCCTCGAGGACGGCGGGGCGAAGTCCAGGCTGCCGAAGAGCGACCCCTGGTCGGTGAGGCGATCGGACGGGATGCCGCCCATGGTCGTCGGCACGGCGAGTTGCCCGAGGATCGACATCAGGCGGGCCACCGAGTCGGGGGCCAACCCCGACGCCTGCAGGCCCACCGGGTCGGTGTTCAGCAGCGTCTGCAGGTCGTTGGACCGACGCCCCAGCTGGTAGGCCAGGTTGTAGAAGGCGGCGTTGAGCTTCAAGGGTCCGGAGACCAGGCCGCCGAGGGAGGTATTCGCGTACTGCTGACCCAGGGCGGACGCGGCGGCGTCGGTCCACTGCAGCGCGGGCGAGTCGAGGTTGAGGGAGTTGGTTCGCAGGACGAAGTTGGTCCCGGAGCGGGAGCGAAGGTTCAGGTTGCCCCCGGAGAACCCGCCGCGGGAGACGTCGTACGGCGACGAGTTGAGCGACGTCGCGACCATCGCATCCCGTGGCAGGTCGCTCCCGCTGAAGTTCTGGCCGTTGAGGGTCGTCGTGTTCTGGTCCGCCGCGAGCCCCAACACGGAAAAGCCCGACGGATCCCCGTCGGCCCCCGGCACATACAACACACCCGGTGTGGTCGCCGCCATCGCCGCGAGGTTGTTGGGGTTGACCACTCGCTCTGTCCCGGCCACGTCCTGCCCCTGGTCGTTCCGGGTGACGCGCTGGCGATCCGCGGTCACACGCACCTCACCCAGGGTCTGCGTCGTGCGCTGTAACTGCGCGTCCGCCACGAGGATCTCCTCGTCGGCGACGCGCTTCACCTCGAACCGGCGCGGTGCGAAACCCAGGGACCGGAAGGAGACGAAGTAGTCTCCGTCACCTCCCGGAAAGGTGATCATGAACCGCCCGTTCCGGTCGGTCCTCCCCTGACGGGAGACCGCGCCCGAGAGGGTCGTGACCGTGACCTCCACACCCTCTAATGGTTGTCGTTCGGGTCCGGTCACTCGACCGCGAATGACGTCCACGGTCTGCGCGGCAGCGGAGGTCGCCAGGATCGCGATCGCCGCAAACACTGTAAGTCCTTTATGTGCAAGGCGTTGCAAGGCCTTGCGCAGTCTCTCTGCGTGACGGAAGTACACGTGATGTCGGAATGGGGGGCGTGCCGCTCCCTGTAGGACGGCCCGCAGGAGCGAAAGTTTAGACCCCGGACCAACGCGCAGGGATGCCACGTCGCTGGCGGCCAGCCCGGTTAGGTTGCGTCCGCGATTCGTCCCGTCGCCACATCGCCCTTCATGACGCCTCCCCTCCCGATCCAACTCGGCAATTTCCAGGGACTGCACACCCAGGGGCGCGACGACCGACCACCGGTGCTGTGTGTGCACGGCGCGTTCTCCTGTCCTGTGCAGCTCGCGCCGCTCCTCGAGGCGTTCTCCGACGCGGGATTCGCCGCCTACGCCTTCGCCCTGCGCGGCCACGGACCGGGTGACCGCGTCGATGGCGCTCGCATCGCCGACTACGTCATGGACGTGCTCGCGATGATCCGGCAGCTGGGGCGGCCTCCCATTCTCGTCGGTCACTCCATGGGAGGGCTGGTCGCGCTGAAGGTGGCCGAAACAGGGAATTGCACCGGTGCCGCGCTCGTTGCCGCGGCCCCGCCCTCACCAGTCATGGCGACCCTCCCTGCCCTCCCCGTCTTTGCGAAACTGCTCCCCCGCATCCTCTTCGGCGCCACCATCGCCCCGCCACGCGAGGACCTCCGGCGCATCTCGCTCCGCATGGTGACGGACAGGGTACGTCAGCAGCAGATCCTCGACACCTTCGTCCCCGAGTCCGGCGCCGCCCTGCGCGACATCCTCCTGGGCAGCGTGCGGGTGGATCCCATGAAGATCCGCGTGCCCCTCCTGTACCTGATCGGCGCCAGGGACTCGCTCGTTCCTCCCCGACAGATGCGCAGCGCCGCCCGGCGCTACGGCGCCACCGTCCGCGAGTATCCGGAGGGCGGGCACTCGTTGTTCGTGGAGCCGCACGGACCCCAGGTGCTGGCCGACCTCACATCGTGGTGCCGAACCCTCGTGGGGTGACCGGCAAGCCCCGTGTTATTGGAGGCTTCTCAGGCGGCGCGGATTGGGAGCGGCTCAGGTAACGACCGCTGTCATTCCGGGAGTGATTGCGCGTCCCTAAGCTTCCGCCATGCAGGTTGAACAGGCACCAGCGGTGGAGCGGTCACCGGGCAGCGACCCGAGTCCCGGAACGAATACCTACCCGGACGCTGCAGCACTTCCCGCGTGGATTCGTCCCGCGTGCTGGGGGTACCTCCTGCTGTACGCGGGTTACGTGGTGGCGACCCTCGCAGGGGTGACGACGCGCGGGATGCTCAACGAGGTGATGAGTGTCCCACTGCTCCTCATGCCTGTCCTGGGCGCGGGCCACGCGGTTCGTACGCGTCACGACGAGCGATGGGTGACGCCAGGGCTCCGGCTCCTCGGCTGGGCCTGGGGGACTTCTGCGAGTGCTGTGGTCGTCTGGATGGCCTGGCGCGCGGCCCCGAATGCTGCCGTGGATTGGGCGGCATGGCTCCTGTACAACGCCTATTTCCCGCTCACGATCGCGGCCCTTTGGCACCTGTCTGAACTGCCGCGACCAGGGCTCGCCCGGGCCCGGGTCCTCGTGGAAGGGTTGATTGCGCTGACGGCCACAGCCACGCTCGCGTGGTATGCCGTGTTCCGATACGACGTACCGCAATCGACGTCAACGGTGCTCGGCCGGGCGGGCTGGCTACTGATCGGCGAGATGACCACCGTATTCCTCGCGACCATGTTGGTCTCGCGGCCGGTGGAGAAGGCGGGGCGACCCTGGTCGACCCTGCTGGGCGTGGGGTTGTATCTCGCCGTGGTCGCCGACTTCGCGTACGACCATTCCAAGCTGGTGGGGACGACATGGAGCTCAGGCCTTGGCGACCTCCTGCTCGCACTGGCGGCTGTGGTGACGGCTGAGGGGCTGTTCGCCGTCGGGCCCCGCGTGGTACCGGCCCTCCGAGCCCCGCACGCGGGGTCAGCCCAGGGCCTCTCGGTGCTTCCGTATGTCGCGATCGGCACAGTGGCGACACTACTGGTCGCCGCCTTCTGGCAGCAGGAAGTCCCGAGCCCGATTGCCAGCCTCGTCTCCGGAGGAGGCGCCCTGATGGCGCTGGTGATCGTGAGGCTCTACATCGCGCAGTCCGAAGCGACTGCGGAGGCGGTCGCCCGGGCCGCGCAGGACGCACGCTTTCGGTCGATGGTGCATCGGTCGGCGGATGCGATGCTGGTGATGGACGCCGACGGCACGTTGCAGTATGCCACGCCGTCCTTCGCCGAGATGCTCGGGCAGGCGCCGGAAACGGTGCTCTCCGGACCGGTGCACGCCCTGCCGGGGATGTCGTCGTTCCCACCGACGCTGTCACCGAGTGGTCCCACGCCGTTCCGGTGGAAGCTGGGCCACGGCGCGCACCAGCGCGACGTGGAAGTGCTCGTCACCGACCTGCGCGAGGATCCTGCGGTCCACGGGTACGTGCTGAACCTTCGCGACGTCACCGAGCGACATCGACTCGAGGAACAGCTGCGTCAGTCCCAGAAGCTCGAGGTGGCCGGACGCCTCGCCGCCAGCGTGGCGCACGATTTCAACAACATCCTCATGGTCGTGCTGGGGAATGCACGGCTCGCCGCTGTCCGACCTCACGGCGCTCATGCGGACGAGTGGACAGCGGTCGGCGCGGCCGCCGAGCGCGGGGCGGCACTGGCGCGTCAGCTGCTTGCCATCGGGAAGCCGACGCCGCTCCAGCCGTCCGTGGTCGACGTGGCCGTGTGCCTGGGCGGGATGTCGCGAACCCTGGAGGCGGTGTTGCCGACTTCCGTCGAGTGCCGGATCGAGGTCCAGCAGGTGCGCATGCCGGTGTTCATCGACCCGGTGCAGGTGGAACAGGTGATCCTGAACCTCGCCCTGAATGCCCGCGATGCCATGCCGTCGGGTGGTCGGCTCGACATCAATGCCTCGCTGACCGTTGAGGCGCGCCCACGCCTGCGCATCGACGTGCGCGACTCCGGCAGCGGCATGTCCGATGAGGTCCGGAGCTTGGCCTTCGAGCCATTCTTCACGACGAAGGCAGACGGGTTGGGGACGGGTCTCGGACTCTCGACCGTGCGGGGGATCGTGACGGATCGTGGTGGTGAGGTCAGCCTCGCATCGACTCCCGGCCAGGGGACGACGGTCTCCGTGTTCCTGCCGCTCACTCCGGAGGTCGAAGCGGTGGTCGACGCTGGCGCCTTCCCGACGCAGGCAGCCCGTGCGGCCCGCCTGCTGGTCGTCGACGACGAACCTGCGGTACGTGATGTGCTGCGCCGATTGTTGTCATTACACGGGTATGAGGTGATGGTTGCGAGTGACGGCGCTGAGGCGTTGCGGCTCCTCGGCAGCTCGGCGACCGGGGTCGACCTGGTCCTGACGGATCTCGTGATGCCCCGCATATGGCCGAGA
>WBZL01003735.1_pt1 | contig 13697 bp, 4 predicted proteins | sample 5204291 | NCBI WGS metagenome assembly WBZL01 (sample SAMN12344345, study PRJNA552823) | activated sludge metagenome | biome: Activated sludge suspended growth; feature: Nitrification reactor; material: Wastewater; isolation source: activated sludge from nitrification reactor of wastewater treatment...
CGCGCGGATAGAGCAGCGAGGCGCTGATGGCGACATCGTCGCCGAGGAGCGCCTTCACCGCGAAGGCATAGAGACAGCGCTGAAGCTCTCGTCCGCCATTGAGGCGGATGTCGCCGCGCGGCGGCCGTCCGGTCTTATAGTCCCGCACGAGGGCGCGCTTGCCGTCGCCCGAGATGTCGAGCCGGTCGATATAGCCGGCGATGTTGAAGCCCGTGTCGGGAATCGTGACCGGCGCGCCCGCATCCCAGGGCGTCTCCGCGTCGGATTTCGGCTCCGAGCCACCGAAGGGCACCTCTCCGTAGGAGCGTGCGCCCGGCGGGGCTTCATCACCATAGGACAAGGCGCGGCCCGCCATCACGCGGGCGTCGTCGAGCGTGCGGCTCCAGATGACAGCCGGCGGAACCGGACGCGCGCTTTCCCAATCGGCGGCGACGGCTTGCGCCGCCCCTGCCACCGCAGCCTCGATGGTCGCGGCGTTGGCGGAGGCGAGACCGTCTCCGATTTCGAGGTCGCGCAAGGTGCGGTCGAGAACCAAATGAACGAGATCGCCGATCCCGAGCGCGTCGAGCACGAGCGGTTCGGCGCTGCTCTGCGGTTTGCGCCATCCGAAGGCATAGACCCACACGAAACTCAGCGGATTGCGCAGCAGGCGGCGCAGCGAGCTGGCCGACTGGGTGCGGCCGAGGATGGCGAGAACGAGCGGATGATCCGCCCGCACGAGCCCGTCATGGGGAGTAATCTCGGCCTGCCGCCAGTCGCGCCAGCAGCCCTGCGCACCGACCGCTTGTGGATCGGCTGCGAACTCCTGGGGTCGGGCCATGAGGCGGTCTGTTTCGCTGAAGGCGTGCGCCGGCGTCGCGTTGCGGCGCAGATAGGTTTCGTCGCCACGCCCGGCGAGCAGAGGGCTGCGACCCAGGAGACGCCCGTCGCTGTCACGCCGGGCGCGCGACAGAACGACGGTATCGGCCGTCGTGGCGAGGATCGTTTCGAAGTCGCGGCGGTCGGCAAGGTTGACCGGCAGTGGATCGAGCACCGGGGTCGGGATGATATGGTCCGGGATCAGCCGGTCCTCGGCGATCCCGCGCGGCCAGCGCGAGGAATTGAGCCCGAGGAGCCGCACGAAGCGGCGGGGCGACGCCGCGAGCGCGCTGGCCGGCATCCAGGCGACGCAGACGCACGCTTCCAGCCCGTCGTCCTGCTTCAGGGTTTCCAGCGTGGCGTCGATCGAGGCGGCGGGGCCGGCGAGCAGCGCCTTGCGCCAGATCGCCAGCGCGCGGCCCTTGAGGAAGGCTTCTCCGACCTCGCTGGCGGCCTCCGATCCTTTCACAAGGGTCTCGACCGCCGTGCGCAGCGCCGCAACATGGTCGGCGCCGTCGGGCCAGTCTTCCGGCGTCAGCCGGGCAAGAAGGCGGTTCCAGGCGCTCGGCATCGAGAGCGGCGCATCGGTCGGCAGCACCCGCAGCCAGCCTTCGGGCAGAGTCTCGAAAGGGCCGCTGTCCCGGCAGAGCGCCGCGAGGCGGCGCAGCCGCGACTGCGACAGGCCGCGAACTACGATGTCGGCCAGCGCCGCAGCCGCCTGGCCCTCGCGGGTGGCGACGGTGCGAATGCCGTGGACGAAGTGCAGGTCGATGTTGGCGTCGGCGCGCAGGGCCAGGAAATGATCGTCATAGTCGGCGGGCGAGGCGGTCGCGATGGCGATCTCCGAGGGCGATACACCCGTGGCGAGCAGGCTGCGCGTCCAGCGCATCGCCTCGATGGCCTCGTGATAGGCCGTCGCCGCGCTGACGGTTCTGATCTGTGGCGTTTGCGCCGGTGCGCGTGCGACCGTGACACCGGTGCCATCCAGCCATGAGGGAACACTTCTCGGGCCGGCCCTCCACTGTACGGGGATATGGGCGGTGAGGGCCTGGAGCAACGGTCGCCAGCAGGGCGAGAGTTCCGTTAGGCCAACGATCTCCATCGGGCCGAGGATCGCCGGTGCATGAGCGATGCGAGCGGTCGCCGCAGCGACGATGTCGAGAGGTCGCATCATGCCGGGCGGAAGCTGGTTGAGGACGGCCGCTTCCAGGCGCGCGATAGAGGTGAGACGCGGATGGTCGGCCGCTTGCGCTGCGAAGTTGATGCCTGCGCGCCAAGCTTTGTAGAGCGTATCGGCCGCGGCATCGATCATGCCCGGCAGAGCTTTGATACTCTCCAGTTCGCCCATCGGCGTCACGGGCAGGACAGCCTGGATGGTGGCGCGAAGGCTCTCGTCGTCGATCGGCCGGGCAAAGCCGCCGGCGAGCCGGACCGCCGCTTGCTCGAAAGACATGACCTGTAGGCCATGACGGCAGTCGCGGGCCGCCGCCAGGCGGCCTTCCCGCATGGCGAGGCGGCCGTGAACGATCAAAGTGGACCGACTCGCGACAGCCAAGTGTTCCTTGGCAAGCGGGTGTGATGTCGTCAATTTCCGTGAATCCATGTTAGCCCTTGCAAATCGTCGTCGGGACTTCGATGTCATCGGCGGTAAGCTCGCCGTTCACAACAAGACGACGGAGCGCGTCGCGTTGCCATGTCGGACGGTCTGCCGACCATCTTTGAATCTCTTGAAAGACGTTTGCCATTGTTTTTCTGTAGCTCCCCGAGTTTTGCCGTCCGCTATCGGATGCCCTGTGCCAGCGCGCCGCTTACGGCGCCTTCGGATGCGGGCGGAAGACTCTCTTCCGCTTCCAGCACGGCCTTGAGGTCTACGATGTGCGTCTTGCTGAAATACACAGTCACGTCCGTCTCCGCCAGAACCACGGGCAACTCGTTCCTCTCCATGCCATGAAATTCGTCTCGCGTGGTCTCCTTCGAGCCGTTCACGAGCCGATACATGGCGGAATGGTTCGGGCAGAGCGCGAGATAGTTCTGCGGGTGGCGCTTGCGCAGTTCGGGTAGGAATTCCACGACCTCGAAGTATTCGCGCCCGTCGTCGAGCTTGAACGGCAAAGGCCCTTTGCATATCTGGCAGGTCATTTCGCCGTCGGCGTTGCGATAGTGCTCGCGCAGGTACGTCTCCGCCTGCTCCTTGACTTCCTCCCTGCCGATGGAAACGGAGCGCTCGCGGATTTCGGACTCCTTGTCGGGAGCCTTCAATGCCTGCTCGCGTACGTTCTTCGATCGCCGCTCGGGGTTGGCGAGCGGGCGGTCGGGGATGGGAGCCTTATTGCTGGCGTCGAGCGCGGCAAGAATCCTCTCCTGTTCGGACTCGGGCAATTCATTGAAGCGCCTGGCGCGCTCGGCGGCGGCAGCGTCGCTGAATCCGAGGCTCTGTGCGGCGGCTTCCTTTTGAAGCGCCTGGGCCGACGCGCGTATCGCCGTTTCGCCGAACTGAACGGCCTTGAGCCACGCATAGCCGGAATCGAAGGGAAAGCCCTTCGGAAGCAATTCGCGCGAGGCGTCAGCGGGGCGAACGAACGCGCCGTCGCCTTGCGGAATCCAGCTTGCCGCCCGAAGTGCATGGACGAGACGAGAGGCGGCGGTGCGGGCACCGTTCGACCTGTTCATCTGATAGGTCGCTTGCAGATAGTTGGGATAGGAGGGGAAGTTCGTCAGCGTCCGCCACATGAGGCGCGAAAGACCGAGCGATGGCGTCTTCAACAATTCGACGAGGTGCGGAATGAAGTAATCCCGATTGATGTAGGTCGAGGCGCGGCTTCCGCCGACCATCAAGAGGTAGTTCCACTCGGGATTCTTCTCGCAGGAGGTCTCGCTCAACCGCAATCCGACCCTTGCGCCTGCGGCGCGCGCGAATTTCCCAAGCCGCTCCACTTCAACGCCGCAGTTGCGGTAGCTGCCGTGCAGGGCTTCCAGTCGCGCCCCCGGCGAAAGCGCCCCGTAGTACGAGGACAGGTTGGTATCCGCATACGGCTGGTCGAGGTAGATGTCCTCGGGCCGACACCACTTCTCGTCCTCGCCTTGGAAGAGGTAGAACGCGCCGAACAGCTTTGCCTTATCAGGTTGCTTCTCGACGAGTGCCACGAAGCGCTTGAGGTCTTCCGCGTAAGTGGCATCGTCCGGCAGTTCCGCTTCCTCGGTATAACGGCTCTTGAGGATGATTTCGACTTCCTCGGCCTCGCCGATTTCACGGACGCCGATGAGCGTCAGAAGATTCTTCGCGTTCTCCTGCTGGTTCTTGCTGGTGCCCGACGTGTAGACGGCCTTGTCGGCAACCGCGACACCCTTGCCGGTGCTATCGCCGGAAAAGAAGGCGCGGTCAGCCTTGCTCAGCGTGCCATCGGCAAGGCGCACGATGCGAAGAGACTTGAGACGGTGAGCCTCGTCTTTCGCCTCGGCGTGAAGCAGGGCGTAAAACTCCTGCATCCATAGAGACGGCTTTGCCTGCAACCACGACAGGAATTCCTCGTCCGGCTCGGTGCGGAAGAAAGAATCCTCGTCCACCTTGTCGCAAAGGGCTTCGACGAACTCTTCGAGGCCCCACTCGCGGATGCCCAGCCCCGACAGGAAATTGTCGATGCGGCTGTTTCTCTGCGTCGCGCCGACCGCCCAAAGCGGCGGGTCGTCGTCGTAGTCCACAAGGAATTTGATGTCCTCTTCGGACAGCAAGGACTTGAGAGAGGCCCTTGCCTGAATGAGCTGGTGCGCAGGCGCGTGTCCGCGCGTGTGGGTCGGCGTCAGGGGATGCGCCTTCATTTCGTCCGCGATGGCGGCGCGGATGCCCTGATAGCGCGGCGGAATCTGGTCTTGCGGATTCGGGAGCACCGAAAGGAAGTCTGGTGTTAGGAGGCCAAGCTCCTTAATACGGTGCAGGGCTTGACCGGAAAGCGCGGCAAGCTGCTCGAAGAGCGGAAGATTGGCTTTCGTCTCCTTGATGCTGGCGCGGCTCAATTCGGGCACGAACGGCCCGTGCAGGTGAAAGCGCAGGCCGGATGATTCCTTCACCGCCGGAAAGAACACGGCGACGCTCCCCAGCTCGGCGGGAATAATCTTCACCTGCTCGGCAAGCGGCTTTCCCTGCTGAAAGCGCGGAACGCCCGGAAGAAAGTCCAGAGGAAAGCCGACGGCGACGCGCTGTTTCGGAAGGCCGTGAACGGCCTCGTCGAACTTGAGGAAGTGAGAACTGGCGGCGGTCTTACCGCCAAGCTCTTTCAGGACTTCAAAGTGAAAATCCGAATGCTTGCGACGGCGCACCGCGCCCGTCGTCTCCGCGCCGATGCGCCACTTGACCGATTGGAGGCTCGACAGGAAGAGAAGAGTCTTCTCGTCCAGTTCCTTCAAACCGGCGGCGATTTCTGAATAGGCGTCGGCCTTCGGCTTCTTGGGATTGTCGAAGGGGAACTCGAACCGCGTCCGTTGCGCAAGCGACGCGGCGGGGGCAATCGGCTCGGGAAGAATCAGCTGGACGATGCGGAAAGAGAAGTCACCGGAATGGATGGACGGTGCCGCCGTATAGACGAAGACGGATTTGAAGCCGACGCCGAACTTGCCGATTTTGTCCTGGGCCTGCGCCTTCGTGCTGTCGTGAAGGCCGGTAATCGACTTCACGTCCTCAAGCGTGAAGGCGCGCCCGTCGTGCTCGCAGACGAGGCGGTCGGGCGTGAGCGTGAAGGACACTTCCGTCGCGCCTGCGTCCTCGGCGTTTTGCAGAAGCTCGTAGACGAAGTGCGCGCGGTCAGGATAGAAGTCCTCGAAGATGTCGAGGTTGATTTCGCCCCGATTGGCGTCGAGGCCGTCGATGAACTTGCGGCGGCGCTCAATTAGTCGCTGGAAGTCCGCGCTGTGCTTTTGTCCGCCCGTCATCGTGGACCTCCCTCATGAAGTGGCGTACTTCGCCACCAGTCCGTCGAGCGTGGAATTGGCGCGTATCTGGTCGTCGGGAATGAGAAGGTAGGCCCACGGCTTCGTGCCTCCACCTGGCGCGTGTTCCGTCGCGGTCTTGCACCACGTGGTCGCGGCGGCGGCTTTCGCCTTGACGGTCGCGTCGTCGAGTTCGTTCTGCGCCTTCACTTCGCAGATGAGCACTTTCGTCTTGGTCTCGACGACGAAGTCCGGCTCGTAGGCTTCGCCTGGGCGATAGTCGATGCGGAACTGGTTGCGCCCCGGCTTTATCCACTTCTCCGTGCTCGGGTCGGCCTCGACGACGACGGCGAGGCGGCGTTCGGGGTCGGTATCGAACTTTTGAAGCGTGTAGCAACACTTCGAGAAGCCGCCGAAGACGTGCTTGCGTGTGTCGGAGAGCGGTGCTACGGCTTGCTTGAAGTCGCGGACGCGCTGTCCGGCGGGCACGTTCATCGGCTGAGCTTGGAGAAGCATGAAGCCTCGCGTGACGGCGACTTCGTAGTCGTCTTCGCCAAGCGGCGTCTCGCGGTAGTGGTTCATCATCTGCGCGAAGATGAAGTCCGCAAGGTGGCGTCCGTGCCGGAGCAGCACGTTTTCCACCTCGGCATCGTTGGCGAGATAGGACTTCACGCGCGCGACGACTTGCCCCGCCAGCTTGTAGAGCAAGCCGGCGTGGGCGTCGTAATCAATCTCGTTGCGCTCGATGAGGTAGCGCAAGAGATAGTCTTCCGTGCGGCCCTCGCGCGGATCGTCAATGGCGCGGGCGAGATAGACCCGCGCCTGGGTGCGCAGGTCTTCGATGATGATGCCGTCCTCAATTGGGCGCAGATTGACGGATGCGAGGTTGTCGAGGTCGAAGTCCTCGAAGGTGAACGTCACCTGCTTCTTCGGCAGGACGACGATTTGCGGGATGGAAATGGTGCGGTCGGCAACCGTGACGGCGACGGTCTGGACGATTTGGTCGATGCGCGGCGCTTCGATGATGCCTTCGAGCGTGCCCTGAACGGGCCGCACCAGCTCGCGCACTTCGTCGGCAATCTGCTTCTGCACGTCCGCGCCGCGCAACGCCTCGGCGCTTCCGAGCTTGCGCTCGTAGCGTTTGATGACTTCGAGCGTGACTTCGGCGGCCTTCGCCTCCGTCGGCGACTTGAAGACAAAGGCGTCGCGCTCTTCCTTGGCAAAGCCGGGGATTTCCGGTTGCACACCCGTCACGATCATTTCGACGACGGAGGGCGCTGTCACAAGGGTCGCGCCCGTTACGGAAATATCTCCGCTTTCCCCGATTTCGACGGTCTTCATGACGATGGAGCCGGGCTCGCGGGCCTTGGCGATGATGTCGTCGAACCGCTCGTGGGCGATGACGGTGAGCCGGTCAACGGCGGCGAACTCCTCGTTGCCGCCCTTGGACACGCGCTTGCCGAAGGGCAGACGGAGGCCGCGCCCCAGGGTCTGCTCGGTCAGGATTTCGGAGGCGGAGGCGCGGAGCGGAACGATGGTATAGAGGTTCGTCACGTCCCAGCCTTCCTTGAGCTTGTTGACGTGGATGACGATGTCCGTGCGCGCGTCCTTTTCGAGCGCCACCAGACGCGCGGTCGCGTCTTCGTTTTCTTCGCCGCGGAGGGCGGAATGCACTTCCGCCACCTTGTCCTTGAAGCGGCCCTTGAAGAAGTCCTCGGATTCGATGAAGTCGCGCAAGCGCTTCGCTTCGGTCGTATCCGCCGCAACGACGAGGATGAACGGATGCACCTTGGGCGCTCCGGTCGTGCGGTGATAGCGGTCGAGTTCCACGGCGACGTGGTCGTGGTGGTGGACGGCGTCTTCGAGCTTGATGCGCTCAAGCTCCGTGTCGCCCACGGATTTCGGGTCGAAGTCCTTGCGGGTGGCGACGGCGGGTTCCTTGACGAAGCCGTCCGCCATAGCCTGCCCGAGCGTGTAGCTGTAGATGACGTTCTTGAACGGCACGGGCCGCGCGCCCACGGTCTTCGGCGTCGCCGTCAGTTCCAGGCCGAGAATGGGCTTGAGGCCGTCGATGGCGGCGGCACCTGCGCTCGCGCGGTAGCGGTGCGCTTCGTCCATCAGCAAGACAAGGTCATCGAGCTTGGAGAGGTAGGCGTAATAGCTCTCGCCGATGGTCTCTTGAAGCCGCTTCATCTTCGGCTTGCCGCGCGGGCTTTCTTCCTTGTTGATCTTATCGACGTTGAAGATGTTGATATGAACGTCGGAGCCGAAGATGTCGGTCGAGCGTCCGGTCTCGTACCGCACGCCTACGCCGCTTTCATAGTTGTCGCCGGTAACGATGAGCGGCGGGTTCGCCGCGAATTCGGCAATGCCCTTGAAGACGTACTTCGGGCTGCCGGGCGAAAAATCCGCAATAAGCTTTTCGTAGATGGTCGTGTTCGGCGCGAGCACGAAGAAGTGGCGGCTCTTGCCCGTCAGATAGAGATAGGAAATGAACGCGCCCATAAGGCGCGTCTTGCCCACGCCTGTCGCCAATGCGAAGCAGAGCGACGGAAACTCGTGCTCGAAGTCCGTGACGGAGGGATAGAGGTCGCGGATGGCTGCGAGCGCGGCGGCGGGGTCGCCACCCTTCTCCACGGTAATGCGGCTGGCAACGTCGGCGAGGATTTCCAGCGAGTCCACCTGCGGCATGCGAAGCGAAAGCCGATGGCTGATGGTGCGGGCAATCCGGTCGTGCGGGGGACGGTCAGTCACTTTCCGCCCTCCTGGCTGAACAGGTCATCCTGCGAAGTGCCATTGCCGTTGCGCTTCTTGCGCGTCTTGGGTGATTGGGCGGGATCGTCGGCTCCCTGCGCCTCGCGCGGGGCTACGGGCAGGTTAGCCACATTGAGGCTGTAATCGTCGTGACCCCACTCGCACTTGCGAAGCACGGCTTGGGGGATCTTCCTGATAGTGAGATTTGGGAAGGAGTCCGCATTGGCGCGGAACGCCTTACAGCACACCAGCAAGGTGCGCTCGTCGCCGACGGCCTCGGAAATCGCTGAAAGCTGTTCGTACGTCAGGCTTTGCGTGGTGACGTAAATGAAGTCCGTCTCCGAAGACCGGCCTTGCATCCAGTAGTGCGTCTCGTCGGGCTGATAAACGAAGCCCATCAGCTTGCACACGGCTTGCGAGAGCTTCGCCGCGTCGAACTCCTTGGAGATAACCCAATTCCCCCACGGGTCTTTCTCAAGGAGCGACGGCGCCAGGCGGTAGTAACGGAACCCGCCGCCGCCTTTCCAGCCGACGGCCTCCGTGACCCCGCCCGCGTCGGTGCCGTCGATGACCTTTCTCAAGCGAGGAGCGATATGTGTTTCGCAATGCTCGCCAAGCTCCGCCATTATCCAGCGACGGCCCATCTTTTGAGCCACCGCGCCAGTCGTGCCGGAACCTGCAAAAGAATCAAGAACGATGTCGCCAGGATTTGTGGCGATATGGATAACGCGAAATAGAAGTCGTTCCGGCTTGGGCGTCCCGAAGGCGTTATCGACTCCGAAGAGAGTCTGGCTCTCCCGTTTTGCCTCGTCCGTGTGTCCGGCCTCTTCGTGAGGCCACCACGTCCACGGAACTACGCCTTCAATGTCCTTCAAGAACTGCTTTCGTGAAGGAACGGCATTTCCATCCTTTCCGAAATAAATCAGGTCATTCTTGAGAAGTTCCTGATACTTCGACTCGATGACTTTCCAACAAGACCCCGCAGGAGGCTTGTGTTGCTTCCCGTTGGGAGCCGTTATCGTGTACATCTGATTTGGACGATAACCCTGTGCGGCAAGGGAAACGCCGCGCCAAGGGCCTTTCGGGTCAGAATTCGGGTTCTTGTAAACCTGCCTCTGCTTTTCTTCGAGAGGTAGCTTGTTGAAGGCCACCCGAAGACGAGAGGCGTCTTTGGCGTAAATCAGAACATGGTCGTGCGCATCGCCAAGGATGACCCTATTCTCGCGGGAATACCTCTTCTGCCAAACGACGTTCCCGACAAAATTGGTGCGCCCAAAAATCTCGTCGCATAGCACCTTCAAGTAATGCGCCTCGTTGTCGTCAATCGTCATCCAAAGAGAGCCGTCGTGGGATAGGAGCTTCTGGATGATTTCCAGCCTATCGCGCATGAGCGACAGCCACAGCGAGTGCTCGATACCGTCGTCGTAGTGCTCGAAGGCGCTACCTGTGTTGTACGGCGGGTCGATAAAGACGCACTTCACCTTCCCCGTGTACTCCTGCTCAAGCGCCTTGAGCGCGAGCAGGTTGTCGCCGTGGATCAGAGTGTTGTCGAAGATGTCGCTGTCCGTGACACGCGCCTTGGCGTGGTAGGACTTTTCCGTGTCTTCCAGAAGGATGCGCGGCTCAAGGCGCGGGCGCTCGTTCTTGCCAATCCATGTCAGTTCCAGACGTTGCTTTCGGTTGCTCATGATGCGGGTCGCTGATTCTTCTTCTGTTGATATTCAAACGATTCCAAAAGGAATTCGCAGAGGGTGAAGGCTCCGTTGACCGCGAGCTTCGCGTGGTGCGGGGCCGGATTGTAGCGGCGGGCGTGGCGGTCGCTGGCCTTGTTGGCAACCTCGAACAATCCGGCGATTTGTCGTTGAAGACCATCCAGAATCGTCTTGATGTGGTTCTCAATGGAGTCGCTCTTGGGGTCGAGGTGCAAGGGCGCGGCGACGGTTTTGTAGAGGGCGCGGATATCGCCCTCGCTCTCGTTGAAAGCCGTGTCGGTCTTGCGCAAAAGCTGTTTCAGGAATTCTTCGACCAGCGTGTAGGCGTTGGCGATTGCGCCTGCCGCGTCGCCGTTGGCGATTTTGTGCCGCGCCTTCTCGACGTGCTCCTGAATGGACTCCTCCGTGAGCCGGACGAGCGCGGGGGAATGGAGGATGGCGGCTTTCAGGGCGTCGGAAATAAAGCATCCGTTCTCGTACCGGAATCCATCCTTCTCCATGCGGCGGAGCAGGGAATTCGTAGTTACGTTGTCCGTGCCGGGGTTTCGCTCCGCGATGGACTTCAAGTTCTCGATGATTTCCTCGTAGACGACGAGAAGCTTCTTAACGTCGTCCATCGAAGTGAAGTCGATATTCGCGTAATAGCATTCAACGAAGCTCCGCCGTTGACCGTCGACCTGCGGGTCATAGTCGCGGCGCGGCGTGAGGTTTCCGGCGTCGAACGTCATTTCGATTTCTCGCAGGGTATATAGCCGGTAAGCACTTCGCGGAACTCGTTGCGCGTCGCCTTGCTGATGAACTCCCTGCTCATGTCACTTCCCACCGGATGGTGAAGAGCGGGGCAAGAGACGGGTCGAGAAGCAGGCTTGCCTGAATCTTGTCGAGCATGGCTTCGACTTCTTCGCGGATCTTCTCGCGGCGGTCGAAGAACTCGCGTTTCAACTTGTCGCGCTTGGCTTCAAGGCCGTTGATGCGCTTCTTCTCGGCGAGCTTTTCCGCCATAGGCAGGGCCGAGCCGCGCATGGCCTTCTTGGCTTCCTTGATTTCCGCTTCGACGGTCTTGATTTCCGTCTCGAAGGCGCGTTCCAGGTCTTCGGCGTAGTGGTCGAGGTTTTCGCTTTCGACGTCGAGCCATTCGGCGTTCTGCTTTTCCGCCTCGTCCAGAAGCTCCTTGCGGCGCACGGCTTCACAGCCCTGCAAGGCGTCCTCGGGCGGGGTGCCGACGGGCGGCTCGTTCTGCGCGGGTACGCGGAACAGGCGCTCGAATGTTTCGGGGTGGATGGTCTCGCCGTCGTCGGTGACGGCAGCCATGACCAGATGTTCGCGCGTGATGGCCTTGGTCACGATGCTGAGCTTGCCGATGCGCGCCCATCCGGCCTTGCCGCGCAGAGGCTCCACGTCGGTCAGGCGTCCGCCGCGATAGCTTGAAAGGTCGAAGTGCAGGCACGAGGCCGCGTCGAAGCGGCGCTCCTTCGCCTTCTTGACGACGTCGGTCGCCAAGGTGCCTTCCATCAGGCGGAAGAACCGCCAACCCTTTTCGTCGGCGAGAGGCCATTCGGTCGTATAGGTTTCGCCACGATAGTCGAAGCGGCGCTCGTCGTTCGCGTGGAAGCGCGCCTCGGGAATTTCGGCCCGCGCGACGTAGAGAAGCTGTTTCTCGAAGTCGGAAAGCTGGTTGCGGATTTCGTCCTTGCGGGTCTTGAGGCGGTCGATGACCCTTTCGTCCACGGACTCCAGAAGCCGCTTGCGCGCGTCGAGTATCTGCTCGTCGATTTGCGCTTTCAGGTCGTCTTGCAACTTGTCGAAGGCGGCGTCGATTTCAGTTTCGGTGCGGGCACTCTGCACGATTTGGAAGATGCGGCGCTCGATATCCACGCCGCGCTCGATGACGCCCAGCACTTCGTCGCTCGCCCCGAAGACGCCCTTGAACAAATTGAACTTCTGGTCGAGAAGCTGGTGGATGCGCTGTTCAGCGTGGTTCTTGAGGTTGAGGAAGTTGACGACGGTGACGTCAATCTTCTGCCCGTAGCGATGACAGCGCCCGATGCGCTGTTCAACGCGTTGTGGATTCCAAGGCAGGTCGAAGTTGACCAGGAGCGAGCAGAACTGAAGGTTGATGCCCTCCGCACCGGATTCCGTGGCAATCAGGATGGTCTTGCGGTCGCGGAAGGCTTCTACGATGGCGGCCTTCATGTCCGCCGTCTTGGAGCCGGAGACGGCGTCGGTGCCTTTGTTTTGCGCGAGCCAGTTCTGATAGATGGCCTTGCTCTGCGGGTCGGCGTTCGAGCCGTTCAAGAGCACGATGTCGTCCGCGTAGCCCTTCTCTGCGAGAAGCGTCGCAAGGTAGGTCTGCGTCCTGACTGATTCCGTGAAGATGACGGCCTTGCGCTGTCCGCCTTTCTTCACGATTTCGGCGAGGACTTGCGGGAGCGCCTTGATGAGCGCATTGCCCTTCTCGTTCTGCCCGATGGAGAGCGCCAGCTTGCGGTAGCTCTCAAGCTCGGCGATTTCCGCTTTCAACTTCTCGGGGTCAATCAGCGGCGCTTCCTGTGCCTCACCGCCGTTGTCGTCGAACTCTTCGGCCTCTTCGTCGATGACGTCGTAGTCCGCGACGGTCTCGACGGTCGGCGTCTCCATCTGCTTGAGACGGTCGATGATTTTCTTGAGCGTGTCGGCAATGGCGAAGGTGGACGAACCCAAAATCTTGCGCACGACCATCGTGACAAGCTGGTTCGGCTTGTTGCCGAAGGCAATGGTGTCCTTCCGTTGCAGATAGGCCGACACATCGGCGTAGAGCTTCAACTCGTCCTGCGAGGGCGCGTATTCCATCGTCAGCGGACTGCGCTCGGTGTAGCGGATGAGGCCCGCCTGTTGCACCTGGCGACGGAGGGTGCGCTTGCAAATCGGTTCCAGCCGCTTGCGCAGAAAAATGTGCCCGTTGCGCGCCCCCGCGCCCACGACGTACTGGCTGCGGAACGAGTCCTCGTCGCCGAAGTGGTGCTCGTCGAGCACGGAGACGAGGCCGTAGAGTTCCATCAGCGAGTTCTGCAGCGGCGTCGCCGTCAGCAGAATCTTGAAGAACGGGCGCGTGGCGTCGCGGAGCTTCTTGGCGCGCGCGGCCCCATCCTTCCGGTAGACGTTGCGCAGGCGGTGGGCCTCGTCGAACACGACGAGATCCCACTGACCGGAGCGAATCTCGTTGTCCTTGAGCGCCGCGAATTCGTAGGACGTGATGACGACGTGGTCGGGATGCGCGAAGGGCTTGGCGATGCCCTTCTTGCGCAGGTCGTTGTAGCTCTTGCGCTCGACGATGACGGAGGGGAGAGAGAACTTGTCGTAAAGCTCCTGGCTCCATTGCTTGCGCAAGGATGCGGGCACGACAAGCAGGATGCGGCGCTTGCGCTCTGCCCAGCGCTGGGCAATGACGAGGCTCGCCTCGATGGTCTTGCCGAG
>WBZL01003736.1_pt1 | contig 13688 bp, 11 predicted proteins | sample 5204291 | NCBI WGS metagenome assembly WBZL01 (sample SAMN12344345, study PRJNA552823) | activated sludge metagenome | biome: Activated sludge suspended growth; feature: Nitrification reactor; material: Wastewater; isolation source: activated sludge from nitrification reactor of wastewater...
GCACCAGCGCGGCTTCGTGCCCGCGTCCCATGAGCTGGCGCAGACCTGTTTCGTAGCCGTCGTTTGCAAAGAGGTCGGAGAGGAGGATGACGAGTCCGGCGCGGCGCGGGAGGATGGAATAGTCGCGCATGGCGCGGTTGAGATTCGTTTCGCCGTCGGGTTCGATCTTTTCGAGGAAGCGGAACAGGCGCGCAAGCGAAGCGCCTCCGCGCGAGGGACCGAACTCCGCATCAACTTTGCCGTGTTGTAGAAATCCAACGGTCAGCACATCGCCGGACGCGAGCGTGATCGCGCCGAGTCCCGCCGCAAGTTTCAGCGCGTATTGGAATTTATTTTCATCGCCCTCGCCCCAATCCATGGACTGCGACCCGTCAATCAAAATGTGAACGGCTAAATCTTCTTCCTCTTCGAGCAATTTGATAAACGGACGCTCCAACCGCGCGTAGATGTTCCAATCGAGTCGGCGCAGGTCGTCGCCGGGCGCGTAATTGCGATAGTCGGCAAACTCCACGCTGGAGCCGCGCCGCGAAGAACGCCGCTCGCCCTTCATCGCTCCACTGCGGATGCGGGAGGCGATGAGGGTGAGTTGATTCAACTTGCGGAGGGTGGGTTCGTCGAAGAGCATAAATTCAGAAGGATGAATGATGAAGGATGAAGGTGGAAAGTGGAAAGCGGAAAGTTTGTTTGATTCTAACTCGGTGGTTGAGTAGCGACGAACGAAGTGAGGAGCGTATCGAAACCACAGGTGCGCATACAAACTTTTGCAACAAGATTACTTTACGTCTTGGTGGTCTCGATACGCCCTTCGACTTCGCTACCGCTTCGACAGGCTCAGCGCGGCGGCTTCGCTCAGGACTACTCGACCACCGGGTACTTCTCAAAGTGTGTTTCTTAACCACGAAGGGTTTTTCGTGAGGTCTTAAAAACTTTGTGTTCTTCGTGCCCTTTGTGGTTAATTGGTTTGGGGTTGAAGTTCAGCGAGGAGTTCACCAATGACATCATCAGTGCGAATCCCCTCCGCCAAGCCGTCGAAGTTCAACAGCAGACGATGCCTCAGCGCGGCGGGGGCGACGGCTTTGATATCGTCGAAGGCGACGTTGAAACGGCCGTTCAAGAGCGCGGTCACTTTGGCGCCCAACGTCAACGCTTGCGCGCCGCGCGGCGAGACTCCGTAACGCGCAAATTGTTTTACCAGCGGCGAACCGTTCGGGTCTTCGGGATGCGTGGCGAGCACCAAACGCGCGACAAAATCTTTGACGTGCGACGCCATCGGCACGCCGCGCGCCAGTTCGCGCATTTGCAAAATCTCCGCGCCGCTGACGACCTTATTCGCCGACGGAGACTCTTTGCCGGTTGTGCGATCCATGATCTCGACCATCTCATTCACGTTCGGCAGGTTCACGTTGACCTTGAAAAAGAAACGATCGAGTTGCGCTTCGGGAAGCGGATACGTTCCCTCCATCTCCAGCGGATTTTGAGTCGCCATCACGAAGAACGGCTCGTCGAGTCGGTAGGTCTGTTGCGCCGCCGTCACCGAAGTCTCTTGCATGGCTTCGAGCAGCGCGGATTGAGTCTTCGGCGTGGCGCGGTTGATCTCATCCGCCAGAATCAAATTGGCGAACAACGGGCCGTGGCGGAAGCGAAACTCGCGCTGGCCGTTTTGGTCGCTGAGGATTTCCGTTCCGATAATATCGGCGGGCATCATGTCGGGCGTGAATTGGATGCGCGAAAATTTCAGATCCAACACATCGCCCAGCGTGCGGATGAGCATCGTCTTGCCGAGTCCCGGCACGCCTTCGAGCAACACATGCCCACCCGCGAGGATGCTCACCAGCACATGCCGCACCACATCGCTTTGCCCGACGATGACTCGTCCCACCTCGGTTTCGATGGCTTCGGCGCGCGCGCGGAATTGGTCAACGGTTAAGTTCATGGTCTCTCCATGTACGACAAAATTAATTTTGTCTTACGGTTTCAACGAATCAAAATAATTTTTCACGATCTGAATGAACGACGGCGGCACCGCGCCGCTTTCGATCGCCTCGTTATTCACCTGCTCATACTGCGAAAAAACTTCGTTATACGGAACCGTGCTTGCGCCGGGCTCGCCCGGCGTCGTCGGTCCCTGTCCGATCACATCGCCGCTGTTCGGATCAGACGGCGGCAGATTCACTTGCTCGCCGCCTTCGCCGCCCAACAATTGCGGCGCGTAAATTTGTTCGTAAGACGACTCACCGCCATCACCGGGACCATTGTTCTGCGCGATGGGATCACTGCCCGATTCGTTTCCGCTCTGGGACTCGCCCGATTCATTTCCGGACCCTGAGCCTGCGCCGCCATTCGCGGAGTTTTGCCCACCTTGATTCGCTTGACTCGCCTGCTGACCTCCGCCCGCCGCCAACACCTGCCCCGCGCCTTGTTGTAGTTGACTCGCCGCCTGGCTTGCGGCTTGCGACGATGCGACTTGCTGTCCCGCTTGCGCGAGAGATTGCGCGGCTTGATCCAATGCTTGTTGCGCCGAGGCGGTATCTCCGTTTTGCAACGCCTCCGCCGCTTGGTTCAGTTGATTCGCCAATTCGGGATTCGTAGATTGAAGCGACTCTGCCATCGCGCTCAACTGTTCGGCGAGTTGCGCCTGTTCCTCTGCGCTCAACTGGCTAAGGTCCATGTTGGCGAGTTCGGTCGCGGCGTTGACCGTGTTGCCCTGCGCCAATTGCTCTCCCACCGATTCAAGCGGACTGCCGTTTTGATTCGCAAGTTGATTCCCCGCCTCTTTCAACGCCTCGCCCATCTGTTGCGCCTGCGGGTCGGAGAGGGCTTGCAATTGTTCGCCGGTGTTCGTCAGCGTTGACACCGAGTTTTCCAACGAGGGATTATCCTGCAATGCCTGTTGCGCCTCTTTGAGTGGATCGGTGAGCGCTTGCTTTTGCTCCTCGGTTAACGTCTCGTTCGCTTCGATCTGTTGGATGATCTCTTCGATCTGGGTCACTTGTTCCTGCACGGCTTGTTCGACGGCGCGCGCCTGTTGCGCGGCTTGGAACATCGCCTCGCCGCGAAACCAGACGAGGGCGATCAGCGCGATGCACAACAGGGCAGTGATTGCTTCACGAGATTGGATTCTCAATGGAAACTCGCGGCGCGGGTTCACGTTGCGGGCGGCGGTCACCGCGTCGGCGAGTTGGCGGTGAAGAATCTCAGGCGAGACGAGGCTGGGGAGCCGAGTCAGTTCGACGGCGGTGCTGACGCGTTCGTCCAAATGGAAGAGCAGGTCGAAGCGGCGGGCGGCGTCGAGGGGACGAATCCGCCAGAGGGCGGCGGTCAATCCAAAAAGAATTGCGGCGAGGAGCGATGCCGAGAGGACGAGCGCGAGAAATTCAGCCCGCAAAATTTTGGCTTGATATAACATGAACGATCCGACGGCGAGCGATGCCAACATGCCGACGATGAAGCCGCGCAACGACCACGCGAGGGCGCGTTGCATTCGCAGGCGGCGAATCCATGCGTGGAGGGGCTGGTTTAGTTCGGAGATGGTTGACATCGGTTTAACGGTCGGGGCGTTTGACCAATTGAATGCTGAAGAAGATCAGGAGCAGGGTGAAGCCTGTATAGAACAGGACGTAGACGATCCACGGCGAGGGGAGGTAGGTCGGTCCGTTCGAGCCGAATATTTGACTCGTCGTGTAGAACAAGTTTTGGTCTTCCACGAGGATCACTTCGCTGAGGATCGCCGCCATGAGGGGATTTGTGCTAACCAGCGCCCAGATGATGATACCCAGGATGTATTCGGTGAATTGTTCGAGCATGCTGTTGTAGGAAAGCGCCTCGGTGTACGCGATGAGCATGAAGATGAACACGATCACGAGAAATGAAAAGAGGATCGCGGCATACGAGCTGACGGTGGCGGCGAGCGTCCGCTTGACCAGGCTGGAGAAGAAGATGCCCAGCGTGCAGAAGAAGACCGCGGTGACAACCAGCATCAATTCGGAAACGATCAATTCGCCCAGACCAACGCCGCCCAATAAGAACGCGAGGCTTTGCAGGGGAACGGCGGTGAGGATCAATAGGAAGATGTAGGCAAAGGCGGAACCGAGTTTGCCCAGCACCAGCGAGCGCGCCGAGAGCAATGTGGTGCGCAGGAGTTCGTAGGTCTGGTGTTCGCGTTCGGAGGTGATCGCCCCGGCGGTGAGCCCGGGCGCGATGAAACTGACCAGCAAAAGTTCGAGCAGGACCACCGTGCCGAAGATGGCTTTACCGGCGTCCTGGCGGGCGCTTGCGTCAAAGGCGTAAGAATAAGCCGGGGAGATAACGCTGTAGACAAACAGGATGAACATGGCGATCAGCCCGAGGTAGATGGTGAGCAGGACGAAGGCTTGCCCGCCGCGCATCCGTCCGCGCAGTTCTTTGAGGATGACCGGGTTGTCCATCAGGCGGCTGAGAATGCTCTGCCGCTCGATCTTTTTGGGGGCTTCGGGAATGGAGGTCGTAGATTCCATGTTGGTTCCTTGTAACACAGTTTCTTTCGTACACGGATTGCGCGGATGGACACGGATTTTTTGTTTCTTTCTCCGTGGAATCCGTGTAATCCGCGTCCCAAAAATTTACGAAACGATCCCGCGCGTGGCGCGCATGAAGACCTCTTCGAGGTCTTGAGTCTCTTCGCTGAAGTGGACGATGGGGAGTCCCTGCGAGACCAACGTGGAGAGAAGCGTTTGCAAAGAGGCGTCGTCGCCGCTGAACTCGGCTTCGAAGGATAGCCAGCCGGCTTTGCCCAGCCCATCCTGCGCGCGGGCGGCGAAGATGCCCGGCAATGCGGCGAGCGCGTTCTGCGCCTGCTCGACCTCGATCTGGTTCAGGAACGCGACGCGGATCAGACGATGCGGCATCGCTTTCTCGGTCAGTTCGTTGAGCGCGCCGAGCGCGACCAGTTTGCCGCCTTCCATGATTCCCACGCGGGTGCAGAGTTCCGCCACGTCGGCGAGGATGTGGCTGGAGAAGATGATCGTTTTTCCGAGACGCGCGATCTCCAGCAACAGTTCCCGGATCTCGACGCGGGCGCGAGGGTCCAAGCCGGAGGCGGGCTCGTCGAGGATGAGAATGCTGGGATCGTGGATCAGGACGCGGGCGATGGAGAGGCGTTGCTTGAGTCCGCGCGAGAGGGTGTCTACCATGTCGTTGCGGCGGTGAGCGAGGTCCACCAGTTGAAGCAGGTCGTTGAGGAGGGTCTTTCGCTGGGCGGGGGGAATCTTGTAGCAGGCGCCGAAGAAGTCGAGGTACTCTTGCACGGTCATGTCGTTGTACACGCCGAACGAATCGGGCATGAAGCCGATCATGCGCCGCACGTCGCGGGGAGATTTGCGCACCGAATGTCCGCCTATGGTGATCTCGCCGCGGTCCGGCTGGAGCAGCGTGACGACCATGCGCATGGTGGTGGTTTTGCCAGCGCCGTTGGGACCGACCAATCCGAAGATCTCGCCGCTTTCGATGGAGAGGTTCACGTCGCTGACCGCGGGGCGGCGGGCGAAGTTCTTGCTGAGGTTTTTGATCTCGATGATCGCGCTCATGGAATCACCTGCATGGTGATGGTTGTGGAGGTAATTTCGGTATACGTGGATTGGTCTTGAACCACGCGGATGCGCGCCTCGCCGTTGGGCGCGACAAACTGATCGGGGTTCGAGATGGTGATGGTCATCTTGTCGGTTGCTAATCGCGTCCATGATCCGGTCTCAAAATTCCAGGCGTAGGCGGTCAACGCGCTGGGGTTGGAACTGACCAGCATGAGCTTGAGCGATTGAACGCTTCGGAATTGTATCGGCATGGCGGGCTTAAAACGGAGGATGTATCCCTCATCTGGAATCTCAAACGCAGAGTATGGCGAAACCAGCGGACTGGACGATTCCCATGCGAAGAATCCGGACGGCAGGTTTAATACACTGCCCTCGGTTTTGAGTTGAGGCGTGAGGCTGTGAATGTACAGCACGGTATCCACCCGATCATACCGCCGCCCGTCAATGCCAACGGGGAGGTCGGAGCGATCCATCCAGCCGATCAGGTATACGCCCCAGTTGCCAGCGTTCATATACGAATAATCGCTGCTGGATAAAACGGCTTGCAAAAAGGAATATTGCCGCGCCGCTTCCACATCGGGTTGTATGGCGATGGGATTGATGTTCAGAATGTTGCCCGCATTGCTGGAATAGAAGCTGGAACTTGACGAGGTGAGAAACAGGTTCACATCCGTCGAAGCGCCGGGTTTCAAATCGCCAAGTTCCTTCCAGCCGCCGGGAGTAATGAGCATGGCGTCCTTGAGAGTGAACTCGCTTGCATTGGTCACTGTGCCGGTCACGGATGACGGAGTTTTGCCGAGGTCTATCGTCAGCGTGTGGCTGATGGGGAGCGCGGGCAGGCTGCCCTCCAGAATGAGCGCCTTCATGCCGGCGATCTCCACGCGCGTATCCGGCAGGGTCATCGAGTCATCCTGTTGAAGCACAGCCCATTGATTGTCTGCCTGCAAATCGCCAAAACTGCCTGAAAACGCGCGAGGCATAAAGCCCTCAGCGGCGGTCACATCATATCCGGCGCGGACGGGAGAATACACCCCGACCAACGCTTTGACATTTGCCTGTGGAACACCATCCCATGCCTGCGCCACCATCAAACGGTTCATGATGGGAGTGAACCCGCGGAAGGAAAAACCGGTGGCGTAGAACACGCACGAAAAAATAATCACCAGCGCGGGGATCGTCATCCATGCCAGTTCGCGGCGTTTGGTCCGGCGCAGGACAAGAAAATTCAACGGACCCATCACGACCACGTACAACCCAAGCAAGCCGCAGATGTACAGGATCGAAGGCATACTCAATTCTTTCATCGCGCCGAGCGCCTGCTCCGCCGGGTTTGAATACCCAGAGGAATCAAACGTTGAGATTGCCCAAGGCGGCAGGGGAGGGCGCGTTGCCAGCGATTGCTCGTACAGCGTTTTCATGCCCGCCCAACCAACCAACGGATTCGCCGACGGGTCCGCCGCCAGATAATACACCTCGCCAAACCCGACATTCTTTTGCGAAAGGATCGAGACTCCCTCCTCCTCGACCAACGCCCGCGCCCCCTCGCGCATCGTCCCGACGGCGAGCGTGGTCTGCGAACTCAACGGACTCTCATCCTCAACGTACGCGCTGAGGTTGGTCAGATCCGTCACATTGCGCGTGGATCGTATTTCGACGGGAAGGAGTTCGTTTAACCCGGCGGTTGTCCTTTGCCATTGCGCCCCGCCAGCCACGAACAATTTTCCGCCTGAACTCAGCCACAATTCCATTGCCTGTTTTTGCGCGGCGGTCAGAACGCCCGTATCCGCATTCGAGACGACAAGCGCGTCCAATGTCCGCCAGGCTTGATAGCGTTCGGGCAGATCGTCAATGCGCAATTGCGCCACGCGGGAGGTCCCGCCCAGCGGATTGATGTCGCTCAACCCATCGAAGGCCGCCGGGGTATCGGAGATCACGCCGACCAACAGGAGGGTGTCGGCAAGGCAGTTTGCCGAAAGTTTTACTTTTTGCAGAACTTTCTTTCCATCGAATAGGCTGACCGTGAAATCCCTCAGCGAGCCGTCGGCGAAAATATATACAAAGAAGGCTTTGCGCGATGAAGTTGGGAGTTGCGCTTCGGTCGTTGTGGAAGTTATGCCCCCACTGCTGTTTTGATAGGAGACTTGCACGCTCGCGTCCAGATCGGGGCCGGTGTTTTCCACCTCCACGCGGACGGGCAGCCAGCGTTTATCTTTGCAATACCCGTCGAACCCCGCCGCCGCGCTTAATGTGACCCCTCCGTTCTGCGCGTGGACGAATCGCTGTCCTCCGAACGCGGGGGACAGGCTTGCAAGCAGGATGGCAACGAATATGATCTTGACGGTTTTTGAATGAAGGGTGGCGATCAAGCCGGTTTCTCCTATCTTGATTGCGTGGACAAATCTTATCATAAGACTGCCGAAGGTAACTTTTTGATCCGCGCTGAGGGCGCTCAATTTTGTAGGCTTTCGCTGACCATGAAAAATATTCACATCACGAGAGAGTGACGATCTGTGAATATTTGAAACACGGAGAAACTGAGTCACGGAGTTTTTTAATTGGTTTCTCTGTGTTTCCGTGTCTCAGTGGTTAGAGAGTGTTTCTTAGGTCTTTTTTGGACACGGATAACACGGATTTCACGGAGAAAACCATTTTAAAATCCGTGGTTGACCGTGTAATCCGTCAAATCCGTGTACTTAAGAAACAGTGTCTTAGGGTTTCCTGTCTGTGGTAAAACCCATCCGCATCCTTTTGCGCGCCTCACTTGACTCCTCAATCCCGATAATGGCTCATAACGATTACAATTTGCCATCGTATGCTTCAACGAATCCGAACCTCTCTCCGCGAAGACAATCTCTTCCACCGTGTCGTAAGCAACAGCCTCCACCTCTTTAGCAACAACACGATCGCGTTGGCGTTGAGCGTGCTTCAAGGCGCGTTGGTGACGCGCTTGCTCGGACCCTCGGGCTACGGTTTGATCGGCGTGATCATGGCGTATGCTTCCACGGTCAACAGCATTTTTTCGTTTCGCATGGGTGAGGTGGTGGTGAAATATGGCGGGGCATATCTTGAACAAGGTGAAAAATCAAAAGCCTCCGCGTTGCTGAAAGCCGCCAGCCTCACAGAAGCCGTCGTTTCACTGCTTGCTTTTTTCGCCGTCGTGTTGACTGCCAACCTCGCCGAAATGTACAACGCGAAAACCGCAGGCACGGCATGGATGTTCATCGTTTTTGCGATTGGGTTGCTTGCCAATTTCAACACCGAAACATCCACTGGCATTTTACAAGTCACGAACAGGATCAAACTGCAAGGCACGGTCAATCTCCTGCAAAGCATCGTCACGACGATTGTCATCGTTGCCGCGTTCCTCACGCATGGCACACTTCAATCAATTCTGTTTGCCTATCTCCTCAGCAAAACGATCCTTGGGCTTGGCATGTTCTTCGCCGCGCAAATACAATTGCACAGAGTTCTCGGCAGTGGTTGGTGGCGCGAATCATTTTCGGCAATCGCCGAGCGAAGCGAGCGGAGCGAGTGGCGCGAGTTGATTCGCTTTGCGGTCAGTTCCAACGTCAGCGCCACGATCATCAAAATTTTCCGCGAGAGTGAGTTGTTGTGGGTGGCGTTCTTCCTCACGCCCGAAGCCGCGGGCTATTACAAACTGGCATACACGCTGGTCAGTTTTCTGTCCATCGTCACCGATCCGCTGATTGCAAGCACGTTCCCCGAGATCAATCGTCTCGTGGTGCAAAGCGCATGGACGCGGCTCAAAGATTTTCTGCGCAAGGTCACATCACTTTCGTTCGCGTACAACTTCGCCATTGCCATCGGCTTCGTGTTACTTGGTCAATGGATGATTCGCATTTACAGCAACGACACATTTCTCCCCGCCTATCCCGCGATGATCGCGCTCGTCGTTGGTCTCGCGTTCAATTACACGTTGTTCTGGAATCGTCCGCTGTTGCTTTCGCTCGGCTTGCCCGAATATCCCATCAAGGTCACGCTCATTGTCGGCATTATCAAGATCGCGCTGGCATTCGTGCTCGTGCCGCGATTCGGCATTGTCGCAGCGGGCGCGTTGTTGTCGTTTTATTATGTTGCGTCGGTGGGGGTGATGGCGTGGCGGGGGATGAAGAAGATTAGAGAATTTGAGAATTAGAGAATAGAGAGCAGAGAATAGAGATTAGAGACTGGTATGAAGATTGCATTGATAACCAATTCTCGGATTCCGTCGCTGACTGCGAATTCGATTCAAGCAATGAAGGTTGCTCAAGCCTTGATTCAATTAGGACATGACGCGCGGATGTTCGCGCCTGCGGAAACGCAGACTGTCTCGCAAGAAATACTCAATACGCATTACGGAGTACGCTTCTCTCCGCCCCTCGAACTGCTTCCGTCCATCAAGCGACTCAAACGCCTCGACTTTATCGTCCATGCCCAACGCGCCGCGCGGAGGTTTGGCGCGGACCTCATTTACACATGGCTTCCTCAATCCGCTGCGCTGGGAGTGTGGATGAAGTATCCCGTCGTCCTCGAAATGCACGCGGATGTGACAGGTCTCATGGGCGCGTGGTGGCTCCGTCAGTTTTGGAATGCGAAGGGGAAGAAGACGATGACGGTCACCACGTCCGCGTTGAGAAAAGCCTTAGAGAGGTCAACCAGCCTCAAATTGGAGAATGAAGCGGTGATCGTCGCGCCGAATGGAGTCGAGTTGGAGCGATACGAATCCCTGCCGAGTCCTCAAGAGGCACGTCGTCAATTGAATCTGCCTGAGGGACTCACCGTCGGCTTCACGGGTCATATTTATCAGGGGCGCGGCGCGGAGTTGTTGTTCGAGTTGGCGAATCAAATGCCGCGCGTGAATTTTTTGTGGGTCGGCGGCACGCCCGAACTCGTGTCATTTTGGAGATCGAAGTTAGAGGAGGCGCGCGTTGCGAACGTGACGATGACGGGCTTCGTGGAGCATAGCAACATCCCGCTCTATCAAGCCGCGGCGGATGTGTTGCTGATGCCGTATTCGCATTCCATTTTGGCGTCGAGCGGACAGGACATTGCCGAGGTGATCAACCCGATGAAGATGTTCGAATACATGGCGGCGGGACGGGCGATCGTGTGCGCGGAGTTGCCCGTGATTCGGGAGGTGTTGAATGAGGGGAATGCGGTGTTTGTAAAAATGCGCGAATCAAACGGTGGTCGAGTAGCCCCGAGTGAAAGCCGAGGGGCGTATCGAGACCACAATGTTGGAGAATTGGAGAATCAGAGAATTGGAGACTGGAGACTGGAGATTGAGAAATTACTAGAAGATGAATCGCGCAGGCTCGCGTTGGGCGCGCAGGCGAGGAAGGATGTGGAGCGGTTTTCGTGGGTGAGGAGGGAGGGGAGGGTGATGGAGGGGATCATCAAGTAATTTGATTGATTCCCCTCTCTTTCAATATTGGGACGCTGAAAAACGCTGAATTCGCTGATTCAAAAGAAAGAAAATCTGCGTTCTCAGCGTGAATCAGCGTCCAAAAAGATTTGTGTAAGATCATCAAGTAGTTTGATATGAACCTTGCGCCTCGGCAATTGCAGAGGAGATTATCTCTTCCTTCACGCCTTTCTTTTTCAAGCTTTCGATCAACGAGGAGATTTCCACGCCGTTTTCGAGGCGTTCAAGATCGGCGCGCAATCCCTGTCCGATATACGCTTTGATCAATGCCTGATACCCAGAAAAACCGAGCATCGGCGCGACGCGTTTCAGGTCTTCGATCACATCCTCAGGGATGCGGATGCTGACCATCGTCGTTCGGCGGTCTTTTTGTAAGCGTTGGGCAAGTTTATTGATTTTCATAGATTTCTCTTTCTGTCTTGGTCACAGATCGGGCGGACACAATTCGTATTCTGTCGTCGCGCATGACATAGACTACGTAAAGCAATATCCAATTTGTGGTTAAGCCGACAATTCTTTCGCGAAGTTCACTGCCGACAATTTCATCGTCCAGATAACAAACGAATGGGTCGAAGAACGTTTCACATGCCAGTTCAAAACTGACATCATGTTTTCGCAAGTTGACAGCCGCCTTCTGGCTGTCCCACTCGAAGAGGATATTATGAAGCGTGTATCTGACGTTCATTCAGAATGAGTATAGCCTCGCGTATATGCTTTGTCAATACGCAGGTGTGGAAGGATGTGGAGCAGTTTTCGTGGGTGAGGAGGGAGGAGAGGGTGATGGATGGAATGAAAGCTTTAGGCTAATGATTTGCGGACGACGTTAGAGTACCAATCTCACTCGAGCTACCACCGCCGATTTGCTGGTTGAGACATAAATTCCCTGCCTAATATTATTATTTCCCGGTGTCCATGTAACTCGTGAGGAAGTTAAAGAAATCGGAGTAACCACGACATTTGTGGGGGAAGTAACAGAGCAAACGGGATCACATCGATAGGTAATATAGTTCTGAGTAGTGCATATAAACTCATCATCCTCGCAATCCCTGCAAACTTTGTTGGGATTGTTTCTCGTCGGGCAATCATACCAATCGGTACATGCCCCCTTATTCCAATGCCCCGAGCAACAGTCCCCTATCGTCTGCGCGCTCCCCGCCGTGCATTTTGGATTTAGGCACGAAGATCTTATAACGGTAGCGGTTCTTACGGTTCCAGAGGGGCAGTAGACTGGGTCTTCTGGGCAGATAAAGCCTCCCGCGTCGACACAGATCCCCCGTTGGGCGCTGCACCTTCCCGAAGAGCAGTCGGAGTCGCTTGAGCACGGCTCGCCTATGCCTCCCCCGCCCCCGCCTCCCCCACCGCTACATGCCGTTGTCGACCATCCACAGCCTGTGCAAGTTACTCCAGTTTGACCACAGGCTACGCCTGATGATGGTCTCGTATTTACACAAGTTGAATAATCAAGCCCGCCACAGCCATAAGCAGTACTTGTGTTTGTGCAATACCAATTTAATGGCTCGGGATCGTTTGGACAAAAAGCGGTTCCAGTTACAACATTCCCCACACAGCATCCCACTTGAGCATTTACATTGGTTGCAAATATAAAACTCCCCAATATCAACAAAAGCAGTGTCAGTTTTTTCATACTCCTAAAGTTTTATCTCCCAAAGGTCAATCTTGCCTTTATATGTATCGAATATTTCCCTGTCTTTTTCAATGAGCATTTCATCGGTCGCATTTGGATGTAGCATTTTATTCATGGCTCTTATCACCTGACTATCCACCCACCAGTTTTTATCCCGCGCTTTGGTCAATCTTTTCGGGTCAACATGAACGGTAAAAACCAGCTTTTCATCCGCAATTTCGGTATCGACCGAGGCAAATACCATGCCCTTCCCATCCCCTTGTTTGAGGAAGGGTTGCTCTTTATCAGAGTACTTTACTTCAATGCCAGCAATTTGGCTTATTTGAATAATCTCACCCGTAAGAAGTGTAATACTATCGGCTTTGTGCCAGCCGACATCAGTCAATAACAGTTCAAGGTTTGATTTATTCTGAATATCAACTTTCGCGTTTTTAATCTGTGGAGAAGTATTTTCTTTTTTCCCCTGAAAGTAAACGAAGCCACCAAGACCAAGAAGGAATGCAATAAGAATGCCAAGAGTTATGCCGATATATTTCCCCACAATTCATAGTAGCACAAAATTATCGAGTTTGTGAATAGATAACAATTGGGTCTTTGGGTAAAAGACCTTCACCGCTAAAGATTATGGATTTCGTAACCACATCTTCTGCCCCGCCATAAGCAAGAGATATTTCGGTTCTCAAGAACATAAATTGTAGCGCCATAGCTAGTCTTCTTGCAAATATTAAGTCAGCGTGTTCTTTGTATGAAGCCAAATCTTCAGGTCCCTCGTTGTAGTAATTAATCAACAAAACTCCTTCCGTGTTTTGCTCAAATCCATATGCTTTGAGCCAGCGCTTATTATCAGTGGTTCCATAGATAACAGCCATGTTTTTATTCAATTTCTGAACAGTTCGAAAGACGATTGGCGTTTCATCAGAAATAAAAATTTTTTGAGCGGGGACGCTAAATCTTGCGGGGCTTCCATCTACATTTGTGTAATTTCGGGAAGTTGGCAGTAGCGTAACTCTTCTGCCCTCTTCCAGATACCGTTGCGCCAAGGGATTTGCCAGAG
>WBZL01003737.1_pt1 | contig 13687 bp, 12 predicted proteins | sample 5204291 | NCBI WGS metagenome assembly WBZL01 (sample SAMN12344345, study PRJNA552823) | activated sludge metagenome | biome: Activated sludge suspended growth; feature: Nitrification reactor; material: Wastewater; isolation source: activated sludge from nitrification reactor of wastewater...
CGCCGCGCTGCCCGAGACGGTGCGCGACGCCCTCGGCAGCAAGGTCGTGCTCTGATGTAACCGCCGGCAGGTCTCGTCCGTCGTGTCGCACGTCCCCGACGGGGACCGACACGAAGGAGACCACGCACATGTCCCAGACCAAGCCGAGTGACCGCCTCGCCGAGAAGCTCGCCACCCTGCAGCTCGACCAGCTCGAGGCCGACGTCCTGAACCGAATCCTGCACCGCGCCGAAGGCGGCGACGCCCGCGAGGCCGAGGTCGAAGGGTTCGCCGCACCGTCGATCCCGCCGCTCATGCCCGGTGGGCTGCCGCTGCTCACGCCGATGCGTCTGCGGGCGGCCGCTGGCGTGAAGCACCGCGGTGGTTGCTCCTGCGACGGGAACCCGACCGAGGAAGTGCCGAAGTGAGCGCGAGCGTCGCAGCGGGGTCGGCGCTGGAGGCTCTCTCCGTCGCCCAGGACGGCGATCGCGACGAGGTCGCCGTCGCATTGGCCGAGAAGCTCGCGACGCTCGATCTCGACGGTGACGAGTTGGCGGAGCTCGACCGGCTCCTGCGTCACGCCGCGTCGTACGAGGCGCCCGACGACCTGATGGTCATCGACGGCGACCTCGTCGACGCGGCCGTGCAGCAGGCGGTGATCACCCGCACCGCCCACGCGCTGCGCTGCTCGCATCGCGTGGCGGCCGAAGCCTTCGCCGATGCGCTCGAGTTCGTCGGCGCCTCGCAGCGATACGTGGCCAGGATGGTGCCCTCGTACCAGGTCGACGAGGCCTGGCACCAGTTCATCCTCTTCACGGCCGACTACGAGCGCTACTGCCGCCTCCGAGTCGGGCGGTTCGTGCACCACGCTCCGTTCCTTCCGAGCCGTGCGGGCGCGGGTGACGATGCGCTCGCGCCCGAGGAGACCCTGGCGTTGCTGCTGCGACACGGCCATCCGATGCATCCCGAGCGCTGGCGTCCCCGCCCGACCGCCGACGCGATCCGCCAGCTCGGACACTGACCCGGCATCGATCCGATCGCGGTCGCGCCGCGCCGTCGACGGTCGCTCGACACGACCGCGCATGTGCTTCTGGCGGGTGGGTACGATCCCCGCCCGTGTCGTCGGAGGCGTTGCGCACGTTGGTCCTGATCGTCGCGATCGCGGTGCTCAGCCCGTTCGCGGCCGACGTCGTGCGTCGCTGGATCCGCATCCCCGGTGTGGTGATCGAGATCGCGTGCGGGATGCTCATCGGCCCGCACGTGCTCGGGTGGGCCCACCTCGACGAGGTGATCGAGGTGCTCGCCGAGATGGGGCTCGTCTTCCTCATCTTCCTCGCCGGGTTCGAGATCGACCCCGACGAGGTGAAGGGGCGGCCGGTCACGCGTGCCGTGCAGGGATGGCTCGTGTCGCTCGGCCTCGGCATCGTCGTCGCGTTCGGGCTGCACGCGCTCGACGTCACCCAGTCCGTCCGCTACGTCGCGATCGCGCTCACCACCACCGCCATCGGCACGTTGCTGCCGATCCTCGGCGACGCCGGCGTGCTGCGCACCGATCTCGGCCGCAACGTCCTGGCGAGCGGCGCGATGGGTGAGCTCGGCCCGATCGTGGCGATCTCGGTGGCGCTCACGACGGACTCGCCCGGTCGCACGGCGGTGGTGCTCGGCGTGTTCGCCGCGGTGACGGTGGCCGTGGGCTGGATCGCCACCCGTGAGGCGAAGCCCCGGACGGTGCTCCTCATCGCCCGCACGCTCCACTCGAGCGGGCAGCTCGGCGTCCGCATCTGCGTGTTGCTGTGCGTGCTGATGGTGTGGACCGCCGCCGAGTTCGGCCTCGACGTGCTGCTCGGCGCGTTCGCAGCGGGCATGGTGGCGCGCTTGTTCCTGGTGGAGCACACCGCCGACGAGGCGCTGGCCGCACCGCACGCGTTCGACCACCGCGAGGAGGTGCAGCACCGCATCGAGGCGCTCGGCTTCGGCTTCTTCATCCCGCTCTTCTTCGTCGTGAGCGGCGTGCGGTTCGATCTCGGGTCGCTGGCCGACCCGGTGCAACTGGTGAAGGTGCCGCTCTTCCTCGCGATGTTCCTGCTGGTCCGGGGCACGCCTGCGTTGCTGTACCGCCGGGAGTTGGGACGCCACGAGGTTCGAGCGCTGGCGCTGTTGCAGGCATCGGCGCTGCCGCTGCTCGTCGTCATCACCCAGATCGGCGTGTCGACCGGCGAGATGCGAGCCGACAACGCGGCCGGGATGGTGGGCGCCGGGCTGTTGTCGGTGATCGCCTTCCCGATCGTCGCGATGGCGATCCACCAGCGTGGTGGCGCTGCGGCCCCCGAGGATCGGCCGGTCGCCCCGGTACCGTGAGCGCGATGGATGCCACCGAGGAGACCGACGACACCGAGGAGACGGGCGGTTTCGCCGACCTCGGGTTGCGCGACGAGCTGCTGAGCGCGCTCGGCCGCCTCGGGTACGAGGAGCCCACGCCGATCCAGCGCGAGACCATCCCGCTGCTGCTCACCGGCAAGGATCTCGTCGGCCAGGCGGCCACGGGCACCGGCAAGACGGCCGCATTCGCCCTGCCGCTGCTGCAGCGGATGCCCGATCGCTCTGGTTCGCCACGCCCCTACGCGTTGGTGCTGGTGCCCACCCGCGAGCTCGCGGTGCAGGTGTCGGAGGCCACGTACAAGTACGGCCGCGACCTGTCCGCCAAGGTCGTGCCCATCTACGGCGGTCAGCCGATCGGTCGGCAGCTGCACGCGCTGCGCGACGGTGTCGACATCGTGGTCGCCACCCCCGGCCGTGCGATCGACCACATCACCCGCGGCACCCTGTCGCTCGAATCGGTCGAGGTGGTCGTGCTCGACGAGGCCGACGAGATGCTCGACATGGGGTTCGCCGAGGACATCGAGGCGATCCTCGACCAGACGCCCGGCACCCGGCAGACGGTGCTGTTCTCCGCCACGCTGCCCCCGCGGATCGACGCGATCGCGGCGAAGCACCTGCGCGAACCGTTGCGGATCCAGGTCGGGGTGTCGAAGGGCAACCAGCGCACCCTCACGGCGAACCCGAACATCCGCCAGTCCGCGTACGTCGTGCACCGCGCGCACAAGGCGGCGGCGCTCGGCCGCATCCTCGACGTCGAGACCCCCACCGCGGCGCTCGTGTTCTGCCGCACCCGTGACGAGGTCGACCAGCTCACCGAGACGATGAACGGCCGCGGCTACCGCGCCGAGGCGCTGCACGGTGGCATGAGCCAGGAGCAGCGCGACCGGGTGATGGGCCGCCTGCGATCCGGCACCGCCGAGTTGCTGATGGCCACCGATGTGGCGGCTCGCGGTCTCGACGTCGACACGCTCACGCACGTCGTGAACTACGACGTCCCGTCCGCCCCCGAGGCGTACGTGCACCGCATCGGCCGTGTGGGCCGTGCCGGCCGCGAGGGTGTGGCGATCACGCTGGCCGAGCCGCGCGAGCTGCGGATGCTCGACAACATCCAGCGGCTCACCAAGCGCGACATCCCGATCCAGAAGATCCCGACGGTCGCCGACCTGCGCGCCCGCCAGATCGAACTGACCTCCGAGTCGATCCGCGAGTCGCTCGCGGCCGACGACCTCGACGAGTTCGACGCGGTGCTCGAGCCGCTGCTCGAGGATTTCGACCTCGAGGAGGTCGCGCTGGCCGCTGTGCGCCTCGTGCACCTCGCCTCGGGCGCCGGCGAGGAGGAGGGCGAGATCCCCGACGCCTCGGTGCGCCCCGACCGCGACAAGAGCCGTCCCCGGGATCGCCACGATCGCGGTGACCGCGGTGACCGAGGTGACCGGTTCGAACGCGGCGGTCGCGAGCGGTTCGACCGCAGCGAACGGCCGGAGCGGTTCGACCGCAGCGAACGGCCGGAGCGACCGGGCCTGCCGGCCGGGACCGCGAAGCTGTTCGTCGGCCTCGGCCGGCGCGACGGGGTGCGGCCGAGCGACCTGGTGTGGACGATCGCGAACGTCACCGGCCTCAGCGGCAAGCAGATCGGACCGATCTGGATCGCCGACGGTCACAGCACGGTCGGCGTGCCCGAGCGCCAGGCGGATGAGGTGATCGAGGCGTTGCGCGCCACCAAGGTGAAGGGCCGACGCGTCAACGTGCGTCGGTTCGTCGACGAGCGCTGACCGTTCGGGTCGGCAGCGGGCGTCGATCAGCCGGCGTCGATCAGCCGGCGTCGATCAGCCGGCGTCGATCAGCATCAGGGCGTCGTACGCGTTCTCGGCGACGCGGCGTCCGCTCGCCGCCATCACCACCGACGAGAACCGCCCGTCGAGGTGCATCGCCGCCTGCCCCGCCAGGCCGGTGCCCCAGCGCATCGTGACCAGGACACGCCACCAGCGGAAGCGCTCGTCGTCCCACGTGCCGCCCGCGGCCACGTAGGCGTCGCGCAGCGTGTCGACCGTGCCGAGTCCGCCCACCGTCATGTGGTCCTCGCCGAAGCGCCACATGCGCGTGCACACCCAGGCCACGTCCTCGATCGGGTCGCCGATCTTGGCGGTCTCCCAGTCGAGGATCGATCGCAGACCGGTGCGGTCGACGATGATGTTGCCGGTGCGCACGTCGGCGTGGACGATGCGCCGTGTGGTGGGTTCGGTCGGGCGGTGCTCGCGCAGCCAGCGCAACACGTACGAGAACGCCGGCTCGGGCTGCAGCAGGTTGGCGATCGCGACCGTCACGCCGTCGAGCGCCGCCGCCACCGGTTCGGCGGGCGCGGCCATCGCCGCCGGCGCGAGCGACGGGTCGATCGCGTGCAGCCGGCCGAACGCATCGCCGAGTTGGGCGACGATGTGCTGGCCGTGGCCGACTTCGGCCACGAGGCGCAGGAGACGACGGGGGATGGTCTCGCCGTCGTGGAACTCGCTGACGAAGAACTGGCCGCCGAGCACCGACTCGTCGACGCACACCGCCACCACCTCGGGCACCGGCACGCCGTGGTCGCGGGCGACCGTGCGCACGGCGGCCTCGTCGGCCATCGACAGGATCGCGATGTCGGCCGTCGGCAGCACCGTGGCGACGAACCGTCCCGGCCTCGGCCCACCGTCGATCTGCAGCATCAGGTTGCGGCGTCGAGCTCCGGCGGTGCTCTGGCCCGTGATGGTGACATCGAGATCGCCAGGTGGGCAGCCCCAGTGTGCGGCGAGCCAGTCGCGCAGCCGCTCGGCCTCCGGGGCGCTCACGGGGCACCCGTCGCGGTGTCGTAGCCGGGCTTCGCGACCGCGAGGTCGGCGCGGAGCGTGGCGAGCAGCGCGGCACGGATCGCGAGGTCGTCGCCCGGATCGATCGCTGCCGCGTCGTCGAGTCGACCGACCAGCTCGGCTCGCAACTCGCGCAGGTCGCCGTCGTGACCGAGCAGCGCGGCGAGCCGTTCGCGTTCGTCCGCGTCGTTGCCGGGTGCGAGCGTCGCCTCTCGCTGCAGGATCCGGCAGAGGTTGGCCGACACGCGCACCTGGTGCTGCAGGTGCGGCGGGACGGCGGTGATCACGTCGCCCTCGAGCAGCGAGGCGATCGCGTCGAGGAGCTCGGCGGCATCGGGTCGGTACTGCACCGACCCAGCCTGGCATCACGTGGTCGAGCCGTCCGACCCGAGCGCTGTCAGCGGCACCGCAGCGGTCGCGCGGCGACGCGCGTAGCGCAGGGCCGGCATCGACTCACCCGTGCGGAAGTGGTGGACGACCTCGGCCTCGGCGACGAAACCGACGCGCTCCAGACTTCGCCGCATCGCGACGTTGTCGACGCTGGTCTCGGCGAGGCACTCGAGGCCGCTCGCGGTGGCGAGCCGCGACATCAGTTCGAGGGTCTCCACCGCCAACCCCCGACCCCGGTCGTCGGGTCCGATCCACACGCCGACCTCGACCTCCTTCGTGTTCGTGTCGACGGCATCGCTCGCGATGCCGACGACCCGACCCGAGGCGACGTCGACGATCGCGCCCCAGTTGCCGATCGCCCGACACCGGACGAGGTGTGGCAGCACGCGGAGGTCGTCGGCGGTGAACCGGTGCTCCGCCATCACCCGGTCGTCGATCGTCCGCAGGATCGCGGCCGCGTCTCGCGCGCCGAGGGCACGCACGGCGACGCGGGGTCCGGTGATGTGCGGGGCCGGCGTTCGCAGGGCACGGACGACTGCTCGGGCAGCCTGCCAGAGGCAGACGACGACCAGCGTCAGCAGCACGGCGTGGAGCCCGATCCTCGGGAGCACGTCATCGCCCGGGCAGGACTCGATGCCGCTGCACGCCGAACCGCGAGAGGTGCGGATCGCCCCCCAGTTGCGTCCGGCGAGCCACGCCACCACCACCGCTGCCACGATCCACCGCATCGGCCGACCGATGGTGTGACCCCACAGGTGCACCAGCTGGACGCGCGACATCGAGAACGCCGTGGGGCCCGGCGGCGGCGATGGGGTGTCGGGCACGGTTCTGCATCGGGCATCAGCCGTTCGGACTTGAGCGGTCCGACGCACCTTCGCGGGCACGGACGGCGACCCGAGTCCGCCGGCCCGCGTCGTACGATCTGCCCGGTGCGGCCCGTGATCGATGTCCACACCCACATGCTGAGCTCTGCGTGGATGACGTTGCTCCGCGAACACGGTGCGCCGCTCTACTTGGTACACCCGGTCGCGAACGGACGTGAGTGCATCTTCCGTGGCGAGGCGCCGGTGACGGTGCCGACGCCCGGTCACTTCGACTACGAACTGCGCGTGCGCGACATGGACGCGGCCGGCGTCGATCTCGCGATCGTGTCGCTCACGTGTCCCAACGTGTACTGGGGTGGCCGCGAGATCAGCGGGCTCGCGGCTCGGACCGTCAACGACGAGATGGCTGCGGCCCAGCAGGCCTTCCCCGAGCGGATCCGCTGGTTCGCCTCGCTGCCGTGGGAGTACCCCGACGACGCCGTGGTCGAGCTGCGGCGTGCACGCGCCGCGGGTGGCGTGGGCGTGATGGTGCTGGCGAACGTGGCCGGTCGGTCGCTCACCGAGCCGGCGTTCGCGCCGATCTGGGACGTCATCGACGAGCTCGCGCTGCCCGTGCTCGTGCACCCGACCGATCCACCCGGCGTCGACCAGATGGACATGCGCCGGTACGACCTCACCTGGAGCGTCGGCTTCATGCTCGACACGACGCTGGCGATCGCTCGCATGATCATGGACGGCTTCTTCGACCGGTACCGGCGCCTGCGGATCATCGCGTCGCACGGCGGTGCTGCACTCCCGACACTGGTGGGGCGTTTCGACAAGGGCTTCCACGTGTCGACGCTCGAGGACCGGGTCATCGAGCGCCCACCGTCGGACTACCTGCGCGAGATCTTCTACGACTGCATCACCTACGACGCGGCCACGCTGGCGCATCTGGTCTCCGTCGTCGGCGAACGTCAGGTGCTGTTCGGCAGCGACTACCCGCACATCGTCGGCGACATGGCGGGCATGCTCGCGAACGTGCACACCCTGCCGTCGGACGCGGTCGATGCGATCCGCGGCGCCAACGCAGAACGCATCTTCGACCTCTGACGGCCCGCTACCGTCGTGGCCGTCGACGCCCGGGCGTGCGGCGTGACGCGACGACGATGAGGTGACGATGTTCTTCGACGTGCCGAGCGTGGTGCTGTTCGTGCTGCTCGTGGTGGTGGTCGGCGGCACCGTCGCGATCGGCTGGTTCGTCGGCACGGCGCTGCGTCAGCGTGAGGGCGACACGCGCGAGTCGGTTGCGGTGGTGCAGGGCGCGCTGCTCGGGCTCGTGGGGTTGGTGCTCGCGTTCGGCCTCTCGATGGCGGTCGGTCGCTACGACAGCCGACGTGCGGTGGTGGTGCAGGAGGCCAACGCGATCGGCACCACCTACCTTCGCGCCCAGTTGTTGCCCGAGCCCGCGCGCGGCGAGTCGCTCGACCTGCTCCGCTCGTACACCGACCTCGCGATCGAGTTGGCCGACGCCGTCCCCGACACCGACGAGTTCGATGCCGCCGCGGCCGAGATCGAGGCCCTGCAGCAGCAGCTCTGGCAGCTGGCCGGCGATGCGATGGCGGCCGACCCGCAGGGCAGCGCGCCGCGCCTGTACGTCGAGACCTTGAACGACACCATCGACCGGCACACCGACCGCGTCGCCTCGCTCCGCAACCGGGTGCCCGGCACGGTGCTCATGATCGAGGTGCTGGGCAGCGCGGTCGCGCTCGGCGTCCTCGCGCTGTACCTGACGATGCTCGGTCGCGGGCTCACCACGTCGCTGCTCGCCGCGGGTGTCGTCGTCCTGATCCTGTTCGTGTCGTTCGACCTCGACCGACCGCAACGTGGACTGATCAACGTGCCGTTCCAGGTGCTCGTCGACACCCGCGCCACGATGGACGGCGAACCGGCGTACGCGCCCTGACTCAGACCGGGTCGCGTCGCGGCTCGCCCGCGTACCGACCGAGGTCGAGGGCGAGCGCCGGGACGACGGCGTCGCACACGTCGCCGCCCGTGGCCGGCTCGGGGCCGGACACGACCGCGGCCACGGTGGTCCGACCGTCCTCGATCACCCACGCGCACGCCTTCGCGCCGTCGACGGTGCCGGTGTGCCCCCAGCCGTACTGGTCGAGGATGATGCCCGGCCAACGCAGCACTTCGAGGTCGGCGTCGGTGACGTCGGCGAGCATCGCGGCGAGGTCGTCGGTCGACATCATCCACGTGCCCGCGCCGCCCAGGCGGGCGAGCCGGGCGATGCCGCGCGGTGACGGTGCGCTGTCGTCGCGCAGGCCGTCGGTGGTGAGGTACGGCCCCGCGACACCGGCCGGGTCGAACACGAGCGCGTACGCAGCATCGTCGAGGGCGAGCCCGGTGGCGTGCTCGACCAGCAGACCGAGCGCGCAGTAGTTGCCGTTCGAGTACACCCAGCGACCTCGGCCCTCGGTCGGTGGCTCGGCGAGCGCTTCGGTGAGCGGCACGCTGCACGGGCCGGGGTCGTCGAGCCAACTCTTCCGGTTGATCGGCATCCCGCTCGTGTGGTCGAGCAGCTCGCGCACCGTGACGCCGTCCCACGCGGGGTCGTGCGCGAGGCCCATCGCCGACCACGGCACCGGGTCGGCGACGGTCAGGTCACCCTGCTCGACCAGCCGCGCGATCGACAGCATCGTGACCAGCTTGCTCACGCTCGCGACGACGAACGGGGTGCCACCGGTGACCACTCGGCCGTCGACGCGTCGGCCGACGGCCGCGCTCCACGGTTCGGACCCCTCGCGGTGCACGCTGATCGACGCTGCCACGTTGTCGAGCGCCAGGAACCACAGCGCCTCGGCCACGTGCGGGTACGACGCCGCGTCGGCGGCGACCGACGTCGGCGGGGTGCTCGGCGCGGTCGTCGGCATGGTCGTGCTCGTGGGCGAGGTCGTGGGCGAGGTCGTGGGCGAGGTCGTGGGCGAGGTCGTGGGCGAGGTCGTGGGCGAGGTCGTGGGTGTGGGTGTGGGTGTGGGTGTGGGTGTGGGTGTGGGTGTGGTCGTGGTCGGCGCGGCCATCCCGCTCGGCATGGCCGCGGTGGTCTGCTCGGTCGCGGTGCTGGACGCCGTCGTGGTGGTCGCGAACCGGGAATCGCCCGAGCCGCAGCCGATCAGGGTGGCGAGCGCGGCGGCGACGAGCAGCGGCGCCAGGCCGCGGCGCTGCCGCATCAACCCGCCAGCGTGAGCGCCAGGCCGAGCAGCGCCCCGTGGTAGGTGACCATCACTGCGAGCGGCATCCACCGCTTCGGCCCGACGAACTGTCGCCAGCCGAGGATCGAGTCGCTGAGCACGAACAGCGCGGAGCCCGCGATCGCCGCCGGACGGCCGGTCGCCCATCCCACCACGGCCATCGACGAGATGATGGTGAGGTACGCCTGCACCGGCCGCACGAGCGACGCGTCGCCGGCCCGGGCGCCGGCGATGATCGGTCGACCCACCCGCAGCGCCACCACGGCGGCCAGCGCGAGCGCGACGAGCCCGAACCACCAGCGGTCGAGACCGAGCAGCACGAACATCACCACGAACGCGAGGTGCCCGGCCAGGAACGACGCGAGGCCCACCACGAACCGGTCGACGGCCGGGAGCAGTGCGACGTCGCCGCCGAGGCACAGCACGAAGCCGGTGACCGCGGCGACCAGCGCGCCGGTGGGCGTGTCGCCGTCGGCGACGGCCACGGCCAGGGACCCGATCGCGATCGTGGCGACCGGCTTGCTGATCAGCTCGATCAGCTCGGCGCGGCGTCCGTCGGCCACCCGCGACCACCAGTTGGCCGCGGCCGACACCGCGACGATCACGGCGGCGACGACACCTGGAGCTCCCACGGCCCGGCACCGTACCGGCTGACCCTGGTCGACCGGCCGCAGTCCGCCCGGTGAGCCGTCCGGTGAGGTCGTCGGTGAGCCCGCGGTGAGCCCGCGGTGAGCCGCCGGAGATCCGTGAGCCGTCGCGTCATCCGCTCACGCGGCCAGGGGTCCGTGAGCCAGCGGGCCGCTGGTGGGGCCGGTGGCTCACGGAGCTCGGGGTGCGTGTGGCGGGAGGCCCGTGGGGGGACCGCTGGCTCACGGACGTCGGGGGGCGTGCGTCGGCGCGCCGGGGGCTCACGGAGCCGGGTCAGGACGTGAGGTCGTCGAGCGACCACTCGGCCGCCGGACGGTCGGCCGCCGCATAGCCCTCGGCCTGGCGCTCGACCAGGTACGCCTCGAACTGCTCGGCCGGCATCGCCTTCGCGTAGTGGTGGCCCTGCTGGCGCACACAGCCGAGCGCGATCAGCGCATCGGCCTGCGCACCGGTCTCGACGCCCTCGGCCGTGACCGACAGACCGATCTCGCGCACGACGGCGATGATCGACCGCACGATCGCCCGGTCGTGCGGGTGGGTCGTGATCGTGTCGATCGCCTGTCGATCGACCCGCACCTCGTCGACGGGCAGCTTGCGCAGCAGGTTCAGCGACGACACCCCGTGGGTGAAGTCGTCGAGGCACACCCGACCGCCACGGGCACGGAAGGCGGCCAGGGTGGCGGCCGCGGTCGGCAGGTCCGCCACCACGGCGCTCTCGCGCACGTCGACCGTGATGAGCGCCGGATCGATGCCGCGGATCAGCTCGTCGAGCGGGTGGTTGCGCCACGACCGGTCGGTGGACGACGGCGCCAGGTTCACCCGGAACCGGAAGCCGTCCGGCAAACCGAACGAGGCGAGGCGGCGGATGTCGGGGCGCGCCTGGCTCAACACGCGCTCGGTGAGGCGCTCGAGCAGCCCGGCCTTGCGGGCGATGCCCAGGAACTCGGCCGCACTGGCGACCGTGCCGTCCGGCCGCAACCACCGGGCGAGCAGCTCGGCACCCACCACGCGACCGTTCGACGCGTCGATCTCGGGCTGGAAGAAGGGCAGGATCTCACCGTTGTCGATCGCCCGGCGCAACGCCTGCTCGGCGTCGAGCATCGCTTGCAGCTCGTGGTGCAGATCGCCGTCGAACACCTCGACCCGGTTCCGACCCGCGTGCTTGGCACGGTACAGCGCGGCGTTCGCGTTGCGGAGCAGGTCGCTGGTCGACCGGCCGTGCAGCGGGGCCGACGCGACGCCGACGCTCACCGACGACGGCACGGCTCGGTTCTCGGCGTGCACCGGCTGTGCGAGCACTCCCACGAGCCGGCTCGCGACCGCGGCGGCCCGCGCCGAGTCGTGCCGTGGCAGCACGATCACGAACTCGTCGCCGCCGATGCGGCCGGCGACGCACCCATGGTCGATCGTGCGCGAGATGCGGTCCGCGATCACGGTGATGAACTGGTCGCCACCGCGGTGACCGAGCAGGTCGTTGACGGCCTTGAACCGGTCGAGGTCGCAGAACAGCAGGGCGACCGGGTGGTGCTCGTCGGCGGCCAGCAGCTCGTCGATCACCTCGATCGTGCCGCGGCGGTTGTAGAGCCCGGTCAGCGCGTCGTGCGACGCGAGGTGCGCGAGCCGTGCGTTGGTCTCGCTCAGCTGCTCGTACGCGTCGGTGAGCGCCAGCTGGTCGGCCGCCATCCGCACCGCGAGCGCCTGGCTCGTGAACTGCAGCCGCAGCGACGCGAGCAGCGAACGCGACACCGTGTGGTGGAGCGCGAGCTGCGAGAAGCCGAATCCGAAGTACAGCAGCGCGAGCGCGTCCATGCGGGCGTCGCCGTTCGACATCAGCCCGAACGAGGCGGTGGCGGTGAGCGGCGCGGCGTAGGCCACGAACATGTCGCGACGGCCGGCGCACACGATCGTGCCGACGGCCAGGCTGATGGCCGGGAAGAGGGCGAACATGACGAGCGTCTCGACGTCGCTCTCCGATGCCACCCAGGTGCTGAGGCCGGCGACCGAGCCGACGCTGCCGAGCGCCACGCCGGCGAGCACGGTGGTGACGGTGCCCACCACCGGATGGCGGCGCACCCACGTGCACGCGGCGATCACCAGCACGGTGGTGGCGATCGCGAGCGTGATCCACACGCTCAGTCGCGTCTCGCTGACCGTGCCGCGCATCACGGCCGCGATCAGCAGCGCGAGCGGCAGCAGCAGCACCTGCAACGGGGTGAGGTTCGCGACCACGTGCTTCAGGGCGTCGTCACGGACGCGCTCCTCGAGGCTGCGATCCGGGACCGCCAACGGGGGGACCTGCACGACGGCAGTGGCGTCGTCGACCATCGCGCGCTCGTCACCGCCCTTCGTCTGTCGTCCGTCCTGGGAAACCTTCGGCCGCGTGGGACGCCAGGACGTCCTGGCTCCCACGCTGGGCCGTGCACTGTTCTTCGGACGCGCCCGACCGATCTTGAGCCACTCGACACCAGGGGCTCGACCACGGGTGGTGGACTTCGTCGAATCTTGACGATCGGTCTCGCCAGACTGTGCGGGTGACCACGTCGACGACCGGCCGCTTCGCCCCGTCCCCGACGGGCGCGCTGCATCTCGGCAACCTGAGGACGGCGCTGCTGTCGTGGTGCGCGTCGCGCGTCGCGGGCGGCCGGTGGCTGGTGCGGATGGAGGACCTCGACCCGGTCACGTCGTCGCGCGAGCACGAGCGCCGCCAACTCGAGCACCTCGGCCGACTCGGCATGACCTCCGACGTCGCCGTCGTGCGCCAGTCCGAGCGGTTCGACCTGTACCGCGACGCGATCGAGCAGCTCCGCCGCGACGGCCTGGTGTACCCGTGCTTCTGCACACGCCGCGAGATCCGCGAGGCCGCGGCCGCGCCGCACGGTGACGGACTGCCCGACGGCGCGTATCCGGGCACGTGCCGTGCACTCGGCTCGACCGAACGGCGGGCGCGAGAGCGCGAGGGCCGCCCGGCCGCGTGGCGGCTGCGCACGAACGGCGAGCGTCACGGCTTCGACGACCTGGTGCTCGGCCGGGTCGAGGGCGCGGTCGACGACGTGGTGCTGCAGCGCAACGACGGCGTCCCCGCCTACAACCTGGCCGTCGTCGTGGACGACGCGCTGCAGGGCGTCACCCAGGTGGTGCGCGGCGACGACCTCGCATCGTCGACGCCCCGCCAACTGCACCTGCAGCACCTGCTCGGCCTGCCCCGGCCCGCGTACGCGCACGTGCCGCTCGTCGTCGGGCCGGACGGCCAGCGGCTCGCCAAGCGCCACGGCGCCGTCACCCTCGACGACCTGGTCGCACGCGGCATCTCCGACGGGCAGGTGGTCGCGCTGCTGGGCCGCAGCCTCGGGCTCGAGCGCGACGCCGGTTCCGCCGCCGAGGCGGCGGT
>WBZL01003738.1_pt1 | contig 13687 bp, 10 predicted proteins | sample 5204291 | NCBI WGS metagenome assembly WBZL01 (sample SAMN12344345, study PRJNA552823) | activated sludge metagenome | biome: Activated sludge suspended growth; feature: Nitrification reactor; material: Wastewater; isolation source: activated sludge from nitrification reactor of wastewater...
GGCGCACCTGGCCCATTGTGCCATCGCTCAGTGCCAACATGATCCAGGTCTTTCTCGACGGGCAAGCCAAAGGCAAAAACCCCTACGCCTTCTCCACCCTCGGCGATTGCCAAAGCGAGCCGCCCGTCTTCCTGGGCATTTATAGCTCCGACCGTTACTATCTCGGCACAGGGTACGAATATCTGCAAGAGACGATCAACTTCTTCGCCCAAAGTGGCGCGTTTGGCCGCCAGAGTTACTGCACCCAAAACGGTCTCAGCGTCGCGTCCGCCCTCTCCGCCACCTGGGCGGACCCGACCGTGTGCCTGGAGGACGAAACGCCGCTCGCGTGCGAAATTCGCCTCTACCAGCCCAGCCTGATGTTCATCAACCTCGGCACGAACTGGAGCGCCAACGCCGCCGCCTCCCACGAAACGTATCTGCGCGAGATCGTGGACCTTCTGCTCGCCGAAGGGATCATCCCCATTCTCTCCACCAAAGGCGATAATCACGAAGGGGATTGGAGCATCAACCAAAGTATCGCTCAAGTCGCTTATGATGAAGACCTCCCCCTGTGGAATTTCTGGGTCGCCATCCAAGACCTGCCCCAACACGGCCTCGACCCCGCCCGACCCGGTGGCAACTATCTCATCATCGAGGCCTGGGATCGCCGCAGTTTTACGGGATTGCAAGTGCTGGATGCCATCCGTAAAACGTTAGAACCGTACTACCCTTTACCCAAATAAAATCATGCGAATTTGACGCAAAGTCGCCAAGCCGCGAAGAATCGAATAAAATCCTTTGCGGCTTTGCGAATCCTTAGCGCCTTCGCGTTAAAAATCCCCCCAAAATGGAGTCTCCTATGTCCGACAACATCACTTCCCAACTCGCCGCCTACATCACCAAAGACATCCTCAAACAACCCAACCGCACCCTCACCCCCACCGACGCCCTGATCTCCAGCGGCCTCGTGGACTCGTTCCATCTCGTTGACCTCGCCCTCTTCATCGAAGACACCTTCGGCGTGCGGATTGACGATACCGAGTTGACGGTGGAGACGTTTGATACGTTGGGGCAGTTGGCGGAGGTGGTGAGGAGTAGGCAGTGAGGATGATATAATGATTTCATTCGCTTGAGTTTTTCAACCAGTTGATGAGGTCTGTGATGTCTCTCCACCCTGTAACCGTCCATTTGCCCGAAAATGTTTATAAACGCATCCATCGTGCGGCGGAAATTACCCGCCGCACGATGGATGAAGTGATGGTGGAAGCCGTTTCTGCGGTTGCGCCGGATCTCACGCCTTCCCCCGCCCTACGGAACGATTTAGCACAAATGGCTTACTTGAATGATGCCGCCCTATGGCAAGCCGCGCGTGCGACCATGTCCGATGAGCAGCGTGCCCGAATGGAAGATCTTCACACCAGGCAAAAGGAAGGCAAATTAAAAAAAGCAGAACAAGTCGAAGAACAAGCTCTATTGCAGCTTTACCGTGAAACCGTTTTGGTGCGAGCACAGGCCGCCGTGTTGCTCAAACAACGGGGCTATGATGTGTCCGACCTGACACAATTTCAACCTTTGAGTTAGTGCAATGCGCGGGGGTTATGTTTCGCCAGAAGTTCGCCAGAGGGTGGCTGAATATTCACGTTTTCGGTGCGGGTATTGTCAGACATCTCAACAGGTGGTGGGCCCATTCCTTGAGTTGGATCACATCATTCCCGAATCTAAAGGGGGAACCTCGGACGAGGAAAATTTGATTATGGCCTGTCCCATGTGCAACAGCCACAAAGCAGATCGGGTGGAAGGACGCGAGACGGTATCCGATACAATCGTTCCCCTTTTCAACCCGCGCAAAGAAAATTGGTCAGATCATTTTGAATGGGATGAAAGCGGCTCCGTTATCATTGGGAAAACGCCTGTTGGACGGGTGACCATTGCGCTGTTGAACATGAACCATCCCGACACGGTTGCCGCCAGACAATTATGGGTAGAAGCAGGGTGGCATCCGCCTAAAAATTGACTTTTATGGACAAAAAGCAGAAACAACCTCCTTTACAACGAAAGGCTGAAAAGAAAATACGCGAGGTTCTCGAAGGGAATGAGAAGTTAATCGCAACGCTTGTCGGGTATCCCTATCATGCACCGAATCCGAATGATCAAGATGATCAGAACTTAATGAGTATTGAGCCATCTGCGAGAGCGATGTTCGGGATGACGACTTACTTATATCTTGGCTTAACCACTCAAAATCTAATCATCCTGGAGGAGAATCTTTTAGGCCAACGAATAAAGTTTGAACGAGTCCCTATTAAAAAACTTAAGTGGGCGATGCACACACCCGACAAACCCACAGATAAATTTTCGATTTACTACAAAAACCAACATATTGACTTGATGTCCCTGACCAAATCTCCTCAGCGCGATGCTACAATCATCGTAGAAATTGTTCAAAAGAATGGCAGTGCAGAGGGAATACCGATTAGTTCATTCCACGCATCCCCACATCCGGTTTCATCAAGAAGTTATTTCAAGAATAAAGCGGGAAATTTGTCCACGAAAACTTTGCTTTTCCTGCTCTTTGTTACAGGGGTAGGCTTTGGCGCAATCAGCGCAAAATTTTTTGGCGTAGATTCAGGCAGATTTGGTACTCCTTTGAGTTATCTGATGTTCGCCATCACACTCATCTTATTGGGATCACCGGGCTACTTTATCGCGAAAAGAAAAGAACTTCCTTACCACTTGATCACGATTCGAGGAAATCTGGCGTTGGTATCTGGTGTGGGATGGGCAATTTTTTGGTGGGGAATGGCACTTTGGGTATTAATTTCGATTTTTCGATAACACATTTATGCAAACCTTCCCCCAAACCCTCCACCACCACATCACCCACACCCCCGACCGGGTCGCGGTGACCCTGCTCTTCGCGCGCGAACCCGATCAGCCGATCACCTACCGTCAACTCATGGACGGCGCGCGGGGGTACGCGGCCACGTTCGCACAGGCGGGCATTCAGCCGGGCGAGGTGGTCGTCTTGATCCTCGATCATGGCCCGGACTTGATTTACGCGTTCTTTGGCGCCGTCCTGCACGGGGCGATTCCGTCCATCCTCCCCTACCTGACGGAAAAACTCGACCCCGAACACTACCGCAAATCCCTCGCCGCCCTCTTCGACCTCACCGCCCCCACCGCCGTCCTCACCGCCCCCGCCTTCGCCGCAGAAGTGGAAGCCGCCCGGGGGCAACGGGCGAGGCCGGAAATTCTCCTTACTCCAGCAAGTCAGCAAACCAACAAACCAATCACCCCCGCTCCTCTTCCCCTCTTCCCCTCTTCTCCCCTCCCCTCCGCCACCGTCCTCCTCCAACACTCATCCGGCACCACCGGCTTGCAAAAAGGGGTGGCGCTTTCGCATGAGGCGGTGTTTTATCAGTTGGAAAGCTATCGCAAGGCCATCCGCCTGACAGACGAGGATGTGATTGTGAGCTGGCTCCCGCTCTATCACGATATGGGGCTGATTGCGGGGTTCCTGATGCCGATCTTGCTGGGCGTGCCGCTCGTGTTGATGTCGCCGTTCGATTGGGTGCGTGCCCCGGCCCGGTTACTGCAAGCGGTCAGTCAATATCGGGGGACGTTGACGTGGTTGCCGAATTTTGCGTACAACTTTTGCGCGCAGAAGATTCGGGAGCGGCAGTTGGAGGGGGTGGATTTGTCCAGTTGGCGGGCGGTGATCAATTGCTCGGAGCCGATGCACGTCGAGAGCCACCGGATGTTCGCGGAGAAGTTCGCTCCGTTTGGGTTGCGGGATTCGGCGTTGGCGACGTGTTATGCGATGGCGGAGAATGTGTTCGCAGTGACGCAGGGGGGAATCGACGCGCCGCCGACGGAAGATGTGATCGGGTTGGAAGATTTTGTGGGCAAACGGCGCGCCCGCGCGGTTCCGGAGGGGGGTTCGGCAGTGACGATGCTTTCGGCAGGGAGGCCGTTGGAGAATGTGGAGGTGCGGGTGCTGGACGACGACCGGAATCCGCTCCCCGAACGGTTCATCGGGGAGATTGCGTTACGGTCAAATTGTATGTTGACGGGCTATTATCATCGCCCGGATGCGACGGCGCAGGCGTTCCACGAGGGGTGGTATTTGACGGGGGACTTGGGCTACCTCGCCAACGGGGAGGTGTACATTACCGGGCGGAAGAAGGATTTGATCATTGTCGGGGGGAAGAATGTGTATCCGCAAGATTTGGAATATGTGGCGAATGGGGTGCCGGGGGTGTATCCGGGGCGGGTGGTGGCGTTTGGCATGTACGATGAACAGGCCGGGACCGAGGAAGTGGTGCTGGTGGCGGAGACCGACGCGACAGACGAGGCCGAACGCCAGCGCATCGCCGACGACCTCCGCGTGCGGGTGACGAAGGGGACGGCGGTGGCGCTCCGATTGGTGGAGTTGGTGCCGCGGGAGTGGTTGATTAAGACGAGCAGTGGGAAGATTGCGCGGGGGGCGAATCGGGAGAGGTTTTTGGAACGTAGAACGTAAAGCGTAGAACGAACGCCGTTCCTGGTGGGACGTGTGATGCAGGAACGGCGTTGCTTGGGAAGGTCGTTGGCGCAGGGAAATTGAGCTTTCCCGGAGATGGATCAAACGGGTTTCGTTCAGCAACGCCGTTCCAAAAAGTCTGCTGGAACGGCGTTCGTGGGGTAGGCTCACGGAGAAGAAGGTTTCCGGTTGGCAACAGGAGCTATTCTCAAAACCATCACCAAACGAACGCCGTTCCTGGTGGCGTGATGCAGGAACGGCGTTGCTTGGGAAGGTTGTTGGCGCAGGGAAATGGAGCTTTCCAGGAGATGGATCAAATGGGCTTCCGTCCAGCAACGCCGTTCCAAAAAGGCGATTTTATCCCGCGGGCGGGTCCCCTTGAGGTGGCTCTTCTCCATTGGTGGGAGGGGCGACGGCGACGATGGTGTAGCCCCACTGCGCCAGATCGGGGTGGACTTTGCCGCCGAACTCGAACAGGCAGGTGGCAATGGCCGCGCCGATGAGGAGATCGTCCAGTTCGCTGATGGTGGTGTTGCGTTCGTACACTTTGGAGGTGCGGGCGGCGCGGCTGGAGCCGCGATTGCCCGCGAGGTCTTTCAGGTCTACGAGCAGGGCTTCCATGGTGGGGAGCGGCGGCTCGGTGAGTTGGGCGGGGCCGCGGGTGGACTCGTGGGCGACGTACCGCTCCAGCAGGGCGATGAGTTCGCTGTCTTTGGTGGGCAGGCGAACGCTGACCCCGCGCGAGGTCTGGCGCACGTTGGGACCCCAGTATTCCAACTCGTACAGGTTATCCCGATGTTGGAATTTGAGCACGTTGAAGGCATGTTGGAGATAGGTTTTCGCCAGGGCTAGTTTGGTTTTGAAGGCTTCACTGGCAAAGGAGCGCGCCGCTTCGGACGTGGCCGCGGTGGTATCGGCGGCTTTGGCGGCAGTCGTTTTGGCTTTGATCAGCGCGAGCCAGGGGTCTTTGCGTTGCAGGGCCGCAGTGCGGCTTTCTTCAAAAGTAATCCAGGTTTCGGCGAGGGCGATGAAGCCATCGTCCGTGTTGGGCCATTGGATCCGAAACGATCCTTTAATATCCATCCGGGCAATTAACATGAGAATCCTCCTGAGGATGAGGGATGGGGCTTTCCGTTGGGCAAGCCCCCCTAAATCGTTTTGATGTGCGCTTGCGGTCTCGCAAGCGTCAGGGACAAGTTTTTACGCGGCTTTCTGCTCAAAAACATGTCCGCAAAAAGTTGTTGCGTGGCTGTCTGCTTGAAAACATGTTCGCAAAAAGTTGTTACGTGCCTTTCTGCTTAAAAACACGTTCGCAAAAAGTTGTTGCGTGGCTGTCTGCTTGAAAACATGTCCACAAAAAGTTGTTGCGTGGCTTTTTGCTTAAAAACACGTTCGCAAAAAGTTGTTGCGCCGCTGTCTGCTTGAAAACACGTTCGCAAAAAGTTGTTTTGCGGCTTTCCCGTTGGGAAGTGGCCTTAAAACACGGTTCATCCGGGGTGTTGGATGAGGAAATGGGGTTGTGGGGGGTGGGTTTGTTTTTTTTCGCTATCTATCACCCCCTTTTTTGGAGAATGACAGGTCAAAAAGACAGTTATGGGGTTAGGCTTATTTTAGCACGATGCTGAAATTTTCGAGATTATTAATCAAATCTCTCTTCCAGTTAAATCTAGTTGTTCCTGTATAATTCCAAAGTAATCAACACATCACTCAGCCATAGTATGAAATAACAATGGGTAAAAGTTAAAATGTCTGACAAAAAATTCAGTGGATTAATAAAACTCGCTTCGTTATTAATAAAATATCGAATAGAAAAAGCATTTGGGTCAGAGATAATAGGCGAAGTCGCTGAAATATTTGGTGAATATGCGGGTGAAGAAATAGTAGATAAGCTATCCAACTTCTTCTCTAGCAATAAAGCGCAATCGATCATCTCTGCCTTTGAGGAGGCAGATAAATTGTTTGCAGAAAATGTTGATGATAATGAGCTTAAACAGGCAATTCATGAACTACCTTTAGCGGGATCGACTGAATTAATTGAGTCCATATTAGAGCTTCCTTCGACTGCTAGTTCCGAAAAAATCGTTACAGCAATCGAGGAAGCATTTGATAAGTATTGGGGGAAAATATTACATCCCACACAAATCCAAATCGCCGCTGTAATTTATCAAAAATGTTTAGACAAGGCATTAGCCAATGAAACAGCCTCTATATCCATAGTGATTTTCAGAAAAGTTGAGAACATTGAGAAGCTTAGTAAATTTATGTTAGAACAGTCTCGTTTCACCTCGACTGGGATTGAAACTATGATAAAGAAACAAGATGAGTTCTCAGAAAATTTCAATAATTTCTCGACACAAGTCTTAAAACAAATTACACCTAGTCCATCCTCGATTGATCAACAAAACAAGATTTTTTCTAATCAACGTGAAATCGAGATTAATGCAAAATTGGATCAGTGCAGAGATTTGATATTAAACAATTCGCCGGTTGCAGGGCGCAAATTATTAGAAAACATCAAAAAAGAGCTTGACACTAATGAAAATTTTCCAAATACCCTATTCAGATATTACACATTACTAGGCTGTAGTTTTTTTGATACAGATAATTTTAATGAGGCTGAAAAGCAATTTGAATTAGCACACAGTCTCGCCCCAAATAATCCCCGTGCACTTGCAAATAAAGCTCTTTCATTGTTAATACTTGGGGATTATTCAAAAGCTTTAAGTTACGCTGAGAAAGCTGTTGATTTAGATACTTTAGGAGAAACATCTGCCCACTCGATAGCATTTTCAGCACGTATGAGAACGGGAATAAAAATTGAAGGTGCAATCCAGCATGAACATTTGGATAAGCCTGGTTATGCTCGTGCGATTGGTGTAACTTTTCAAAAGGAAGGCGATTGTGCCAATGCAGAAAAATACTTAAGAATAGGATATGAGCTTGATAAAAACGATGTAATTACAATTATTCAATTTGCATCTTCAATTCTAGAGAATATTTTCTCCAGGTCGTATAAGTCCACCTTAGAAACGACTTTAATTTTAAATGATGAGCAAAAGAAGGCAGGTATAAATGAGGCACTTTCATTAGTTTCTCAAGCAGTAAATAATGCAAGAGACGGAGATAATTTCTATTTGCTTGCTGATGCCTTAGCGTCACGGGCGGGAATTTATGGACTATTAGGTAATTTTGAGGCCGCTATTAATGATTGCCAGGAGGCTTTAAAGCTTGTTCCTAACCATTATTTAGCTAACCAAAATATTCAAACTGCTGCCTTAAGTAAAAATGACTTTGATCTTATTATTGATGTTTATCAACGCCTTCCCATCGATATGCAATTAGATGGAACGCTAGCCCTTGGAGCCGCCGGAGTATTCATTTATAAAAATGAATTGCCAAAAGCCTTAAGTATATTAGAACATGTAACACATTTCGATTCTTCAGAAACTGAATATCAAGTTTTGGTTATGAAAGCACTAATATTTCATAAACAAGGAGAGTTCAAGGAAGTAAATTCAATAAGATTAAAAGTAGAGAATTCCAATTTGAATGTTGTTACAAAGCAAGAAATACTAGCATTGATTTGTGCAACTGAAGAAAACTTTACTCAAGCCCGAAATCACCTCGAAATCGCCCATCAGATCGCAAATGAAGCTCTAAAGAAATTCTACTGTTTCAAAATTGCGGAGTTAAGTTTTCTCGTAAAGGATTATCAAGGATATATTAATTGGTTTGATGAATCTGGGATGGACATATATCTAAATATAGTTAACGCACGCGAATATGCAACTGCATTGAGAAAATTGGAAAGGTATGATGAATTATTAAAGGTAGCAAGAAATGCTAGAGAAGTTTATGGGTTTTTAGATGAGATATTGTTGAATTTCGAAGCCTCAATATATGAATCTTCGGGAGATCTTGTGCATTCAGAGGAAATAGAAAAATTACTGATTGAGTTGGCTCCAAATTATCACGATTATCGAATAAATCACGCCAGGGTAGTTTTTAGACAAGGTGATTATCAATTATCTTCAAGTATCATCAATACAATTGAGAATGCTAAAGTGAAAAGCCCTATTGTGCTCATGCAACTTGCTCAATTACAAATTGCTTTGGGATTGGAAGAACAAGGAATTAGAACAGCTTACAAAGCTCGAAAGCTTGGCATCAATAGTCCTGAAATCCACCATGCCTATATTGGACTTCTGCTAAAAGTTGAAGACTCTCTACCGCTTTTAAACCCCGAAGACGTTGCCCCTAATACTTCAATACTTATCAGTAGCAAAAGAGATAACAGATGGATCGCTATCTTAGATGATGAAAACACCAATATAGAACAGTGGGAATATCCGGCAAACAGCGATTTTGCAAAGCATCTATTAGGGAAAACAATAGGAGACAGTATTGAATTTAAAGCGGGACGAAATGAAGGGACTACCTATAAAATAAAAGAAATTAAGAGCATCTATGTTAAAGCTCTTCAGGAAACATTTGCTGATTTTAGCCTTAGATTTCCAGAAAATAATATGCTCCAAATGCATTCTATTGATGCGGGTGAGTCTTCTGAATTTTACTTAACAGTGGCCAGGAAAGGATTAGCAAGTGAAGCTGCTTATAATGCTTACTCAGCCGGTCAACTTTCCTTAGAGCAGTTCGCATGGCTAGTAGGTAAAAATAGATATGATTTGATGAGCGAACTCATAAAATTAAAAAATGAAAAGATTATTTCAAGTCAAGGAACTCATAAAGAACAAACTGAAGAACTGAATACGGCTAGGAGTGCGGATACTATAGCGATCGATCTAAGCAGCTTGATAACGTTAAATTATTTAGATCGTCTTTGGACATTGAAAAAGCGCTTTAAAGCAATTCTTATCCCTCAAGTTTTACTTGATGAGTTAAATGAAACCCTAGAACAAAGAAATTTCTTCACGAAAAGAGGGCTTGCAACACTAAGTTACACGGGTGGAGGATTCATATTTAGTGAAGAGTCAATTGAGCATTATAAAAGAAATACAGAACAACTTATTCAACTCATTAGCTTTATCAGAGTCTCGACAAATATACTTCCACTATCACCGTCTCATATTTCGGATTTAAGAGACAACCATTCGGCCTTAGAAAGAATAGGGACAACCCTGAGCGCAACAATTTATATTGCTCAAGAACAAGGGGTTCCAATATACACAGACGATTATCGAATGAAACTTTTTGCACACGAGTCTGAATATGTAGCTGGTTTTTGGACTCAGACTTATTTGAGAGATCTCCTTCAGAAAAGGATAATTTCACAGGCTGATTATGCGAATTTGTCGGTTCAACTTTTATTGGCCAATTACCACTACACTTCTGTAAACCCCAAAATCATACTTCATACTCTATCACTATACCAATTTACGACAACCCTAGAAACGTCCGCCGTTATCTTCGCTCTTAAAGGGCCAGAAACAGATCAAGAGGACGCATTAAATATTAGCTCAGAAGTTATGTCAACTATTTGGCAACAACCTATACCTGTAGAGAATAAACGTTTTATTCAGGATGCCCTTGTTAGAGCTTTAATAAAAGGTCGAGTCCCGGAAATTGTTGGAATTAAGTTAATCGAAAGAATAAAAAGGTTGCTTATAGGCTATCCAAAGCTACTTAATGCGGTTGTAAAGGAAATTGAGAACTTTTTAGCAGTTGAAAATGCAGTAAGACTTAAGCGCTAACAATATTCGAGGAGGGTAATAGGAGTATAGCGATAAATCGTGTCATCTTCCGTTTTGCCTCTTCTTGCTAAGGTTCTCCCGAGGTTCCAATAATCCGACGACCGAATGTGCGCCTAGGTTACGCCACACCTTTTGAGAAATCTACCTAATTGTGGAACAATATCACCCTCGTGTCTCCCACCCTCCTCCTCGACTCCGCCGCCCAAACCTACCTCGCCCCCCCCTACAAACACAAAGTCCCCGTTCAACAACGGGGACTTTTGCATAAAAAACCCAACTCCCCTTACCCGGCCACTTCCACCGGAACTACCAACTGCATCCCGTGCAGGTTCATCGCATGGTTCTTCACCGAATCGGGATGCCCCATCATCATCTTACATTTGGGACATTGATAATTCAACGTCGTGGCGGACCCCTCCTGACCGGTATGATGATCTTCCTGATGCCGTTTCACAAGAATCGGGCTGAGGAATTTTTCTTTACAAATCGAACACTGATATACGGACATGATCGCTCCTTAGACTGATTGGGTTGTACTCCATCCGTCACTCATCATAACGCACAATCCAGGACTCTAGGAACTTTCCTGCTTTTCTGCCAGCAATTCTCAATCTGGAAACGAGCCGACGAACGGCGTTCCTTCAAATGCCCTCGCTGAACTCAAAGAATGCCCATTAAGGAACGCCGTTCGTGGCAAACTGAGAATTCCTGCTTCTCTGCCTCCTCACTTTCTATTTTCCATCCGGGTGTGAGACAATACCCGCCGATGTCTCCCACCCTCCACCTGCTCGACGCCACCACCCACACCTGGCGCACCTTCACCCGCCCCGTCCGCGTCCTCGAAATCCACACCCTCGCGGATATCCTCCCCGCCCTGCACGAAATCGACCGCGCCGTGACTCAAAACGGTCTCTGGGCCGCGGGCTTCCTCGCCTACGAAGCCGCCCCCGCCTTCGACCCCGCGATGGTCACCCACCCGCCCGTCGAAGGGTTGCCGTTAATGTGGTTTGGACTGTATGAATTGCCAATTGTGAATAGTCAATTCCCAATTCCTAATTCACAATGGATCATTGACAATTCACAATTGGCAATTTCCCCCTCCCCCTCCGCCTACCACACCGCCCTCGCCCACATCAAAGCCCACATCGCCGCCGGAAACACCTACCAGGTCAACTACACCCTCCGCCTCCGCGCGCCCCTTCCCCACATCTCCTCTTCCCCTCTTCTCCCCCTCCCCCCGCCCCCTTACGCCGCCCACCTCGACCTCGGACGCTTTGTGATCTCATCCGCCTCCCCCGAACTCTTCTTCGACCTCAACGGTCACACCCTCCGATCCAAACCCATGAAAGGCACCGCCCCCCGCGGGCGCACCCTCCCCGAAGACCACGCCAACGCCGAATGGCTTTACCACTCCGAAAAAAACCGCGCCGAAAACGTCATGATCGTGGACATGGTCCGCAACGACATGGGCCGCATCGCCACCACCGGCACCGTCCGCGTCCCCCACCTCTTTGACATCGAACGCTACCCCACCGTCCTGCAAATGACCTCCACCGTGGAATGTGAAACCCTCGCCACCCTCCCCGACATCTTCACCGCCCTCTTCCCCTGCGCCTCCATCACCGGCGCGCCCAAAATCCGCACGATGCAAATCATCCGGGAATTGGAACCGGACCCACGCGGGGTGTACACCGGCGCAATCGGGTTCATTGCTCCAGGCAATGCGGTGGCCCCCGGACGCCGCGCCCAATTCAACGTCGCCATCCGCACCCTCGTCGTGGACACCCACACCGGGCAGGCGGAATACGGCACGGGCGGGGGCATTGTCTGGGATTCGGACCCCGAGGACGAATACCGGGAAGCACATCTCAAAACCCGTGTCCTCACCGTGCGCCGCCCCACGTTTGACCTGCTCGAAAGCCTGCGCTGGACGCCCGACGAGGGATATTTGTTACTCGAACGCCATCTCGCCCGCCTGCGGGATTCGGCGGAATATTTTGATTTTTTGTTTGATGAAGAAAGAATCCGCACCGCGCTGGATGAACACGCCCCGTCACTCTCCACCCCGCACAAGGTTCGCATCCTCCTGACCCGCGCGGGGGAGGTGACTCTCGAACACCAGCCCCTGCCCCCCACTCCTTTTCTCCTTTTCCCCCCTGCTTCCTTGCACCCCGCATCCTTCGACTACGGAGTGCCCCTTCCCAAAGCCTCGGGGCACTCCTCCGCTCAGGATGCTCCCCCTGCCCCTGGCTTGCCCCTGCCCAAAACCTCAGCGCAATCCTCTGCTCAGAATGCTGCGTTACGCGTTAGCTTTGCGCCTGCTCCGGTTTCATCGTCCGATGTATTTTTGTTCCACAAAACGACACACCGGGCGGTGTATGAACAGGCGCGGGCGGCGTGTCCGGGGTACGATGAAGTGTTGTTGTGGAATGAGCGGGGGGAGGTGACGGAGTTCACCACGTCGAATGTAGTGATGCAAATCGGAGGGGACTGGTTCACGCCGCCGGTGGGGTGTGGGCTGTTGGGGGGGACGTTGCGGGGGGGCCTGATCGAGCAGGGCACGGTGTCCGAGCGGGTGATCCTGCGCGAGCAGGTCGCGGGGGCAGAGGCGGTTTGGGCGGTCAATTCCGTCCGGGGGTGGCGTCAGGTCAGCTTTGCGTGAGTTTTTCCAGCGCTTCCCGGTAGGCAAAGCCATAAAATTGACCCATCAACCCGTAGGTGAGGACAAAGGCAGGAAAGGTCCCGACAAAACATACGAGTGTTCCCAACGAACTCAGCATCATAGAGGTGACGATGGTCAACCCAAGGGCCAGCAGAAATCCGCCAGGATTGGCTTTGAGGAGACGCCAGGCGTTCAGGGGATTAAGGGCTTTTGAGAAAGATTCTTCGGCCAGCAACCCCAGGGCGGGAACGGAAAGCAGGCCGACGAGGAGGCTATATACCATCGCCCAACCCACCAAACAAAAATTGAGAATCACAAGCACGGCGACCGCGTCTTCTTCGCTGGCAAAATATTCGGGTAAAAAAATCCCGGCAACGGCAAGGGCCGTAATCGGCAGAATGACCGGGAGAAACCACAGGATGAAGAAGCCGTTCGCTTTTAGCCCATCCAGGGTGTATTTGCCAATGTCGTCCCAATCAGGGAGGACGGGGGCGGTTTCGCGGGCGTTGCGTCGGAGGGCCTCCAGCGTCCAGCCCAGGATGGGGATCATGCCGATCACGGTCAAGGCGAGCAGACTGCCGATGAGGAGCTTTTTGACGAGGTCAGAATCTTTGGTGAGGGAGTCGAAGTTGAGCATGGAATCCTTTTGATGGTTAGGCAATATGGTTTTTTGGTTTGTAGTGCGGCACGCCAGTGCCGAAATGCGGCACTGGCGTGCCGCACTACAAACGGGGCAGGTCAAACAAGCGAAGAATGGAGGCCCGTTGGGTGTGGAGCATGGCAGGGAGAGTCTCGCGGCTGAAATATTGG
>WBZL01003739.1_pt1 | contig 13687 bp, 13 predicted proteins | sample 5204291 | NCBI WGS metagenome assembly WBZL01 (sample SAMN12344345, study PRJNA552823) | activated sludge metagenome | biome: Activated sludge suspended growth; feature: Nitrification reactor; material: Wastewater; isolation source: activated sludge from nitrification reactor of wastewater...
CTAGACTCACACCTTTACCCGAGCGGGTTGGTGCAAAGCACAACACATGCTCCGGGCCACTGTGTTTGAGATAATGGGTCTTGCCGGATTTGTCGCGCCAGGCACCGACATAAACCGCTTCATTGCCTTTATTCTTTTTGGAAGACAACAATCCAGCCGCTTCGATATCCTTTTTGTCCGCCCACCGGGCTGACCCATACAGATTACGGTTTGCGCGAGAAGAATTGGCAAGCATCATCTTGACGATCAGCACCAGAATCAATCCAACACTGGAAAACAGGATGCCGTAACCGGCAGCGAGATCAAAGATACCCGGATGTTTGTCGTACCATTGATTACTCCACACCACAATCGACCAGGGCGCATAGACATGATTAAAATGTGACCCAAGTTGATCCTGGTAATTGAACTGGTGTGCAAAATATTGCGTTGCAACCTGAAACCCGCCAATCAGAAACACGACAGCGAGCAAACGGACGATCAATGCATCTTTCGTTGCGTTTTTGTTTTCCTGGAAACCGGGATTGTATTGGTCCATCACAGACTCCTTTGAAGCGTTGAAGTTTTGGATCGTTTCTGAAATACAACTTGTCTCGATAATTGACTGCGGTGTCGTTCGAGTTCGGGATCATCGAACGTGACGCGGATGCGACTCTGTACGGCAGCCTGCACAACCGCAGATTTGAATGCGTCTGTTCCATGAACCGATAGGTGATTGCCGTACTTGTTGATGGCAACTTGCAGCACGTCAACCAAAGAATCATCCAAAGTACTTTGAGAGACAAACAACCGCTTGCCATCATCACGAACAGCCGTGTTACCAACTTTGTAGAACACGGTTCCATCTTTGGTTATGGACTCAATTTCATATTTTCTGGACTGGTCGTTATTATATTTGTTTCCAGTAATATGATCACCCATAACTGCACCACTTCTGCTTTCTCTTTTACTTCTGGCGCGTAATACTGAAAGCGCTTCGACATTGCCGTTTTTAACTTCAACCGTCAGCCAATCCAGCCATGACATTCTGCGGGAATCTGTTTTCAATCGTGCATAGGCTTCGCGGTAATCACGTTTGATTTCATCCAGTGTTGTTTTGAATTGAAGACTGACGGTTGCATACAAGGCTTTCTTGCCAAGCGGCCCGGCCTGCACATGTTTGATGATGCTGCGCTTGTTTCTAGCTTCTTGTTTGGCGCGTTCAATCAATAGGTCACGTTGCAGCCGAAGTTTGAGCCATTGTTCTTTGCGCCAAGAGGCTGCTTTGGCTTGTTGCTGCTGGTAACGCTGATAAAGTTTGGAAGTATCAACCTTGCTCTGCAGTGGTTTCGGTTTATAGTGTTTGGATTTAGGCGTTTTGGCACTCTGAGTATTGGTTTGTACTGTATCTGTAGCCGATTCAAACGCACCCAGCCGTTTGATCAGATTTGGTTTTGAGAAAGATCGGTCAACAGAACTGGCTTTAACGGCAACACCATTATTTGAAACAAACACCAAACCGTTACCACGCTCCTTGATTTCAAGGCCATGGTTTTGCAGCACCTGATGCAAATCCTGCCAGGTATCAGCTTGTTTGATGTCATCAAGGCACTCGCGCCGAATCCAGCCTAGCAAGCTCTCAATACCTGCCTTGGATTCGATGTCCTGGATGGTTCGCTCTGTTTTGTCAATCCTGGTTTCATGATTGACTTTTGTCAGTCCGTATTCCTGTTCGATCTGCTCGCACAGTGTCGCAACTTTCTTGTAGTCGTAGTATGGATTGTGAATCGTCAGTTTGCGTGGATGAATCTTGTTGATTGCGATATGGATATGCTGATTATCAGTGTCGTCATGTACGACACTGATACGCTGATGTTCACGAAATCCCAGTGTTTCACAGAACCGTTCTTCTATCTCATTCAGTTGATCGTTGGATAACCGCTCGCCTTCAGGGAAACTCAACACCAAGTGACAAGTTTTATCAGACTTGGCACGTTTGTTCATTTCCTGCGTGTTCTGGATTTCCAGCAATGCGGGCAACAGTTCATCGGTGTAGCAGTTGGTAACCGATACTTGGCCAATTCGCTCACTTTTGCCTTGTGGGTCAGTCAGATACTTCACCAAAGCAGAGAAGTTGCTTTTGCGTATCGATTTGATGGGGATAATTTTAGCGATCATGGTGTTTAAGCAGCTTAAGTAAGTTTGATTATTCCGAATATCATTTCCTGAGCTTGATGATTTCATTGAGCATCGCGCTTTGCGTTTCCCGGATTGTGTCAAGCGTCATATGTAACTGTGATTTGCCGATGTATTTCGTGCGCCGGTCATTGGTTAGCCACAGCTTGATCAATCCACCAAGCCGCCCCAGGTCGGCGTTGATTTTAAGCAGGGCATCCACCTGCCGGTTATCAATAACACTGGGCACGCTATAACCCATGCCCAGATTACGCAGATACTCGGCTATCGTTAATCCGGCTTCATTGGCTTTTGCTTTGATCATAATTTCCTCCTCTGGCAACACTGGAACTCTGAGGCGTTTATCGCGTTTGGTGCGTTTTGCACCTTTATTTCGATTCACAGTCTTCTGCTTTTCACCACTTCTTTGGCGCTCCAAAACTGTCATTTCCGTTTACCTCGTAGAGCAAGATCAACGTTGAGCAAAATATTTGCGAATAAAGTTTGCGTGGAGATGGCCATCTCCACATATCTTGCCCTGTTGTGTTAGTTTTTTAAAATATACTACCACTATATTATAAGTTTGCAAACAGTTTATTTTCGTTATATTATAATTTTAAGTGCTTTAAAAATACTTTCATAAAGTTTCTTTCAAGTAAAAGAAAGTGCTTTTGAAACAAAAAGGAAGCAAATAAAAGCAAAAGAAACGAATTGAAACAAAATGAAACTGAAAGCAACGCTATTGCAAGTGAATGAAACCTGGAAAATTGATAGGAAATTTTTATAGAAAAATAAAAAACAAGCAAAAGCAAAACAAAAAATTTCTTTCGCCAAAGAATAATTTGATACGGAGAACATTGTGATGACCAAAACCTTATCAGAACGTATCGCGCTATTTACAGACAAGCACAAAAACACCGGCAAACCGTTTTTGCCGGTGTTTATTGCATTAAAACCCGATATTGAACAGGCATTACAGGATGGTTGGACGGTGTACCAGGTATGGGACACGTTATTTGCCGAGGGAAAGATCACATGCTCGTATCAGTGGTTTCGAACGCTGGTCAACCGCCATATCCCCAATGGCAGCAAACAAAAGATTCGTACTGCACCTAAAAAATCAGCAGTCGCTGATCAAGAAGGATTTCGTTTTAATTCTGCAACCGAAAAAGAGGAGTTAATCTAATGGCCAAGATACATATGATTCTGCAAGGAAAGGGTGGTGTCGGCAAATCGTTTATCTCATCAACATTGGCGCAGCACAGGATCGCCAAAGGTAAAAACCCATTATGCATCGATACCGATCCGGTTAATGCAACGTTTTACGGTTTCAAGAAACTCAATGTTAAGCAGATTAATGTCATGAACAACGATGAAATCGATCCGAGAAAATTTGACGACTTGATCGAACTCATCGCCAATACGGAAACCGATGTCATTATCGATAATGGCGCGAGCACTTTCGTGCCGATGTCGCATTACCTGATCAGCAATCAGATTCCGGCATTGTTGCTGGATATGGGCCATGAACTGGTTGTTCATACCGTAATTACCGGCAGCCAGGCATTACTCGATACGCTGAACGGTTTTGCGCATCTCGTCAAACAGTTTCCGAAAGAAGCACTGTTTGTGGTTTGGCTGAATCCTTACTGGGGTGAGATCACCATGAACGGCAAGCAGTTTGAAGAAATGAAGGCGTATCTTGATAACAAAGCCCGTGTTTCGGCAATCATTAGAATTCCGCACTACAAACCGGAAACCTTCGGCAAGGATTTAAGCGAAATCCTGCAATCGAAATTCACGTTTGATGAAGCACTTAAAAACAGCACGTTGCCGGTGATGGTTCGCCAGCGGTTAACCATCATCAGAAGGCAACTGTTTACCAATCTTGAAAATGTGGCTGCAGTTTTATCATGAACAACGACAAGCTGGATGCATTGATCAAACGGATTGCGTCAGAGCACGGCATCGTTCCCAATGCGCTGATTAATGCACAACAAAACCATTTAAGCAAAAACAACGATCAACCAATAGATCAAAGCGTGCAGCAAATCAGCGAAAAAATCAGAGTCGCGATCAATCATGAAGTTCGCGAACTGACCAGAATTTCCAGGCAGGCGGCCATTATGAATTTACTGGCTGCCGTTCTGGTTCTGGTTTCAGTGGTAATTGTTGTATTCATGTTGTTATAGCTTTAACTAAAAAGGTTGGACGACTTATGAAAACCTTAAATCTGACCGAAGCGGCCCAGTTTCTGAAACTGCACCCCGAAGAAGTGCGCCGCCGCGCCAAAGCCGGAATCATTCCCGGCGCCAAATTAGGAAAGCGCTGGGCATTTATTGAAGATGACCTTGCCGATCATATCCGCTCGTTATATGCTTGTACCCGGCAAGCGTTGCAAGTGGGACATGAGGAGAAAAAATTATGTCACTCTTTAAACGCGGTAAAACGTGGTGGATTCGATTCACCGCACCAGGCGGCGAGCGCATTAGATGCTCTGCTGCAACAGAAGACAAAACCCAGGCGCAGGAATTCCACGACAAGCTGAAAGCGGAATTTTGGCTGGTTCAAAGACTGGGCAATAAGCAAAAACGCACCTGGGATGAAGCGGCATGCAAATTTTTGTTGGAAACTCAACACAAAGCTACGCATGAACGCGACAAAGAAAAATTGCGGTGGTTACAGCAATTTTTACGTAACAAGTTATTGAACGAGATAGACCGCATGCTGATAGATCATATTGCATATACTAAAGCCAAGGAGACTAGCCCTTCTACGGCAAATCGGCATCTGGCATTAATACGTGCAATTCTTCGAAAGGCATGCTACGACTGGGAATGGATCGATAAGGTTCCTAAGATTAGATTATTTCCGGAACCTAAACGTCGGGTGCGCTGGCTTACGCCAGAGCAGGTCAGGGTACTTCTCAACGAACTACCTATTCATCAGCAGGATATGGTGATTTTTGCTTTGACAACCGGGTTAAGGCAGTCCAATGTTTTGAATTTAGAATGGAACCAAGTTGATCTTGAACGCAAGGCAGCATGGATTCACCCTGATCAAGCAAAGGCAAGACGGGCAATCCATGTCCCGCTAAATTCAATAGCTTTGGCTGTTTTATTCCGCCAGATTGGGAAACATCCAAGCAGAGTATTCACTTACAAAGGGCGCTCAATTTCATGGGCGAATACCAGTGCTTGGAGAAATGCTTTAAAACGAGCCGGAATAGAAGATTTCCGATGGCATGACCTGCGCCATACCTGGGCAAGCTGGTTAGCCCAGCAGGGTGCACCGATGAATGTACTACAAGAACTCGGCGGCTGGGAGTCAGAAGAAATGGTCAGACGGTATGCACATCTGTCAAAACCACAGCTTTTAGAGCATGCCGAACTCGTCTCTAATGTCTTTATTGGCACAAATCTGGCACACTCCAAGAAAAAAGAGGCTAGAGAAAACCTCTAACCTCTTGATTTTATGGTGGGTCTGGTTGGACTCGAACCAACGACCAAGGGATTATGAGTCCCCTGCTCTAACCAACTGAGCTACAGACCCTATTTTATTTTATTTCTCGTCAATTGCCAGTGTCCAGAAAACTGCGAAGCCTCTCAGAGCGCGCAGGATGACGTAGCTTCCGCAATGCTTTGGCTTCGATCTGCCGTATACGCTCGCGAGTCACATCAAACTGCTTTCCAACCTCCTCAAGCGTATGATCGGTATTCATCTCAATACCAAATCGCATACGCAGAACTTTTGCTTCTCGCGGCGTCAAAGAATCGAGTATATCTTTTGTTACCCCCCTTAGACTGGCATAAACCGCAGCATCGGCAGGCGCCATTGTAGCAGAATCTTCTATAAAGTCACCAAGATGTGAATCCTCGTCGTCTCCTATCGGAGTTTCCATGGAGATCGGTTCTTTGGAAATTTTGAGAATTTTCCGAATTTTCTCTTCAGGCATTTCCATTTTCTCAGCAAGTACAGCAGGCTCTGGCTCTTGTCCGGTTTCCTGAAGTATTTGGCGCGATATGCGATTCATTTTATTAATGGTCTCAATCATATGCACGGGTATCCGGATAGTGCGGGCCTGATCAGCAATAGAACGTGTTATCGCTTGCCGTATCCACCAGGTTGCATAGGTTGAAAATTTGTATCCTCTGCGATACTCGAATTTGTCAACCGCCTTCATCAAACCGATATTGCCTTCCTGTATCAAGTCAAGAAACTGTAATCCGCGGTTCGTATATTTTTTAGCGATAGAGATGACAAGGCGCAAATTAGCTTCGGTCATTTCCCGTTTTGCCCGGCGTGCTTTTGCTTCACCTGTCGACATCTTCCGATTAATTTCTCTCAAGTCTTTAATTGAAATGCCAATGGCCTCCTTGAGATTATGTAATTTTTGCTGCTGCTCAATAATTTCAGGCTTGAAATGTTCGAGCGTTTGACTGTAAGCTTTTGCCGATGCAATCTCCTTTGCGATCCAGTCAAAGTCTGTTTCATTTCCAGGAAATGTCTTGATAAAATAATTCCGCGGCATTTTGGCTCTTGTCACACATAACTCCATAATTCTGCGTTCATACTGACGCACATCCTGAACTAATGCACGCTGCATGTCACATAGTTTTTCTACTGTTTTTGCTGAAAAACGCATGCACATGAGTTCGTTGGAGATTTTTTCCTGTAATTCCTGATAATTACCGCCACCAGGACCTTCATTACTCAATACAATTTGCATTTCAGCAAAAATATCACGAACAGCAGCAAAATGGATTAATGCATCTTCTTTAAGCTTCATCAGATCTGCACTGACTATAGAACCATTATCTTCCGCATCATCGTCATCATCGTCGTCATCAAGATCGCCGGAATCCAAGTCGGAATCAAGTGATTCACCCGCCATATCCGCATTCAATATGTCCTGATCATCCGAGTCAACCAAACCATCGACCACTTCATCTATGCGAAGATTGTCGTTCTCGACATCCGATGCCATTTTTATAATTTCAGCGATAATGGGCGGGCAAGCAGAAATAGCCTGAATCATATGACGTAACCCGCCCTCGATACGTTTAGCAATTTCGATTTCACTTTCGCGGGTCAACAGACCAACTGACCCCATTTCACGCATATACATACGAACAGGATCTGTGGTGCGCCCAAACTCTGAATCGACCGAAGATAATGCCGCCTCCGCTTCCTCTGCAACATCCTCGTCTGCAACTGTTGTAGCCGAATCTGACATTAACAATGTCTCAGCATCAGGCGCTTCATCATGCACGGAAATGCCCATATCATTGATCATGCTGATGATACCTTCAATCTGTTCAGCATCCAGCATATCATCCGGCAGATGATCATTGATTTCCGCGTATGTTAAATAACCGCGTTCCTTGCCCAGCACAATCAGCCTTTTCAGGCGCATGCGCCTGGCTTCCATGTCCTGAGCTGAAGCGTTGCTTTCGGGTAACGTTACAGCAGCGGCTGATTCAATGTTAGTCAATTGCTCAACTGCGCTTTTTGTTTTTTTGCTGGTGCGAGATTTCGCCTGCTTGGTTTTTTGTTTTTCACTTTGTGCAGTCACAGCATCATCAGTTGATTGTGTCGTATCTTTGGTTTTACTCCGAGAAGACTTGGCAGGATCTTTTATATTTTTATTGTTCTCTTCCGCGCCCGATACTGACTTTTTAACTTCTGCATCGTTAATTTTGACTGATTTTGTCTTAGACATATTTTTAAAAATTCCAATGTAAAACGGAGTGAAAAGAATAAAAAACTGAAAACCTGTAATTATATCAAAAATTCATCTTGACTTACATTATCGTCATCGCGGGTCTACAATGACAAAAGCACTTGCTCAATAACTCAGCGCAACCTGCTGAAACTTATTTAAAGATCCAGATCAGCCACTCACATAGGACATTTACGCTTTTCAAGAATCTGATAAATTTACTGATGGGATCGCACCCAATCACGCCACTGTACAAATAAGTTCTCATCCAACGCGGCAATCACCGAACGGCGCCAAGGTGAGCCTGCCCAGTAATCATCATGATCAAACCCCGACATATAGCCACCAGCTTCCTGTAGAATCAGGCTGCCCGCTGCATAATCCCATGGTTTCTGTCCACCATGGAGATAAAGATCAAAATATCCTGCTGCCGTATAGCACCATTCCAAAGTACACGCACCATAATTCCGCTGAGAAGCATACGGCGGATCAGCAGCAACCTGCGCTGCCAACTTTCTATGCAGTCTTTTTAAATCCACATTGGCCACTGCATTCGCTAAAACCGAAGCATTGTATTTTATCGGCAGCCGCTTACCATTCAGAAAAGCACCTCGCCCTTTCTCCGCATAGAACATTTCACCCGAGACCGGATTATAAATAACACCCAATATGCTTTTACCTTGCTCCATCCATGCCACCGAAATGGCAAAATAAGGTATCCCATTGAGAAAATTGGATGTGCCATCGATTGGATCGACGCTCCATAACCCATCATATCCTTCAGTCCATTGCGCCTCTTGCTTTTGCCAGGACATTTCTTCACCCAGAACAGGTCCCGGGCGGATCTTTTGAAGCGCTTCTATCAGGGCACCCTGCGCCATCAGGTCAGCCTCGGTAAACGTACTCCCATCTGCTTTTATCTGGCGGGCAACCTGTAAAAAACGTGGCATGATCTCATATTCAGCAACCCGCTTTACCGCTGTTATAACTTCATTCAACACGTTTATTCCGAACGCCACTTGATTGAGCACCCGATACTTGGCGTCTGATCTTTAGGGCCTTTGCCTGTCATCGCAACTTCAAGCATACCTTCGAATAAATCACGACGCACATCCGGCGGTGCGGCTTCCTTGCGAGAAGCGTCCAGACGCCCACGATAGTGAAGTTCTAATCTGCTATTAAATCCGAAGAAATCAGGCGTACATACTGCCCCATAGGCTTTTGCAACCTCCTGAGTCTCGTCCCACACGTACGGGAAAGGATAAGCCCATTCCCTGGCGATGCGAATCATGTTATCAAAAGAATCCTCGGGATAATCATTCGGATCATTAGACATAATTGCAATCGCATTAACGCCATGCTGTTTTAATTCGTTGACGTCGCGAATAAGGCGATCCTGTATCGCCTTAACGTAAGGACAATGATTGCAAATGAACATGACCAACAACCCATTTTCCCCTTTTGCTGAAGCCAGATTATAGCGTTTACCGTCAACGCCCAATAAATCAAAGTCAACCGCTTTCCAACCAAAATCGCAAACGGGTGTTTCCAAACTCGCCATTATCCTTTGTCTCCTTATTATATTTAATTCATTTAAAACCAGGTTCTTTTATCCTGGCTCATGCTTATCCAGCTAGCCATTCCACCAAAAAAGCGTTTGACATCATTTCCATGTCGATAGTTTAAAAACCCAAACATGTTATATTAGCACGAGTCGACATACCTACTTTGCTATCACCCCTGATCAAGACATGTTTCCCCGTTTTTATCATGCCGACGATATTTTTGTCGGTCAAGCCATTGAACTCAATCTTGCCGCCGGACATCATGCGAGCAGGGTACTAAGACTGAAAATTGGCGACCCAGTTATTGTGTTCAATGGCAGGGGCGGTGAATTTCAGGCACACATAACAAGCATACGAAAAACGTCGACGACGTTTATCGCAGATCGATTTGATGGCATTGAACGTGAATCACCACTTATTATCACGCTCACTCAGGCGTTGTGCGCCAACGATCGAATGGACTGGATCATACAAAAATCAGTTGAACTGGGAGTAACCCGCATTCAACCGATTATAACTACCCGAAGCATTGTTCGCCTATCTGAAGAGCGCGCAGCAAAACGACTGGAACACTGGCAGAAAGTAATTATTTCCGCTTGCGAACAGTGCGGCCGAAACCGGATACCGATAATAGCGCTGCCGCACTCGTTGATTGACTGGCTAAGCGCAAGAAAAAGCGATACGCTGCAACATCGCGATTTTATGTTATCTATCAACGGCAGCCACAGTCTGAAAAATTTCGCTCCTCCTCCGGCAGACACGCAACTGACACTCGCAGTCGGCCCCGAAGGTGGCTGGACCGCTGATGAAGACATAATTTTACAGCAGGCAGGATTCACCACCCTACGCGCAGGCCGGCGGATAATGCGCACAGAGACTGCGGCTTTAGCCACAATCGCTGCGCTACAGGCGTACTGGGGAGATTTTTAGAATTCAACTCATTAATACTGCTGAATAACTCGTTTTAATAATTTACTGCATTGTTTGTTCCATGAATTTAAACACTGATTTTGTTGCCTGGTTTCGTTCCGTAGCCCCTTATGTAAATGCTTTCCGAGGAAAAACATTTGTATTCGGCATTGGCGGAGAAATGGTCGCCGATGAAAAATTTGTCAGTTTTATCCATGACATAAACTTGCTAGCCAGTCTGGGTGTGCGTTTGATCCTGGTCTATGATGCCCATCCACAAATACACCAGCGTCTCAGTGAAAGTCACCCGGAGAAATGTGCGGCACTGAATTCCAACATTACCGATACATCCACCTTAAACTTTGTTAAAGAAACCATAGGCCGGGTTCATTCCGAGATTGAAGCGTTATTATCCATGGGACTACCCAATTCTCCGATGGCGAATGCGGATATCCATGTTGCTAGCGGCAATTTCATCACTGCCTGCCCTTTTGGTATCATCAATGGCGTTGACTATCTGCTGACCGGAAAAGTACGCAAAATCAACACTCGCGCAATTCAAACCTGTCTGGATCAAAACAATGTGGTCTTAATGCCACCATTGGGCTATTCACCAACCGGTGAAATTTTTAACCTCACAATGGAAGGCGTGGCCACAGAAACCGCCATTGCGCTGAGCGCAGATAAACTTATTTTCCTCCTTAACAGATTTGAAGAGATCAGCACCTCCACGGAAAATACAACCCGCCTGCCTCGTGAATTGACAGTCGCACAAACCAAATTACTGCTTCAGCAAGCTAAAAACGATACATCTCGCTTGAATAATGAAATTCGCCAGAAACTCGCGTGCGCCATCAGCGCATGTGAAGGCAAAGTCATGCGTACACATCTCATCAGCCGGCATATGGATGGTGCTATTCTTCGAGAACTTTTCACGCATTATGGCATTGGCTGCATGGTGTCACGCGAACCTCTGGAAACACTTAGAAAAGCTGGCATTGAAGACGTTGGCACGATTCTTCAGCTTATTGAGCCACTCGAAGCAGAGGGTATTCTTGTCAGAAGAAACCGAGAGTTGCTCGAAATTGAAATCGACCGTTTCATCGTATTTGAGCACGACGTCATAATTATCGGATGCGCCGCGCTTTACCCTTTTCCACAGGAAAGAATGTGCGAACTGGCCTGTCTGGCTGTACATCCCTCCTATCGCAACCAGGGTCACGGCAATCGACTTCTTAAAACGATAGAAGAACGCGCCACCGCCCAGGGCAATGAAAAACTCTTTATTTTAACTACACACGCCACGCATTGGTTTATAGAGCACGGTTTCTCAGAAGCGTCACTTTCCGATCTGCCAAAACTTAAGCAGGATTTATATAACTACAAACGCCGTTCAAAGGTATTCATCAAAACGATGGCACGCTAATTTCTGCTCTACCGTCTTGCCTGTAACAGGATTAAATTTTTAAAAGAATCCTTCAGAATATTTACGCAACCTGAGGAAAGCGCCATAATCGAAGGTTTTTGATCAGACTCTACTTTGGAGGATAAATGGCAAAAACTGTACATTGCATTAAACTTGGACGTGAAGCGGAAGGCCTTGACTTTCAACCTTATCCGGGTGAATTAGGAAAGCGTATTTTGGAAAATGTTTCAAAAGAAGCCTGGCATGAATGGGTCACACTCCAAACCATGCTCATTAACGAAAATCGTCTCAATTTATCTGATTCAAAAGCACGCCAGTATCTCGCTGAACAATTGGAGGCGCATTTTTTTGGCCAGGGCGCCGAAAATCCGGTCGGTTATGTACCGCGGGAAGACTAACGGAAACCACTCTTCAGCAACATGCCTACGGAAATTGAGCTCAAGCTGCGCTTCCCCCCTCAATTTATAGCGGCCATCAAAGAACTGCCGTTACTTAAAGATTCCAGTATCGCAGCGCCATTAAAACAGGATATCTTCAGCGTCTACTTTGACACGCCCGACCTCATTCTCCGCAACCATCGCATCGCCTTACGAACCCGCAAAATAGGCGATCAATGGTTGCAAACAATTAAATGTAAAGGTACTGCTCAGAATGGCCTGCATCACCATCATGAATGGGAATTTCCAATAACCACCGAAAAACCGGAATTCGATCAAATCAGGGATCAGGATTTAATGATTTTCTTTTCTGAGAAAAAACTCAGAGATTCGCTGCAACCCGTCTTTGTTACCGACTTTCATCGAACGACATACCTGCTCGAACCATCTGAAAAATTCAGACTTGAATTCTGTTTGGATACAGGAAAAATCATGGCCAACAACAAAACAACTTTAATCTGTGAAATCGAGCTGGAACTCAAGGCGGGAAGCAGTCAACAGTTGATGGAATTCGGTCTAATGTTACAAGAATACTGCCCTTTTGAACTTATACCGGAAAACACAAGTAAAGCGATGCGGGGATTTGACTTGCTTGCAGAATGAGGAGAAAGAGGAATTGTGGAAAACTCTCGTGTAAAGGCACATTCACGCCAACGGATCTCAAAACAATTCCTCTCGCTTGATTACATTATATTGACACTCATTTATTTTATAACAGGATTCAGCTCGCCTTTCGTATACCGCACTGCCATGTCATCCAGTTTAATTGGTTTGATTTTACCGGCTTGGCCAGCGCATCCAAATGCTTCAAAGCGCGCTTTACAAATATCTTTTGCCGCCACTGTAGCCACCTGGAGAAACTTACGTGGATCAAAATTACTCTTGTCCTGCGCCATATGACGGCGAATTGCACCTGTCATAGCCAAACGGATGTCAGTATCAATATTAACTTTGCGTACGCCATTTTTGATACCTTCCTGAATTTCTTCAACCGGGACGCCATAGGTTTCTTTCATTTCACCGCCATATTGACGGATGATGTCCAACCATTCCTGTGGCACGGAACTGGAGCCATGCATGACCAAATGCGTATTGGGAATACGTTGGTGAATTTCCTTGATCCGATTAATCGCCAGAATATCACCCGTCGGTTTGCGCGTAAATTTATATGCGCCGTGCGAAGTACCAATAGCTATCGCCAGTGCATCAACTCCTGTTTTCTTAACAAAGTCAGCCGCTTCCTCTGGATCGGTTAACAACTGGTCATGCGAAAGCTTACCCTCAGCGCCGTGACCATCTTCCGCTTCACCCATGCCTGACTCAAGAGAGCCCAGGCAGCCGAGTTCGCCTTCGACAGAAACACCAACAGAATGCGCAATCTTGACAACTTCAGCCGTAACTTGAACATTATATTCATATGACGCGGGTGTTTTCGCATCGGCTTCCAACGAACCATCCATCATAACACTCGAAA
>WBZL01003740.1_pt1 | contig 13683 bp, 11 predicted proteins | sample 5204291 | NCBI WGS metagenome assembly WBZL01 (sample SAMN12344345, study PRJNA552823) | activated sludge metagenome | biome: Activated sludge suspended growth; feature: Nitrification reactor; material: Wastewater; isolation source: activated sludge from nitrification reactor of wastewater...
GGAGTCGACTATCCGGGGATCATGGTGTTCGACACCGGCCAGAACGTCTCGGCATCGATGATCGTCCCCGTCGACCCCGCGACCGGCACCATCACCGTCATCGCCTGGGCCGCCACCGACCTGGCCATCGACGTCATCGGCTCGTTCACCCAACCCACCCGCACCTGGCGCTACGACTACGACACCAGCGGCCTACGCACCGCCAAGGAACTCGAGACCGCCGATGGCACCGGGATCGAAGCCCGCCAGGAACACACCTGGACCGCCACCGGCGTCCTTCTGCTGCTCGCCGAACACCAAGGAAGCACTACCAGCTACCTGGTGTACGGGCCGGGCGGCACGCCGATCTACCAGATCAACCACACCGGCGAAGTCATCTACCTCCACCAAGACCACCAAGGCTCCACCCGCCTGGTCACCAACGCCAACGGCACCGTGCGGGGCGCGATGGCCTACGACGCCCACGGCGCCATCACGGTCAACACGAACCCGTGGATCCTGCAGCAGCCGATGGCCGGCTACACCGGCCAATACCACGACACCGAAACCGGCTACATCTACCTGAGAACCCGCCACTACGACCCAGCAACAGGCCAATTCACCAGTGTCGATCCGATAGTTGCTGTGACCGAAGAACCCTACGGCTACGTCGGCGGAAATCCGGCAAACGGGGCCGACCCTACCGGGTATGGGTGCAGCCTGTATGAAACAGCCCAGTCCATATTCAGCACTAGGAACATTCTTGGCCCCAGAGAATGCGGACCGGAACGCAAAGTCGTGGAGGAGGCAGGGAAGAAGCTTGAACGCCCGATCGAAAAGTATGCTGATGATGCAGCGATGGCCGCCAGCGGAGTTGGTTTGGCCTGTCTCGCAGGATCTGCGATCAATCCAGGTTTGCTTACCTGCGCGTCTGTCGCCGGAATCGTAAGCAATACCCTGAGTATCATGCACATGGCTGCAACGTGCGCTGGTGGCCTTGATAAGTACTGTCGTAATGCGATGACAAATGTCGGTTTGAGCCTGGTGACCGCAGGTCTAGCGAAGGCTGTTGGAGTCGGCGCGCGAGGATTCGCAACGTTCGCGGAGATGTGTGCTGCTGAAGTTGATGTCTTCTCCAAGACATTCGACAACGTGGCTAGCGTTATGGGCCTGCCTCTTTCGATAATCCCTGACACAACCGAGAGGCCAGGGTAATGCGGCTTCTTGGCATTCTCTCGGCGGGGCCACTAACCCGATTTGTCTTTTGGTTGTCTGTCGGTATGGCGGTCGCTCATCTGTGGGGCATTCTTCTTATAAAGGTATTCCGAATTGAACCCGAAGACGATTGGCTGGATTACCGATCGCCATTCGATATGCAGGCCCACTTCTTTGCCGGTATTCGACCGCTCATCGCACTACTTGGTATACTGGCGGTCTTGAGTTTCATTGGGGGCCTCTGATTTGCGTAACCCCTTGTCAGCTGCGGCGGTGTGAGATTTCCTTGGAGCGACTATCAGTTGGAAAGGACCACTTCGACTCAGGCAAGGGCCGGGGTAAGTAGGCGGACCGACGGCGAATTCAAGGGGTGACGGCAACACGCTGAGGCGATGGCTCGGCGAGTTCCACCAGCCGATCGCGGCCGCGCTCAGCGGTCCTCGACTCACCGGTCCCGCTGCTTGGTGGCTGGGCGGCCACGGTCTGCCCAACCGCGAGGCGGCGGTCTCGGGGCTGAAGCTGATCTTCGAGCCTGGAGCGATCGGCGGTGTCGGGCCCTCCGGCCGTGTCGGGGCAGAATCGGGGGTGTGGAGCACGGGCGCCGGGTGGCGGTCACCCTCGAGCAGTGTTGGCACCGGGTGCCGGGTGGTACGGCCACGTCGATCCTGGGCACGGTGGCGGCGCTGGCCCGTCGTGACGACGTGGAGGTGGTGGGGGTGGCGGCCCGACACGGCGAGCCGCCGCCGGCGCCGTTCCGGCCCGCGGTGGACGTCCGCCACCTGCCGCTGCCGCGGCTGGCGCTGTACGAGGCGTGGCACGGACTGCGCTGGCCGCCCGTCGAGCGGGCCACCGGACCGGTCGACGTGGTGCACGCCACCGCGGTGGCGGTGCCGCCCACCCGGGCCCCGCTGGTGATGACCATCCACGACCTGGCGTTCCTGGCCGATCCGTCGCTCGTCACCCGTCACGGCAACCGCTTCTTCCGGCGGGGCACCGAACTGGCCCGCCGTCACGCCCGCCTGGTGCTGGTGCCGTCGGAGGCCACGGCGGCGGAGTGTCGGGAGGCCGGGTTCGACCCGGACCGCCTCCGCATCGTGCCCTGGGGGGTGGACCCCCAGCCGGTGGCGCCGGGTGACGTGGAGGGCGTGCGTCGCCGCTTCGGGCTGCAACTGCCCTACGTGCTGTTCGTGGGCACGGTCGAACCCCGCAAGAACCTGGGCGGGGTGATCGGGGCGGTGGCCGGTCTGGCCGGGCGGGACCTGGACCTGGTGATCGTGGGCCCCGAAGGCTGGAACGAGGACCTCGACGGGCGCCTCGCCGCCCTGGCCGGCACCGGGATCGGGGTCCACCGGCTCGGGTTCCTGCCCCCCGCCGACCTGGCGCCGCTCTACGCCGGGGCCGGGGCGTTCTGCTTCCCGAGCCTGCGGGAGGGTTTCGGCATGCCGGTGCTCGACGCCATGGCCCACGGGGCGCCGGTGGTCACCTCGGCCGGTACCGCCACCGCCGAGGTGACGGGCGACGCCGGCCTGCTGGTGGACCCGCTCGACACAGCTGCCATCACCGCGGCGCTGGCCTCGGTGCTCGACGACCCCGCCCGGGCCGAGCAGCTGCGGATGGCCGGCCGGGAGCGGGCCGCCGGGTTCACCTGGGACCGCACCGCCGAGCTCACCGCCGCCGCCTACGCCGAGGTAGCCCCGTGACCAGTGCGAACGCGGGCCCGGCACCCGGCGGCGCACCGCTGCACGTGGGCGTGAACCTGCTCTGGCTGGTGCCCGGGGTGGTCGGGGGCAGCGAGGAGTACACCACCCGGGCGCTGCGGGCCCTGGCCGACCGCGACGAGCCCGGTCTGCGGGTGACCCTGTTCGCCCTGGGCCAGTTCGCCGAGGCCCACCCGGACCTGGCCGAGCGCTTCACGGTGGTGGCGGCCGACAGCGACGGCCACCACCGGGCCGAGCGGGTGGCCCGGGAGTCCACCTGGCTGCCCCGGGCTCTCGCCGATCGCGGCGTCGACCTGGTCCACCACGCCGGTGGGGTGGTGCCGCCCGGTCCGCTGGTGGCCCGCACGCCGTCGGTGCTCACGATCCACGACCTGCAGCCGTTGGTGATGCCCGAGAACTTCTCCACCGTGAAGCGGCGCTGGCTGGCCTCCATGTTGCCCCGGTCGGCGGCCCGGGCCCGGCTGGTGTTCACCCCCAGCGACCCGGCCTCGGCCTCGGTGGTGGACCTGCTCGGCGTCCCGGCCGACCGCGTGCTCACCGTCCCCCACGGGGTGGAGCCGGGCCCACCCGTGGACCCGGCGCGGCTGGCCGACGTGCGGGCCCGCTACCAGCTCGGCGAGCGCTCGATCCTGTACCCGGCCATCCCGTACCGCCACAAGGACCACGCCACCCTGGTGGGCGCCTTCGCCCGGCTGGCCCCGTCCCGACCAGACCTCACCCTGGTGCTCACCGGTGGCCCCGGTCCGCTGGAGGCCGAGCTGGCCGCCGCCATCCGGGCCTCGGGCACCGGGCTCCAGGTGCGCCGCACCGGGCGGGTGCCGTGGTCGGACCTGGAGGCGCTCTACGCCCTGGCCACCGTGGTGGCCGTGCCCAGCCGGTTCGAGGGGTTCGGGGCGCCGGCCCTGGAGGCCATGGCCGCCGGCCGCCCCCTGGTGGCCGCCGACGCCACCGCCCTGCCGTGGGTGGTCGGCGACGGGGGCGTGCTGGTGGCCCCCGGCGACGTGGAGGCGTGGGCCGGCGCCCTGGCCGCGGTGGTCGACGACCCCGCCGAACAGGCCCGTCTGGCCGCGGCCGGCCGCCGTCGGGCCGCCACCTTCACCTGGGCCCGAACGGCCGAGGCCCTCGCCGCCGGGTACCACCGGGCCGCGGCCATGGGGGAGGATGGGGCACCGTGAACCTGCTCGTGCTGTGCCCCCACTTCGCGCCCGACCTGGCCCCCACCGGCGAGGTCATGACCCAGATCACCGAGCAGCTCGTGGCCCGCGGCCACCGCGTCCACGTGGTCACCTCGCTGCCCTGGTACATCCACCACGCCATCGAGCCGGGTTGGGAGGGGAGCCTGGTCCAACACGAGGACACCGAGTGGGGGCGCATCACCCGGGTCCACCCGTTCCCCACCGACAAGCGCAACATCCCGGCCCGGGCCCTCGGCTTCGCCGGCTTCACCGGCCTCGGAGGGCTGGCCGCCATCCTCAGCCGGAGCCGGCCCGACGCCGTGCTCGCCATGTCGCCGCCGCTCACCCTCGGTGCCGCCGGCTGGGCCGCGGCGCGGGCCCACCGGGTGCCGTTCGTGTTCAACATCCAGGACGTGTTCCCCGACGTGGCCGTGGAGCTGGGCGCCATCACCGACCCCCGGGTGATCGCGGTGGCCTCGTGGCTGGAGCGGGAGACCTACCTGCGGGCCGACGCCGTCACCGTGCTGTCCGACGACCTGCGAGACAACGTGGCCGCCAAGATCGCCGGCCGCCGCGGGCGGGCGGGCGATCCGGCCAAGGTCCGGGTGATCCCCAACTTCATCGACACCGACTGGATCCGCCCGGCCGAACGGGAGAACGACTACCGGCGCGAGCACGGCCTCACCGGCAAGACCGTGGTCATGTACGCCGGCAACGTGGGCTTCTCCCAGTCGCTCGACCTCGTCCTGGCCGCCGCCGCCCACCACGCTCACGACCCCGACGTGGTGTTCGTGATCAACGGCGGCGGCTCGGCCCGCCCGGGCCTGGAGCGCGCCGCGGCCGGGCTCGCCAACGTGCGGTTCGTGGACATGGCGCCCAAGGCCCGCCTGCCCGAGGTGGCGGCCGCGGCCGACGTGCACGTGGTGCCACTGAAGGCCGGCCTGGCCCGGTCCAGCGTGCCGTCCAAGCTGTACACGATCTTGGCCGCCGGCCGCCCGGTGGTGGCGTCGGTGGACCCCGGCACCGAGGTGGCCAACACCGTCGAGACGGCCGGGGCCGGCCTCACCGTGGCGCCCGACGACCCGGAGGCGTTCACCAAGGCGATCAGCCGGCTGGTGCAGGCGCCCGACGAGGCCCGGGCCATGGGGGAGCGGGGCCGGGCGTTCGTGGAGCAGTGGGCCTCGCCCGCGGCGGTGGCCGAGGCCTACGAGGCGCTGTTCAACGAGCTCCGCGACTGATCGTCGGGCTCGCGCCCCTGCTCACGGTGGGTCACGGTGGGCGGGACCTGACTCGGGGGCCGGGGGGTCGGGCGTCTAGCGTGGCCCGTCATGGCATCGTCATCCTCGGCCAAAAAGGTGGCCCGCGTCGCTGCCCGTAGCAACGCGAACTCCAAGAACAAGGGCGCCAACTGGCTGTTCCCGGTGGTCATCGTGGCCATCATCGCCGCGGGCATCGGGGTGCTGGCCTACGCCCGCTCGCAGAACGCCGGCACCGGAGACAACGACACCCCGCCCCGGGCCCAGCTCTCGGAGGGGTCGGCCTACGACCACTGGCACGCCGCCTTCGCGGTGAACGTGTGCGGCAAGGAGATCGGCCCGTTCTCCGACGTCGGTGCCGACGTGCTCGGCATCCACGCCCACGCCGGCGAGGCCCTGATCCACATCCACCCCTTCTCGATCCGGGCCTCCGGCGAGAACGCCCGCATGCAGGTGTTCTTCGACCAGGTGGGCCTGGAGGTCACCGACACCGGGTTCAAGACCCCCGACGGTGACGTCTACAAAGAGGGCGAGACCACCTGTGGCGGCAAGCCCACCGAACTGGTGATGGCGCACTGGAAGAAGCCGATGGAGGGCGGACAGGACGCCGAGCCCGACGAGATCATCCGCTCGGGCTTCGGCGACGTGCCGTTCACCGCCGACCTGGAAGCGTTCTCGCTGGCCCTGCTGCCCAAGGGCGAGGTGCCCGCGCTGCCCGCCGGTGTCTCCTCGCTCGTGAACCCCAGCGACGTGAACGCCGGCCAGCCCAGCGGCCAGCCCAGCGCCGAGACCGACCTGAGCGTGCCCGACGTCAGCCTCCCCGAGGACACCACCGTCACCACGGCGGCGGGTGACACCACCGCCACCACCGCGGCCACCGAGACCACGGCCGCCACCGAGACCACCGCCGGGTCCGGCGGGTGAGGGCGGTCGTCCTGGTCGGCGGGTTCGGCACCCGGCTCCGGCCGCTCACCTTCACCACGCCCAAGCAGATGCTGCCGATCATCCACAAGCCGATGATCGAGCACGTGCTCGAGCACCTGGCCGACCACGGCATCACCGACGCCGTGCTGTCCATGGGCTACCGGCCCGACGCCTTCGTCGACGCCTACCCCAACGGCTCCTGCGCCGGGGTCGAGGTCCACTACGCGGTGGAGCCCGAGCCCCTCGACACCGCGGGGGCCATCCGGTTCGCGGCGCTCGACGCCGGGATAGACGAGCGGTTCCTGGTGGTCAACGGCGACGTCCTCACCGACCTCGACGTGAACGCGCTGATCGACTTCCACGAGGCCCACGGCGCCGAGGGCACCATCGCCCTGCACCGCGTCGACGATCCGTCGGCGTTCGGCGTGGTCCCCACCGACGCCCAGGGGCGGGTGGAGGCGTTCGTGGAGAAGCCCCCGCGAGACGAGGCCCCCACCGACCTCATCAACGCCGGCACCTACGTGCTGGAGCCCTCGGTGCTGGGTCGCATCGCCGGCGACCGAAAGGTCTCCATCGAGCGAGAGGTCTTCCCGGCCATGGTCGCCGATGGCACGCTCTACGCCATGGATGGCCACACCTACTGGATCGACACCGGCACCCCGGCCAAGTACCTGCAGGCCCAGATCGACCTGTTGCGCGGCGAGCGCGGCGAGAAGGTTCAGGGCGTGCACCCGGGCGCCCGCATCGACGAGGGGGCCATCGTGGCCCGTTCGGTGGTCGGTGTCGGCGCCCACGTGGCCGCCGGAGCCGAGGTGCGGGGTTCGATCCTGCTGCCCGGCTCCTCCATCGGCGCCCACGCCGTGGTGGAGCGGGCCATCGTGGGCCCCGGGGCCACGGTGGGGGAGCGGGCCCGGGTCGATGACCTGGCCGTGCTGGGCGATCGTGCCGTGGTCGATCCCGGCCTGCGCGTATCGGGTGGGTCCGTCGGCGTCGACGAGCACCTCACCCTGGAATCCGGGGGCCGCTGACCGTGCGAGCCCTCGTCACCGGCGGGGCCGGCTTCATCGGGTCCACCCTCGTCGACCGGCTGCTGGCCGAGGGCCACGCCGTCGACGTGGTCGACGACCTGTCCAGCGGGTCGCTGGCCAACCTGGCCGGCGCCCGGTCGAACCCCGACCACGACTTCCAGTTCCACCGCCTCGACATCCGCGACGCCGCGGTGGCCGAGCTGATCGAGCGGCGCCAGCCCGAGGTGGTCTTCCACCTGGCCGCCCAGATCGACGTCCGGGTGTCGGTGGCCGACCCGGTGCTCGACGCCATGATCAACGTGATCGGGAGCCTCAACGTGTTGGAGGGCGCCCGCCGGGCCGGCACCCGCAAGGTGGTGTTCGCCTCCAGCGGCGGCACCATCTACGGCGCCCCGGGCGGGGCCGACCTCCCGATCAAGGAGTCCCAGCCCCAGATCCCCATCTCGCCCTACGGCGTGGCCAAGAAGGCGGTGGGCGACTACCTCGCCGCCTACCGAGAGCTGCACCAGCTCGAGTACACGGCGCTGGCCCTGGCCAACGTGTACGGACCCCGCCAGGACCCCCACGGCGAGGCCGGCGTGGTGGCGATCTTCGCCGGGCGGCTGCTGGCGGACGAGCCCTGCACCGTCTACGGCGACGGCGAACAGACCCGCGACTACGTCTACGTCGACGACGTGGTCGACGCCTTCGTGCGCGCCTCGGAGAAGGGCGGCGGGCTGGTGATCAACATCGGCACCGGCGTCGAGACCTCGGTGAACGACCTCTACGCCACCATGGCCCGGGTGGCCGGCGTCGACCGGGCCGCCGTGTTGGCCCCGGCCCGCGAGGGCGAGGTGCCCCGCAGCGCGCTCGACGCCAGCCGGGCCGCCATGCAGCTCGGCTGGAAGCCCTGGACCGACCTCGCCGCCGGCTCCGCCGCCGTCCTCGACTACTTCCGCACCCGCGGCTAGCGCCGCTCGGCAGCTTCGCTGCCCCTGCATCGGTTAGCCGCCGCGCCCAAGGCCCGTCGCTGCGGTTCCCGTGGTGCGCCTCCGGCGCTCGTCCGCTGAGTTCCGTCCGGGCCGTTCCTCGCTGCGCTGCGGAGCCCATACGGCAGCTTCGCTGCCCTGCATCGGGTTGATCGCCGCGCCCTCGACCCGTCGCTGCCAGCCCCGTGGTGCGCCTTCGGCGCTCGTCCGCTGAGTTCCGTCCGGGCCGTTCCTCGCTGCGCTGCGGAGCCCGTACGGCAGCTTCGCTGCCCCTTGCAGACGGTCGTGGTCGCCACACCGGTCCCGGGGGCGGGTGACGCCTGTGTTGCTAGCGGAAGAGGTCCTCGGCGGGGGGGCGCACCAGTTCCCGGCGGACCTCGCCGGGACGGAACCACGAGGGGTCGACGCCGCGGATCACCGCCACCGGGTTGCCCGTGGCCTTGCCCAGCACCAGGTCGGCGGCGGCCGCCAGCTCGTCGACCACGGCCACCTCGGTGACCTGCAGCTCGCGGCCCTGGGTGTCGTGCTGGCCCCGGTGGTCGAGGATCGGGCCGATCCCGGCGCTGCCGATGGCCACGTCGGTGAGGCCCCGGCGCCACGGTCGGCCGAAGGTGTCGCTCACGATCACCGCCACCTCCACGCCCGCCCGGGCCCGCAGCCCGTCGCGGAGCCGGCGGGCCGACCGGTCGCTGTCCTCGGGCAGCAGGGCGGCGTAGCCCCGGGCCACGTTGGACAGGTCGACGCCCGCGTTGGCGCACACGAAGCCGTGCGCCGTCTCGGAGATCACCAGGTCGCCCCGCCGTCGCAGCACCCGCACCGTCTCGGCCTCGACCAGCCGCTTGTGGTCCAGCGGATCGTCGGGGTCCACGGGCACCAGCCGGTCCTCGGCCTTGGACACCACCTTCTGGGTGACCACCACCACGTCGCCGTCGAGCAGGCCCCCAGGTTCGGCGGCGGCGGCGGTGGCGATGATGCCGGCCAGGTCATCGCCCGGGTTGATCTCGGGGATCCCCTCGACGGCGCGGATGGTGAGGGCGGGGGCGGTCACGCCAGCACCACCCGGGCGAGCGAGGCGGCCACCCCGGGTTCCTTCATGATCGTGCGGGTGACCACCGGCTCGATGCCCTCGGCGGCCACCGCCGGGGCCAGGTGGGCGTCGGCCTCGTCGATCACCAGGGTGGCGGCGATGGGGGCGTACCAGCGGGCGATCCCCACCACCGTGGCCTCGTGCCCCAGCTCGCGCAGCAGGCGGTCGGCCGGCCCCTTGAGGGCGGCTCCGGCCACGATGGGCGAGACCGCCACGGTGCGCTCTCGGGCGGCTTCGAGGTGGGTCCGCACGCCGGGCACCGCCAGCACCGGGTCGATGCTCACCACCGGGTTGGACGGGGCGATCACCACCCGTGCCGCGCCGTCGATGGCCGCCAGCACGTCGGGTCCCGGGGTGGCCGCCTCGGCACCGTCGAACCGCACACCGCTCACCGCCACGGAGTGGCGACGCTGCACGAAGTACTCCTGGAAGGTCACCTCCCGCCCGGCATCGGGCCCCTCGGCCAGGGTGACCATGGTGCGGAGGTGGTCGTCGGTGACCGGCAGGAGGCGGATGCCCAGATCCCAGGCCGCCACGATCTCCGCCGTCACCTCGGTGAGGCTGGCGCCCTGGTGCAGCCGGTGGGTGCGGTACAGGTGGGTGCCCAGGTCCCGGTCGCCCAGGTTGAACCAGTCCACCCCGCCGTAGCGGCCCAGGGTCTCCATGGCCTGCCACGTCTCACCGGCCAGGCCCCACCCGGTCTCGGGGTTGATCTGGCCGGCCAACGTGTAGGTGACGGTGTCCAGGTCGGGGCTGATGTGCAGCCCGTGCAGCACCAGGTCGTCGCCCACGTTGGCCACCGCGGTGACCTGGGGGGCGGGGACCACCTCGAGGAGCGCCGCCAACATCCGCGCCGCTCCCACCCCGCCGGCGATCACCGTGATCGGTCCGTCGGCGGATGGGGGCTGGTCGGTGCGGGCCACGGTCGCGGACCCTATCGCCGCGCCGATCGCCCACCGGCACGTGGGCCCCTTCCCCGGGCACCGGGCGGTGTGGCGGGGTACCGTCCCGCTGTCGCCCGGCATCCCGGCGACGGCGGACCAGGCGACCAGCACCCACCTCCGGGAGGCGACACCCATGACCACCACAGGCGTTTCCCGCGTTCCCGGCCGCTCCCCGGCTGGGGCCCCGCGGCTCCGCCCGGTCGTCGCCGTCGTGGCGGCCATGGCAGCGCTCGGGGCAGGAGTGCTGGCCGGGCCTTCGCTCCCGGCGGCGGCCGACGCCGGCGCCGATCTGGCGCTCTCGGCGGCCAGCGGCCCGGTCGGCACCACCCTCGAGCTGCGCTCCCCCGACCTGTTCGACATGGGGGCCGACCTCTGCCCCGGGATCAACGCGGAACGCACGTGGGACGAGGGTGACGCCTTCGAGGTCCGGTGGGAACTGGGCCTGGTCTCCTCCGAGGTGGAGGGCTCGTCGGTGGGCCAGGGCACCGACTTCCGCTACACCACCACCGACGTGCCGGTGGTCGAGGTGCTCGGCGCCGGGGTGGTGGCCACCGAAGTGGACGTGCCCTGGAGCACCACCGTCACCGTGCCCGAGGGTCTGGCATCCGGCCAGCGGCTGGTGGCGAAGGCTGCGTGCTGGCACCTGGGCCCGAACGTCGTCGACGGCGCCGAGGTGTGGTTCACCTACTACTACGTGCCGCTGTTCAGGGTGACCGCAGCCGACGGGTCGGTGCCCACCACCACGGCGCCGACGTCCGTGCCCACGCCCCCCACGGTGCCGTCGGCTCCTGCTGCACCTGCGGCCCCACCGGCCGCCCCCCGACCGGGCGCGGCCTCCTTCACTGGCTGACCCGCCGAGGTCGGTTGGTCCCGCCCGGCCTCACGTCGGTCGAGCTGAGGTCGGTCCTGCTGAGGTCGCTCCAGCTGAGGTCGCTCCAGCGCGGGTCGCGGCCAACCGAGTTGGGTGCTACCGAGGTCGGGTCAGTGGGCCAGGCCGTCGAGGTCGCCCGAGAGGAGGGCCAGGTCGGCGTCGACCATCATGGTCACCAGCTGGGGGAAGGGGGTGCTCGGCTCCCAGCCGAGCTTCTCGGTGGCCTTGGCCGGGCTGCCCACGAGCAGGTCGACCTCGGCGGGGCGGAAGAACCGCTCGTCGACCTTCACGTACTGCTCCCAGTCCAGGTCCACCCGGCCGAACGCCAACTCGCAGAACTCACGCACCGAGTGGGTCTCGCCGGTGGAGACCACGTAGTCGTCGGGGCTGTCCTGCTGCAGCATGCGCCACATGGCGTCGACGTAGTCGCCGGCGAAGCCCCAGTCGCGCTGGGCGTCGAGGTTGCCCAGGCGCAGTTCGGTGGCCATGCCCAGCTTGATCTTGGCGACGGTGTTGGAGATCTTGCGGGTCACGAACTCGAGCCCGCGCCGGGGCGACTCGTGGTTGAAGAGGATGCCGGAGCTGGCGTGGAGGTCGTAGCTCTCGCGGTAGTTGATGGTCATCCAGTGGCCGTAGACCTTGGCCACGCCGTAGGGGGAGCGGGGGTAGAGCGGGGTGCGCTCGGTCTGGGGCACCTCCTGCACCTTGCCGAACATCTCGCTGGACGACGCCTGGTAGAAGCGGATCTCGGGGTCCACCAGCCGGATGGCGTCGAGGATGCGGGTGACCCCGAGCCCGGTGACCTCGCCGGTGAGCACGGGCTGGGTGAAGCTGGTCTGCACGAACGACTGGGCGGCCAGGTTGTAGACCTCGGCCGGGCGGTGCTCCTGGAGGATGTGGATCATCGACATCTCGTCGAGCAGGTCGCCGGGGACGAAGGTGATCTTGTCCTGGAGGTGGGCGATGCGCTCGAAGTTCACCGTCGACGAGCGCCGGACCATGCCGATCACCTCGTAGCCCTTCGAGAGGAGGAGCTCGGCGAGGTAGGAGCCGTCCTGGCCGGTGATGCCGGTGATGAGCGCGCGCGTGGTCATGGCCACCGTTGTACCCGCCGGCCCGCGTCCTGTCTGCCAACTGGGTTGACATGCCGGCCCCACCACACCGAAACGGCGTAGGTGGGTTCCACCCCCCCGGTCCTGAGTTACGCCATTTCGTGGTGGGGGTGTGGTTTGGGAGGCTGGGGGGATGGATACCTGGGAGCCCACCTGGCCCGGTCGGCCGCCGGGCCCCGGGTCGCTCGGCCAGCGCATCGCGGGGCTGCGCGGGGATCGGGGCTGGACCCAGCAGCAACTCGCCGATCGGCTCGGGATCTCGCGCGTCGCGGTGTCGCACCTGGAGACCGACCTCAACACGCCCGGCGAGCGCACCGTGGCCCTGCTGGCGGGCCTGTTCCGCATGGAACCGCACGACCTGGTGGCCGACACCTCCTACCCGCTGGCCAAGAGCGACCGGTTGCCCGTGGTGGTGGCCCGGTGGACCGAGGTGGAGCACCAGCTGGCCCTGCTCCAGCGGGACCTTTGGTGGATTGACCACGTCGCCGCGCCGGTGACGGAGCTGGCGGCGGTCGATGGCGTGCTCGCCGGTTGGGCCGACGCCCTCGCTGACCTCGCCACCCGGGTGCTCGACCCCTCCGAGGTCGACGCCGTGGCCACGGCCCGGCGGACCGTGGCCGACCGGCGGGCCCGGAGCACGGCTGCCGACTGACCGGGGTCGGTGTTCACGCGGCTGAAACCTGCAGACCCGACGGAGTCGGCGCAGGCGCCGTAGTGTCACCGCCGACCGTCACCACGGCGCCGCGCTGATGGCCCGTCCGACCTCCGGGAGACAGAACGTGACCCGTTCCACCTCTGGCCGCCGCCGCTGGCTGCTGCCCTTCGTCCTGCTGAGCGCGCTGGCGCTGCTGCTCGGTGCCTGCGGGAGCGATTCCGACGACGACGCCTCCGACACCACCGAGGCCGGCGCCGAGGGCGGCGACGGCGGCGACATCGTCAAGGCCGGCTTCATCTTCATCGGCCCCATCAACGACGGCGGGTGGACCCAGGCCCACAACGTGGGCCGCGAAGAGGCGGCCGCCGCCCTCGAGGGCAAGGCCGAGCTGGTCTACAAGGAGAACATCCCCGAGGGGCCCGAGGCCACGCAGGCCATGCAGACCATGATCGACGACGGCGCCAAGATCATCTTCGCCAACTCGTTCGGGTACGGCGAGGCCATGAAGGAACTGGCCGCCGAGAACCCCGACGTGAAGTTCGAGCACGCCACCGGCGCCGGCACCCTCGACAACTTCGCCACCTACTACGGCGCGGCCGAGGACACCATCTACCTCACCGGCCTGGCCGCCGGGGCGGCGATCCCCGAGGGCGGCACCGTGGGCTTCGTGGCCCCGTTCCCGATCCCCGAGGTCATCCGCCACATCAACGCCTTCCAGATCGGCGTGGCCGAGGTGAACCCCACCGCCACC
>WBZL01003741.1_pt1 | contig 13681 bp, 11 predicted proteins | sample 5204291 | NCBI WGS metagenome assembly WBZL01 (sample SAMN12344345, study PRJNA552823) | activated sludge metagenome | biome: Activated sludge suspended growth; feature: Nitrification reactor; material: Wastewater; isolation source: activated sludge from nitrification reactor of wastewater...
GAGGCGCCGGGCGAGGGCAGCGCCGCCAACAACGCGAGCATCGTGATGGTGGCCGAGGTGCGCGGCATCCGCATCCTGCTCACCGGCGACATCGAGCCCGAGGCACAGGCCCGGATCGCGGCGGCGGTCCCCGGACTCCGGGTCGACGTCCTCAAGGTGCCCCATCATGGCAGCAGCCACCAGGACTTCGACTGGCTGCGCTCGCTGGGTGCGCGGGTCGCCCTGATCTCGGTCGGCGCCGACAACGACTACGGCCATCCCTCGCCGGACGTGGTCGACGCGCTCACCGCGGCCGGCACCCTCGTGCTGCGCACCGACCTCCAGGGGGACCTTGCGGTGACGGTCACCGACGGCGGCAGCCTCGCCACCGCCACCGCGCGCTGATCGGGCCCATCACGCTCGGCCCACCACGGTCGGCCCACCACGGTCGGCCCACCACGGTCGGGCTGTCGGTGGGCTGTGGCAGGCTGATCCCACCATGGCAGCCCTCCGTCCCACCGACGTCCTCGGCCGCGTGCTCCTCGTCACCGGCAAGGAGGAGTTCCTCGGCGAGCGCACCGTCGTGGCCGTGCGCGCCGCCGTACGCCAGCACGACGCGGAGTCGGAGTTCTCCGAGGCCCAGGCCGGTGACCTGACCATGGCGACGCTGGGCGAGCTGGCCGCGCCGTCGCTGTTCTCCTCGACGCGCTGCGTCGTGGTGCGGGGCTTGGAGAACCTTCCCGACGAGTCGGTCGAGGGCGTCCTCGCCTATGCCGCCGACCCGGTCGAGGACGTCGCGCTCGTGCTCGTCCACGGTGGCGGCCAGAAGGGCACCGGACTGCTCGCCAAGCTGCGCAAGCTGCCCAGCGTCACCGAGCACAAGACCGTGGAGGTCAAGCCCTCGGAGTTCGCCGGGTTCGTGGCCTCCGAGGTCCGCCAGCACGGCTCGTCGATCGACGAGGCCGCGGCCGAGGCGCTGGTCCAGGCGGTCGGCCACGACCTCCGCGCGCTAGCCGGGGCCACCCACCAGCTCACCAACGACTTCCCTGGACAGCCGCTCACCGTCGACAAGGTGAAGAAATACTTCGGCGGTCGCGCCGAGGCCAAGTCGTTCGCGGTGGCGGACGCCGCCTTCTGGGGACGCCGCGAGATCGCGCTCGAGGAGCTGCGCTGGGCGCTGGACGGTGGGACGGCCCCCGTCCTGGTGACCTCAGCGTTCGCCGGCAGCGCTCGCGGGGTGGCTCGCTACAAGGCGGCCCCGCGCGGGATGCGTGAGGCCGACCTCGCGCGTGAGGTCGGCGTGCCTCCCTGGAAGCTGCGCACCATCCGCGACCAGTCCCGCACCTGGTCCGACGGCGGCATCGCCCACGCGATCATGGCGATCGCGCGCGCCGACGCCGACATCAAGGGCGCCGCGACGGACCCCGCCTACACCCTGGAGCGGCTGGTGCTCACGATCACGGGTCTGCGCGACCCGCGCTGACCGCGGCCTGTCCTGACATGCGAACGACCCGCCGCGAGAGCGGCGGGTCGTGGGACGTCCGAGGACGTCGACAGCCTCGAGATCAGAGGCTGTTGGCGGTCTTGGCGATGGACGACTTGCGGTTGGCGGCCTGGTTCTTGTGGATGACGCCCTTGGAGACGGCCTTGTCGAGCTTCTTGGCGGCGTCGGCGCCCAGCGCCAGGGCGGCGTCCTTGTCGCCGGCCTCGGCGGCCTCGCGGAACTTGCGCACGGCGGTCTTGAGGCTCGACTTGACGGCCTTGTTGCGCTCGTGACGCTTCTCGTTCTGCTTGTTGCGCTTGATCTGGGACTTGATGTTCGCCACTAGGGTGCCTTCGTGTCGGAGGTGGTGCGGGAGTCGAAAGTCTGAGGTGTCCGGTCGATCGCAGGTCTGCCGACCGAGTCTCCGGACTGGTGCGCTGGGCAGGCTGACGCCTGGACACGCGAGGGGCAACGCTACCAGTGAGGCGAGAGACCGCCCAAATCGATCCCGAGGCGGCGCGCGGCCCCGGTGAGGCAGCGCCGGGACTCCGCGATCCGGAACGCGTTGATCGTCGGGAGGTTGACGTCGACCGCGGTCGTCGCCCGCCAGGCGAGGAAGACGCCGAGGGCCAGCAGGAAGGCCGTCACGGTCTCCTCGCCCGCCATCGCCAGGCGTGCGCAAGACGTCGCGGACTCGTCGAACGCCCGGCTCTCGACGAGGTCGAGCCGTGCCAGGAGCGGGTCCACCCACGCCGGTCCCACCGCCGCCATGCCCCAGTCCAGGAAGACCGGGCGCCCGGACGGCCGGAGCAGCAGGTTGTCCGCCCGGATGTCGGCGTGCACGAGGTGACGCTCGCTCTGCTCGGTCAGCGTGGCGACCCGCTCGCGGACCTCGTCCGCGCGCCCCGGCAGCCAGGCCGGGACGAACGCCGGGTCGATCTCGGCCACCCGGTCCACCGACGCACCCCAGCGCGCGAAGGCGCGGTGCAGGTCGCCCAGGCCGCCGCCGGGATGGGGCTCGGGAGGCTCCGGGACCCGACGAGCCAGCTCGTTCGCGAGCGCGTCGGTGGCGGTGAGCACGGCGCCGAGGTCGGGATCGCGGGTGAGGTCGGGGTGCCGGCCCTCGACGTCCTCGAGCAGGATCGCCACCCAGTCGTCGTCGTCCCAGACAGCGACCAGGTCGGCCCAGAGGTCCGCTGACCCGATCAGGTCGAGGGCGACGACCTCACGGCGGAACAGCGTGGGCGTGTCCGGGTTGTGGATCCGGCCGACCACCTTGACGAAGAGGCGGGATCCGTCGTCGCCGACGAGCCGGGTGGCGCACCCCGGGGACATGCCACCCGTCTGCTCCTCGACGTCGGTGATGCGCGAGCCGAGCAGGCCCGCCGCCCACCGGCGGGTGGGCAGCGGCATCTCGGGCCAGGTCGCGCGGACGCCAGCGGCATGCCGCTCACCCACGTCGGGCTCCTCGCGAGGCCCGGCTCACGACCAGCCTCGACGCTCGCACAGCCAGTCCCAGACGACGCGCGCGCACCAGGCCTGGTGCTGGCGCAGGTAGGGCGACGTCGGGGGCACCGGGAGCTCGGCCTGGCGCAGGAAATAGCCGGCCAGCAGCGCGATCACGCGGTCCACGTGATCGACCGGCAGGTCGCGGGTCAGTGCGCGGCGCGCGAGGAGTCCGTCGGCGTCGAGGCCGTCACCGCGTGCCTCCACGAGCAGGAGGACCGTGTCGATCCAGGCCGCCCCGACCACCGGCCAGTTCCAATCGCACAACCAGATCCGACCGTCATCCCCGACGATGACGTTGTCGGCCCGCAGATCCGTGTGGACCAGGGTCTCGCCCGCGGTCACCTCCTCGTGGGCGGCCGCGAGCGCGGCGGCCTCCTCGAGGTGGGGAAGCGACGGATGGCTCGTGCGCACGTGGTCCCAGGCGGCGACGAGATCGGCGAACTCATCTTCCACGGGATCCAGCTCGAGCGCCGCCGGTGCGGGGGTCAGCAGGTCGGCCAGGGACTCCAGCTCGTCGAGCACCCGGTCGAGCTCGGCCGGTTGCCACGGGCGCCGCGGTGGGCGCCCCGCGACGTACTCCAGCCCGAGCACGACCCAGTCGTCGTCGCGCGACCACAACAGCCGGGCGGCGGGGACGCCCTGCGGGAGCCCAGTGAGCTTGCGGGCCTCCTCGCGATAGGAGGCAGCGAACGGCCCCTGCGCCTGGACCGAGGCCGCCTTGACGAACACCTGGGAGCCGTCGGCGCAGGTCAGCACCGAGGCGAACCCCGGGGTGAAGCCGCCGCCCTGCGACGCGGCGTCGACGACCGGAGAGCCACAGCGCTCCTCCACCCAGCTCCTGACGCTGGCAGGCAGGTGCTGCCACTCCAGCCGGCGGGCGGTGCGACCGAACGGGACCGGCTCCACCACCCGGGGCGCGCTGGCGTCGGGCCGGGTGGCGTCGGGCCGGGTGGCGTCGGGCATGACGGCATCCTCCCCGAGCAACCACCCCACGAGCCACTCAGCGTGAGTTCGTAGGGGGCGCCGCGTGCGTGGAAGAATGGCGGGGCCCGCCCGCGATCTGCGTGAAGTCCGGCCGTCGCGGCGCTCCCACCCAGCGAAAGAACCCCTGCCACCGTCATGACCGCGCCTCTGCCCGGCCACACCGATCCCGCGATCGTGCGCAACTTCTGCATCATCGCGCACATCGACCACGGCAAGTCCACGCTGGCCGACCGCATGCTCCAGCTGACGGGCGTCGTCGACGCGCGCAGCGCCCGGGCGCAATACCTCGACCGGATGGACATCGAGCGCGAGCGCGGGATCACCATCAAGAGCCAGGCCGTGCGGATGCCATGGACGGTCAAGCCCGACAATGCCGAGGGCGCCGAGCCCGGCACCTATGTCCTCAACATGATCGACACCCCTGGCCACGTCGACTTCACCTATGAGGTCTCGCGCTCGCTCGAGGCCTGCGAGGCCGCGATCCTGCTGGTCGACGCCGCCCAGGGGATCGAGGCGCAGACCCTGGCCAACCTCTACCTCGCGCTCGGGGCCGACCTCCACATCATCCCGGTGCTCAACAAGATCGACCTGCCGTCGGCCAACCCCGACAAGTACGCCGCCGAGCTGGCCGGCATCATCGGCTGTGACCCCGCCGAGGTGCTCAAGGTGTCGGCCAAGACCGGCGAGGGTGTCGAGGCCGTCCTCAACGAGATCGTCAAGCAGACCCCGCCGCCGGTGGGTGACCCAGCCGCACCGGCCCGCGCCCTGATCTTCGACTCCGTCTATGACACCTACCGCGGCGTGGTCACCTATGTCCGCGTGGTCGACGGTCACCTCACCCACCGCGACCGGATCAAGATGATGTCCACCGGTGCGGTCCACGAGATGCTCGAGGTGGGCGTGATCAGCCCCGAGCCGGTCAAGGCCGGCCGGATCGGCGTGGGCGAGGTCGGCTATCTCATCACCGGCGTCAAGGACGTCCGTCAGTCCCGGGTCGGCGACACGGTCACCTCCCAGCACGACGGTGCGACCCAGGCGCTGGGTGGCTACAAGCACCCCAACCCGATGGTGTTCGCAGGCCTCTATCCGATCGACGGCGACGACTACCCCGACCTCCGCGAGGCCCTCGACAAGCTCCAGCTCAACGACGCGGCGCTCGCCTATGAGCCCGAGACCTCGGGGGCGTTGGGCTTCGGCTTCCGCTGCGGCTTCCTCGGCCTGCTCCACATGGAGATCGTGCGCGAGCGGCTCGAGCGCGAGTTCGGTCTCGACCTCATCTCGACCGCTCCCAACGTCGTCTATCAGGTCACGATGGAGGACGGCACTGTCCACGAGGTCACCAACCCCTCGGAATATCCCTCGGGCAAGGTCGCCGAGGTCCGCGAGCCCGTCGTACGCGCGACCATCCTCGCGCCGTCCGACTACATCGGCACGATCATGGAGCTCTGCCAGAACAAGCGCGGCTCGCTCCAGGGCATGGACTACCTGTCCGAGGACCGGGTCGAGATGCGCTACTCGCTGCCGCTTGCCGAGATCGTCTTCGACTTCTTCGACCAGCTCAAGTCGCGCACCAAGGGCTATGCCTCGCTCGACTATGAGACGTCCGGCGACCAGACCGCCGACCTCGTCAAGGTCGACATCCTGCTCCACGGCGACCCGGTCGACGCCTTCTCGGCGATCGTCCACAAGGACGCGGCCTACTCCTATGGCGTCATGCTGGCGAGCAAGCTCAAGGAACTGATCCCGAGGCAGCAGTTCGAGGTGCCGATCCAGGCCGCCATCGGCTCGCGTGTCATCGCGCGCGAGACGATCCGGGCGATCCGCAAGGACGTGCTGGCCAAGTGCTACGGCGGCGACATCACCCGCAAGCGGAAGCTGCTGGAGAAGCAGAAGGAAGGCAAGAAGCGGATGAAGATGGTCGGCCGCGTCGAGGTGCCCCAGGAGGCCTTCATCGCGGCGCTGTCGACCACCGCGCCCGCGGAGAAGGCCAAGAAGTAGCCACCACCCCGGCGGGCGAACGGTCACGCCAGCCACTGGTCTAGACGACCGGACCGGCCCGTTGCATTCCGGACTCACACGTGATCCGGGTCTTGAAGAATCGGCTCATGCTTGCCAGCCGATCGATCCGTCGTGCGCTCAGCGCGCTCCCGCTCGCACTCGTCGCGACCGCCCTGACCGGCACCGCGCACGCGGCCGTGTCCGTGGACGACACCCCGACCGAGTCGTGGCAGGTCAACGGACCCGTCTACGCCTCGACCGTCATCGGCGACACCGTCTATGTCGGCGGGCGGTTCACCAAGATCGTCTCCAGCACCGGGGAGACCAAGGACCGCGCCCACCTGGCGGCGTTCTCGATCTCGACCGGCAAGCCCCTGCCGTGGAGCCCCCAGGCCGACGGCGTCGTCTGGGCGCTGGAGACCAACGGCAGCACGACCGTCTGGGCTGGTGGGGAGTTCACCAAGGTCGACGGCCGTGAGCACGAGCGCCTCGTCCGCGTCAACGCCAAGACCGGCGAGGTCGACCGGAGGTTCGACGTCGGCGTCAACGGCACCGTCCGCGCCGTGGAGCTCTCGCGCGGCATGCTGTTCGTGGGCGGCGGGTTCACCAAGGTGGGCAAGGACTGCCAGAAATATCTGACCAAGGTCAACGCCACCTCCGGGGCCGTGCCGCACGGCTTCTCACCCAAGGTCGAGGACATGGTCCGGGCCATCGTGGCACCGGAGAGCGCCAGCGGCTTCGACGTCTATATCGCCGGCAACTTCTTCTCCTACAACGGCGTCGCGCAGCGCAAGGTCGCCCTGATCAACGGCGCCAACGGCAAGCTCGCCCCGCTCACGTTCGAGAAGCCGGCCACCACGCGAGGCCTGGACATCAGCCGGGACGGCTCCGTGCTCTATGGCGCCATCGGCGGCGACGTCAACAGTGCGGTGGCGTGGTCGACCACGACCGGCGCCCGCGTGTGGCGCTACAAGGTGGTCGGCGACGTCCACACGGTCGCCTACCACGACGGCACCGTCTGGGCCGGGTTCGCCGAGGGCACCACGCTCGACCCCAAGGCCCGGTTGCAGGCGCTCGACGCCGCCACGGGCGTGGTCGACCCGACGTTCGCCCCGACGTTCAACAGCCTCTGGGGCGTGCGGACCATCGCAGCCACCGACCGTGGCGTCGTCGCGGCCGGCAACTTCTGGAAGATCGACGGCAAGAGCCAGCAGTACCTCGCGTTCTTCCGCTGAGCCACCAAGCCGGGCTCAGGTGGGACCGGGCAGACTGCCGGGGTGACCTCGCGGCTCGTGATCCCGGCCGATCTGGAGAGCCGCCGTGCCCTCGGGGCTCCGTGGGGCAGCTGGCTCGATGGTCTCCCGGGGCTTCACCGCGACGTGGTGGAGGAGTGGCGGCTCACGCCCGACGGCGACCCGATGAGCGGCTACTGCTCGGTCGTGGTTCCCGTGCTCACGCCGGACAGCGGCCCGGCCGTCCTCAAGCTCGGCCTCCGTGACGAGGAGTCCGAGCACGAGCACCTCGCGCTGCGCGCGTGGGGAGGCGACGGGGCCGTGACGCTACTGCGCGCCGACCCCCGGCGCGGAGCCCTCCTGCTCGAACGGCTCGGCGCCGCGAGCCTCACGTCGATCGGTGACGTCACGGCCTGCGAGGTCGTGGCGGAGCGCTATGCCCGCCTGCACCGGCCGGCGCTGCCGCAGCTGCGCACGGTGGCGTCGTACGTCGATCGCTGGCTGGCTGCGCTGAGCACCTTGCCGGTGGACGCGCCACTCCCGCGGCGACTCGTGGAGCAGGCGCTCAGTCTCGGCCGTGCCCTGGTCGGCGAGACGACGCCGGCACCGGTCATCGTCCACGGCGACCTTCACTATGACAACGTGCTCGAGGCCGAACGTGAGCCGTGGCTGGTCATCGACCCCAAGCCGATGGCCGGTGACCCGCACTATGAGCCGGCCCCGTTGCTGTGGAACCGCTGGGAGGAGCTGGCCGCCGCCCCGGACCTGCGGACCGCGATCCGGCGTCGCTTCCACACCGTCGTCGACGTGGCCGGTCTCGACGAGGACCGGGCCCGCGACTGGGTGGTGGTCCGGATGGTGCTCAACGCCCACTGGGCGATCGAGGACGCGCACCGTGCCGGGCGACCTCTCGACGCCGACGAACGGGCCTGGATCACCCGCTGCGTCGCCATCGCCAAGGCCGTCCAGGACTGACCGGCGCAGGACCCGGCAAACCCCATGGCGCCATCGTCGGCGGCAGGCGACCATGGGGCCATGACCTCCCGCATCGTCTCCGTCAACGTCGGCCTGCCGCAGCAGGCCGCGTGGGACGGTTCGCGCGTCAGCGCGATCCGCAAGCACGTCGTTACCGACCCGGTGCTGGTGACCACGCTCGGCCTCACCGGCGACCAGGTGGCCGACACCGTTCACCACGGTGGCCCGGACCAGGCGGTCTATGCCTTCGCGCGCGAGGACCTCGACCGCTGGGGCGAGCTGCTCGGGCAACGGCTGCCCGACGGCCACTTCGGCGAGAACCTCACCACGGCCGGGATCGACGTCAACGAGGCGGAGGTGGGGGAGCGGTGGCGCGTCGGCTCGGCCGTCTTCGAGGTGGCCGAGGTGCGCATCCCGTGCAACGACTTCAAGGGCTGGCTGGGCGCGACCGGCTATGACAACCGCGGCTGGGTCAAGCGGTTCACCGCGGAGGGGCGGCCCGGTCCCTACCTGCGGGTGGTCGAGGAGGGCATCATCCAGGCGGGCGACGAGCTCGAGGTCGTCCACCGCCCCGGCCACGGCGTCACCGTCGCGGTGATGTTCCGGGCGCTCACCACCGAGTCGCGGCTGCTGCCGGACCTGCTGCGCGTCGACAACCTCGCCGCCAAGGCACGTCGCCGCGCCGAGCAGTACGTCGCGACGCTGGGCGACTGAGAATGCCGGCCGCCTGAAACGTCGAGCGACCGACAGCACTCCGCCGCGCGGACGGCGACGGGAGGGCGTCGTCACGTCCCCGCGGCGGTCGTGGTCACCGGACGGGGCGCCTGGAGGATGCGGGAGGGAGCCACCCTCACCGCGCAGGTGCTCGCCCCGCCCGGGGCTCTGTGTGGTCGTCTGAGTCGGGCAAGTTCCCAACTGACAACGTTGTCACCCGTAGGATGCGCCTGTGTCATCGGGGGTGTCAAGCACGTCACGCGGAGCGGACCGACACCGCCGCGCCACCATGCAACAGGTGGCAGCGGCTGCGGGGGTGTCCCTCAAGACCGTCTCCCGGGTGGTCAACCGCGAGCCGGGCGTCTCGGCCGCGCTGATCGCCCGCGTCGAGGCCGAGGTCCAGCGCCTCGGCTATCGCCACAACCTGGCCGCCAGCCAGCTGCGTCGCGGTCGCCGGACGGCCTCCATCGGAGTCCTGCTCCAAGACCTCGGCAACGACTTCTGCGCCGAGCTGCTGCGCGCGGTGGAGGACCGGGCCCGCGAGAGCGGGGTCGTGGTGATCTCGGCGAGCCTCGACGAGGAGGTCGACCGTGAGCACGAGCTCGTGGTGGGGCTGGTCGAGCGCCGCATCGACGGGATCATCCTGATGCCCGCCAGCCACGACCACTCCTATCTCGCCGAGGAGATGGAGGCCGGGGTCGAGGTCGTCTTCGTCGACCGCCACCCGGCCCGGCTCCACGTCGACTCGGTCGCCACCGACAACCACGGCGGCTCCCGGTCGGCGGTGCGTCACCTCGTGGCCGCGGGTCACCGGCGGATCGGGTTCGTGGGTGACGACCGCACCATCGACACCGCCCGCGAGCGGCTCGAGGGCTATCGCGCCGGGCTGGCGGAGGCCGGGCTCCCCGTCGACCGAGAGCTCGAACGGCCCGGTCACGGCAGCTCGACGGCCTCCGAGCGGGCCGTCATGGATCTGTTGGCCCTCCCCGACCCGCCCACCGCGCTCTTCACGGCCCGCAACGACGCCACGGTCGGAGCGGTGAGGGCCCTCCGGCAGCTCGGGCAGGCCCACCACGTCGCCCTCGTGGGCTTCGACGACTTCGCGACCGCCGACCTGCTCGAGCCTGCGGTGACGGTCGTGCGCCAGGACGCCCGTGGCCAGGGGCTGACCGCGGTCGACCTGCTCCTGGGGCGCCTGGCCGGTGCCGATGACCCCGTACGCCGGGTGGTGCTGGGCACCACGCTGGTGCCCCGCGGGTCGGGCGAGCTGCCCGGGCCGGGCTCGGTGGGCCCGCGCTGAGGCGCAGATCCGCGCGGGAGGCGGGATTGAGACCGTGTTGAGCCCGCGCGCGGCTACCGGTCCGTAACAAGGTGATCTAGGTTACTCCCGAGACGTGTCCTTCGAACCCAAGCGTCCGAGGAGTTGCCGAGAACATGCCCACCCAGACCGACCCCAGCTTCGTCGACACCATGCACCCCAACGTCGCGGTCCAGTTCCTCGACCGGGTCAAGCGCAGCCCCCACACCGAGGCCTTCCGCTATCCCCGAGGGGAGACCTGGGAGTCCGTGACCTGGAGCCAAGCCGGCGACCACGTCGGACGGCTGGCCGCCGGCCTGATGGCCTTGGGCGTCGAGCCCGAGCAGCGCGTCGGGATCGCGAGCAACACCCGCTACGAGTGGATCCTCGCCGACCTCGCCGTCATGTGCGCCGGCGCGGCGACCACCACGGTCTACCCCTCGACCAATGAGGAGGACACCGCCTACATCCTCAGCGACTCCGAGTGCCACGTGGTCTTCGCCGAGGACGACGCCCAGATCGCCAAGCTCGTCGCCCGTCGCGGCGAGCTGCCGCTGGTCGGCAAGGTCGTCACGTTCGACGGCACCGTCGATGGCGACTGGGTGATCGGGCTGGAGGACCTCGGCAAGCTCGGCGACGCCTACCTCGCCGAGCACGCTGACATCATCGACCAGACGGCAGCCGGCATCCGGCCCGACCAGCTGGCCACCCTGATCTATACCTCCGGCACCACCGGCCGTCCCAAGGGCGTGCGCCTCCAGCACCGTGCCTGGGTCTATGAGGGTGCGGCGATCGAGGCGCAGGGCATCCTCGACGAGACCGACCTTCAGTTCCTGTGGCTGCCGATGGCCCACTCGTTCGGCAAGGTGCTGCTGTCCACCCAGCTCGCCTGCGGGTTCCCGACCGCGATCGACGGCCGGGTCGACAAGATCGTGGAGAACCTCGGCATCGTGAAGCCGACGTTCATGGGCGCCGCGCCCCGGATCTTCGAGAAGGCCCACGCCCGCATCGTCACGATGCAGGCCGCCGAGGGCGGTGCCAAGGAGAAGATCTTCAACCAGGCCTTCAAGGTCGGCCTCAAGGTCGACACCCTGCGTCGCGAGGGCAAGCCGGTCCCGCTGCCCCTCAAGCTCCAGCACGGGCTCTTCGACAAGCTGGTGTTCAGCAAGGTCCGCGAGCGGTTCGGCGGCCGGGTCCGGTTCTTCATCTCCGGCGCCGCTGCGCTCAACAAGGACATCGCCGAGTGGTTCCACGCCGCCGGGATCGTGATCCTCGAAGGCTATGGCCTGACGGAGTCGGCGGCGGGGTCGTTCGTCAACCACCCCGCGCACTACAAGTTCGGCAGCGTCGGCCCGGTCTTCCCAGGCAGCGAGGTCAAGCTCGGCGAGGGCGACGAGGTCCTGATCAAGGGCCCGGGCGTCATGGAGGGCTACCACAACCTGCCCGGCGAGACCGCCAAGACGCTCACCGAGGACGGCTGGCTGCGCACCGGTGACAAGGGCTTCCTCGACGAGGACGGCTACCTCCGGATCACCGGCCGCATCAAGGAGCTGTTCAAGACCTCCGGCGGCAAATACATCGCGCCGCCGCTCATCGAGTCCAAGTTCAAGGCGATCTGCCCCTATGCCAGCCAGTTCATGGTGTTCGGCAACGAGCGCAACTTCTGTGTCGCGCTGGTGACCCTCGACCCCGACGCCCTGCTGCCCTGGGCGCAGGAGAACGGCGTCGAGGGCGACTATGCCGCCATCGTCCGCAGCGACAAGTGCAAGGAGATGGTGGCCGGCTACGTCGACGAGCTCAACACCCAGCTCAACCGCTGGGAGACCGTCAAGAAGTGGGAGCTGCTGGACCACGACCTGTCGGTCGAGTCGGGCGAGCTCACCCCGTCGATGAAGGTCAAGCGCAACGTCGTCGAGAGCAACTACAAGGACACCATCGACGCGTTCTACAGCTGACCGTGGTCGGCCGGTGGGGGTGCCGGCGCTAGGCTCGCACGCCTGATGCCGTCGACGCTCCCGCCGGGTGACCCGGTCCCCGACGACGGGTCGCTCCCCGCCGCCGCCCTGGCGGAGCTGGGGGAGCGACCCTTCGGCGTCTATGTCCATGTGCCGTTCTGCCGGGTGCGGTGCGGCTACTGCGACTTCAACACCTATACCGCCGGCGAGCTGGGCGCCGCCGCCTCGACCGCGTCCTATGCCGCCGCGCTCGGCGCCGAGATCGCGCTGGCCGGCCGGATCCTCGGCGACCGGGCGCCCCGGGTCGCGACGGTCTTCGTGGGCGGCGGGACCCCCACGCTGCTCCCCGCCGACGACCTCGTCGCGGTGCTGCAGCAGCTCGAGGGCCGGTTCGGGCTGGCCGACGACGTCGAGGTGACCGTGGAGGCCAACCCCGACAGCGTGACCGCGGCCAGCCTCGCCAGGCTCCGTGAGGGCGGCTTCACCCGGGTGTCGTTCGGGATGCAGTCGGCGGTGGCTCACGTGCTCGCCACGCTCGACCGCACCCACGACCCCGAGCGAGTCCCCGCGGCCGTGGCCGAGGCCCGGGCCGCCGGCTTCGACCAGGTCAGCGTCGATCTCATCTATGGCACCCCGGGCGAGACGCTGGCCGACTGGGAGGCCTCGCTCACGGCCGCGCTGGCGTGTCGTCCCGACCACGTCTCGGCCTATGCGCTCATCGTCGAGGACGGCACCGCGCTGGCCCGCAAGGTGCGCAGGGGCGAGATCCCGGCGCCCGACGACGACGATCTCGCCGACAAGTATCTCCTCGCCGACCGGCTGCTCACGCAGGCCGGGCTGGGGTGGTACGAGCTGTCCAACTGGGCGACATCGGCGGCCGCCCACTGCCGCCACAACGAGCTCTACTGGACCGGCGCCGACTGGTGGGGGTTCGGCCCGGGCGCCCATTCCCACGTGGGCGGGACGCGGTGGTGGAACGTCAAGCATCCGGCGGCGTACGCCGCCCGGCTGGCCTCGGGGCGGACCCCCGCCCAGGCCCGAGAGGTGCTCGACCCCTCGACGCGTCGGGTCGAGCGTGTCCTCCTCGAGGTCCGGCTGCGGTCCGGGCTCCCGCTGGACGCGGTCGACCATGACGGGCGCCGGGCCGCGGCCGACCTCGCCGGCCGCGGTCTCGTGACGCTCTCGGAGGACCGGCTCGTGCTCACGCCCGAGGGACGGCTGCTCGCCGACGCCGTCGTCAGGGAGCTGCTCGGCTGACCGTGGTGGTCAGGAGACCATCCGGATGGTGAGCGGGTAGCGGAAGTCCTCGCCGTTGTTGACCTTCACGGCCGCCACGATCGGCATGATGATCGACAGCGCGCCGACCGCCAGCAGCAGGAAGAACCCGATCAGCACGATGATCAGGATCGCCGAGACGATCGCATAGATGATCATCGACAGCTGGAAGTTGAGCGACTCGACCGCCTGACGGCGTACCCACGCCGACTTGTTGCCATAGATCAGCAGCACGAGCAGCGGGCCCAGGAACGGCAGGCCGACCAGCAGGGCCACCAGG
>WBZL01003744.1_pt1 | contig 13675 bp, 15 predicted proteins | sample 5204291 | NCBI WGS metagenome assembly WBZL01 (sample SAMN12344345, study PRJNA552823) | activated sludge metagenome | biome: Activated sludge suspended growth; feature: Nitrification reactor; material: Wastewater; isolation source: activated sludge from nitrification reactor of wastewater...
CGCTTTCACCGAGCGCCAGGATCGCCTGTGGCGTCGGCGCATCGGCAAAGAGCTGCCGGGTGGCGAGATTGACGCTCTTGTCGGTGGCCTGTGCCGACAGGATGACGGCAATCAGCAACTGGAAGGTGCTGGCGAAGGCCAGTTCGGTGGTCGGTTCCGGGTTGGCAGCGCGCAGGCGGGCGAAGAGTTCCTGGCGCTGAATACGGTCCATCGTCGCCGACTCTCAGACGCCATCGCCCAGTGCCAGCGGCGGCGAACTCGGCCGGCGCGCCGCGGCGCGGGCCTCGACCCAGTTTTTCCAGGCAATCAGACAGCCGAGCAGGATGAAGGCGCCAGGCGGCAGCAACGCCAGCAGGAAACCGGGATAGTCAGCCGGCAGCAACTGCAGGGGTTGCAGCCCCGGAAAAACCATGTCGATCCCGGCCAGCAGCGTACCGCCGCCGATCAGCTCGCGCAGTCCGCCGAGCAGCGCCAGCGTCCACAGCATGCCGATGCCCATGCAGACGCCGTCGAATGCCGCCTGCAGCGGCGGGTTCTTGTTGGCGAAGGCTTCGACACGCGCCAGCACGATGCAGTTGGTGACGATCAGGGGAATGAAGATGCCAAGAACCAGGTACAACTCATGCAGTTGGGCGTTGAACAGCAGATCGACCACGGTCACCAGCGCTGCGACGATCAGAATGAAGACCGGGATGCGAATCTCGTGCGGGATCAGGTTGCGCAGCGATGCCACGGCGACGTTGGCGATGGCCATGACGATGATCGTCGCCAGCGACAGCATCACGCCGTTGACCAGATTGGTGGTCACGGCGAGCAGCGGACAGAGGCCCAGGATCTGCACCAGGCTGGTATTCTGGTGCCAGACGCCGTTGGCACCGATCTGGCGGAATTCCTCGCGACTGATCATTTCCCTCCTCCTGTGGCAAAGAGTTGCCGGCGATTCTCGGCAACGTAGTGTAAGGCCTTGTGCACCGCCTTGATCACGGCGCGTGGCGTGATCGTTGCCCCGACAATCGAGTCGAAACGTCCGCTGTCCTTTTTGACCCGCCACTCGCGGTCGGCGACCGTTGCCAACGAGAGGCCGTCGAACTGACGGATCCACGGATGCTCCTTGTTCCGGTCCTTCCTTGGGTCGATGTAGTCGCCCAGGCCCGGTGTCTCCTTGTGTTGGGTCACGCGCACGCCGAGCAGCGTGCCGTCGGCGGTGACGGCGATCAACAGGCGGATCTTTCCGGAATAACCATCGGGAGCCACCGCTTCGAAGACCAGCGCACTGGCCTGACCAGCCCGCCGTGCCAGGTAGGCAGTCGACGCCTCGTCGGCACCCAGTGCGGGGTCGGGCGGCAGTTGTAAACGGTCGCTCAGCAAGTCGTTATCGTAGAGTTCGCGCGGCAGCACCTCGCTGATCAGCTTCATTTTTTCCTCGGCGGCGGCGGCCTCGATCGCCGGCCGGGTCCACAGGAAAACGGCTGCCAGCAGGCTGGTGAACACCACCACGAAGATCAGCAGGATGACCGCCGTGCGCATCGCCATCCTGGTCGCACTGGGTGTCCTGTGCAGAAGTTTCATCGCTCGTTCTTCATCCCGAAGATCGGTGGCTGTGTGTACATGTCGATCAGTGGCACACAGAGATTCATCAGCAGCACGGCAAAGGCGATGCCGTCAGGGTAGCCGCCGAAAACGCGGATGAGGTAGGCCAGCACACCGGCGGCAAAGCCGAAGATCAGTTTGCCCCGGCTGGTCGTCGACCCGGAAACCGGATCGGTGACGATGAAGAAGGCACCCAGCATGCTGCCGCCGGAGAACAGGTGGAAGAACGGATTGGCGAACTGCTGCGGGCTCCAGATCCAGAGCACAGCGGCCAGCAAAAACAGGCTGCCGAGGAAACCGAGCGGCGCCTGCCAGCTGATGATCTTCTTCTGCCACAGCCACAGACCGCCGACGAGATAGCCGACCGAGACCCATTCCCAGCCACGCCCGGCGAAGTTCCCGAAAACCTCCTGCGTCGCCAGAAGGGTCGGCACGTCGACCGTGCCCTCGCCGAGTTTCAGAGCCGTCTTGAGCGCGTCAAGCGGAGTTGCTCCACTCATCACGTCGATGCGCGGGATGAGACCGGCAATCAACTTGAGCTGCTCGACCAGGGTCAGTTTGAGGCCGAGTGCCGGCCATTGCGACATCAGGGCCGGAAACGAAACGATGCACACGGCAAAGGCGATCATCGCCGGATTGAAAGGATTCTGACCGAGCCCGCCGTAGAGGTGCTTGGCAACGACGATCGCGAACAGCGTGCCGCCGACGATCAACCACCACGGCGCCAGCGGCGGAAAGGCCAGGGCAATCAGCCAGGCGGTGACGACCGCACTGCCATCGCTCAAGAACAGGCCTTGCGGCTTGCCGCGCAGCCAGAGCATCAGCGCTTCTCCAGCCAGCGCGGCGACCGTGGCGATCAACAACTGCAAGACGATGCTCGCGCCGAGTAGCCAGATATAAGCGGCAATGCCTGGCAACAGGCCGATCAGCACCTGCAGCATCACCCGCCGCACGCTGCCTTGCCCGAGCACATAAGGGGGCGTCGAGAACACCATCATTCCGCTGCCCGCCGCGGTTGGTTTCCTGCGTCCGGCGGCGACTCGGCCTGCAGGTTGGCGCGGCGCGCCTCGATGGCGGCGATTTCGCGCTGCTGCTGAGGAGTGAGTTGTTCGGTATTTCTCGGCTGTACGGCAGCGCGCTGGGCGCGGGCACGTTCCATCGCCGCGACGATGGTCGCTTTCTTCAGCGCATCGGCATCGACCGGAGTGGGGGCAATGGCCGGCTCGCTAGCAACGGCACTGGCAACGCCCGGTTCCGAGACCGCGACCGGCGGGCTCGCCGCGACGCTGGCCGGCTTGCGTTCGCTGCTCCTGGTAGTGGCGGCCCGGGCCAGGCGTTCGGCCTTCTCGGCCTGTTCCCGCTCGGCCCGTGCATTGCGCAGTTCGAAGCGGGCCTTGGCAGCTTCGGCAGCCTGTTTCTCGCGCTCGCGCGACCAGATTTCACTCTTGGCAAAACGAAAGTACTGCACCAGCGGAATGTGCGACGGGCAAACATAGCTGCAGCAGCCACATTCGATACAGTCGAAGAGATGATACTCCTGCGTCTTGCCGAAGTTCCTGGCGCGCGCGAACCAGTACAACTCGAATGGTTGCAGTTCGTGCGGACAGACTTCGGCACAGGCGCCGCAACGGATGCACGGCATCTCGGGCGGACGCGGCGGAAACAGCGTCGGCGAACCGGCGATGACACAGTTGGTGGCCTTGATCACCGGCGCAGCGAGGTCCGGGATCTCGAAGCCCATCATCGGCCCCCCCATCAGGTAACTGCTGGTGTCGGCTTTCGGCTGGCCAAGCGCAACCAGATTGCGTAGCGGCGTCCCGAGCCGAACTTCCCAGTTGCGTGGCTGCAGGACGTTGCCGGTCAGCGTGACGATGCGCGAGATCACGGGCTCGCCGTAGGCCAGCGCCCGATACGCGGTATAGGCGGTGGCGACGTTGAAGCACTGCACGCCGAGTTCGGTCGAGCGCTTGCTGGCCGGGACTTCCTTGCCGGTCAGGACGCGGATCAGTTGCTTGGCACCGCCGGCAGGGTAGCGGGTGGGAACGGCGACCACCTCATGATCCTCGCCCAGCCGCAGCACCGCTGCCTGCATTGCCGCGACGGCTTCCGGCTTGTTGTCCTCGATGCCGATCAGCACTCGCCTGGCGGCCAGCAGCTCACGAAAGATCGCGCTTCCGCGCACGATTTCCTCGGCGCGCTCGCGCATCAGCAGATCGTCGCAGGTCATGAAGGGTTCGCACTCGGCCCCGTTGATGACCAGTTGTTCGACGGCGACGGAGCTGGCCGCGGTGAGCTTGGCGTGGCTCGGAAAGACGGCGCCCCCAAGGCCGACGACGCCGGCATCGCGCAGCGCTTCGCGGACGCGCTCGGGCGCCAGGCTCCGGTAATCGAGCGGCGTACGCGCGATCCATTCGTCACGACCATCCGGCGCGATGACCACGGTCAGCGTCGGCAGACCCGAAGGGTGCGCCGCCACATGCTGCTCGATCGCCAGAACGATGCCGGAAGTCGGTGCATGCACGGCCGCCGACATCCAGCCGTCGGCACCACCGATCAATTGCCCTTTCAGTACCTGCTCGCCGGCCTCGACGAGCGGGTTCGGCGAACCGCCGATGCTCTGGTGCAAGGGCACGTACAGACGCTCCGGCAGTGGTGCCTGGCCGATCGGTTGCTGCACCGACGGGGCCTTGTTGGTCTGCGGTTTGACACCGCCCTTGAAACCGAACAGGTGTTGGAGCATTGCCGGCAACTCAGGCGGCGCGCTTGATTTCGATCACCGGGTATTTCCACTTCCAGTTATCGAGATTCTCGGTGATCGGCTGCATGTGGATGCACTCGACCGGGCAGGGTTTGATGCACAACTCGCAACCGGTACACAGCGGTTCGATGATGGTGTGCATCTGTTTGGCAGCGCCGACGATGGCGTCCACCGGGCAGGCCTGGATGCACAGGGTACAGCCGATACAGGTCGTCTCGTCGATGATCGCCACCTGTTTCGGCTTCTCCTCGACTTCCAGCGGCTTGACTTCGCGGCCGAGCAAATCGGCGAGCTTGCGCACGCCGTCCATGCCACCCGGCGGGCACAGGTTGATGTCGGCCTCACCGGCTGAAATCGCCGCCGCGTAAGGTTTGCACCCCGGATAACCGCATTGGCCGCACTGCGTCTGTGGCAGGATGGCTTCGATTTTCTCGACCAGCGGATCGCCTTCGACCTTGAATTTGATCGACGCGTAGCCAAGCGCGGCACCGAGCACGAGGGCACCGAGCGCCATGATCAACAGCGTGCTGATCATTGATACTTGTCCAGTCCGGCAAAGCCCATGAACGCCAGGCTCATCAGGCCGGCGGTCACCATGGCAATCGCCGTTCCCCGAAAATGGGTCGGCACATCGGCCCCTTCGACGCGTTCGCGGATACCCGCAAAGAGCACCAGAACCAGTGAGAAACCAATGGCACAGCCGGCACCAAAAAGCAGGGACTCGACAAAGTCATGCTTGTTGGCAACGTTCAGCAAGGGGACGCCGAGTACCGCACAGTTGGTCGTGATCAGCGGCAGATAAATGCCGAGCACCTGGTGCAGCAAGGGGCTGGTCTTCTGGATCACCATCTCGGTGAGCTGCACGATGGCGGCGATGGTGAAGATGAAGGAAAGGGTCCGCAGATATTCGAGTCCGAACGGCATCAACAGGTAGTGATCGATGACGTAGCTGGCACCGGTCGCCACAGTGAGCACGAAAGTGGTCGCCGCGCCCATGCCGAACGCCGTCTCCAGTTTCTTGGAAACCCCCGTGAACGGGCACAGCCCGAGGATTTTCACCAGCACGACGTTGTTCACGAGGACGGCACCGACAATGATGAACAGGTAGTGAGTCATGTTCCGCTTACCCTGAAAGTCGCGCTGGCGACTGACGAATCTCCCCATCGCCAGCGAGTGGGAGATGGGCGGGGTTAGTGGAAACGTTCATGGTTTTCATGATCCGGGGGGTCTGAGCAGCGACGACCGTTGGGCAGGAGGCAACGGGGTCCGGGGCGCCGCGATTATCCCCCGGCCAGTGTGTCCATTCAACCACGTTGCCAACCACGCCATGCAAAATCAAACACGGCGCTGGCCGGCGATCGCCGCGGCCACCTCGCCAACCAGCCCAGGGCCGCGGTAGATGAAGCCCGTATAGAACTGCACCAGGCTGGCACCGGCAGCGATCTTCTCGGCCGCGTCGGCACCACACAGGATGCCGCCGACGCCGATGATCGGCACTTCACCGGCCAGGGCGAGCGACAGTTTTTTCACCACCGCGGTGGACATCGCCCGCAGCGGCGCACCGGACAGACCGCCTGCCTGTTCGGCATTCGCCAGGCCGGCGACAGCGGCCCGCGAGAGCGTGGTGTTGGTGGCGATGACGCCCTCCATCCGGTGCTGGCGCAACAGGTCGGCAATCGCCTGGATCTGCGAATCTTCGAGGTCCGGAGCAATTTTCAGGGCCAGCGGCACATATCGGCCATGGCGGTCGGCGAGCCGCGACTGGGCGCCTTTCAGCCGACCGAGCAGCGCGTCGAGCGCGGTGTCCTGCTGCAGTTCGCGCAGGTTCTTGGTGTTCGGACTCGAAATGTTGACCGTCACATAACTGGCGACGCCATAAACGCGCTCAAGACAGCTCAGGTAATCGTCGGCGGCGTTCTCGATCGGGGTATCGAAGTTCTTGCCGATATTGATTCCGAGAATTCCGCCGGTACGAGCGAAGCGTGAACGGGCGACATTGGCCAGCAGCTTCTCGACGCCATCGTTGTTGAAGCCCATGCGATTGATGATCGCCTGCCGCTCCGGAATGCGGAACAGGCGTGGCTTCGGATTGCCGGGCTGCGCACGCGGGGTCACGGTACCGATCTCGATGAAACCGAAACCGAGGGCGGCCAGAGCATCGATATGTTCGCCGTTCTTGTCGAGACCCGCCGCCAGGCCGACCGGGTTGGGAAAAACCAGTCCCATCACCTGCCGCGGGTCCGGCGGCACCGCGGCAGCAAGCAGACAGCGCGCGCCCGTGGCGTTGAGGAAATCGACGCCGCTCATCCCGACAAGGTGGGCGGTTTCGGGGTCGAGAGCGAAGAAAAAGCGACGTAAAAAAGGATAGAACATGCCGGCATTTTACCGCATCGCAGCATGCCGCGCGTGCCCGGCAATGTCGGCTCTCTGGCGAAATCCCGTCCGGACTTGCCAGGGGTCCGTTGCAAGGCATCGGGCGGCCAGTGAAGCCCAGCGGCAAGCGTCGGTATATCCCGAGAGAAAGGAGGATTGCCGGTGTACCGATGAGATCACGGTTCATGCCATACTTGCGCTTGCCGATGACGATCCGCCAACATTGCGCTGCCCGCATACCCCGTGGCGGCGGCCGCAACGACCAGGATGCGACACCCCTTGCGGCTGATGATCGCTCTCCCTGGGCAACAGGGGCACTGCGAAAAAACCACGTACCGCCCACCGTTCAGCCCCTCACAGGGGCTGTGCAACTATCGATGAATTCTTACAGGAAATCAGGCATGGCCCGCGCTGCTTTCTTCCGCTGTGGTCACTTGGCAACCGCCATGGTCCTGCTGCTTGTTTTCTTCTCCACCCACCTCGCGGCCCGCGACCTGCGTCTGGCAACGACCACCAGCACCGACAACTCCGGTCTGCTGCGCGCCATCCTGCCGCAGTTCGAATGGCAGCAGGGCATCAGGGTGCAGATCATCTCGGTCGGAACCGGCAAGGCGCTCAAGCTGGCCGAGAACGGTGACGTCGATGTCGTGCTGGTGCATGATCGCCAGGCCGAAGAGGCTTTCGTCGCGGCCGGATACGGAGTGAATCGACGCGATGTGATGTACAACGATTTCGTCATCGTTGGCCCTGCCAGCGACCCGGCCGCACTACGCGGCGGCAGGGAGGTACTCGAGGCCTTTCGCCAGATCGCCGCCAGGCAGGCGCGTTTCGTTTCCCGCGGTGACGATTCGGGAACCGAACGGATGGAAAGAAGCTATTGGCAACAGCTCGGTATTGCCACCAAGGGAGCGCCATGGTACGTCTCGGCCGGGCTTGGAATGGGCGAGGTGCTGACCATGGCCGGCGAGATGCAGGCCTACACGCTGACCGACCGGGCCACCTTCGCCAGTTACAAGACCCGCACCGGCCTCGCGATTCTCGTCCAGGGTGACCCGCGCCTATTCAATCCGTATGGCGTCATCGCCGTCAATCCGAAAAGGTACCCGGAGATCCATTTCGCCGGTGCCATGGCGCTGATCGAGTGGCTGAGCAGTGCCGCCGGGCGCTCGGCGATCAGTGCCTTCCGGCCGAACGGCGAGCAGCTGTTCTTCGTCACGCCGGCGAGGTAAGCGCCCTGGGACTTCTCGATGCCAGCGAAGCGGCGCTGCGCCTGCTGTTTTCCGGCGATCCCGAGCTGTGGCTGATCGTCGGCGTTTCGCTGTCGGTGACGCTGCGCGCGATGCTGATCGCCATGCCCCTGGGTATTGGCATCGGCTATCTGCTGGCAACGCTGGAGTTCCCAGGCCGACGACCACTGATCGTCCTGACGCAGGGACTGCTGGCGTCGCCGACCGTGGTTGTCGGTCTGATCCTGTACCTGCTGCTTTCCCGCCAGGGGGTCCTGGGGCAGCTCCAACTGCTGTTTACCCAGACTGCGATGGTCATTGGCCAGATACTGATCGCCCTGCCGGTGCTGATTGCCTTCTCGCTCTCCGCGATCCAGGGCGCCGATCCGCGCGCCCGCGAAACCGCCGTCGGGCTCGGCGCATCGGCTCCGCGCATCGCCTGGACGATGCTCGTCGAAGTGCGCTTTGCGCTGATGGCAGCGGTCTGCAGCGCTTTTGGCCGGGTCGTCTCGGAGATCGGTTGCTCGCTGATGGTGGGCGGCAACATCGCCGGCGTGACGCGCAACATCCCGACGGCGATTGCGCTCGAAACCAGCAAGGGCGAGTTCGCGCAGGGCATTGCCCTGGGCATCGTCCTGCTGGTCGTTGCCCTGGGAATCAATTCGGCTTTCGCCTTCTTTCAGGGAGAGTCACGGCGATGAGCCTGCTCGGGGTGTCCACGCTGACCAAATCGTTCGCGGCACGACGCCTGTTCTCGATCGATGAGCTGACGCTACTGGCTGGCGAAAGCTACGTCCTGACCGGTGAGAACGGCAGCGGCAAGTCCACTCTGCTGCGTATCCTGGCCGGCATCGAAGCACCAGACAGCGGGTTCGGACACTACCAGGAACAGCGCTTCGACTGGCGGCCCTATCCCGACTGGCTGCGCCGGCAAGTGATCTACGTGCATCAGCAACCCTACCTGTTTCATACCAGTGTCGCCGAAAATATCGCTTATGGGCTGCGTGCCAGAGGCATCGAAGCGAACGAACGGCAACGGCTGGTCGCGGCAGCGATTGCCTGGGCACGCCTGACGCATCTTCTGGCAATACCGCCGCAGAAGCTGTCCGGGGGAGAAAGGCAGCGCGTGGCCATGGCACGTGCCTGGGTACTGAAACCGAAGATATTGCTGCTCGACGAACCGACGGCCAATCTCGATGCCGAATCGCGGCGGCAAACCATCGACCTGCTGCGCGGCTTCTGTACGGCCCGGACCACGGCGGTGATCGCCTGCCATGATCGCGACCTCATCGAGCTGCCCGACATGCGTCGGCTGGACCTGATGGGCGGTCGGCTGCACGTCTGAACATATCCCGTGCTGCCCGATGACGCTGAGAGCACGGGTTCGGCAACGAGAGTCCAGGCTTCGGACACCGGTTTGAGGCCAGCACGCGGCACCAGATCAACGCTCCGTCCGAACAACGCGGATAGCTCGCGCTGCGCGGCTTTATCGCGCAGCGTCCAGTGGACCGCAAAGTGAGGCGAAACCGGGCGTTTTATTAGCGTAACGCGATGTGCAACTTTCAATGAGCTTGTCCTGCCCTACCGGTTTTCACAAACCGGAGTCGGCCATGCCCATCGAAACCTTCTTTGTCACGGTCTACTGCCTTGTTTTCGAGGCTCTGAACACGGGGTCGTTCGGCGGAAATCCGCACAAGCGAGGGTTCCCGCCAAAATTGTCGGATGCTGAGGCCCTGACGATGGCCTTAGGCCTCGCCGCTAAGCGCCTCGCGGTGCGACAGCACGAAGCCACATTCGCTCAACTTGCTCGGTCATGTTCTTTGGAAGTAGTTCAACTTCTCGATGACAACCTCCATATACTCTAAACAGTTCGTCCGCAAAAGCCTGCCCGATCTCCTGCACGTCCGCAAAGTCAAGAATTACCGTCCGAAAGCGATCAAATCGTGCAATCAGCCTTTTAGCTTGTGAACGTGATACTAATTGTTCGTCACCAAATCGTGCGAGTTTCATCGGAACAATGGTCTTCGAAAAGTCGTAATCCTCCGGGGCATCGGTGAACTGGGAGTAGACTTCTGCCACAGTTCGACTCGAGTTCAGTGCGATCCGCATGAAGACCGCCGTGCCATCGGGGAAGACACCCGGCGCTTCCCGTAGCCAATCGTGAGGTGAACTCGCGTCGTGATTGAATTGCAGTCCGTTTGCGCTGATCTCGAAAGAGTCAAACATCCTCGAGGTGAAGAAGACCCCTTCTCCCGTGTGTCTGCTTGGGTCCGTAGTCAGTTTCCCCTTTGCCAACTCAAAGAGCGCCTGTCTCATGTCGGGCAGGCCCAGTGCCGCTGTAATCTTCGCGAATATTCCGACACCATTGTCTGAGATGATGATTCGGAGCGTGCTCTCGTCTTGACTCGTCCAGATAAAGACCGACTGTCCCGCCGAGTGGTCAATGGCGTTGTTCACCATTTCAGTAAAACCGTGGCTCGCTATGCTATGAATGTTTGGGGTCAGGCTGAAGTACGGCCTGAAATCTCTTTCCCAGGCAATGTGCTCTTCAAGACCGGAGAGCGGGTACAGGCGCGCGAACCTTCGCTTGTACCCGGGGCTGAAGACAGGATGAGTTGAAGCTCCGCTTCGAGCTATCCAACCCTCCCGCTCAAGGCGCTGGATATACTTGTTCGCAGCGACACGGGATATGCCCAGCCGATCAGCGTAGTGCCGGGTGAGGTCGCGCGGGTGTTCGGTAACGTCTCTGGTGACCGTCCGGACCAACTCTTCGAATCTTGAGGGTTTCGCCATTGCCTAGGTTGTGAACCAAAGGGAGGCCAATTGTAAACTTAAGGCTCCCACGCTGTAAACTATCGCTGTGGCGATCCTGGGACGCGCGAGAAGCGTCGCCTTGAACCAGGGTCCCTTTCCTCCACCGGCGTTACCCGGCTTCATCGGTACTACGGACCCCTCCGCCACCCCGCCGAACCCGGTTCGACTCTCGCGAGTCCCCAGTTGATGCCTGTCCACCATCCGGCGGGGCTTCCCGTGACTGCTTACATACCGGGGCGGCCATTATGCTGCACGGTATTTCCTCCACAACATGCCACCCCTGCCACCCCGGAAGTCGATGCCGCCACTTCCGTTATTTCAGCGACATCCAGCGGACTTCCCCTTCAGACCAGAGGGTCGGCTTCTCCAGTTAGTGTGACGAGGCTACGTCCAGGTTCACTTGCGTTGCGGACTGCTGCTTTGCCCTGGGAAACTGACGACCTCCGATGACTCGAACGCTGCTTCCCGGTGCTGGAAAGGCGTACGGACAACTCCTTTCACGGGACTTCAACCCGCTGGATATACCACCGATATCGGCGAACGGTCTGTCCCCTATTGGTTCTGCGACCGAGGGGTTGGGCGTCGGCTTGCGGCGGCACCGAAACGGTTGCATAATGGTTCCTTTGACGTAGAGGTAACCATGCCAACGACCATTACGCTAAAGGGCATTCCAGACGATCTGTATGCCAGACTCAAGTCAGCGGCCGATGTTAACCATCGAAGCTTGAACAGCGAGGTGATCGCCTGCCTGGAGAGTGTGCTGATGCCGCGTAAGGCAACTCCAGCGCAGCACCTCGCAGCGATCCGAGCCATCCGGGCGAGGCTGCCACAGGATGGCTTCGACCATGCGGAGATCGATGCGTTGAAGAAGCAGGGACGGCCGTGATCGTTGTCGATACGAACGTTCTGGCCTATCTCCTGATCCCTGGGCAGTACACGGAATCCGCAGAGCGACTCTTGCTGGACGAGCCAGAGTGGGCTGCGCCCCTTCTCTGGCGAAGCGAACTGCGGAATGTCCTGGCGACGTATGTGCGATCAAAGCGGCTCGAGGTTAGCGATGCCCTCGCGTTGCACCGGCGCGCAGCGGATCTCATTGGCGCCGAGGAGTACAACCCTGAAACCTCGGACGTCCTTCGATTGGCAAAGGCAAGCGGCTGCTCAGCCTACGACTGCGAGTTTGTCTCTGTCGCCGAGTACCTGGACGTGAAGTTGGTGACAGCGGACGCGAAGCTGGCGAAAGCCTTCAAGACCCGGGCGTTGCTGCTTTCCGACGCCTAACGTCCAAATTCAGCGGCGAGCGAAGCGAGTCCGCTGCAATGAAGAGTTGGGCACTGGGGGTACAGACGGTGGAGGCACAAATGGGTGCCCAGCCGCAATATGCTCAGCCTCTGATTTCTTCAGGTCTTCATAAATTGCACGCGGGTCGTAGCCAAACTTGGCGGCGTGGGTATCTCGAATGGCTCGTACTTCATCGACGATTTCGTCATTCAACATTTTCTTCTCCAAGAAGTTCTTCCGGGGTGCAGATAAACGGAAGGAACAAACCAACCTGTTCCAAGTAAGCAGCAATGCCTCTTTGTACCTCTGGGTTTGCAATGTGCCGACAGTTCCATGTCACTCGATGTTCAAGTTTTTTCCGCTTGCTTTCCCGAGAGCTTTCAAGTTATCGCTTTCGGAGTGATTTGCGGCTGTCGGCAGAGGACTTCGGTAACATGACCATCCTCCCCCAAGGATGCTGCCATGTTTTCCGACGCCCTGCCATTCGCTAGCAATTATGTCTGCGAGCTTTCAGATGAACTGCACCGACGGTACGCTGGGCGTTCCCTGGGGAAGACGCAGCAGGGTTGGTTGAGTTATTGCCTGACGGGCCTGCTGCTGACAGGCAGCCTGTGCTGGGCGGCTTTTGAGCGAACGGGTCTGGGAAGCTACCGTGTTGGCGCGCTGTCCTGGATGTTCCGCAGTTCCAAACTACCGTGGTCCGGGTTGCTTCAAGCGAGCGTCAGTCTGCTGCTACGCTGGCACAAGCTTCCGCAGGGTGTGCTCGTGGCGGACGACAGCGACCATCGCCGAGCCAAGAGCACGACGTGCATTTACGGTGCACACCAGGTGTTCGACAAAAAGACTTCGGGCTATTTCAATGGCCAATGCCTGATATTTCTGATACTGGTTACCGATCAAGCGACTTTCCAGGTGGGGGTGCGTTTTTACCGGCCAGACCCTGCGCAGCGCGCTTGGCGTCAAGAGAATGCGCGCCTGATCAAAGCCGGCATCCAGGCGGCGGATCGGCCGAAGGCCCCTGCACTCAATCCGGACTATCCAGGCAAGGCCGAGAGGGCCCTCTCGCTAATCGAAGAGTTTTGCACAAACCACCCCGATTTCATCGTCAAGACTGTGCTTGCTGATGCTTTCTTCGGCACCCGGACTTTCATGGACGCTGCCTGCGCGAAGGCCAAGTGCACGCAGACCATCAGCCAACTGCATGCCGACCAACTCGTGGTATTCCGAGGCCGGAAGATGAGCGGAGAGGTGGCCCCGTTTGTTTGGACAGAAAACGTTCTTTGATAAGTGGAACCTTGCCAGTTGCGGTCGACTGACCGGTGATGCGGTTGGTTTTGACCTTCCAAGATATTATACGAAACGAATAGAGCTCGGTGGAGCTTGTGGGCGAAGGGACGCGCGGTGGGAAAGTCGCCAGACTTTTCCACGGCAAGCGGCCCGGTGCGCGACAGCGCATCGTCCACAAATCCACGGAGCCCCTTCCTCATGTCTTACGCCGCTCCTGGGGTTGCCGACTGTCAGTGGCGGTCAAAACCCGCCGATAGCTGGCGGAGAAGCGTAGGAGAGGCTCCCGGCGAGGGATGGTCCGTAGTCGAGACGGATTGGGGTTTCGGAGCGGCCGGGTCACCGATGATGC
>WBZL01003745.1_pt1 | contig 13674 bp, 6 predicted proteins | sample 5204291 | NCBI WGS metagenome assembly WBZL01 (sample SAMN12344345, study PRJNA552823) | activated sludge metagenome | biome: Activated sludge suspended growth; feature: Nitrification reactor; material: Wastewater; isolation source: activated sludge from nitrification reactor of wastewater treatment...
GTGCAAGCCGATCTGCCCGGCACCCTGTGGCTGTGGCGGGAAGGCCACCCGGAGGCGGTGGCCATGATCCACAACTTCCGCTCCGGCGACCTGGGCATCGTGCTGGGCACGGCCGTGCCGCCGCGGCTCTATGCCGACATTGTCGGCACGCAGGACGCCGACAACACCGTGCTGGACAACTCCATGCCGCATCAGACCACCTTGTTTGCGACCGCCGAAGCGCAGAAGGTTTTCGGGCTGGGCGGCGCCGAAGCGATCGTCCTGTCCTACGCCAACACCATCGGCTACGGCATGATCGCCGGCGAGGAAAGTCAGTCTCCACAGGGCGGCGAGACATGCTGGCTCGATGGCAGCGCCGGGCGCGACGCACTGCTCGGAGCGCAGCAGCAGCCATTAGCGCGACACCATTTCCATTGAAAGGAGCATGACCATGTATCTGCTGGGATTGTTATTGTGGGTCGCGGTGAGCGGCGGACTGGCCTGGCTCGTCGCAAAACTGTTGACCAGACGGACGAGCAAGCCGTGGTTGCGTCCGCTGCTAGCTTTGATACTCCTGCCGGCCGTGTTCCTGGCGCCCTTGGCCGACGAGATTATTGGCATGTTTCAGTTCGACCGCCTGTGCGAGGAGGCGAAGGAAGTGAAGATTTACGCCACACATCCGGTGGGGGAGGATCTGTATACGCCGGAGGGGAAGTGGCGGGAAGGAAATACATTGGAGGAGAGAAACCGGCTCAGTGCGATCTATGAATCGTTAGTGAGGTGGGACTTAGAAACCTCTACTCCAGTAGCCATTCCAGGGATGACTCCGATCCGGAAATATCACACGAAAATCTACGATAGAACAGATGGTCGCTTGCTCGCTGAGTTTGTCGGTTTCGGAATATCTGGAGGTTGGTTAGGCAGAAATCTTGGTGGACCGATTCTGACTGATCCAGCGTGCTCTCCGAAACTGGTTGAGCAGGGCGGTCTAAAGAACCAAATAATTCCATTCAAAAGAGCCTCGGAGGGAATGAAATGAACACTGAAATCCACAATGCCTTCATAAATGCTCTTCTTGCCGATGCATCTTATGTCGAAGGATTATTACCTGGGATGACCGGAAGTGAGTTGAGTGGAAATCTTCGAATACAAGATCGACTAACAGTGTCACTAGCTAAATATCTCGGTGACAGCTTTAGAGTAGTAACCCAGTTCACCGCCCCTGGTTCCTCCGGCTTTTCGGTAACGGTGTTCGAGGAGAAGGCTACCGGCCAGAAATACGTCTCCTTCCGTGGCACAGAACCCTCAGACTGGGCCAGGGATTTCGGGACAGACGGCGATGCCTATTTCAGTTCCGGTCTCGCCCGCTCCCAAATCATCGAGATGGTGAACTGGTACCTGCGCGCCACGGCGCCGACCAGCGACATGTTCGTGACCCAGTTCTATCTCAACCGCCCGTTTGATCCGCTCACCGGCGAATTGGGGCCGGCAACCTACCAGGTTCAAGGGGAAGGTACGCTGCTCGGGGCAGGGATGCTCATTGCCGACGGCCACTCCCTGGGCGGGCATCTCACGACCGTATTTACCCGGCTGTTTGCGGCCGATGTATCCAACAGCTACACCTATAACGGCCTGGGGGTCGGCAGGCTCTTCCCGGAAACCTTTATGCGCGAGCTTGAAAGCGAGCTCGGCCTAGGCACAACATACTGGCCCGATGCGGCCAAGCAGAGGAACTTCTACGCCGAACACGGCATCAGTGTTGCCACGACGAGTTCATGGTTGTCGCAGAAAGGTCTGTGTATCCCCTTGTTCAACGAAGAGGGGACGGGCATACCAAATCATCTGATGTACAAACTCACCGACACACTCGCATTGTGTGACGTGATGGGGATGATTGACAACGGCATTTCCCTGGAGGATGCCACGAGGTTGCTTGATGCTGCTTCGTCCCGGCCGAACGCATCACTTGAGAAACTTCTCGATAGTCTTAGGCGCTTGTGCGGAGCTAGCGATCAAACTCCTACCCTAATTGGTGATGCTGAAAATTCTGCCCCGAGCAGGTTGGATTTACACGCACGGCTTTCCACCCTGCGAGGGCTTGTGCAGGAAGACCCCTTGCTGCGTGGAACCTTTGTATCGCTAGTCGCCAAAAGTGCCGCCGACCTCAATACGATTGCCTCCAACCCAGAAGCCCACGCCACCCGCTACGCTCTCTGCGAACTGAACCCCTTTGTTGTACTGGGCTTCGACTACAGCCGCTTCAACCAGAACGGTGAGCTCGACCTATACGACCCCGCCACCGGCCGGGGCCAGCTCACCGCGGACTACCTCACCGACCGTGCCGCGATGCTGGCCTGGCAGAATCTTCTCAACGCCCGCGATATCGTTACCAGCCCTGCGCGGCCTTATACGGGCAGCGAAGTCACCGAGGCGACCCTGTTTCTCGACCGTGCGGGCGGCACGCAGATCGTGCTTGGCGGCCAGCTGAGTACCCGGCGCAAGATTCTCTTCGGCGCAGAGGGCAAGGATCTCCTGGACGGCGGCGCCCTCAACGACCGCCTCTACGGGGGGGGTGGCGACGACGTCCTGCACGGCAATGGCGGCAACGACTATCTCGAGGGAGACGCCGGCGACGACATCCTGATCGGCGGCGCGGGCTACGACATCTACAACGTGGGCGCGGGCGGCGGCAGCGACACCATCGAGGACGTTGCGGAAGGCCCGCAAGGGCGCCAGCTGGGCGAAGTGCGCTTCGGCACCACTGCGGTGACCGGCACCTTCACCGCGCTCGATCCCGAGCTGAAGGGCTTTCGGCTGGAGGCGGCGGACGGAACGTACCTGGCCACCTACACCGGCTCGGTGCAAGCCGATCTGCCCGGCACCCTGTGGCTGTGGCGGGAAGGCCACCCGGAGGCGGTGGCCATGATCCACAACTTCCGCTCCGGCGACCTGGGCATCGTGCTGGGCGCGGCGGCGCCACAGCGCACCTACGCCGACATCTTTGGCACGCAGGAGGCCGACAACAGCAAGCTCGACATCACCATGACGCACCAGGACACCCTGGGCACGACGGCCGAGGCGCAGAAGGTCTTCGGCCTGGGCGGGGCCGACTACATCGTGCTTGCCCATGCCTACACGGCGGGCTATGGCGGGGCGGGCAACGACCGCATCATCGACGGCACGGGCATGCAGCAGCTATACGGCGAGGAAGGCGACGACACACTGGTGGCCGGGGCCGGCAACGACGAGCTGTTCGGTGGGGCAGGAAATGATGTGCTGCAGGGAGGCGCGGACAACGATCTGCTGGACGGCGGCGAGGGCGACGATTTCCTGGACGGCGGCATCGGGGCGGATGCGATCTTCGGGGGAGCTGGCAGGGACTTCATTCTGGGCGGCGGCAACCTGACGCTGGAACTCAAGGTCGACACCGACTATTTCCGCTTTGCCACGGGCGCCTATCCCGGATTGAGCTTTGTCGGAGATCAAGTGAGTCTGCCGCACCTGGTCGGCGTCGATCCCTGGTTCCCAGGGCAATGGCTGGATACGGGCTATGCGTTTGTCGAAGGCGATCTGGGCGATGCGATCGACGCGGGTGACGGCGACGATTGGGTGTTTTCCGGGGACGGCGCGGACAGTGTGTTGGGCGGCAGCGGCGCCGATTACCTGGTTGGCGGTGCAGGCAACGACTATATCGACGGCGGAGAAGATGGCGACACGATCTTCGGCGACGGCACGCAGGGGGACATGACCCAGGCGCCGGGATCATTCTGGTTCTACACCCATCCGCAGTATCACGGGAGCGACGTGCTGCGGGGCGGCGGGGGGAACGACTACATTCGCGGCGATGGCGGCAACGACCTGCTGTATGGCGACGACGGCGACGACGAGCTGCTCGGCGACGCCAACCAGTTGGAAGCCCAGTACCACGGCGACGATTACCTAGAAGGTGGCAACGGCAACGACAGGCTGTTCGGCCAGGGCGGCAACGACCAGTTGTATGGCGGAGACGGCGACGACATCCTGATGGGGGATGACTCGACCGTTCCTACGGCCAATCATGGCAACGATTATCTCGATGGCGGGGCGGGAGCGGACCTTCTGGTCGGGGCGGGCGGTTCGGATGTCCTGTTTGGCGGGGATGGCGATGACATCCTGGCGGGGGACGCGGATGACGTGGCCGCCGAGTACCAGGGCAACGACTATCTGGACGGCGGCGCCGGCAACGACTACCTGCGCGGCTACGGCGGCGACGATGTCCTGATCGGCGGCGACGGCAATGATGAATTGTACGGAGAGGCCGGTAACGATTATCTCTACGGCGGCGACGGCAACGACCAGCTCTCCGGGGGAGAGGGCAACGACTACCTCGCCGGCGGCCCCGGCACGGACATCCTCGACGGCGGCCTGGGCGACGACACCTACGTCATCGATGCGCAAGACCTGCTCGCCGCGCCCGGCAGCATGGTCACCGGCATCCAGGATGCGGGCGGGAACAACACCCTGATCCTCGCCGGCATGGACCTCGCCGGGGTGACGGTGAGCCAGGGGTTGGGTGCGAACGGCAACGATCTGGTGCTGACCCTGGACGACGGCAGCCGCATCACCCTCGGCGGCGGTGCGGCCGGCACCATCGCTAACTACGGCACCGGCGACGGTACGCTGCTGGCCCCGGTCGAGTTTCTCGAAGCGGCCAACACCGGCGCTCTCGATCTGCACATCGACGGCGACCATGCCCGGGTGGCCGGCGGGCGCGGCGACGACCGGCTTGATGTCAACGGCACGGGGAACACCATCGCCGGCGGCAAGGGCGACGACCTGATCGTGGTGGGCGGCGCGGACAACGTCGTCGAGTACCGTCCGGGCGACGGCGCCGACACGCTGCGCAGCCTCGCCGCGACGGGCACCGTCATCCGCTTCGGCGCAGGCATCGCGCCAGCGGACATCCACCTGCGCCTCGAGGGCGGCGATCTGGTCGTCGGCATCGGGGAAGGGGCGGACAATGCCATCCGCCTGCCCGGCTTCGACCGGGACAGGCCGTACGGCAACCCGCCGATCAGCGGGATCCGCTTTGCCGACGGCAGCGCGATGACGTACGGAGAATTGCTGGCCCTCGGCCTGGAAATCTACGGCACGGCTGGCGACGATGCGCTGCAGGGCACTGCACTGAACGACCGGCTGATGGGGCTGGCGGGAGACGATGATCTGTACGGTGCGGCTGGCGAGGATACGCTGTTTGGAGGCGAGGGCGACGATGTGCTCAACGGCGGGATGGGCAACGACGTCCTGCTGGGCGGTGAGGGATCGGACACCTACGTGGTCAATCCCGGCACGGGCATGGATACCCTCGTCGATGACGGGGGCGGGAGCATCGAGTTGGGCATGGGGATTGCACTGGACGGCGTCGATGCGCAACGCGATGGCCTGAACCTCGTGTTGCATATGCCGGGCGCGGCCGACGGGATCGTCATCCAGGGGTATTTCGAAACGCCGCAAACCTGGGAGATTCATGACACCTCCGGCAACAGCGCCACCGCGGATGAATTGCTGTCCGGGGCGTGGGCAAGCGGCCGCGATTGGCTGCAGGGGCTGAAGCAGCAGTACGAACAATCCGGCAAGCAGGCATTGGCGAATCAGTACCTCGGTTGGGGCTATTCGTATGTCAATGCCAACGAGCTGAGGCGGTATGTCGTAACCAACGCCTCGGCAAGCTTCGTCAGCGGGCAGCAGACGCAGGTGAATACGTATGAATGGTTTGACGGCCGCACTGCCTCGGAGACGCGGATCATTTCGCTCGACGACTGGCGGCCTTCGCAGTACGCCGCTATCGAAGACCGTGTTGTGCGGATCGGCACGCAGACGGTCATGGCGAGCGGAAGTTCGTTTTTCACCGATGACTGGAGCACTGTATCGAGTGGATATTGGGAACAACGATGGGTTGGCTTGAACTGGGCGACGACCAGTCTCTCCGCCTTGCAGACGGAGCACTGGGCGGCGACGAACTGGATCATGTCCGGTGGCAGCCCAGTGGGCACCGTCTCCTCGGACAATACAAGCCGGCATCAGTCGGGCAGCGCGAGCGGCAGCATCACGGGCGTGCTGCCGGGCGCGCCGGCTGTCATACCGGGTTCCAGCCAGCTATTCCCGAGCGTGGGCAGGGCGTATTGCTCCGGCAGCGATGCGACGTATTCCTTCGTGATCGTCAAGGGCGACGATGGCGACAACGAGATCACGGGAGGCAGCCTGGTCGAGGCCGGCGCGGGAAACGATGTCGTGACGTCGCGGGGCTTCATCGACGGGGGCGACGGGGACGACCGCCTCTACAACGGCGCGGTCATGTTCGGAGGGCGCGGTGACGATGTTCTCATGAGCGGCGACCTCGCCGGAGCCGAGGCGGAGGAAGTCAATCGCTATTGTTTCGGGGGGGCCGAGCAGGGAAGCGATCTGGTGATCGACGAGGGTTGGATCGGCTATGCAGAAGGCGATTATGATTATTATTACGCTGCATTGGATCCCTATTTTCTCGAACTGGGCACCAACCACTGGGCTGCCCGATATTTCCATGGCGGCGAGTGGCTGGTCGATGACGGCGATGAGTGGCGCATTTTTTATCAAACCGAAGCGGAAGCCCAGGCAGCCGCCGCCTACTCGGGCGGCACGGTCAGGTTCGTGGAAGCCCTGCCCGAAGCGCTGCAGATCCATGCGAATGACTTTGCTGCACTGGCGCCGCTGGTTCAGGCCGGCTATATCGCCGAGGATGTCGTCGAGTTCGGGCCGGGGATTTCGCCGGAGGCGCTTTCCATCTCCTGGGGAAGCGTCATTGTCGAAGGCACGAACGCCTTTCACCATACCCTGGACATCTCCTATGGCGCCGGGAGCGTCGCGCGCATAACTCTGCCCAATGCCGACGACCTTCTGGGGTGTGGCATCGAACGCTTCCGCTTTGCCGACGGCCGTACGCTGACGATGGGTGAAATGATCGCCCTGGCTCCGCCCAGGCCGGAGCACAACCCGATCGCCGGCACGGATTGGGGCGATTACCTGATCGGAACGAGTGTTCCGGACTTGATGCTCGGCATTGGCGGTGACGACCAGCTCTACGGCCTGGCGGGCGACGACGTGCTGGATGGCGGGGCGGGCGACGACATCCTGGTCGGCGGGGTCGGCAGCGATACCTACCGGTTCGGGCGCGGCGGCGGATTCGATTCGGTTGTGCAGACGGAGGGGGTTCCCGGTGACGCCGACAAGGTCAGGTTTGCCGACGATATCCTGCCGACGGACGTTCTCGCGTCCCGGGAAAACGATGCGCTGCTGCTCACGATCTCGGATACGGGCGACACGATCACCCTGCAGGACTGGTTCATCCAGGCCGACAACCGGGTGAGCCGGGTGGAATTCTCGGACGGCACCATCTGGACGCCGCAATTACTGGAGCAGGCGCCGGCCATCATTGTCGGATCGGACAATTCGGACTATCTGACGGGCACCGGCGGCGATGACGTGTTCAGGGGAATGGCCGGCAACGACTATCTCCAGGGATGGACCGGCAACGACGTGTATTGGTTCGCGCGCGGCGACGGAGCCGACACGATTTCGCAGGACGGCGCCGCCGCCGGCGACGTGGACACCCTCCGCTTCGGCGGGGACATCGCGCCTTCGGAGATCGTGGCCGCGCTCGACTGGGACGGTCTCAGGCTTTCCGTCGGTGACGCGGGCGATTCCGTACTGCTATCAAACTGGTTCTTCCAGACGGACGAGCGAATCGACCGCATCGAGTTCGGCGACGGCACGGTCTGGGACAACGCGGTTCTTGAAGCCCTGGCGGCGCGCACGACGGGGACCGATGCGGACGAGGTTTTATGGGGGACATCCGGAAACGATCTCATGTCCGGATTTGGGGGCGTGGACCAGTTGTATGGTGGCGCCGGCAGCGATGTGCTGAATGGCGGCGCGGGCGAAGACAACCTCGAAGGTGGAGCCGGCGACGACGTCTATCTGTTCAATCGCGGCGACGGTACGGACTGGATCTACGATCAGGGCCTCGACACCGATGTCGACACGCTGCGTTTCGGCACCGGCATTTCCCCGCAGGACATCGTCGTCGCGAGCGACGAGTGGAACCTGTATCTGACCGTGCGCGGCACGCAGGATGTCGCCGCACTGGATAGCTGGTTCTTCGATCCGTCCGGACGCATCGAGCGGGTCGAGTTCGCCGACGGAACGGTATGGGAGGCGGCCTCGCTCGAGGATCGCCTGGATGTCTATCACATTGCCGGCACGGCGGGCAACGACCGCCTGACCGGCACGGCCGGGCGCGATGTCATCCAGGGCTTCGAGGGCGACGACGTGCTCAACGGGCGCGCCGGCGCCGACACCATGCTCGGCGGCCTGGGCGACGACACCTACTACGTCGATGACGCCGGCGACGTCGTGGTTGAGCTGGCCGACGAGGGCACCGACCGCGTGATCAGCACCGTGAGCTACGTGCTGGGCGACAACGTCGAGAACCTCACGCTGACGGGGACCGACGCGGTCAACTGCACGGGCAACGCATTGAACAACGTCATCGTCGGCAATGCCGCCTCGAACACGCTCGACGGCCTGGCCGGCGACGACCGCCTCACCGGCGGCGCCAGCGACGATGTCCTGATCGGCGGCGAGGGCAACGACGTGCTCAACGGCGCGGCCGGTGCCGACACGATGCTGGGCGGCGCCGGCGACGACGTCTATCGCGTCGATGACGCCGGCGACGTCGTTGTCGAACTGGCGGACGAGGGCACCGACCGCGTGATCAGCACCGTGAGCTACGTGCTGGGCGACAACGTCGAGAACCTCACGCTGTCCGGCACGGAGGCCATCAACGGCGCGGGCAATGCCCTGGACAACGTTCTTGCCGGCAATGCGGCGATAAATCTTCTGTCAGGGGGCGATGGCAACGATCGCCTGAACGGCGGAGCGGGCATGGATTTCCTCGAGGGGGGCGCAGGCTACGACGTGCTGGCGGACACCAGCGGGGCGGGTTACTTCAACGGCGGCGCCGGCAACGATTCCCTGCGGGGCGACGGCGAAGCGGATTTCTTTATCGGGGGCGCCGGCAACGACAGCATCAACACCGGCACGGGGGCGGACATCATCGCCTTCAACCTCGGCGACGGCCAGGATACGGTGGCGGCCAGCATCGGCGCCGACAATGTGTTGTCGCTCGGCGGCGGCATTGCCTACTCCGACCTCAGATTCCGCAAGAGCGGCAACAATCTGATCCTCGACATCGGGGCGACGGACCGCATTACCCTGTCGAACTGGTACGCCGCACCGGAGAACCGCAGCGTGCTCACCCTGCAGGTCATCGCCGAAGCCATGGCGGATTTCGACGCGGGCGGTTCGGACACCTTGCGCGACAACCGGGTCGAGACCTTCGATTTCGCCGGCCTGGCGAACGCCTTCGATGCGGCACGCGCGGCCAATCCCGGGCTGAGCAGTTGGGCGGTCACCAGCGCGCTGATGCAATTCCATCTGTCCGGCAGCGATGGCGAGGCCCTCGGCGGCGATCTGGCCTATCAGTATGGCCGCTACGGCACGCTGGCCGGCATCGGACTGACTGCGGCGCAGGAGGTGCTCGGCGACGCACGGTTCGGCGTTCAGGCACAGGCGCTGCGTCCGCTGGCCGGATTGCAGGATGGCGCTGCGAGGCTGGGTTGATCATGAAACTCGCCTTTCTCGATCGCCTGGCGGCGGCAGATGCCGATCCGCACGACTTCTCCCCGCCGCTCATCCGCCTGCAGGATTCGCCGCCCTCGCCGCTGGGGCGGCGCGTGCTGTACTTCCTGTTTGGGCTGCTGGCGGCGCTGCTTGCCTGGTCGGTGCTCGGCCGCCTCGACATCGTCGCCGTGGCGGATGGGAAGCTGGTGCCGCACAGCTACGTCAAGATCGTGCAGCCGGCTGAATCCGGCATCGTGCGCGAGATCCTGGTGCGCGAAGGGCAAGCGGTCGCCGAAGGCCAGGTGCTGATGCGCATGGACGCGCTGATTTCCGAAGCGGATCGCCGTACGCTGGAGGCTGACTTTCAGCGGAAGACGCTGATGCTTGGCCGCATCGACGCAGAGCTCGGGCAGGGCCCGTTCAAGGCCGATGCGGATGCACCCGCCGGCCTCGCGCGCGAGATCGAGGCGCAGTACCGCGCCAATCGTGCCGCGCTCGAAGCGGCGCTGGCGGAGGAGCGGGCGAAGAAGGAGAAAGCGCGCCGCGAGATGGCGGCGGCGCAACAGGTGAAGGTGAAGCTGGCCGAGACGCTGCCGCATTACCGCGCCCAGGATGCCGCCTTCGAGAAGCTCTCGAAGGACGGCTTTGCCGGCCCGCTGATGGCCTCCGACAAGAAACGCGAACGCATCGAGAAGGAGCAGGAGCTGGTTACCCAGGAGCATGTCATCGCCTCGGCGAACGCCTCCATCGCGCAGTCGGAGAAGCGCCTGGCGCAAATCGCCGCCGACCATCGGCGCCAGCTCTACGCCGAACGCAACGAGATCCAGGGGCAGGTCGACAAGCTCGTGCAGGAGCGCGCCAAGCAGGCGCACCGGCAGGGCCTGCTTGAACTCAAAGCCTCGCAGGCCGGCACGGTCAAGGACATCGCCACCCACACTGCCGGCACGGTGGTGCAGCCGGGCACGGTGCTGCTGACGCTGGTGCCGCAGGACGACGTGCTGCGCGCCGAGGTGTGGGTGTCCAATCAGGACATCGGCTTCGTGCGCGCCGGCCAGGAAGTGAAAGTGAAACTCGCCGCCTTTCCCTTCCAGAAGTACGGCATGGTGGAAGGCACGGTGGAGCACGTCAGCGCTGATGCGGCGGATGGCAATACGCAGGGGCCGCAGAACGGCCATGGCGAGAAGACCATGCGTGCCGCGCCACTCGCCTATCGGGCGCTGGTGGCGCTGAAGGCAATGCGGATCGAGCAGGACGATCAGCGCCTGCCGCTTACCGCAGGCATGCAGGCCTCGGCGGAAATCCTCCTCGGCCGGCGCAGCGTGCTCGAATACCTGCTCTCGCCCGTGCAGAAGGCCTGGCACGAGGCCGGAAGGGAGCGGTAGAGGACAATTTCATATGCCGGCGATTGCGTGAAGGAATTCACGGACTTTTTCTGCGCGGGCAACTACGATTCGACTCAGCAAGTGTGACTGCATGCCCCTCCTGGCTCAGGGAGCGCGGGCATGAAGGAACCGGAATCCCCGTTCCGCATCGCGCCTGTAAGCATGGCGGCCGGGCAGGCGGCGGCGGGGATGTCCGGGGTTTGAGGGTAAAGCGAAAGGCGCGAGGGCGAAAGCTCCCGCGCCTTTTGTCTTGTCGGCGTCTATACTGAAATCGCTTCACCACGATCAGGAGGAAGCCATGAAGAACAAAATCACCGCAGTCCTTCATTCCGAAGCCTTTCGCGCGCTTGCCTTCGCCTTGCTGATGGTGTCGGTCGCCATTCTGCTGTCCGCCTGCGCGGGCGGGCCGGTGCACCCGGGCGGCGGGGGAGAGTAGGAGGGGCAGCGTCGTTTGCCGGCTGGCCCCGGCGGTTTGCTAGGAGGAGGCCTTGTCGTTCTTCCAGCTGCCGACGTCAGGCGCGCCGGAGGGATCGAACCACTTCAGCTTGTCGTGCAGCTTGACGACGTCGCCGACGATGATGAGGGTTGGCGGCTTGAGCTGGGCATCCTGCGCCAGCCCGGGCAGGCTGGCCAGCGTGCCGATGAGGACGCGCTGTCGATTCGTGGTGCCCTGCTGCACGATGGCGGCTGGCGTGGCGTCCGGCAGGCCGTGGGCGACGAGTTCGCGGCATAGCACCGGCAGGCCGAGCAGGCCCATGTAGAAGACGATGGTCTGCTGAGGCCGCGCCAGCGCGTCCCAGTCGAGGTCCATCGTGCCGTCCTTGAGGTGGCCGGTGACGAAGACGCAGGCGTGGGCGTAGTCGCGGTGGGTAAGCGGGATGCCCGAGTAGGAGGCGACGCCCGCCGCCGCGGTGATGCCGGGTACCACCTCGAAGCTGACGCCGTGGGCGGTGAGCGTCTCGATTTCCTCGCCGCCGCGGCCGAAGATGAAAGGGTCGCCCCCTTTGAGGCGCAGCACGCGCTTGCCTTCCTGGGCCAGCTTCACCAGCAGGGCGTTGATCTCCTCCTGGCGCAGGGTGTGGTTGTCGCGCTGCTTGCCGACGTAGATGCGCTGCGCGTCGCGCCGGCACAGCTCGACGATGGCGGGCGAGACGAGGTTGTCGTGCACGACCACATCGGCCTGCTGCATCAGTTTCATGGCGCGGAAGGTGAGCAGGTCAGGGTTGCCGGGGCCAGCGCCGACGAGATATACCTCGCCGCGCGGCGGCTCGTCCTGCGTGGCGGAGATCTGTTGTTCGAAGTACTGCTCGGCTTCCTTGCCCTTGCCGGCCAGAACCATGTCGGCGAAGCTGCCGCCCAGCATCTTCTCCCAGAACATGCGGCGTTGCGGCGGGTTGGCGAAATGCTTCTTCACGCGGTCGCGCAGGTCGTGCGCCAGTTGCGCCAGGCGGCCGTAGGCGGCCGGCAGCAGGGCCTCCAGCCGGGCGCGCATCAGGCGCGCGAGCACCGGCGAGGCGCCGCCCGTCGACACCGCCACGATCATGGGCGAGCGGTCGACGATCGACGGAAAAATGAAGGAGCACAGTTCGGGCGAATCCACGACGTTGACCGGCAGCTCGCGCGCCTTGGCGGCACGAAAGACTGCTTCATTGACGGCGCGATCGTCGGTCGCGGCGACCACCACGGCTGCGCCGGCGAGGTGGGCTGCTTCAAAGCGCGCCGCGATGTGTTCGATGCGGCCGGCGGCCTTTTCCGCGGCGAGGGTCTCGCCCAGTTCAGGCGAGACGATGGCAACGCGCGCGCCGCAGCCGAGCAGCAGGCCGGCCTTGCGCGCGGCGACGCCGCCGCCGCCGACGACGAGGCAGCGCGCACCCTTGATGTTGAGGAAGATCGGCAGGAAATCCATGGGTTCGGCTATGGCGGCGGCCGGTTCAGCGCGCGGAAACGGTCATTGCAAGATGGGCCGCATTATACCTGTGCGCACATCAATTCCCCGAGGAACAGCCGCCGCGGCTGCCGCAGCCGCCGCAACTCGTGGGCGGGCAGCTGCCCGATCCGCCCGTCTGCATGAAGACGAACTGCCAGTTGCCCGGTTCGACTTCGACGAAGTCCAGCACCATGTCTTCGAGCAATTCCCGGCTGGGCGGGGCGATGAGGAGGGTGAGGCCCTCGCATTCATAGGACAGGTCGTGCTCGCGTTCCTCGTCGTAGCCGAGGCCGAAGGTGAGCTGGCCGTCGTCTTCGATCTTGGCGGCGACGCGCAGGGCCATGCCTTCGGCGTCGCTCTCGAGGGAAGAGGCGTGGATCTGGGTGGCGGCGGCGGGGGTCAGGGTAAGCATTGTTGTCTTGTCCTATTCAGGGGTTGGGAATGAACTCCCTCTCCCGCTTGCGGGAGAGGGTCGGGGAGAGGGTGGACGGCCGTTAACCCCTCTCCCTGGCCCTCTCCCCGCGGGGGAGAGGGGATAAGTGTTGCCGGGCGAAGCCGACGAAGCGGGCGGCCCAGTCGCAGTTGCCGGCGCTGCGCAGGTGCGTGTAGGAGGCCAGCAGGTTCTTGTGCACGATGCCGTCGTGGGCGCCGTCGGCGCCGTGGCCGCGTTTCACCGCGTAGGCGAAGCGG
>WBZL01003747.1_pt1 | contig 13670 bp, 10 predicted proteins | sample 5204291 | NCBI WGS metagenome assembly WBZL01 (sample SAMN12344345, study PRJNA552823) | activated sludge metagenome | biome: Activated sludge suspended growth; feature: Nitrification reactor; material: Wastewater; isolation source: activated sludge from nitrification reactor of wastewater...
CTTGGTGGCCGTCGATCTTGCGAATCCCGAAGGAGCGCGGCTCGCGCGTGAACTTGCGAAGCGTTGCGATGTCCTGGTGGAAAACTTCAAGGTCGGCGGGCTCGCAAGGTTCGGACTCGCGTACGACGATCTCAAGACCGACAACCCGGCGCTCATCTACTGTTCGATCTCGGCGTTCGGGCAGGACGGGCCGGACGCCGACAAGCCGGGCTATGACGCCATGATCCAGGGCATGGGTGGGCTGATGAGCATCACCGGCCTGCCGGATGGCGAGCCGGGCGGCGGGCCGCAGAAGGTCGGCGTAGCCGTGGTGGACCTGATGACCGGCATGTACGCCGCCACTGCCATCACCGCTGCGCTCTATGAGCGGCGTGCGTCCGGAAAAGGGCAGTACATCGATCTCGCGCTGCTCGACACGCAGCTCGGCTGGCTCGCGAACCAGAACATGAACTACCTCGTGAGCGGGCATGCGCCGCGCCGACAGGGCACCGCGCACCCGAACATCGTGCCTTACCAGGCGTTCGCGACCGCCGACGGCTTTCTGATGCTCGCGGTGGGCAATGACAGGCAGTTTGCGAGCTGGTGCTCGATTGCGGGGCGGGCCGAACTCGCCGCGGATGTGCGCTTTGCGACCAATGCCGCGCGCGTCGCGCACCGCGCCGAGCTCGTGCCACTGGTGGCAGCCGCCTTGCGCGCGCGTACCACGCACGAATGGCTCGCAACCCTCAACGCCGCGAAGGTACCCTGCGGTCCCATCAACGACATCGGCGAGGTGTTCGCCGAGCCGCAGATCGTCCACCGTGGCATGCGCATCGATCTGCCTCACCCGACAGCCGGCCACGTGCCCGGCGTCAGGAACCCGATCAACTATTCGCGCACCGCGATCGAGTACCGGGAGGCACCACCGCTCCTTGGCCAGCACACCGACCAGGTGCTCGAGGCGGAACTGGGTCTCGATTCCGTGGAACGCGCACGGCTGCGGGGGGCCGGGATCATCCGCTGATTTGGTATGCTCGGGCGATGAGCGATACCTTGCGTCCGAGCGACAGCCTCAAGAACGTCCGCTACGAAATCCGTGGCCGACTTGCCCGTCGCGCCCACGAGATGGAGCGCATGGGACACGAGATCATCTCGCTCAACATCGGCAATCCGGGGCTCTTCGGCTTTCGTACGCCCGAAACCATGCGCCTCGCGATGATCGAGAATCTGCGCGAGAGCGAGGCCTACTGTCATCAGAAGGGCATTTTTCCGGCGCGTGAAGCCGTGGTGATGCAGCAGCAGGCTCGTGGCGTGCAGGGCGTGAGCGCTGAAGAAGTGTTCATCGGCAATGGCGTTTCCGAACTCATCGACCTCGTGCTGCGCGCGCTGCTGAACGACGGCGACGAAGTGCTGGTTCCGAGCCCCGACTATCCGCTGTGGTCGGCGGCGGTCACGCTCAATCGCGGCAAGGCCGTGCATTACCCGTGCCTGCCGGAAAACGGTTTCCTTCCCGACCCGGAAGTGGTCGAGTCGCTGATCACCCGCCGCACCCGTGCGATCGTGATCATCAACCCCAACAATCCGACCGGCGCGGTTTATCCCCGCGCGATCCTCGAGCGTCTCGCCCGCATCGCGGAAAAGCACGGGCTCGTCGTCTTTGCGGACGAGATCTACGACCAGATCCTCTATGACGACGCGCAGTTCGTGCCGATGGCGACCCTCGTGCACGACACGCTCTGCGCGACGATGTCGGGCTTGTCGAAGGTGTATCGGGCCTGCGGCTATCGGGTCGGCTGGGTCGCATTCTCGGGCCGGTTGCGTGCCGCGGCCGACTATCTGGGCGCGCTTGAATTGCTGTCATCCCTGAGGCTTTGCAGCAACGTTCCGGCGCAGTGGGCAGTGCAGACTGCGCTTGGCGGCTACCAGAGCATTCGCGAACTCACCGCACCCGGCGGGCGCCTGTACGAATCGCGCGCTGTCATCACCGAAGCGGTGGCTGCGAGCCCGTTCCTGCGCCTTCAGGCGCCACGTGGTGCACTGTATGCCTTCATCGGCATCGACACGGATGTGCTGCCGGTCGATGACCAGTCCTTTGCGCTCGATCTTCTCGAGCAGAAGCACGTGCTCGTCGCACCGGGCGTGAGCTTCAATGTGCCGTACCGCAATCATTTCCGTGTCACGAACCTGCCCGATGCGGCCACGTTGAGAACCGTATTCCAGCGCATGGGCGAGCTGCTTGCCGCGTACGCGAGCGGTGCCCGGGAGTCACCGGCCTCTGCGCGCGTCGTGGAGGCGTCAACACGCTTCAAGTAACTTCTTGATATATAGTGTAATTAATTGAATTGATTACACTAACGGATACCTTAGTAGAGACGATCAGCCGCGGCGACACGATCGTTGTGCCGTCGCGTCAGCGCGCCCACGCGATCCGGATGGCCTGTGCGCACCACGCGCTCGCAGCGGGGCGTACGGTCTGGCCGAGCCCCGATGTGCTGACTTTCGATGCCTGGGTTCTGCGCGAGGTCGAACGGGCAGCGGCCCTCGAAGACACGCCGCGCGCGTTGTCGCCAGCCGAAGAGTGGTGGCTGTGGCGCGAGGCGGTGACGCAGGCCACACAGGACACTGCACTCGTCAATGCATCTTCGCTTGCCGATGGGCTGCGTCGTGCCGATCGCCTCGCCGACGACTATCGCATCGACATCGGGCGCTGGCTCGCCATCGGTGGTGCCGGGACGCGTCTGTTCGACGCCGTCCGGCGCAACGTACGCCATGCATGCCGGGACCTGGGCGCCGACACGGCGTTGAATATCGCGCGCGGCATGCCCGGCCTCGGCGGTCTGCGGCCTGTGCACTTCGCTGGCTTTCACGCGCCAGGCGTGCCGCAGGTGCGGGCGTTGCAGGCTTCGCGGAGCGCGCGCGCGCTGCCGGGTGAGTGGTGGCTGCCAGGCGCGCCGATCGCCACGCCTGCCATCGAACTGGCGGGCGACGAGGCCGACGAGATCGAACGCGTGGCCGCCTGGTGCCTCGATGGGCTGCAGGCAACGCCGGCGTCCCGATTGCTGATCGTTGCGGCCGGCAGCTTGTCGTGGCGCGAGGCGATGGCAACGCGGCTGCGCGCCGCGCTGGCCCCGCGTGCGAAACTGGCGGGCACCCTCGATGCGGACCTCGTCGCGATCGAGGGAGGCGCGCCTCTTGCGCGGCAAGCGCTCGTGCACCACGCGCTCGCCAGCCTCACATGGCTCGTCGACGGGCTCGAGTTCGAGGATTTCTCCGCATGGCTGCTGAGCCCGTACGGCCCGCTTTCGCGTGAAGCGGGCGCACGGCTCGACCTCTGGTGGCGGCGACGCGCACCCCTCGAGGCGGACGCCCGCGCGAGCCTCGCGCGCCTTGCAGGGGCGGTGCAGGACGGGGTCGAACCCGCACACGCGCTTGCGGGGAAGGTGCGCGCAGCTCTGAGCGCCATCGGTACGGGGTCGGCGAGCGCACAGGGATGGTCCGAGCGCTTCAGTGCGGCGCTCGAGGCATTGCGGCCGGAGGACAAGGTTGCCTACGGCAGCGACGAGCAACAGACCCTGTTGCGGTTCGTGGCCCTGCTCGACGAGTTCGGTGGCGTGTCGCGAGTGACGGGCCACTTCGAGGCGGGGCAGGCCTTGCGCGCACTGCGCGAGCTTGCCGCACGCACGACCTGGCAGCCGGCGACGGGTGACGCCCGTGTCACGATCGCCGCGGCGCACGACGACCCGATCGTGCGCTATGACGGTGTCTGGGTTGCCGGCCTAACTGCCGATGCGTGGCCCGCCTCTTCGCTCCCGGATCCTTTCATTCCTCTGCCTGCATTGCGGGAGGCCGGCGTGCCGATGATCGATTCGGGCGCGCAACTCGCTGCGGCTCGAGCCAGTCTCGAATCCTGGCAGGCAGCCGCCGATTCCCTCGTCCTGAGCACACCCACGGCATCCGGCGATGCGCTTCTGGCACCCAGTCCGCTGCTCCTCCCCTGGCCGCGACGCGCGGCTTCCCGGCAGGTGATCAGCTGGCCGCCAGGGCGGCGGCGCGAGCCGGCGCTCGAGGTGATCGAAGACTTCATGGGCCGTACGTGGCCCGCGCGTGAACCACTGCCCGGCGGCACTCGAAGCATCGAGCTGCAGGCTGCCTGTCCGTTTCGCGCTTATGCCGAGCTGCAGCTCGGCGCCACGGCACTCGATGCTCCCTTGCCCGGCATTGCGCCCCAGGAGCGCGGCCGATGGCTGCATCGCGCATTGGAACTTCTCTGGAGGCGGATTGGCGACTCGGAGCACCTCGGAGCACTGCCGGTAACCGCACTTCATGAGTGGGCCACCCATGCCGTCGCCGAGGCGCGCGAGACGGAGCTCGGCCCCCCGAATGCGGTGGCGGTTGCATCCCGGGATCGGGAAGAGCGACGGCTGGGGCAGCTCGTGGCTTCGTTGGCGGAGATCGAGCGAACGCGTCCGCCGTTTCGGATCGAAGCACTGGAGGAAGAGCGACAGGTCCCGCTCGGTGCCGCTCGCCTCACGGTGCGGATGGATCGTATCGATGCGCTCGGCGATGGTGGCCTCGCGGTCATCGATTACAAGAGCGGGAAGGCGACGCCCCAGGACTGGTTCGGTGAGCGGCCGAATGCGGCGCAGCTCCTCGTCTACCTCGCCGCGCTCGGCGATCACGTGCGCGCGCTGGCCTTCGCCCGGGTTGCGCCACCGGCTCCACGATTCCAGGGGGTCGCGATCGAGGCGGGATTGCTGCCTCGCGTCCGCGGAATCGGCACCCTCGATGGCGAGACCTCGCTGCGCGCCTGGTCGCGTCAGCTTGCCACCTGGGAGGGGCAGATGCAGGGACTCGCCACAGAATTTCTTGCCGCGCACGCGACCGTCACACCCGTCAAGGGCGCGTGCCAGTACTGCCATCTCGCCGCGCTGTGCCGGATCGGCGAGCGCGCCGAGCCCGAAGCGGAGGAGGGCGCCGATGATTGAGGGCGACTTCGACGCCCTTGCCCGCGAGCGCGCGCTCGCGATCGATCGATCGATCCTGCTGGAAGCACCGGCCGGCTCGGGCAAGACGACGGTGCTCACGCAGCGCCTGCTCGCGCTCCTCGCCGAAGTCGATGAGCCTGAGCAGGTGCTCGCGATCACCTTTACGCGCAAGGCAGCCGCCGAAATGCGCGTGCGCGTGCTTGCGGCGCTGGCCGGCGACATCGATCCCCGGCACCCCCAGGCGACGCAGATCAGGACTCTCGCATCACGCGTCCACGCGCGCTCGGCGGAGCGCGGCTGGCAGCTCGAGTCCCATGCGGCGCGGCTACGCATCCAGACGATCGACGCGTTCAATTTCTCGCTCGCAGCGCAGCGGCCGCTCGCCGCGAGTGCGGGGCCCGGTCTCGCCATTGCCGACCGACCGGAAGAGCTGTACCAGCGGGCGGCGCGACAGGCGTTGATCGACGGAGAAACCGTGCCCGGCATGCGGGCTGATATCGATGTGCTGTTCGGGCGCCTCGACAACCAGTGGCAGCGTGTCGAGACACTGCTCGCGGACATGCTTGCAAAGCGCGCACACTGGCTGCCGCACGTGCTCGAGAGTGAAACGGGGGATCTGCGCGCGCGTATCGGGGCGTCGCTTGCGCGTGTCGTGGCAGATCAGCTCACTGCCAATGTCGCGACGCTTCCGGCAGCGCTCCTCGCGTCCGCGGCGCTGTTGCCAGGCGTCGGCACCCTCGATGCGACCGGCGCGAGCCTCGATGCCTGGCGGGCCTTTGCGGACGCAGCGCTCACGAAGAACGACACGCTGCGCAAGCGGGTCGATGCCCGCATTGGTCCCGGGTACAAGGACCCGGCCAACAAGCTGAAGCTCATTGCGATCATCGACGAGCTCGCCGCAGTGCCCGCTGGCGAACGACTGTTGCGCGACACGCGCCGGTTGCCCCCGCATGCCCTCACGGCAGAAGATGGTCTTGCGATCGACGCACTGTCCCGCGTCCTCACCTGGGCCGCACGCCACCTGCAGCTGGTCCTGGCCGAAACGGGGCGCGTCGATCACGTCTACATTGCGGGCGCAGCTCGCGCGGCGCTCGCCGATGAAGACGGCGTCAGCGATCTCGCGATCCACACGGGGCTCGCGCTGCGCCACATCCTGGTCGATGAATTCCAGGACACCTCGATCGCGCAGTTCGAGTTGCTCGCGACGCTCGTGCAGGGCTGGACGGAGGGCGACGGGCGCACGCTCTTCGTGGTTGGCGATCCGATGCAGTCGATCTACCAGTTTCGCGAGGCGGAGGTCGGGCTCTTCCTGCGTGCGCGCGCTGCCGGGATCGGCCCGGTCCGGTTCGAGGCCCTGCGCCTGACGCGCAACTTCCGTTCGCGGCCGGAACTCGTCGACTTCGGCAACGTGCTGTTCGCGAGGGTGTTCCCCGCCCGGGACGACATGCGTTCTGCGGCTGTTCGCCACACCCCGAGCCAGGCTGCGCGCGAGGCGGGCAACGCCTCCCTGCAGGTCACGCTGCTCGCCCTCGCCAACGGCAGCGAGGACGACGAGGCGCTGGCCGTCGTCGACCAGGTGCGGGCGCTGCGGGAAGGGGGTGGGCAGGGGCATATCGCAATCCTGGTGCAGGCGCGTTCGCGAACCCGGCCCATTGTGGAGTGCTTGGCCGCCGCTGGTTACCCGGTACGCGGGGTCGACCTCGTGCCGCTCGCGGAAGTCCCCGCCGTGCGCGATCTCGTGGCGCTATTGCGCGCACTCGCTCATCCCGGCGATCGCACGGCGTGGCTCACGGTGCTCAGGGCGCCCTGGTGCGGGCTGACGCTCGCGAGCCTCGCTGCGCTGTCGAGCCGGCGTGATCCGCTGCTTGTGCCGGAAGCGCTCGTCGCACCCGAGCGGCAGCGGCAGCTCGCGACCGACGAGTGCGCGCGTCTCGCTCGCTTGCGAGCGGCGCTCAAAGACGCGCTGGCCCGATTCGGGCGCGAAGCGCCCGGTGAGGTGCTGGAGTCGGCCTGGGCCGGGCTTGGCGGGGCCGACTGCTACCCGCCCGATGAACTCGATGCTGCGCGCGAATTCTTGCTTGCACTCAACGATGCGTGGGCGCGAGGCGAGTGGCGCGGTATTGCGTCGCTCGAGGGCCTCCTCGCCGATCTCTACGCGCGCTCGGGCGCGGATGAGGCCGCGATCGAGATCATGACGATCCATCGCGCGAAGGGCCTCGAGTTCGATCACGTGATACTGCCGGCGCTCGGCCGCCGCACACGGAAGAACGAGGAACCGCTGCTGCGCTGGCTTGACCTGCCACGCGCCGATGGGGAGGCGGATCTGTTGATGTCGCCCATCGTCGCCGCGGGTGAGCGGCAGGAGCATCGTCTCGGCGTTTATCTCAAGTGGCTCGACGCCGAACGGCGCGCACACGAGCTGCTGCGGCTGCTCTACGTCGCAACGACCCGCGCGAAGGAATCGCTGCACTGGATCGCGAGCGTGGCTGTCAAGGACGGCGAGACCCCGATGCCCGAAGGCGGGACCCTGCTCGCAGCAGCGTGGCCGGCGCTCGCGGAGTCGATCCGGATCGTCGAGCCCGACCATTGCGGGCGCAACGCGCGCACGACCCCGATTGCCGCGCCACCGCGACTGTCACGGCTCCCGGTAAACTGGCAACTCGCGCCACTCGCGGACCTCGCAGAGGTGAGTACTCTGCGCGTCACGCGCGAGATCGCGCAGGCACCCGAATTCAGCTGGGTGCGCGCCACGGCGCGCCACATCGGGACGACGGTGCATCACGAACTCGAGCGCTGGGGACAGGCCCTGCCGTCCGGGGTGGTGGCTCTCGATGCGGATCGTCCCCGCCACCGCGCGATGCTCGCACGCCTCGGTGTGCCTGCGGATGACCTCGATGCCGCCGCTGGTACCGTATTGCGCGCGCTGCGACAGACCTGCGAGAGCCCACGGGGGCGCTGGCTGTTTGCACCGGATCACCGCCAGGCGGCGACGGAACTTGCGCTCACCGGCTTCGCCGATGGGCTCCTGGTCAATGTGTCGATCGATCGCACGTTTATCGACCGCGCAGGCACGCGCTGGGTCATCGACTACAAGACGAGCCGGCACGAGGGTGGCTCGCTCGAGGAGTTTCTCGCGCAGGAGCAGGAGCGCTATCGCCCGCAGCTGGAACGCTACGCGCTGCTCGCGCGGGGACTCGGGCCGGAACCTGTGCGCGCCGCGCTTTACTTTCCGCTGATCGGAGCCTTCTGCGTCTACGATTGAGGGCGGGGTGCGTGCCGTGTGTCAGTATGTTCCGGCGATCGAAAAAGGCCGCTGCCCCTGTGCATCGGGGGTGCCGAGAAATGCGATCTGTCGCGCAAGCGCTGGCGGCGTGTCGGCGCGCGCCGCGATCAGACCGTCGATCACATAGCCCGGCTCATCCGTCAACGCGATGGTGCCTGTGAAGCCGATCGGTCCGCCGAGGTCGCGAAGTTCGCCTTTGACAGTCGTGCTCTCCTTGCCGCTGACAGGCGTATCGGGAAAGCGCACCTCGTAGTTGCCGAGAGGCGTTGCGCCCTGTGCGAGATGCTGTACGGTCACGACCCCCGCGAGGTCGTGTACGCGCCGCCCCCGCAGGACGGCGCGCTCGAGCCGTGCCTGCAGGCGCCCGGTCAGGCCCATCGAGGCCTGCTGCAGCATTCCTGTACCCAGGGTGAGATCGGCTGTCACATCGCGCGCAATGCGTCGCCCGTCCGGTTTCAGTTCCAGTTCGGCGGCGATGCGGTCCGCGCCCTGCTGCGTCAGGATGGACAATGCCAGTGTGCCGCGCAGGAGTGACAGGGGGTGAAGCCGCCATGACGTGTCGCCGAGCGCAACGCCATCGACGGTGAGGGCGCCGCAGTGACCGTGCCACGCGCTACCCGCGGGCGCGCCGCACGTAACGCCCGCCGGCAACCAGCGGGTCGTCCATGCGAGCGGCCAGCGCGCCACGATCGTCACAACGAGCGCCGTGGCGATCACCAAGGTGAGGCGCCAGGAAAACCGGGAAACACTGGCCATCGGAACGGATCAGCGCGCGTTCAGTTCGACGGTGGCCGACACGAGTCCGGGCTCATCCGTGCGTTCGATGGTGGCCGCGACGACCCGGATCCCGTGCTGCTGGCGCAGGCGCGCGAGCCAGGCAACCACCACATCGAAGCGCGCCTTCTCGAGCTGTACGCGCTGACCACCGTTGCCGGCCGGCTCCGAGCGGGCGAGGGACTCGCCGAGATTCGCCTCGCGCGCCGTGCGATCGACCGTGACGACGAGTGATTCCCGGCCGTCCTGTGATTCCGCCACGGGCCCGGCACTGGCGATCGCGGGCGCGACACTTCGCATCCACGCGAGGTCGGAACGCTTCGTCGCGACACGCTGCTCGAGGGCGGCAGCGCTGCGCGCGAGTGGCAGCATGCCCATGAGCAGGACAATCACGAGCGCGGCGCAGCCGCCGATCGTGACGAAGCGGCGCTCGCGTTCGGCAAGTCCCCGATACCATTGGATCAGCGCGTTCATCAGACCCCCACCAGCTTGATCTGGATGCGGCCCTCGTAGCCGGCATCGGCGGCCGTGCCGCTCGTGATCTCGGTGGCAAAGCCGCGCGCGCGCAGCTCCTGGTTGATCCGGTCGAGGCTCTGCGCATCGGTGGCACGCACGCGCAGGTCGAGCGCGCCCTCACGCAGCGACAGACCCTGCAGCGTGGCGTCCGGCGCGGCGGCCCGCGCTGTCGCGAACGCGCTGAGCGCGGGCAGGAGGCCCTGCTGTCCACCGTTCTCCTGCAGTGACTGGTAGCGCTTCTCCATGCGCTGCCGGGCGTCTTTCGAATCGAGTGCCCCGGGCATTGCCGCACGGAAAGTCTGTTCGATCTCGACATCGAGCTTGCGTTCGGCGTCGTTCAAGCGCCGGATCTCGAACATCTTCGAGCCTGTGAACAGAAGCAGGATCGCGGCTGCGAGAGCGGCGGGCAACCGCCAGCGTCGCAGATCGCTGCCGCTTGTCGTGCGTGGCACGAACTCGCCCTGCAGCAGATCGAGCGGAGCCGCGGGCCCGATCTGGCTCGCGAGCCAGGGGAGCGAGCCCTGCGGCAGGATCTGCACTTTGGCGGTGGCGAAGTGTCCCTGCAGGAAGCCGAGCTCGCCGGCGTGCTGTTGCCAGTCGTGAGCGGGCGCATGCAGCAGCAGCGATAGCGTGGCCGGTTCGATTCCTTCTCCATAGGCCTGTGTCGAGGCGAGAAACCCGAATGCGTCGGCGAGAGTCGTGACGGGTGTGACGAGAGGGGGGCGATCCGGCGCGCAGACGACGAGCACATCACCCTCGAGCCAGGCGACCACCTGTCCGGGATTGGGTGCAACGAGGCTTGCCTCGCTGTACAGCGCCGCGGGCGCGAGCCCTGCCTCCCCGAGCGCTGCCAGGGTTGCCTGCATTGCGGATCGACCGACCACCGCAATCGCGGTCCGGCCCGTTGCGCCAGTGCGCCGGCCGACGGCGAAATGCAGCGAATCGATGTCGTCCGCGACCTGCTCTTCGAGCGCATAGGGCACGACCTGCGCGAGTTTCGCGCCGGTCTTGGCAGGTAGCGCCGCGTCTGTCAGCAGGACGTCACCGGCAGGCACGAGCACGGCGACACGCCGACTCGTCGCCTGCGCCGCAGCCTGCGACAGCGGGCCATTGCCCTCCGGGGTCAACAGGCGACCTTCGCCGTCGACGGCGATCCATGTCACCGGGTCGTCGCTCTGCTTGCCCAATCGCACTACGAACCAGTCAGCCATGGCTCAATCCGTACCGTAAGTGCGCAGAATCGGGCGCACGCCCGTCGCTTCACGCTTCAGGAGACTGTACAAGGCGAACTCCGTGGTGCCAATACTGACAAAACTGCGCAGGCGAAAGTACTCTGACGTGTCGCTGACCTGATACTGCAGTGTAGCCCAGAGCGTGGAGTCCACCTTTGCCTGCAGATCGGCTTTGGTCGGGAAGCAGCCCGATTGTCTCGACTTTGTGAGCCGCTCTTCATCGATGCCGTATTCCTGCTCGTCGGTCATCGCGTCGATGACGATGCCGGCCGCCGTGCAGGTGTTGAGCGGCGTGCCGGGCGGCAGCGCACTCAGGTAGGGCGCCAGTTTCGCGTAGCGCTCGCTGCCGAAACCGGGCAGGGCCAGCAGCTCACTCACGCTGACGATCGGCGCGTTGGGCGCCCGATACGCGGGGCTCTGCGCGAGGTAGAGCGTATCCTCGCCGCCCTCGAAACCATTCGGTTCGACGTCGGCGTCGATCCAGTCGGCGAGCAGCGTCGCCCACTTCGCCTCGAGACCGAGCGTGGCGAGCAGACGCTTGAACTGCTCGATGGCTTGCGGGCGGGCCTTTCCTTCGGCGTCGATCAGGTTGTTGATGTTGAATCGGCCCTGCGCGTCGTCGAGCCGCGCTTCCAGCCAGACGCCGGAACCCGGAATCAGCTCGACGGGGCCATAGGGCCGTGCCCAGTCCCGCGTGTAATCATCGCGCCCACCTTTCTTGCGATCTTCGCGCAGGACGTATGCGGCAATGGCTTCAGTCACCGCCGCGTACTGGATGCCCTGGTCGAACATGAGGGCGCTCGACGCACGCCGCGCTGTCAGACCATTGCGAAAGGCAATGCCCGCCGCGACGATCGTGGCGAGCGCCACGAGGATGATGGCGGTCAGGAGGGCAACACCGCGCTCGCGCTTCACCCGACCACCTCGATCAGGCGCGTGACGGTGCCGAAATCCTCGAGTTCGAGTGTCACTTCGACGGCGATGGGTCGGCGCCGCAGCTGGGGCTGGCGCGGGTCGCCGCCGGTGACGATGCCGGGCCACTGATCGGTCCAGCTGCGACCGTTTTCCATGAACCGGAAGCGCACGTTCTTCACGCGATCGATCAGCAGGCGGCGCACGGGCTGTGCGCCGAGCACCGGGTCGAGTACCCGCCAGTGCTCGCGATAGAGAGCGCCGTTGTCGAAGGCGTAGCGCACCCGCTGCAGCGCGGGGCGCTGGATGCCCGCGGGGTTGGCCCAGCCCATGCGTGTGAAGGTCACGAGGGCATCCGTGCGGCCATCGGCAAGGAGCGCCGGATCGGCGCCATCGCCAACGAGGCTGCGCGTGGCGCGCGGAGCGAGCTGGCCGAAATCCTGCGACAGGATGCGCATCGTGTTGACGAGCGCCGTCAGGCGATCCTGATTCGCCTGCACGGCGCCGCGGTTCGCGAGTGCCTGCTGCAGGGCCCCGTAACCGATCGCAAAGATGACGGCCGAGATGAACAGGGCCACCAGCAACTCGATCAGTGTGAAGCCGCGGTGTTGCATTCAGGTGGTGGGCAACGTGCCGCCCGGCGGCGGCGAGGGCGGCGCACCGGGAGCGGGGGGTTCCACTGCACCGCCCGGCGCGGCGGGCTCACCGGGAAAGGGCGCGCCATTCCAGTCCGGATCGGTGCCGTTTGGTGCCCCGAGTGCATCACCAACGACGCCGCTGGCCGTAACGGTCCAGACGTTCTTCGAGCCTCCACTCTTGCCCGGCTGCGAGACGGCATCGGCGACCTTGACGTCGATGCGCAGCACCCCCGGCACATTGGTCTCGACGATCTCCTGCTCATAGCGCCACTTGCGCCCGGCGTAATCGATCTCGCCGCTGCTCTTGCCTTTGGTGGGTCGCTTCGCGCCGAGCCGCAGCTCGCTCACGCGATTGAGCGCGATCCACTCGGCAAAGGTCTTGTCGCGCAGGTAGATCGAGGAATCCGCTGCCGACGACAGCGTGCCGAGGAGCGCCGCCATGCCCACCGCAACAATCACGAGTGCAACCAGCACTTCGATCAGGGTGAAGCCTCGCGCGCGGGTCACGGGCGTGTGCCTTCCCCGGGTAGCGTGAGCTTCACCACTCCGTCCTCGTCGCTCGCAATCATGGCCTGCAACGGGCTTGCGTCGCGACCGAGCGTGAGCTCGAACGGGGTGACGTCACCGTTCGAGAACAGCATCACCTGAGGCAGCAGCGGTTCGGTGTCCTTCGGCGGGCGCAGCAGGACCTCGCGCCCCTCGATGCGCAGGCGGATGCGCAACCCGACCGGCAGCACGCGCGCGCGCAGGATCGGGTCCTCTTCGGCGGCGCGCCAGAGGCCGCGGCGCAGGTCAAAAGCGAGGAACGCGTAACGGTCACCTTCGCAGCGCAGGCCAAATTCGTGCGTGGTGAGTTCCGCGTGCTCGCGGACGTAGGTGATGAGCGCATCGAGGCGCTGCGCTTCGGTTTCGAGTGCGTCGTCGCGCTGGCTCGTGCCGATCGCCAGCACGGCCCCAACCGCCAGGAGGCCGACGATCACGACGACGACGAGGATTTCGATGAGCGTGAAGCCGCGTGCGTGCTTCACGCGAGCGTCGCTAGCGATCCAGGTTCCAGTTGCCGATATCGGCATTGATTCCCTCGCCGCCAGGCTCACCGTCGGCACCGAGCGAGTACAGATCGTATTCGCCGCCGCGAGTACCCGGGAATACATACTGGTAGTCGTTGCCCCAGGGATCCTTGTTGACGCGCTTGAGATAGCCGCCCGCGCGCCAGTTGCGCACGTGCGGATCAGCAGGCTTCTGCACGAGCGCGACCAGGCCACTTTCAGTGCTGGGATACTGGAACGTATCGAGCTTGTACATCGTGAGCGCCGTTTCGAGGGCCTGGATGTCCTGTTTCGCCTTGACG
>WBZL01003749.1_pt1 | contig 13667 bp, 7 predicted proteins | sample 5204291 | NCBI WGS metagenome assembly WBZL01 (sample SAMN12344345, study PRJNA552823) | activated sludge metagenome | biome: Activated sludge suspended growth; feature: Nitrification reactor; material: Wastewater; isolation source: activated sludge from nitrification reactor of wastewater treatment...
CTCAACGCCGTCATCGGGCTCTCGGCTCTGGCGCTGAACCAGAGCAGCGACCCTCGCCAGCGCGAATACCTGGAAAAGGTCAGGGACGCCGGCCAGACGCTGCTGGCAATCATCAACGACCTGCTCGACCTGACCAAGATCGCTGCCGGTGAAATGACCCTCGAAAGCACCCCGTTCAGCCTCCGGAAGACCGTTGCACGCGCCTTGTCGGTGATCGGCCACCATGCCCTCGAAAAGGGCTTGAGCCTCGAAAGCCGGATCGACGAGCGACTCCCCGAATGGCTGGTCGGCGACCCGCTGCGCATCGAACAGATCCTGCTCAATCTGCTCAACAACTCGCTCAAGTTCACCGACACCGGCCGGGTCGTGGTGCGCATCGCCATCGAGGACCTCGACGATCAGCAGGCCGGATTACTGATCGAGGTCGAGGATACGGGAATCGGCATGAGCGAGAGCGAGATTGCCCGCATCTACCAGCCGTTCGTCCAGGCCGATCCGTCGATCACCCGCAAGCATGGCGGCACCGGCCTGGGCCTGGCGATCTGCAAGCAACTCGCCGAAAGCATGCAGGGGTCGATCGAGGTCAGCAGCCGGCCGGGCGAAGGCACGCGCTTTTGCGTCCGCCTGCGCCTGGGCGTGGCCACGACCGGCGAGTGCCCGACCGGCGACGACCCGGCCGCCGCCGAGAATCTGCCAACGCATTACCCGGCAGCGCGCGTGCTAGTGGTCGATGATCAGCCGCTCAATCGCGATCTGGTCTTCGAACTTCTGGGAAGCGTCGGCATCGTGCCGCATCTCGCGGAGAACGGCCAGCAGGCGCTGGACATTCTCCGCGAGGCCGGCGCGCAAGCTTTCGACCTGGTATTGATGGACATCCAGATGCCGGTTCTCGACGGCCTGGCGGCGACCCGCCGAATCCGTGCGCTGCCGGGTTTCGCCATGCTGCCGATCGTCGCCATGACGGCGCACACGATGGTGCACGAGAAAGAGGTGTACCTGGCTGAAGGCATGAACGATCACCTCGGGAAACCATTTTCGCTGCCGGCCTTCTTCGCGCTGCTGGCGCGCTGGCTGGCCGTGCAGGGGATTGCCCCGAGCACAGCGGCGCCCGCTGCGGCCACCGCTGCCGACGCCGGCGAGAACGAGTTGGCACCGATCAGCGGCCTCGACAGCGCCACGGCACTGCAGCGATTTGCCGGCAACCGCGCGCGTTACCGCCACTGGCTGCGGGAATTCGTCGGCGAATCGGCTGGTTTCACCGCGACCATCGATACCCTGCTGGCCGCTGGAGCGAGCGAATCGGCGAGACAGGCGGTGCACGCCTTCAAGGGCCGCGTCGGGACCCTCGGCATGCGCGAACTGCAAGCCCTGGCCGAGGCGCTCGAGCAGGCCCTGCGGGCCGGCAAGGCGAACAGTCCGGCGGGCCATGCCTTGCGCCGGCAACTGGCGCAGTCGATCGAGGCGATGTGCGCCAGCATCCAGGCGGCGCTCGCCCAATCGCCCCCCCGGCAGGCGACGAGTCGAGCGGCCGGATCGCCACCCGCAGCAGGACCCGCCGGGCCGATGCCGGCTTCGGTCGCGGCCCTGCTGCGCCTGCTGCAGGATGCGGATGGCGGCAGTGCCACGGCGATCGCAAACTGTCTTGCAGAACTGCCGAACAGCGACTGGGAACCGCTGCTGCAGGCGGCGCGGGCAGCGGTGCAGAAATTCGATTTCGAAGCCGCGCGGCAAGTCCTCGCCGGCCGCGAGGAGGCCGGATGACGATGCTGCGCAACTGGAGCGGACTGCTTCTGCTCTGGCTCTGCTGCACCGGCCTCGCCGCGGCCGACGAGGAGTATTTCGCACGCTACGCGCTGCCCCGAAATGCCGCTTCGGTCGACCTCGGCGTGCAGCCGCTCGGTTATCCGGCGGCCATGATCGGCGCGCTACTGCAGCGCGATCGAATCCTCAAGCGTCGGCTCGAAGAACTCGGCCAGCCACTGGCCACTTTCGCGTTCCGGCGCGGCAGCGACATGCTCGATCTGCTCGCCGATGGCCGGCTCGAAGCCGGACTGCTCGGCGACCTGCCGACGATCCGCCTGGCGGTGGGTACCGATGTCGCGATTGCCGGCCTCACCAAACGCAGCGCGACGGCGCTGGTCACCCGCCAGGAAGGCTTGCTGACACACCTGCAAGGCAAGCGCCTGGCGTATGTGCCGGACTCCAGCGCCCATTACACGCTGCTGCAGGCGCTGGCCAGCGTCGGGCTGAGCGAGCGGGAAGTGACGCTGGTCGCCCTGACCATAGACGAAATGCCGGCTGCGCTGGCGCAGGGGCGGATCGATGGGTTTGCCGCCTGGGAACCGGCGCCGACTGTCGCCCTGGCCAGCCATCCGCAGGCGCGCATCGTCTTCCGTGGCCCCAGCTCGGACTATCTGGTGCTCACCAGACGCTTCGTGCAACGGCATCCCGAGGCGGCCAGGCATCTGGTCGCCGCGCTGGTCCGCGCACTCGAATGGATGCGTCAGAGCCGCGGGAACATTGAAACCGCTGCCCGCTGGGCCATGCACGATGGCAGCGCTTTCAGCGGCCAGGCGCCCGTGTTGCCCCTGGCACAGGCGGTGACGATCGCGCGCCGCGAAATTCTCGAGGTCCCCGCTGCGCCGGCCATCCCGGCCGCAAGCGGCGATCGCCACCTTCTGCTCGGCGAGTTCCATTTCCTGCAGCAGCGCGGCAAGCTGCCTGCGAACACCTCCTGGGAGCGCCTGGCCATGGCTTTTGCCTACGACGGGCTGCAGCAGGTCACGACAGCGCCCACCCGTTATCGCCTGTATGTCTTCGACTACGAGCCCTGACGGACGCATGCACCGTGCCGCAGAGAACCCTGCCGTCAGCCGGACATCGCCGGGCACCGGCATCGTCCTGCGCGTCGCCGGCCTGTTCGGCACGCTGCTGGTGCTGGCGATTATCGCCCTGCTCAGCGCCTGGCTGTACGGATTGCCGTTCTTCGACTTGCCGGGGGCCAGGCAGATCCACCTGGCCGATGCCCGGCAGGCCCTCGAACTGAGTGCCGACAGCCGCAGCACGCAGATCCAGACCGCCCTGCGGGAACGCCGCGGCAATCTCCGCCTGCTCTCGGAAAACCTTGTCCTCAGACAGGCACTGGCCACGCCGCAGACCCCCGCGATGGCTGCCGCGGCCAGTCGCCACTTCCAGTCGGTGATGGGCGCCTACCCGGATGTTTTCGAATCCCTGGCGCTGCTGTCGACGGGCGACGGGCGCGTGCTCGCCGCCAGCGACGCCACCCTGGTCGGACGCCCCCTCGCCGACGCCGATCTGCTCGGACGCCTGTCGACGCCGGGTCTCATCGAACATATCGAAACCACCGCTCCGACGGTCGCCGGGGAACCCAGCCTGATCATCGCCCGCCAGGTCCCCGAGCGGGACGCTGCCGGGACTCCCACTGGCAAATTGCTCGGGGTGCTGGTGGCCAGCGTGTCGATTCAGGAACTGCTGGGCAATTTCGATCGTGTTGAACTGCGCTCGCTCGGCAATTCCGGTTCGGTTTCCCTCTTCGATCAGCAGCAGCGGCTGCTCGCGACCTTCCGTCTGCTGGCCGGGACGGGCGAGCGGCCGCCACCGCCCGCTTCCCAGGGAATGGATGGCAGTTTCGTCGAAAATGCGGCGGACGGACGATCGGTCCTTGCCACCTATCGCTTTGTGCGCATCGCCGCCAACGAAGGATGGAGTCTCGTGGTTCGCCGCGAGCGCGACGAGATCCTGCACGAAATCGAGCAGCGCGCCTGGCAACTGCTGCTCTTCGGCCTGCTGTTCACCGTCTGCGGCCTGATCGTCGTGGCACTGGCGGCGCGGCATGTGACGCGTCCGATCCGGGAACTGGCGAACGTCGCACAGCGTCTCGCCGAGGGTGAACTGAGCGCCCGCGTGACGCGGGCGAAGCCGCAGCACGGTGACGAGGTGGCGACCCTGGCGACAGCCTTCAACACCCTGGCCGAACGCGTCGAGACCTGGCATGCCACGCTCGCCAGCGAAGTCGCCACGCGCACGCGCGAACTGATCGACCAGCAGTTGCAGCTCGAAGAACTGGTCGAAAAGCGTACCGCCGACCTGAGCGCGGCGCTGGCTGCAGCAACCCAGGCCGACCGCGCCAAGAACGCTTTCCTGGCCAATGTCAGCCATGAACTGCGCACGCCGCTGAACGCCGTGATCGGCCTGACCGAGCTCGCCCGGCAACTCAGCCGTGATCCCCGGCAACAGGACTACCTCGACAAGATCGGCCGTGCCGGCAAGTCCCTGGCGCAGCTGATCAACGATCTGCTCGACCTGACCAAGATCGTCGCTGGCCGGCTGGAGTTCGAGAACACCCCGTTCAGCCTGCGCGGCGTGTTCGAGCGCTGCCAGTCGGTGCTGATGCACCAGGCCGCAGAAAAGGGGCTGACACTCGTTGAACGCATCGACACGGAGGTTCCCGATACCCTGATCGGCGATCCGCTGCGCATCGAACAGATCCTGCTCAACCTGCTCGGCAACGCCATCAAGTTCACCAGCAGCGGCCACATCGAGCTGCGGATCAGCGTGCTGAACACGGAAACGACGCGCGTTCGCCTGGCCATCGATGTCGAGGATACCGGTCTGGGCCTCAGCGAGCAGGACATCGCGCAATTGTTCCAGCCTTTTGCGCAGGCCGATGCCAGCATGACGCGCAAGTTCGGCGGCAGCGGCCTGGGACTCGCCATCTGCAAGCGGCTCGCCGAGAAGATGGATGGTGACATCTGCGCCAGCAGCCGGCCCGGTTCCGGCAGCACCTTTCGCGTCACGCTCTGGCTGGGATTGGGGACGCCGGGGGATCAGGCAAGGCCCGCGGCCCTGCTGGCGTCCGCACTGCCGACAGCCTATCACGGCGCGCGGGTACTGGTCGTCGATGATCATCCGATCAACCGCGAGATCGTCGAAGCCCTGCTCAGCGCGGTCGGCATCACGCCGGAGATGGCCCACAATGGCCAGGAAGCGGTCGATCGCCTCCGGATGAGTGGCGCGAACGCTTTCGATCTGGTGCTGATGGACATCCAGATGCCGGTCATGGACGGCTACAGTGCGACCCGCGAACTGCGTAGCCGCGCCGGTTTCGAGGCCCTGCCGATCGTCGCCATGACCGCGCACATCATGGAACATGAAAAGAGCCTCCAGCGCGCTGCCGGCATGAGCGACCACATCGGCAAACCCTTCGACCACCCGACCTTCTACCACATGCTGGCGAAATGGATTCCCGTCCACAAGCAGCGACAAGCCGCCACCGTGATCGACGCCTTGCCGCCTGCGCCCGACGCTCAGGACATGCCCGCCTGGCCGGCTCCCGGCACGATCGACAGCGCCGCCGGCCTGGCCCGCTTCGCCGGCAATACCGCACGTTACCGGCACTGGCTGAGCGATTTTGCCGACCAGGGCAGGTCCGAGGTCAGCAAGATCGAACAGGCGATGGCGACCGGCCAGCGGGAACAGGCCCGCCAGCTCGCCCATGCCCTGGTCGGCCGCGTCGGCATGCTCGGGATCACCCGTGCGCAGGCTTTTGCCCGGCAGGTCGAGGCGGCGGCGAGCCGCGACGAAGCCGCCGATGCAGCAATCATCGGTCTGGCGGCAGCCGTCGACGAGGCCAGCGAACAGATCAGGCGGGCATTCGGAAGCGGCGCTGCCGACGCAACGCCGCCGGCAGCACTCGCCAGTGTGCGAACGAAAGTGTTGGGCGGATACCCGACTCCCCTCCCCCGCGATGGAGGGGTTGGGGGAGAGGGGACGTCCATGCCCTCACAGAGGCCACCAGAGCAGACCGACGGCTCTGGCCAGGTGCTTTCGCAAGGATTTGACGAACTTGACGAACTCGTGTGTCACGATGACCCCTCTCCCCAACCCCTCCCCCGCGAGGGGGGAGGGGCGATCACCGATGCCAGGGTCTCTCCATCGGACAAAGGACTTCGACCAACCCTTTCATTCGCACCTGCACTCGCCACGCCGCTGCCCACCGGACCCCTTCCGGCAAGTATCCTGGCCCTGCTGCGCCGGCTCGAGACCGCCGACGGCGACAGCGAGCGCGCCATCCATGACTGTCTCGCGGAACTCGGCGAGACGGCCTGGGCAGCACCGCTGCACGCGTCTCTGGCATGCGTGCGCAGTTTCGATTTCGACGCCGCCAGACGGCTGTTCCCCGATCATGAAACAACCCACAACCTGGATGAAAGATCATGACCACCATTCTCCTGATCGATGACGATCCGGCCACCCTCGAAGTCATCAACGAATGTCTGCTCCCGCACTTTCGCACGCGCATCGCGACGCGCGGCGGCAAGGGCATCGAGCTGGCGATCATGTCGCCAGCACCCGACCTGGTACTGCTCGACCTCGAATTGCCCGACATGAACGGTTATCAGGTCTGCTCGGCGCTCAAGCGGGATACCCGTACCGCCGAGATCCCGGTGATCTTTCTTTCCAGCCACACGGATATGGCCGACATCATCCGCGGTCTCGAACTCGGTGCCGTCGATTATGTGCCCAAGCCGGTCGCACCACCGATCCTGCTGGCGCGCGTACGCACGCAACTACGGCTGCGCCAGGCCCAGATCCATCTGGCGGATCGCAATCTCCATCTCGAAGCGCTGGTCAGCGAACGTACGCATGCCCTCGAGGCCCGGACCCTGGACCTGCAGCGCAGTCAGGAACTGACCATCGTGGCCCTCGGAGCGATCGCCGAAACCCGCGACAACGAGACCGGCAACCATATCCGCCGCACCCGCGCCTACGTCCGGACGCTCGTCGAATACCTCCTGCAACAACCCGCACAGCAGGAACGCATGCCCCTCGAAGAATGGGGGCTGGTCTGGAAATGCGCCCCCCTGCACGACATCGGCAAGGTGGGAATTCCCGACCAGATCCTGCTCAAGGAGGGACCACTCGACGCCGGCGAGTTCGAAATCATGAAGCGACATACGACGATCGGCCGCGATGCCCTGCTCGCGGCCGAACTCGGGGTCGACACCCAGCACCCGTTCCTGCGGATCGCCAGCGAAATCATCTATTCGCATCACGAACGCTGGAACGGCACCGGCTATCCGGAGGGCCTCCGCGGCGATGACATCCCCTTCGCCGCACGCCTGATGGCCATCGCCGACGTCTACGATGCCCTGATCAGCAAGCGCGTGTACAAACCCGCCCTGCCCCACCGCAAAGCGGTGGAAATCATCGCGCAGGGGCGCGGTGAGCACTTCGACCCGCTGATCGTCGATTGCTTCCTGGTCTGCGCCGACACTTTCGACGCGATCGCCACCGGCCACTCTGACGCCTCACGGCCAGTCGCCGGCGCATCCCTGGCGACGGCCCGATCCGGGAATGCAGCCGGCCAGAGCCGCCTCCCGGAACGCCGGCAGTCCTGACCGATTCAACCATTCAGCATCGGAAGCATTGATGAGCGACAAGAAAATCCAGGTCATGATCGTCGATGACTCGCCGCTGGTTCGCCAGGTCATCGCGCAGGCACTGGTCCGGGAGACCGGCATCGAGGTCATGGGTACGGCGGCCGATCCGCTCTTCGCGATGGACAAGCTGCGCAGGAGCTGGCCGGATGTGGTCATTCTCGATATCGAAATGACGCGTATGAACGGCCTCTCTTTCCTGCGCAAGCTGATGGCCGAACGACCGACGCCGGTGATCATCTGTTCATCGCCTGCCACGACCGGCAGCGAGACGCTCCTGCAGGCGCTTGCGGCTGGTGCCGTGAGCATCATCAACCGGCCGAAATTCGGGCTCAAGGGTTTCCTCGAAGACGCGGCCAACGACATCATCGCCGCCATCCGCGCGGCCGCCCGGACCCGGGTCGGATTGCCCGCCGGATCGCCGCTCGCCACCGCCCAGCCGGCGGCGAGCACGCGGCTGCCAGCACTGGAGAGAATGACGCGCAACAGCGCCGACGCCATTCTCCCCGCCGGTCCCGCGACGGTGCAACGGACGACCGACAAGGTGATCGCCATCGGCACCTCGACCGGTGGAACGCAGGCACTCGAAGCGGTACTGACCCGCCTGCCGCCGACGATCGCGGGCATCGTCATCGTCCAGCACATGCCCGAGCAGTTCACGGCAATGTTCGCCGAACGCCTCAATTCGCTGTGTACGATCGAGGTCCGCGAGGGCCGGAACAACGACCGCGTGCTGCCGGGGCGCGCACTGATCGCGCCTGGCGGCAGGCACATGCTGTTGAAGCGCAGCGGCGCGCAGTATTACATCGAGGTGCTCGACGGCCCCCTGGTCAATCGCCACAAACCCTCGGTCGATGTGCTGTTTCGCTCGGTGGCCCGCTTTGCCGGCGGCAACGCGGTCGGTGTGATCATGACCGGCATGGGCGATGACGGCGCCCGCGGCCTCAAGGAGATGAACGATGCCGGCGCCGCAACGATCGCCCAGGATGAAGCCTCCTGCGTGGTTTTCGGCATGCCCAGGGAGGCCATCAAGCTCGGCGCCACCGACCGGGTGCTGCCACTCCAGCAGATCCCTGCGGCGCTGATCGAGATCTTCAACCAACGGTCATGACTTTTCCAGGCACCCCCGATGATGAAAGTCATGACCGTTCCCCTCTCCCCGCCCCATCCCACGGCCCGCGCTGCATCGCGGGCCGGCTACGGCGGCGCGGAGCAGTGCTCCGCGAAACCCCGCCTGCGCCCCCCGCAAGTGGGGAGGGGAGATTTGTGAGTCGCTGACGCGAGTTTCACATTAACGCGAGGTTTGAATACGGCCATGCAACGATACGACATCCTGAAGAAGATCGCCGCAGAACTGGAGCATGGCGAGGTGAACTTCTCGACCAACGCGCTGGTCGCGCTCAAACTGCAGCATGCGCTCAGCGATCCGGATTGCCACATCGACCAGGCCACGCGCCTGATCAAGGCTGAACCACTGCTATCGGCCAAAGTCGTGGCGCTGGCCAACTCGACCGCCTTCAATCCTTCGGGCCGCCCGATCACCGACGTGCGAACGGCCGTTTTGCGGTTGGGTTTCCGCTATCTGCGCTCGCTCGCAGCGGCAGTCGTCACGCGCGCACTGGCCTCCCCCCTGTCGGCACAGGATCGGGCCATGGCGGCGCGACTCTGGGAGCACACCGCGCATGTCGCGGCACTGGCGCAGGTGATCGCCCGCAAGGTCACTCATCTCGACCCGGAGACCGCGATGTTCGCCGGCATCGTCCATGAAATCAGCGGTTTTTACCTGATTTCACGCGCCGCCGAATATCCCGGCCTGCTCGATGAGGATTTCTCGGCGTGGAGCGAAACCGGCGAAGCCGAGGTTGGTCGTGCACTGCTTCAGGTTCTGGATGTCCCGCAAACGGTGGTCGAGGCCATCGACGTGTGCTGGCGGGGTTTTCTGGCGATGCCACCGACGACGCTTGGCGACACCTTGCTGCTGGCCGACGAACTGGCTCCGGTCGAAAGCCCGTTACGCGACCTCGACGGCGTTCCCAGGGAAGGCACGGCAGCTTCGATCGACCTGCTAATCGGCGAGGACACGCTGCTCGCAATCATGCATGAATCGGCAGAGGACGTGCGCTCGCTGACGGCGGCGCTGCGTCTCTGAGCGCGCCAGGCGAGGGAGAACACCCAGCCCGGCTACGACGGGTCCGCCGTCACCAGACAGCGTCGCGAAGCCGGCTCGGCAGCGACCGCATCGCGCTGCCAGGCAGCCACCCAGGCCACCAGGTCGGCGGCCGGCATCGGCCGGGCAATGCCGTCACCCTGGACATTTTCGCAGCCGAGCTGGAGCAGCATCCGGCCCTGCTCGACATTCTCCACGCCTTCGGCGACGATCTGGCGGCGGAAGGCTGTGGCAAGCCCGATTACCCCTTCGAGGATGGCCCGATTCTCCCCCCCTTCGAACAGGTCGCAGACGAAACTGCGGTCGATGTTGATCCGGGAAACCGGCAGGCTCTTCAGGTAGGTCAGCGAGGAATGGCCGCAGGCAAAATCGTCGAGGGCAAACGACACGCCGATTTCCCGGCACGCGCTGATGATCGCACAGACGCTGGCCAGGTCGGTCAGCGCACGGGTCTCCCGCAATTCGAGATCCAGCCTGCCTGGTTCGACCTCCGGCTGCCCGGCCAGGAGCCCGGCCAGGCGTTCGACGAAGCCGGCTTGTTGCAACTGCCGCGCGCCAATATTGACGCTGACCGCCATCTCCAGTCCGGCAGCGCGCCATTCTGCGATCTGCGCCAGCGCACGTGCGATCACCCATTCCCCGAGATCGACCGCCAGCGGATGATTCTCGATCAGTGGCAGGAAAGTGGCCGGCAACAGCAGACCCTTTTCCGGATGCTGCCAGCGAATCAGGGCCTCGACCCCGATCACCGCGCCGCTGCGCAGGTTCACCCTGGGCTGATAGTGGAGAACCAATTCATCGGCCAACAAGGCACGGCGGAGGTCCTCCAGCCGTTCGTTGTGGCTGCGGACACTGCGATCCTGATCGGCATCGAAGACACAGTAGCGGTTCTTGCCGGCGAGCTTGGCCTGGTACATGGCTTGGTCGGCCTGGCGCAGCAGCTGATCGGCATCGACCTCCTCGGCCTGCGGGTAGAAGGTCACGCCGATGCTGGTCGACACCTGCAATAGCCGCTCACCGTACGGCACCGGCTGGGCGCTGGCTGCAATCAGGCGGTTCAGGATCGGCGCACAGGAATTGATGTCGGGAAGATCAAGCAAGACCGCGACAAACTCGTCGCCCCCCAGACGCGCCAGCGTGTCGCCTTCGCGCAAGACCTGCTTCATCCGACCTGCAACCGTCATCAGCAGTTGGTCGCCGGCCTCATGACCGTGCTGGTCGTTGACCGCCTTGAAGCCATCGAGGTCGAGAAAGGCGACGGTCAGGCGCTGCCCGCGCCGCTGGATCTGCATCATGCCCTGCTGCAGGCGGTCGGCCAGCAGCACGCGGTTGGGCAAACCGGTCAGCGCGTCGTAGTGAGCCGTCTGCTTGAGCTTTTCTTCGTTCGCCTTGAGCAGGGTGATGTCGGAGAACAGGGCCACGTACTGCCGGGTTCTGCCCTGATCATCGCGCACCGCGCTGATCGTGAGCATCGCCGCAAACATCTCGCCATTCTTGCCGCGATTCCAGATTTCACCGCTCCAGTGGCCCTGACCGGTCAGGTCGCTCCACATGGCAGTGTAAAACTCCTTGTCCTGAAGACCCGAGAGGAGAAAGCGCGGGTTCTGCCCCAGGGCTTCCTCGCGACTGAAACCACTCATCCGGGAAAAGGCCTGATTGACGTCGATGATCGTGCCGTCGGGAGCGGTGATGATGATTCCTTCGCGGGCATTGGTGAACACGCTGGCGGCGTTGATCTGCTGCAGACGCCCGGATTCTGCACGTTGCTCGGCCAACTGCATCTGCCGGCGGTAGAGACCGATCGCCAGCAGCGTGATCGCCAGCAGGGCGGGAAGCATGACGCCCAGCACGGTCCTGGTCTCAGTTCGCCATTGCCGCAGGGCGTGCCGACGATCGAGCGCCGTGACGACGAGAAAAGGATACAGGCGCGACGCTCGAAAGGCGATCAACTGCGGGCGATCCTCGCTGCCGTCCTGCTCGAACTGGCCGAACTCGGCCTCGTCCAGGCGCAGGTTGCGAACGAAGGGCTCCTGCAACGATCCGGGTCGCCCGCCGGGATCACTATCCATCAGCAGCGTGCCGTCGTAGCGCAGCACGCTGACCGATCCTTCCTCGGCAGCGAGCTTCTGCGCAATATGGTTGATCAAATAGTCCGGATTGAGCGCAAAGAGCAGGGTCACGCGGCCTTTGCCAAGCCCGATGCTGCGGGTCACCGGAATGAAACCGAGCGAGTCGGCATTGATCGGCGTTCCTGCCGTCGATGGCTGGCCACTGGCAAAGTCACGCCCGGCCCAGGGTTCGCCGATGCGCAGGATCTGCAGCCGGCCAGCGTCTTCCGGCAGATAGGTTTGCGTCGCCACCTTGACGCCGAGGTTGGCTGGATTGGAACTGGCAACGATCCGACCCGTGTCATCCAGCAGGGACATCGAGCGCAGGAACGGTGCATGCTGCAGGGCCGCCACGAAAATCCGCTCGATTCCGCGCGGATCGCGCGCATCGCGTGTAAGCGACGACTGCGCCAGGGAGTTGAGCGCGACGAGTTCGGTGAGGTGCAGGCTTTGCGTCAGGAAGTCCTCGAAACCCCGCGAATGCATCGCTGCGATACCCAGACCGCTGGCCACCGCTTCGCCACGCAGTCGCCACAGGGTGTAGGCGCTGATGGCCACCATGCCGCCCACGAATACACCCAGAAGAAGCAGAAACGTCGTGCGTAACTGTCGCCAGGCGAGTCGCGTCATGGGGAGACGATGGTCTCGAGTTGGTGCCGCCGGGCGGCTGCCAGCAGACGCCCATCATGCTTGATGTCGCTGACGAAACGCTCGATGCGTGCCGCCCAGGCCTCGTCACCGGGCTGCATGGCATAAGCGTAGGGGGTGATGTGGTAGGCACTGGGGGGCGAGACCAGGCGCGCCCAGTCAGTGCTCGCCAGAAAACGCTGGCTATAGGGGTAATCGGTCAGAAAAACGTCGGCGCGACCCGACTGGACTTCCTGCTCGCGTGCAAATGGCGTGTCGAGCACCAGCAGTTGCGCTGCCTTGAGTTTGTCCTTCATGATCGACTCGTGCAGTGTTCCCCTGGCCACGGCCACCACCGATCCGGGGCGGTCGATCTGATCCCAGTCCTTGATCCGGCGATTGGTTTTGGTGGTGATCGCGTAGATGTCGCTGGCCAGATAGGGGCGCGTGAAGCGCAGCTTTTCCGCGCGCGCGGGCGTGATGCCGACCGCAAACATGGCCAGATCGCAGCGGTCCCGAGTGACATCTTCGATCAGCCGGGCAAAGGAGCTATCGACAAACTGCACCGCCACGCCGAGGTCCTTGCCGAGTTCGCCGGCCAGATCGATATCGATCCCGGACAGCAACTGCGTCTTCGGGTTGCGATAGGTGATGCTGTAGTAATCGGGCCAGATGCAGACACGCAGCACCCTGGCTTCCCGGACGCGATCGAGCCGGCTCGTGGCGAGGTCTGCGGTGCTTCCCTGAAGCGACACGGTCAGACCGCCGACAAGCATGACAAAACGCCAGAAGAAAACAAGAATGCGCATCGCAATCTCCTGAAACGACTCTTGAGGTATTGACTGCCAGCCATCTTCTGCCATCTGAAATGGCCATTACCATCGGGTATTGAACCATAAAACCCCGCCGCTGGCTGGCAAATTGTGCTCATTCCGGGAATTATCAGTACAATCCCCGGAATGAGCACGGGTGTGAATGAGCGTGTCAGGGGATACCGATTCTGGCCACGCGACAGACCATTGACCAAGCTCTTTGTCGCCCCGGCAGTGCCTGCCCATGGCGCGTCCATTCCACACAGGAGAAAGCTTCCCCATGGCAAAAACCATTTTTCTGGTCGATGATTCGGCAACCATCCTGCTCAGCGTCTCGAGCATCCTCGGCAAGGCCGGCTTTGCCGTCGAGAAAGCGTCGAATGCCGACGAAGCCTTGAAGAAGTTCAAGGCCGGGGTCAAGGTCGACCTCCTGATCACCGACCTGAACATGCCCGGCATGAACGGCATCGAGCTGATCAAGCAGGTGCGCACG
>WBZL01003752.1_pt1 | contig 13664 bp, 15 predicted proteins | sample 5204291 | NCBI WGS metagenome assembly WBZL01 (sample SAMN12344345, study PRJNA552823) | activated sludge metagenome | biome: Activated sludge suspended growth; feature: Nitrification reactor; material: Wastewater; isolation source: activated sludge from nitrification reactor of wastewater...
CCAAAGATAATGTTGGCGTCTGGGTCGGCAGCAGCTGTAATTGCTTCGGCAGCAGCATTAATTTCGTGCATTGACATATCTGAGCCGCCAATGACATTAAATAGTATACCCCTGGCACCGTCTATAGAAACTTCCAAAAGCGGTGACTCAATAGCCTGATGAGCAGCCTCAATGGCTCGGTCATCACCACTAGCTCTACCTATGCCCATTAAGGCTGAGCCAGCATTTTGCATGACTGCTTTAACATCGGCAAAGTCAAGGTTAATAAGCCCGTGAACCGTTATTAGATCTGAAATTCCCTGAACACCTTGTCTCAAGACATCGTCGGCAACTTTGAAAGCCTCAAGTAGAGGTGTTTTGCGGTCAATAGTCTGCAGCAAGCGATCATTCGGAATAGTTATGAGAGTATCGACACTGTCTCTTAATTTTTCAATGGCATATTCAGAGTTTCGTTTACGTTTTTCGCCTTCAAAAGCGAATGGCCTAGTGGCAAAACCAACCACTAAAGCACCGGCTTCTCTAGCTACTTGAGCTACTACATAACCAGCACCACTGCCTGTTCCTCCACCTGCACCTATAGTTACAAAAACCATGTCGGCACCTTCAACAACAGCCTTGAGCTCATCGAGAGAGGTTTGAGCGGCCGACTCGCCAACTCCTGGATCAGCACCAGCGCCTAAGCCCCGGGTCATATCGCCACCAATGTGGACCTTAGTTTCCGCTTTAGAATGATGTAATGATTGAGCATCGGTGTTAATGGCGACAAATTCGACACCTTTTATACCTGCGTCTATCATTCTATTTATGGCAGCTCCACCTGCGCCACCCACGCCCAACACTTTAATGCGAGCAAAAGTTTCAATAGGAGGTTTTACTTGAGGCATTGTTTCTCCTGGTAATTACCAATTAAATTTATACAGCTATTATAACTTAAGTAGCAAAAAAGTGCTCAACAAAAACCATCAATTTATCGAAAAATAAAATATTAATTCAAACTAGGCTACTAAGAAAACAAGTTTTTAAATTTGTTGATCAACCCGCGACCATCATTTGGACCACTTAAGAAACCTTGGTTATTGCCTTCAGAAAGTAGCATGTCCAGAATCATAAGGCCAACTGAAGTAGCATATTCTGGAGCATTAACAGTGTCTATAAAGCCACCTGCACTTTGTATAACTCCAGTTTTAGCTGGTAGCTGAAGGGCCTCGCGGGCGTAACTGGCAAGTCCAGGCATGTTAGCCATGCCACCAACCAAAACTACACCACCAGGCAGTTTTTTACTTTTGCCAATTTTCTTAAATTCTCGTTCAACTTGTTCTAACAGTTCATCGATTCTAGCCTCAACCACTAGCCGAATGGTTTTTTCACTAAAAGAATATCGCTTACCGCCATGTTCAACGCTAACGTTTTCGGCGGGTGGCTCTGAAAAGTCCAGTGTTGCATGAGCTTTTTTTACTTCTTCGGCAACTTCTAGGTCGGTTTTTAGGCCAATAGCTAGGTCGTTAGTTAAGTTTTGACTGCCAATTGGAATAACTCCAACGTATTCGACTTCTCCCTCTTCAATAACCACAATATTAGTCGTACCTGCGCCAATATCAATTACAGCCGTGCCGGACTCTTTTTGTCGCCTGTCTAACACGGCTTCAGCGGCCGCTAGGCTAGAAATGGTATGGTTTTTAATACCCACTTGGGCTTTTTCAATGGCTGTATCTAAAGTTCTAAGTAGTGGCGCGCCAGCAGTAACGACTATGGTATCGACTTCTAACCTTACACCTTGCATACCAACAGGATCTTTTATATTGTCTTGACCATCAATTTTATAATTTTTGGCAAAAACCTGAATTATTTCTCTGTTAGCTGGCAAATTTATAACGGTTGCCGCTTCTTCAACCCTCACTCGGTCATCGTCTGTTATTTGTCTAGTTGGACTACTTATGGCAACCACCCCATGTGAAGGCATACTGCTGACATGAGCCCCGTTAACGTTTACAGTCGCGGCTGAAACTCTTACACCAGACATTCGTTCTGCCTCAGAAACAGCTTCGCTGATACTAGCGGCGACTTCTTCAATGTGCACCACGGTTCCTTTACGCATACCACCATTGTTAGACGAGCCAACACCAATGACCGAAACACGCGAATCGCTGTCGCTATGCTCCATCATGCCAACTACACACCTAACACCCGAGGTGCCAATATCTAGCCCGACAAAGTAAGGAGCTTTTTGCATGGGCCTAGTATATCGCTTGTGCTATAGATACCGCAAGTATAAACGAACAAAAAAAAGTTATTGCTTGGTTTTATAGTGTCTCAAATAAGCAAACTTTTTTCAGCTTAGTAGAATTTATTTAGGAGGTTTATTACAAGATTAGGAGAGTAGTTTAAAGCCGGGTTAAGATTTCCGAGCCTGTTTCAGTAATCAGTACAGTGTCTTCAAAGTGAGCCGACAGGCTTCCGTCACTGGTCATAATGGTCCAGTCATCGGCCGCTGTATAAACCTTATGAGAGCCTAGTGTGGTCATGGGTTCAATAGCAATAGTCATGCCAGCCTTTAAAGTTGGGCCCGTTCCAGCCGTGCCATAATTTGGAATGTTTGGCTCTTCGTGTAACTCATGACCAACTCCGTGCCCGACAAGTTCACGCACTATTCCAAAACCGTAAGTATTTAAGACTGTCTCAATAGCTGCTGAAATATCTCCAACCCGAACACCGTCTTTCAAAGTTTCAATTCCAGCATTTAGGCTTTCTAACGTTCCTGCTAGCAAATTAGCGGTACGTTTTTCAGGTTGACCAACAATTTGCGACCTAGCAGCATCGGTGATCATTCCATTATAAGTAACTCCAAAGTCAAAACTGACAATATCACCATTTTTAATAACGTATTTGCCTGGGATACCATGTACAACTTCGTCATTGACCGAAACACATATGACATCTGGAAAACCATACATTCCTAGAAAAGTTGGTTTGCCACCTAGTGACTTGACTTCTTTAGCGGCAATATTGGCAATATCTTTGGTGGTCATGTTTTCTTGCAAATTTTTACCAACTACGTCGAGCACGGTAGCTAACATTTGACCGCTAGTGCGCATATTTTCTATTTCGGTGGGCGTTTTGACCTTAGTCATCGCTAGACCGCCATAACACCTTCGGTAATCAGCTTTTCGACAATTTCAAGCTGAACTTTGTCTATAGGCTGTTCGCCATTAATTGTCACGACTCTTATTCCGTGGCTATCAAATTCATTAATTATTGGCTTAATTGTATTCTCGTACTCATTAAAACGCTCTGCTATTGCCGGTTCATTATCATCTTGACGACCACGCTCTAAAAGCCTAGCTTTGACTACCGGCTTCTGGGCTTTTAAGTGAACAATAGCATCGATGTTTATTTGTCCACTCTGGTGAAGCTCTACCAACCACTCAGCTTGCTGGGTACCTCTTGGGTAACCATCTAAGACAATTCCCTCGTCTTCTGATTTTTCAAGTCCTAAATACGGTTTTAAAACATCGGTTACTACTTGCTGGTCTAGTACTTTACCAGCCAGCATTTCTTCTTTGTATTCACCAGTGATGTGATCCCTCAAAAGTTGCCCCATAGAGATCCAGCTAAAACCACTAGTTTTTGCCAGTAACTGGGCCTGGGTGCTTTTGCCTGAACCTGCTACACCAATAACAATTATTAAGCGGACCATAACTTTAGTCCGCCAAGTGCTGTTTAACAAGAGCGCTAACCCTACTACCATCAGCGCGGCCATCTACTTTTTTCATTACCAGGCCAATAATTTGGCCGAAGTTTGCTTCAGTTCCCGAGCTAGAGGCTACTTGGTTTATTATTTCATTTAGCTCTTGGTCTGTAAGTTTGGCAGGAGCATAACTTGCGTAAACCGAGCGCTCTAGCTCTTCTTGAGCTGCCTGCTCTAGTCGATTATTTTTCTGAAACATGTCTCTGGCTTCTACCCTAGACTTCATTTCTTTCTTAATTACTTTCAAGGCCTCTTGGTCGGTAAGGTCGTGACCTAGCTGAATCCGGCTATTGGTGAAGGCGCTTTTAAGCAAACGCAGCGCCTCGGCTTTTGGCTTATCACCTGCCTTTAGCGCTGCTATGAAATCCTGATTGACTTGCTCGACAATCATTTAGCGTTGACCTAGCTTTGCTCGTTTGGCTTTTTGAGCCTTTCGCTCTTGCCGTACGATGGCTTTTTTACGACGGTCGGTTTTACTGATTGGCTTTTCAAAGTATTGATTTGCCTTAACCTCAGCTAACACTCCAGATTGTTGAACTTTTCTAGAGAACCGTCGGATCAAACTCTCGGTGGATTCCTTTGCGTCCTTCTTTGTAACTTGAATCATACTCTGACCATTCTAGACTATTACCCCTTATTTTTCAATAGTTAACTCGGAAAAACTATCTTTTTGGTTGGGCTGGTGGCCGCTGATTAGCCCTTTGACTCTTCAAAACTATACCCTGTAACTCTTTGAAAATTGGAAAGCTTTTGTTCGTAGAATATATTTTGGTGTTGCCTTGTCGCTCACTAGTTAAGAAGCCTACTTTTTCTAACCTTTTAAGCTCTCGCTGAATATTCCCAGCATCTTCTTTAATAAGTTTTGCCAGACCCCTGACATGAGTTTTAAAATCAGGAAATTTGGCATAAACAACAATAATTTTTCGTCGAACCCGAGATGTAATAAATACGTCTAACATGTAACCTCACTGATGTTATTCAAACAACAATTAGTATATAATTATTGATGTCTTTTTGTAAACCTTTTTTTAAAATATCTACCTAAAAACAATTTTCATTAACAATTATAACCTAAATTTTCATCTATTGTTAGCTATTTTTGTGACTTTAGTTGGAATTGCATCTTTTTGAAACTGTTGCCCTTTAATCAACACTTTATAAACCATTGTTTTTGGTTTACAGCCTATGAACAAAGACTAATGATTGTTACTATTTAACCATGAACTACTACGAAGTTTTGGTCTGTAAGGTACATTCGTCAAGACAGTTTTTTACCTATCAAAGTGACGAGACTCTAGTTCCTGGTCAAGTAGTTTTTTCTATGTTTGGCAAGAAATTGGTGGCGGCAATTGTCATAAATAAAGTCAAAAAGCCAACCTTTAAAACCAGCTCCATTAAAACAGTATTACTATACAAGCTACCATGTAGTAGCCTTAATCTTCTAAATTGGATGCTCGAATACTACCCTGACGACTACGGCTCTATTGGCTCTTTATTTTTGCCACCTAACCTAGATGTTAAATCGCGCAGTAATTTGAGCGCAAAAATAGTACATGGGCTGAATAAGCCTTTGCCAAAGGCAACCAGCGAACAAAAACTAGCTATAAACCAAATAGCCGAAGCGAGTAAAAATTTACTCCTAGGCGTAACAGGTTCTGGCAAAACCAGAGTCTTTACTAGCCAAATTTTAGAAACAATAAAGGCAAGAAAATCTGTTTTCGTGTTAACGCCTGAAATTGGTCTAACACCTCAGTTGCTAGCAGAAATTCAGTCACACACCAACTGCCCAATAGTAGTAAGCCACTCACTTATTAACCCAGCCGAGAAAAAACGAATCTGGGAGTACACAGTTAGCGAGCACCCCCCGACCATCTACATTGGGCCTAGGTCGGTTTTATTTGTACCAGAAAGTAATTTGGGCTTAATTGTCGTTGACGAGTTCCACGACCAGTCCTTTAACCAACAAAGTTCACCCCGCTACAACAGCCTGCATATTGTTGCTAAACTGAGCCAAATAACGAGCTCGAAAATAATTGCCAGTAGCGCTACACCAAATGTAGCCGACTACTATTTAATGAAACGAGCAGGCTACCAAATTGCCGAGTTAAAGTCACTAGCTGTAGCCCAAATACCTGCCACGAGCCAAATTGTTGACACTAGTGACAGGAGCTTGTTTACAACTAATAAATATTTATCTGACCCGGCTATAGAGGCCATAAAATTGTGTCTTAAAAATGACGAGCAAGTGTTAATTTTTCTAAACCGCCGAGGGACCGCTAGGCTAGTCCAATGCGCTAGTTGTGGCTGGCAAGCAACTTGCAAGACTTGTGGCTTACCTATGACCTACCACCATGACTTTTTTCAGCTACTATGCCATAGTTGTGGCACCAAACAAGCAGCGCCTAAAAAATGCCCCGAGTGCGGTTCGGTTGACATTGCCTACAAGTCAGTAGGTACTAAAACCTTAGTCGAACAACTGCAAAAAATGTTTCAAAAAAGTAAAATTGCCAGGTTCGACGCCGACAACAAAGCCGTCGATAAATTACACAGAAACATAAATGACTTAAAAACCAACCAGGTTGATATTATTGTTGGTACTCAACTCATCACTAAGGGCATCGACCTACCACACCTCAGTTTAGTCGTCGTCGTCAATGCTGACTCTAGCTTAGCCCTACCCGACTACACGGCCGAAGAACAGCTGTTTAGCCAGCTATACCAGGTTACCGGTCGAGTGGGCAGAGGACATCGAGCTAGTAGCTATATTATTCAAACTAAAAACCCAACTCACCCAGTTATAGAGGCAGTTACTAAACGAAACTACAGCGAATTTTATAACTACGAAATTAAAAAAAGAGAGCTTTTTAACTATCCACCTTTTTGTTTTTTGGCCATTGTCAAAGTCACTAAAAAAACCGAACAAAAAGCCGAACAAGCAGCTCAGAAAATTGCTAATTTACTAACTGAATTTACTGACTTAAAAATTCTAGGACCTTCGCCTAGTTTTTACGAAAAATCGGCTAAAGGTTATACCTGGCAACTTATTATTAAATCGGCGCGACGAAGCTCTATTTTAGAAGCAACCAAAAGCATTAGCGGTAGCGATGTCACGGTTGAGCTAGACCCCGTCTCTTTGCTCTAAACTAGTTGGCCACTAAGTTTGGTGTTTGGGTAAGTTAAGAAGTTAAAGTATACTATTTTTTATGAGTTACAAAGACAAAATTATCAGTTTGCCAAACCCGAGCTTAAGGCAAAGATCAACTAAAGTCGGATTTGTAGCCGAAGACAGCCGAAAGCATGAGCTTGGTGTAGCTCTAGCAGCAGTTCAAATAGATGTCCTGAAACGGGTAGTCATTATAAGAGAAGATTTCGAAGACAAAAAAAATCGCAACTTTGTCGTATTTATAAACCCAGAGATAACAAAACTCGAAGGTGACATTGTCGAAGACTATGAAGGCTGCCTAAGCATTAAAGACATTTACGGCAAAGTACCACGTTATAATAAAGTTCGAGTCAAGGCTATTGACGAAAACGGACATGAATTTAGGGTTAAGGCTGAGGGTTTTTTGGCTCGTATTTTTCAACATGAAGTTGACCACACAAACGGCACTGTTTTCATTGACCACATCAAAGACAACCCAGACGCTTTCTTTAAACTAGCCGAGGATGGCCAGCTGGAAAAGTTAAATTACGACGAAGAAATTGCTAATAATAAAAATTTGTTTCAAGATTAACGGAGGCTTTTAATGTCAGATTTTACAGTAGTTTTCTTTGGCAACGGCCCTGTTGCAGCCCATAGTTTAGAACTTTTGCTTAGTTGGCAGAAGGTTGAAATGGTGGTTACAAAAACCAAACCAACTCACCACAAAGAACCCGCTCCAGTTGAAATGGTCGCCAAAAACCATAACTTGCCGCTTTTATTTGCTAGCAACAAACAACAGCTAAACGAAGTCATTTTAAAAAGTAAGCCAAAGGCAAAGCTTGGTCTAGTAATTGACTACGGAGTTATAATCGACCAACAAGCAATCGATTACTTTAAGCTAGGAATTGTTAATAGCCACTTCAGCCTATTGCCCGAATGGCGCGGCGCCGACCCAATAAGCTACGCAATCTTAAGTGGCCAAGAATTTAGTGGAGTCTCGCTAATGACTATAAATAAAGGGCTCGACACCGGCCCACTCATCGCTAGTCAAAAGCTGAAAGTTCGTGACCAAACTAACCCGACACTAACAAGCGAACTAATTGAACTAAGCAACAGCTTACTGCAAACAAATTTACCAAAATATTACAATGGACACATAAAACTAGTCGAGCAAGATACCACCAATAAAATAGTTACTTACTCTAAAATGCTCAAAAAAAACGATGGCTTAATAGATTGTCGCAAACCGGCTACTGTTATTGAACGTGAAGTGAGAGCTTTCAAAGGCTGGCCAGCAAGCCGACTTGTCACTAGCGAGCTCGAGCTAACAATTTGTTCGGCAAGTGTAAGTTCTATAAAAGCAAATGAAGGTGAACTAGTTGTTAACGCTAAACAGCTATATTTAGGTTGCGGACACGACACATCTCTACAAATAAATAGACTGAAACCAACAGGCAAACAAGAAATGGATGCAACTAGTTTTATAAATGGCTACTCTAGGTTAATTTAGACCTAGGCTGCTTGCTGTTGATCGGCCTGAGAAGAACTACTTAAAATCTGCGGAGCGGCGGCTTTAACTTCTTGTTTTAGCGTTTCTAGTTCTTGAGCTACTACTTCTTTGTAGTTAGGAACATTTGTTTGAAGCCATTTAAAGGCGCCTGCTTCATCGTTAGCGTCCATGAGCTGCTCAAACTCAGCCAGCTGAGCGTCGCTCATATTTTGAGCTAGCTTAGTGCCGACTCTCATTTCTAAAGTCTCATATATCTGGCCAAGCATGGCCTTTTTTTCCTCAGCCGGTAAAGTTGCCAGGCCAAGTTCTGCTAAAAAGTTATCGTCTAGTTTAATCATTTTTAAATAATCCTTTTATGACTTAATTATATATGACCAAGAGACATTAAACTATAGCGAACGAACATGTATTTCACGGGTAAATAGTTCTATTCTGTCGCCTTCGTGAACGTCTAGTCTAGTTTTAGTTTCGAGGCTAATACCGCACATCTCGCCCTCAAGAACCTCTTTTGTGTCGGTTGGACCATGTTGTAACTTCATAACTGGTAACTCTTTAGCCACTTCGTTGTCGTCACGGTAAATTGTCACAAAACCGGGTATGACCAGCTTACCCTTGGTCACCTCACCACCAACAATACACTCTGTTTTAGTAGTTTTGAATACACCACGGACTATTAGGCGACCGGCATTGGTGATTATTTCTTCATCTTCTAGCTGCTCGCTCATTTCTTGCTTGGCGTCATCTATGAGTTCATAAATAATTTTATATAGCTTAACCGAAACTTTGTCTCTAGCAGCCAGTTGTTTGACGCTGCTGGGCATGTCTACCTGAAAACCATATATGATTGCTCCTGAGCTACTAGCCATCCGAACATCGTTTTCGGTTACACTACCAACGCCAGAACCAACCACCCTAACGGCGACTTCATCTGTATCTAGAGTTTTCAAGCTATCTATAACACTTGTTAAACTGCCCTGAACATCTGCCTTAACAATTATAGTTAGTTCTTGTTGAGATGTTTTTCTATTAATGAGCCTAATGAGGTCGTGGCTGGTCATGTCTGTTCTGCGACTTTTATCGCTACCGCTCAGTGCATTTTCTTCAGCCAAAGAGCGAGCTTGTTTTTCGTTTTTAACACCAATAAAAGATTCACCAAACTCTGGCAGTGACTTAAAACCAGTGATTACTACAGGGCTAGATGGACCAGCACTAGCTATTTTTTGGCCGTTTGTATTTTCTAGGACCTTAACTTTCGCGTATGTGTCGCCAGCTACTATGAAACTATTTTGCTTTAAAGTCCCTTGCTCTACTAATGCAACGGCTATAGAACCCCTGCCTTGCTCCATGTGAGATTCAATAATTAAACCCTCTGGCAGAACATCGTAATCGGCCCTTAAGTCTTCTACATCGGCGACCAATAGGACCATGTCTAGCAGCTTATCTATGCCTTCTTTAGTTTTAGAAGATACACCCACAACTACCGTTTCACCACCCCATTCCTCGGGGATCATTTGTTGGTCGGCTAGCTGTTGTTTGACTCGGTCAATGTTGGCACCAGGTTTATCTATTTTTGTAATTGCTACAACAATTTGAACACCAGCTTTTTTGGCAAATCTGAGCGCTTCTAAAGTTTGTGGCTTAATGCCATCGTCAGCTGCCACCACAATAATGGCTACGTCAGTCAAGTGAGCGCCGTGCTCCCTTAGGGCTGCAAAGGCCTCATGACCAGGGGTATCTAGAAAAGTTACCAAACGCTCATTATGTGAAACTTGGTAAGCCGAAATATGCTGAGTAATACCACCGGCTTCTTTGGCGACCACATTTGTTGACCTAATTACATCAAGCAAACTGGTCTTGCCGTGGTCTACATGGCCCATCACCGCTACTACTGGTGGCCGTGACTTAGCTTTATCGCTAACTTTCCTCGCTCGTTTTGTGACCTCGGTGGTTGAATCATCATCTTGGTCGCTTGCTTTAGTGGCAATAGTCACCTCGAGCCCTAGCTCTTCAATAATAATCTGAGCGGTATCGGCATCTATTTTTTCATTTATAGTCACCATCATGCCGTTTTTAAACAGCTCTTTAATGAGACTTGTGGCTGGTAAAGATAGCTTTTCAGCCAGTGCGCCAACTGTAATTTGATCGGCAATTTCTATTGTTTGTGCCATGGCTAAATAGCTCCTTTCCTTTAATATAAATTCTGTCGCTTAGGCTACTTGGTAATGTTTTTTACCGCACCACCAAGTAGCCTAATAAGCTAAGTTTTTAATTTTTACTTCGTATCTTTTAAGCTGAGCGCAATCTTACGTGCATCTGTATTGACATCTAACACTTTAAATTGCTTTTTCTCGTTTAACTTAAAGATCTTTTCTGGGTCGACAGCGTCGTCGCCTTCTGTTTCGGCTATTTCAGAAACATGCACTAAAGCCTCAACTGCAGGTGTTAGCTGAACAAAAGCTCCAAAAGGAGTAATTCTGGTAATTTTACCTTCAACAATAGCACCTTTTTTGATTTTTTGGACATCGTTAAGCCATGGGTCTTCAGACATTTGCTTGATACTTAGTGACAAACGGTCTTTGTCTATGGCAATTATCTTAGCTGTGACTTCGTCGCCTGTTTTGACATATTTTTTAGGGTCTTCTACCCGCTCCCAAGAGATTTCGCTAATGTGAATAAGCCCTTCAATGCCGTCGACGTTAACGAAAGCACCAAAGTCAATAACACCTGTTATAGTCCCTTTTACTTCGTCGCCAACACTCAGTTCGGCAAACCTAGCTTGCATATCGTCTTTAATGGCTTCTTTTTCGCTAAAAATCAGCTTGTTGTCTTTTCGGCTAGCATCTAAAATGCGAACTCTTAAAGTTTTGTCGACAAGCGAGTTTAATTTTTGCAAAATTTCGTCTTTGTCAGCTCCCGATACCCGCGGGTAGTGGTCGGCGCTTAGTTGGCTAACAGGCATAAAGCCTCTTATGCCACCAAGTTCGATGAGTAACCCACCTCGGTTGGCATCGTAAGGTACCACTTCAATTATCTCGCCAGTTTCGGCAATTTGAGCTAAATCGTCCCAACCCCGGTCTTTGGCTGCTTTTTTGAGGCTCAGCAAGCTGTAGCCTTCTTCAAGTTCACTGTCGACTACGCTTGCGCTAACCTTGCTTCCAACTTCTAGTTGTTGGCTAGGTCCTATTTCGCGGCGCATCACCACACCTATTCCGTGTGGTCCTAAGTCTAACCATAATTCGTTTTTCTTAATTGAGGTTATGGTTGCCTCAATAACGTCACCGGTTTTTAGCGGTTGTACATCGCTACCGGCTAGTAAGTCGTCCATTGTTAATGTCATTGTTATCTCCTTCGTAATATATTTCTTCAGGCTAAGCCTACATTAACACCAGGACGTTATGGTGATAATTTGCTAGACTAATACCCTAAGATTGTTTTCAATTATACAGTTTAACCACCTCAGATGCAACAGAGATTGAATTTGCAACCAGCGCCAGCAAAAAAATGGTAAACTAGTGAAATGATACTAGCCATTGACATTGGTGGAACTAAAACTTTAGTATCGTTAGCCGACGAAAATCGTAAAGTACTCCAAAGCGAGAAATTCCCAACACCAAAAAATTACAAGCAATTCATTAGCGAACTTTCCAAAGTCGTTGCAAATTTTTCAACGAAATATTCACTTGTTGTAGTGGCTGCACCAGGTAAGATTGACCGAAAAGCTGGCAAAGGGATTATTTTTGGCAACTTAGCTTGGAAAAATGTACCGCTCGCAAAAGACATAAGCGTTGTGACAAAGTCGACAGTTTTAGTCGAAAATGACGCCAACCTAGCAGGTCTCGGCGAGGCCCACAACCTAAGACCTGTACCCCATAAAGTTCTCTACATAACCATAAGTACTGGTATTGGCGTCGGCATCATTACTGACGGTGTTATTGACCCAGACTTTGCCGACAGCGAAGCTGGCAAAATGCTTTTTGTACATGAAGGCAAGTTAGCCGAGTGGGAATCTTTTGCTAGTGGCCGAGCCATAGTAGCTCACTACGCTAAAATGGCAGCCGAAATAAATGACACAAAAACTTGGGATGATATAACTAAAGATTTTGCCATTGGCATAGTTGACCTGCTAACAATCTTAAATCCAGATATTGTTATAATTGGGGGGAGCGTTGGATCCCACTTTAAAAAATATGGTCATTTACTAGAAAAAAACGTCTCTAAAATGGCCTCTAAAATGGTAGATGTCCCGCCAATTGTCCAAGCCAAACACCCTGAAGAAGCAGTTATTCATGGCTGTCTTGAACTAGCCCGAAATTATAATTAGTCAGCTCAAAATGTTAAGTATTCAAAACATCTTACCAGAACTAAAAAAAGACTACCCTCAAGTATCATTTAAGGCAGGTGAAGCTTTCGTCTGGTCGCCCTCTAACAAACAAATAACTTATACAACCCACCAAATAAACGCCGAGCATGGCGCGTGGGCAATTTTACACGAACTAGCCCACTATGAACTTGAGCACACTAAATACTCAACTGACTTCGAGCTACTCAAAATGGAGGCGGCTGCCTGGACTAGGGCTAAAAAAATAGCTAAAAAGTATAACGTTAAAATAGACAACGACCACATTCAGGACTGTCTAGACACTTACCGCGACTGGCTCCACACAAGGGCAAAGTGCCCTAACTGCCAGGTTATATCTACCCAACGGAAAGACCTGCACTACCAGTGCTTTAACTGTAATGCAGTTTGGACAGTACCCAAGTCGCCACTCTGTAAAATAAAAAAACAAATAGTCAACTTATAAGCTCAAATAAAAAATGAGGCCTCTCGCAGATGGCCTCATTTTTTAGCTAGCTTGAAGTTAACTAAGCAGCTGTTTTTGTACGACGGCTAATGCGTCCACCTTTACGGCCAGCTTCTCTTGCAAGCTCTCTGTTAGCATAAAAGCCACCAGTTTTACCTTTAACGCCACCTTTAGCGCCAATTTTGGCGTAAAAATCTGCACCGTGTCGTTTCTTATTAGTTGCAGCAGCAGCTTTGCCGCCCTTGACTGTTCCAGCCATGTTAGACCTCCCTTAATAATTGCTTTTGATAATAAAAAGAGGTCAAACAGTCACGCGGTGTCTGTTTAACCCTCTAGTTACATTTAATACATTAGCAATATTTAGCTTTTTTGTCAACTAGCTTATGTTATATCTTAAATATATCGCTCTTTCATCATTAACTATTCAAATTTACTCGGTTCTTAAAAAATAACCCTGCTCCAATA
>WBZL01003755.1_pt1 | contig 13659 bp, 11 predicted proteins | sample 5204291 | NCBI WGS metagenome assembly WBZL01 (sample SAMN12344345, study PRJNA552823) | activated sludge metagenome | biome: Activated sludge suspended growth; feature: Nitrification reactor; material: Wastewater; isolation source: activated sludge from nitrification reactor of wastewater...
GGCGGCTTCATGTATTCCGCACTATCCAAATTATATATTGTTGGGGCAAGCGTCAAGACGTAGAGGATGAATGGCAAACAAAAAGCGAGCACAGAACGCCAGACCGAATTTATGTGCCAGAAGACTCTCAGATAACCTACAAACGCCTTGATTCGTGTAGAAACCAGGGCCAGGTTTCGTTGGCTGGAAGACCGCGGTAGATTGGGGTTGAAGGAAGGGTAACGCATTAGGTTTGGCTTTTTAAAAGTCTGTAAAATTAGGATTTTTGTGCTCAAAGTTCAAAATTCAAATATTTGCTTATTTCGAAAGATACAATGGGTATGTCGCATTTCATCAAAAAAAGTTACGGCTCATCATTCAAATTCGTCCAAACACCCACAATTACGAAGAGTATCACAGATTGGATTTAGTTTTTGTTTAGTTTTCTCTTATTATTCAATGAATTTCAAAATTATGACGGGAAGAAAACTGTCTTTTTGGAATATATTTCACATTTTTGCTTACGGGAACAGATAATTCGTAAATACACTCCCCATTAATAAACAAAAAATGCGCGTATTTCCCATTTTTTCTATTATTCAACCACTTACACAGTTGATTAAATAGAATAACATCGAAATACACGCAACAAATAATTTTTCCGCCCTGAAGACTTATTGATATTTACGGGCTAGTTTGTAAAGCGATCACACCAGTTGGCTTTTCACTACCACCCGCAGGCTCAAGCGTTACCCAAACCCGGGTGTAATTGATGAGGGGTTCAGAGGCATAAACGATCTTCGCTCCATACCCATGGTCATGAATGGAAAAGACGCCTCCGCTTTCGAGTTTACCATCACGGCTGAGCCAGATCTGATATTCCTGACCTTCCATTGGAGGGGCAAGGGAGTCTACAATAATTGTGCCGTACTCTCCACGGGGGTCCATCACCATAATTCCAGTTGAAGCGGTGTCCGAAGCCAGGGCGTGGAGGGGCTGAACCAGCATATCCGTTTTGGCGACTTCCCCATGCAAGGTGTCTACCTGTTGCCAGAGAAAAAAATTGCTAAAGGCAAGGATGATGATCAAACTGACGCCCGCCAGTGCAGGAAAACGGACTTGCTGTAACCATTGCCAGAAAGAGAAATGCGGCGCAGGCGTTATGTTTTTCGCTTGGGATGCTACAGGCTTTACGGACTGGAGTAACCGCGTGCGAAGGGCATCTGGCGGAGCAATCTGGGGAACCGCCAAAGGCATTTGCGCCGCGAGGGTTTCATACTGGCGAACCTCTTCCCGGCAAGCCGAACAGTTTGCCAGATGAGTGTAGACCTGTACGGTTTCGGTTTCATCCAGGCAATTCAATATATATTCTGGGATTAGATCAAGTATATGATCATTCTTTTCCATAATGACTGCTCCACACACAATTACGCATGATCAATTAGATTGGATTTCTCCAAAAAAAATTCGTTCATTAAAGATTGGCGAAGTTTTTGCATTGCCAGTCGCATTCTGGTTTTTACAGTTCCCAAAGGGAGGGTTAAGGCCGTTGAAATTTCGGTCTGACTGTACCCGCCAAAATAGGCCATGACCAACACCTTTCTTTGTTCGGCGGGAAGTTCGGCTAAAGCCTCGCGCACGCGGCTACTATCAGCACGACCGTCTACGGTATCTTCCAAATTTTTTTCAGAATCCGGCCAGACATCTTCCAGAAGCACCGGGGAAGGGCGTGCCTTGCGACGACGCAGTTCGTCAATCGTTCGATTGCGCGCGATGGAGATCAGCCAGGTTTTGACTTTTGCTTGTTCGGGACGGTAGTTACCCGCCTGTTCCCATAAGCGCGTAAAAGCATCTTGGGTGATCTCCTCGGCAGTGGCATGATCCCCCACCATGAAAAACGCTAAACTGAAAACAAGCCGATTGTAGCGATCATATAACTCTCCCAGGGCATCCACCTGTTTTCGAGCAATCAAGCGAATGAGGGCCTCATCTTGCAGGGATGAAATATTCACGATTAGCCTCAAAGTATGGTTTTGATTTCGGCAAAATGCCGCGCCCCCATTGTATTACGAATCTGGCGGTTACATTCTGAATAATGGATAAGTAGATGTAACTCGGTCATTTCGTATCCGGCGGAAAATCATCCGAATTTTGGCACTACCGGAAATATTGTAAAGAGGCCCGAAATTTCATTTTCCCATCCCCCGGCATGTTGGTTATTTCCCACTCGTTAAAAATTCACTCGCTTTAACGAAGGGGCAATACCTTTTAAAACTGGGTCTTGGGGTGGTGGTAGGTGTTGGGGTTACGGTAATGGCGGGTGTCAAGGTTACCATCGGGGATGATGTGGGGGTTGAGGTGGTGGGGGGGGTGGGGTCAGGTTCGCCCTGTGAGAGGTATAAAACCGATTCGTTTGGGAAAGGCGGACTAAATTGATGGGAACCTCCACCGGTGATTGGGTCGTCCAGATAGATTTGTCCGGTTTCTGGATCGAGCCATTCGACAAGAATTGCCCCATTTACGTCTGACAAATCTACGGTCACTCCGCCGGTTTGTGGGTTGAAGACTAAAAATTCAGCGGTGCCATCACTGGCTGGATTTGCCAAACAATATTCAGAGGAGCACAAATCACTTTGAGGGGTCATCGTTGATAGGTCCATTCGGTTGGTATAAGAAATAGCATATCCCAGGTTGTGGCGAATCGCTCCCCAAATTGGATCCTCATCGGCCTCAGCACCTTCTTCAAACCATTGGAAAGGGTCCATCAATATCGGATTGTAGCCGCGCGTCAGGCTTTTCCAGACCCATGCAACGTCCCCACACGTACCACAAAAATGATCGGTATCCCCAAGTACCACTTTTTGTCCATTGACCACTTCGGGATCATAAACGTTGCCATTCGGTGAAATCCACTCTGCTGGGCTGTTCAGCAAATCGTCGTTGCTCCCGTTTGGGTATTCCACAGTCATCCCAACTGGATGTTGTTTATCCATGCCGGATTCATAATCTTTAATATAGTTGATCAGATAATATTGCCAATCTTGGGACTCCCAATACCCTTCATTACTAATTTCATACAAGACGTTGTCGAGATCGTTAACGGTCTCGATAACCTTACGAATATATGCCTCTTGTAAAGCCAAGATATCAGGGTCCCGCAAGGTTTGCGTTTCCCTACCGCGCCCATCCTGATCCGGGTCGCCATTGATTCCGTTAATATTGTTGGCCTGGTTGAGAGGGTGTCCCACCCACGGCTCATGAATGCCGTCTTTATTCTCTATACTCCACCCGTTAAACAACATAATCGACACATATATCCCACGGTCTCCGGCCGCAATCACGCGTTCACGCATCCGATCAAAATATGCCTGGTTAAAGAGGGTCAAATCGAACTTTGGTTTTCCATCATTGGCATTTCCTGGGCCAGTGCGTTGATAGACCAATGGATCAAACCAATAATTTCCCCCAGTAGAGAGCACCTCACTGGCTTCTTCCCAATACCATAAACGGAAAAAGTTGTGATGATTTTCACTCAATATATTCAGATAGGCCTCATAATCGAACGGTTCCTGAATAGGATCCACATCATCAATATCTTGAAGGTTCATCCAGGTATGGGAGCCGCTCAAATATATTAATTCCCCACAACCATCGACAAAATACCGAGAATTTTCCGGGTAGACAGTTAACGGAGCACATTCGATTGCCGAGGTGACATAAACGAACTGATCCGGTGAAATATTTTGTCCTTCGGTAGCGGATGCACATGCACTCAGGATCATCCAAAAAACAATCCCTATCCCCCGAAAAATACGCAAGGGATGCATTATTTTGTTGTTCATATTTTTCCTGCAAAAGCTTCATGCTACAGGTACGTTTTCTTCAGAACGATTTATCCTGCGAATACGACCGTAAAGTTGTTTTGGATAATACAAATAAGAAGGCGTAAATCGGATTAGCCACCTCTGCCCACAAAGAGGTGCCCAGTGTTTTTTGTAATCTTGTCCCCCACCAATATCAATAGAATCATATGGACTTTGTGCAACCCAGGTGAAAAGGTGCTCTAACATGCTATCCCCCACACCATGCCAGTTATACTCAGGCTGACGATAAGAAACCCCTGCGACTAAATCATTTTGCTGAATAAATAAAGTAGCTCCCCCAATAATTTTTTCGTTATCTGCCATAGAAAATGTGAGGTGTTTTCCTTGCGCTTGAAGAGCCTGCGCCAGAGCCAAACGATCCAGCCCATCCGTGGAAGATTCAAATGGAGTGCCAAACCATTTCTCATGCCAATGACGAATCGTCCAATCCAGAGCACCTGGCATATTGACCTGGAAGGTAAAACCACGACAACGATTGCGCGTTTTTCGGATCGTCTTCATGAAGCCTGTCTCATGCCAATATTTTTCGAAATCGTACGAACAATTGGCGCAATGCGTGAGGGTTTTCTCCGCTACACGGATCGTTTTTGCTTCAGGCGGAGGGGATTTTTGACGCCACCACCCAATCGACAGATCAAGCCCTAATGCTTCGAGCGTTTCCACCCAACAACCGGGTTTTGCTGGAAATAATGCACCGGGTAATAACCATTGTGTCGCCAGCGTCCAATGAAATCCCTCCCGGCGTAAACCAATGAGGGCGGATGGTTCCCCCTGCCTGGTCACTAAAGCTATCGGCTTTACATCCCGACCACGGTTCTGAAGCAATAGACGATATATCTCGTGAGGACAATCTTCCGTCTCAGGAAGTTCCTGGAGTGCTTCATCCAATTTAGCATTCCAGGTATTATGCCATTCAACTTTCAATCCTTTTGATAATACAAAACGAGGACTCATGCGTCTTGCAAAGTCCACCAGGTCTCCACCAATTTCCGAAAGGCTTAATAAACCTTTTTGAATGGGTGGATGTGTGTTTTCCCGCAAACCACCTGAAACTGACATCTCGTTGCTCCTACACCTGAGTTATCAACAGGGCTGGATACCTGTTTTTCATAGATTATTTGACAAAAACAATTGCCCCGAAGGAATCGGGAAGCTTTCAAGCTGATATTAAGTGCCTCTAGCTTTCTGAGGATGTGACATCCGTCCCTGTAATTTACAGACAAATATCCTTATTAAAAGGAGGGTTCTTCGATTAAATCGCTTCATCTAGAAACAAAAACGACAATTACTCATGCTGAATGAAGTTGGAATCAAAAACGAGTGCGGCGAAAGCGCACTCGTTTTTGAGCAATTGATTAAATATCGTTCTATAAAAGACCCTCTGAAAACTAAAATTTTTGTAACTACTCACCAAGAGTACGAAGTTCCGAAAAACAAGGATGGAAGGGGGGATGAACATCCCCCCTTCCATCCTTGTTTTTCGAGTTTCCCCCCTTTGAATGTGAGTAATTACAGATTTTTGACCATTTAGTGCACGTTTCCGGTCAAGATTTGCATTAACTCGAGTTTTTTATTTTAGATTTACGAAAACGGGCCAGCACACTCTGCGCCAGCGATTGAAGGAGCAACCAATCTTCTTGAGGGACAATGCGAAGGATCAAGATCATGCCGATATAGGTAATCCCACCCGCCAGGATAGGAATCAGAATGAACATCTCCCTCAGGGACCAGGCAACCGCGGTCATTACCAACCCGGCGAGGATCGCACGCACCGCGAATCGAAGGTTTGCCCCCCCCAAGGTCCCCCGCGGCAATAAGAACAAACCGGCCAGAAGCATCCCGGCTTCCGTGACCAGGAAAGAAATCCCGCCACCGATTGCACCATTTCCAAATTGCGCCTGACACCACGGAATCAACACTAAATCGAGCGGGATAGTCAAAACAATCGCCCCCCCCATGACAACCGTCCAAATATTCTGCTTATCGATCGAAATTAAAAAGCGCCCAATCAATGCATTTTGATAAGTAAAAATTATCACCAACCCCATGATTGCGAGAATCGGGCCGCTATTATTAAATTCTTCGCCGTACAACAAAACAACAATGGGATGCGAAATGACAAATACACCTAACCCAATCGGAAGCCCCAAGAGCAATAATAAATCAAAACTTTTTTGAAGCAATTTTGTCAAATTATTCGACTCATTGGTGTACATTCTCGACAGCGCCGGAAAAACAGCGGTAATAAACACCGAGGGAATGAACATAAACGTCCCGAACAATCGACTCGCCACGCCATACCACCCTATACTCTCCTCATTTAACATGAGGGAGAGAATGATGATATCAATTTGGTTATACAAAACTAGGAAGCCGGAAACCAACAAATAAGGCAACCCGGCTTTATACATCCAAATGACGTGTGACCATTGAAATCGAAACTTTAATGTTTGGAAGCGCCGCACTGCAAAGTAAAGAATACCCAAACTGATAAGTGGCCCAAGACTGTTTGTCAAAGCTACGGCAAAAACTTTAAAGCCCATCAGTAAGACAAGGATGGTCAAAAGGGCGGCTAACCCCTTGGAAACCACATCCGCCAAAGATGAATACTCCATGCGTTCCAGACCCTGAATGGCGGCCTGATACGAACCCGCCATCTGACCGAGAAACGTTGAAATGCCAATAAGCCCAATAACGATGACGGTATCTCCGGGATATCCGGCGAGTTGGACATAGATAAATACCACCCCAATACAAAGCACAAAGAGAAATAGGCGAACCACAATGGACGCCCCAATAAGTTCTGCGGTTCGAGTCGGGGTCCGTGCAATCTCCTTTGTCATCAAGATATCTGTCCCAAAGGTGACGACAATCCCAACAATCGCCCAAATCGAATAGGCTAAATGCATTTTTCCTACGTTGACCACACCCAAATAACGCGGAACAAAGATGGTTAAACCGATAGCAATAGCCCAGGTAATCAGTTGGGCGAGCATCAAAGAGCCGGCATTTTTAGCAAAGGTACGACGGTTATCATTCATAAATTAAGTAGGTTAAAAAACAATTTTGCGGCAGTAAAATGCTTCCGCATATTTTGATGGCGATTTCGACTCCATCCCGCGCAACCGCATCAACCCCAGAAAGGTATCGCCGGTAAACCAATCCTTATTGGTCTGCGTTTGAAAATGTTTCATCAACAAATCCGTTTTCTGATGGGCCTGAGTCTCTTGCAGGTGAACGAAGAAGTTCGGCGTCCCCAAATCGCCGTCATATTTGGGAATTTCATACTCCAGGATGAGGTGATTCCGCCAGGTATTCCAGGCCAGATCACAAAGCTGACGATGATCCTGATGAAGATCGTGGCGATAATGCGTAAAAATCACATCCGGCGTAATCTGTTTTTTGAGGCCTTCAAAATAATCTTTGACCTGCGCCCCTGTATAGGGCAAAAAACCATCCCGAAAACTTTCGAGCACAATTTCTTTTTCATGGACATTCGCCAGATAATCATTCGCACTATCAAGGGCTTCTTGCCGACGCGTGCCCTGCGCGGTAAAAACGACCCATTGTACCCGCAGAAGCGGATATTCCTGGGCAAGTTTCAGAAGCGTGCCGCCACATCCGATTTCAATATCATCACTGTGCGCGCCCAGGCAAAGCACGGTTAACGGACGGTCGGTGGGAAAAGAGAAAGTTAACATGACTACTTTCGCGGCCCGTTTTTATGCGGGTCCCATACCGCCCACGGCATCTCGCCACGGGCGTGCATATCATCAAACAACTTCTTCTCCTTAAATGTGTCCATACACGCCCAAAAACCTTGATTGCGATACGTCACCAACTGACTATCAGCGATCAATCGTTGGAACGGCTCAATCACAAGTTCCTCCCCCGGACGCATATAGGAGAAAATCTCTTTGCGAAACACAAAAAAGCCACCGTTAATCCACAGGTCCGTATCCCAAACGGGTTGGATATTATTCACCGCACCGTCATCCTCGATATGAACAATGTGAAAGGATTGCGACGGGCGAACGCTGAGGAAACTCCCTACCTTCCCGTGATGATAAAAATGGGCCAGATAATCATTCAAGTTGAGATCAGCCAATCCATCCGTGTAATTTGCCATGAAGACTTCTTCCCCCTCCAGATAATCACGCACCGCCATGAGACGTTGCCCAATATTGGAATTCAAACCGGTATCTACAAAAGTAATCGTCCAATCGGCAATATCATGATTATGCAGGGTAACTTCTTGTCCGCCTTTGGATAGTGTAAAGTCGTTCGAGAGGGCTTCGTGATAATGAAGAAAGTAATTTTTGATCACGTTCGCCCCATACCCCAGCGCAAGAATAAAATCCTTGTGACCGTAATGCGCGTAATACCGCATCAGATGCCACATGATAGGCCGATAGCCAATGTCCACCATCGGTTTGGGGATAGTTTCAGAATACTCTTTCAGCCGGGTTCCCAATCCACCGCAGAATAAAACGACCTTCATTTGATTTCTCCTTTTGATGAGCTAAGTTGGCTCTACCATTCCGGTTTCTTCACAGTATGTCCAGCGAGCCGACAAGTTTTTATGAGGAAACATTCAAAATATAGAAGGTGCCCGCAAGATAACCTGCTGACACCTTCTCATTTCGGATTTCCTCGCGCTAATCTGATAAAACGTAACTGCTCAGGGATAATGCGGAGATTTCTACGCTACGCTGAGTAGTTACGATAAAACTTTAGTTAAATTTCCGAAACACAATATTCGACGGTCGTCCAACCAGATATTTCTCAACCCCTTCATCCAGCGCACGGCGATATACCCCTAACGCCTCCCCAAACGCTTGAATGGTGTGATCCACATCGGCATCCGAATGCGAATAGCTGACAATCAACGATGGCATGATCACACCTCGTTTAATCACTTCCTGCAAAAACAGTGTCCGAAATTCCTGAGAGCGATTACCCTGCTGGTCCAGGGTATAGTACAGCAAATTACAGGGTTTCCCCATCAAACCCACATAATCCTTCAATTGATGCTCTTCGATCACTTCGGTGATCCCCTTGATCAACCGCTCCCCTTGCCGGTGTAGATGCCCGGTGACATCTTCCTGCTCATACACGGTCATGGTCGCAATCGCCGCCGCCAACGAATGGGATTCTGCTCCGTATGTGTACGAAAGCAAAAACACCCGTTCTTTATCGTGGCGCAAACCCCCGCGCTCCATAAACTCTCGTTTGCCTGCTAGCGCCGCAATCGAAAACCCATTGCCCATCGCCTTCCCAAACGTACACAGATCTGGCACCACATTATGAACATGTTGCCCCCCGCGCAAATGCCACCGAAACCCGGTGATGATCTCATCAAAAATCAACAACGCCCCGTTTTTCGTACACAACTCCCGCACCTTCTGCAAAAAATTATCTTTCGGCGCAATCGCCGTTTCCACTTCCATGATGACACAGGCGATTTGATTGGGATATTGATCAAACAAAGTTTGAAGGCTCTCAATATCGTTGTAGTGAAATTTGACATTCAAATCTCGGATCGCTTGCGGGATACCCGCGTTCATCGCCGTCGTGCCGATAAACCAATCACTGACCGAGAAAAAGGGATGATCCCCGCACACCGCCACCAGATCGCGACCGGTATACGCCCGCGCAAGCCGGATCGCGGCGTCGTCGGCGTCCGACCCATTTTTGCAGAATTTCACCATGTCCATCTTATCGATAATGCCCAGGAATTTCTCCGCACACTCAGTTTCGAGTGGAGTCGGGCGGGTGAAATTGATACCTTGTTGCATGGCCTTGTACGCGGCCTCAACCACCGAATCGTACGCGTGTCCCAGCGTGACGGAACGCAAACCCATTCCGTATTCGATGAACTCGTTGCCATCAATATCCCAAACATGACACCCCTTCCCACGGGCAATAAAACCCGGCGCGAGTTCGGGATATTGATCGTCGCCTTTGGCGTACGTGTGCGCCCCGCCAGGGATCAGCGCATGGCTTTTTTGTTGGAGGGTTTTGGATTGATCGAATTTCATAAGATTATCTCCAGGATTAAACAATTTCTACAAGTAAATTCGCCTTAAGTAAGGCATCTGCGGCATTTCTGATGTACTTAAACTCTAAATTGGCTTTTTCTGCAATCTCCAAAAGGGCATGGTTGCCATCCGAATAGTTCAGCACCCAGAGCATCGCCATTTCACTGGTTTTTGAATCTTTGCGTCCGCCAAATGCCCCATACAAGCCCCGCCGTCCGAGTTGGGGTTCGCCTTTTGGACTTTGGTTCATATATTTCCGGTTGCCTTCCAGGACCTCGATAATGGTCAACAACTTGGAAAAGGTATCCGCCAGGTATTGGGGCTGGACAAATTCCAGGTTATCCGCCGAGGTGTGATATTCTGGAAATTCTCCATGAGGCGTGCGGCTTAGATTCCCAACCGGAAGATTGAACCCAGGCGAACAATACTGCCGTTCATCGTACCCATACGGAGAAAAATCCCTGATCTCGAACCCCGCGGGATCGTGCTTAAGCACATGGGTAACAGCCCGATCAATCTCCGCGTCCCCTCTCCGGCTCCGTTTGTAGTGCAGAAACCCAGCATCCCCCACCGTCGCGAGCACCAGCCCGTGCCGGATGTTTTTCGTCTTTTCTTCATTCTGCGCCAGCCAGGTGATCGAACCAATCGTCCCCGGCACGAACAAGAAGCGGTACGAAAGGCGATGGGGTACTGCCGCAAGTTGTTGCGCTAAAAACGTCGCAATCAGCACACCGGACAAATTATCGTTGCACAGCGAGGGATGGCAACTATGGCAGGAGATCAACACTTCATCCGTGGTTTCCCCTGGCAAAAAATATTCGCCATAGGTCAAATGCCCCTCTTCGAGGGTGGTATCGATCACGACTTCGTAGTCCCCCGGTTCGAGGGCGAGGTAATCCCGGTGGCGGAGGCAGAAACCCCAGTTCGGGGCATAGTACGAGGTTCGGTACGGGATCCAGTCCGGGCTTTCTGGGAGGGAAAACAGATGGGGTTTGAGGTCTTCCAGGGGCATGATCCCGCGGAAGGGGATACTGTAGTTGAGGATATGCAGGCTGTGTGCGTGAAAATCAATCACTTTTTCCCCACGTGAGTTTTTCACATAGGCGTCACGAATATTCCACTCTTTGGGTACGGCCCAATCGAGGACAGGGGTGTCGGTGGGAACCTCGTGCAGTTCGAGGGGGATGGGCAAACGCCGGAGCGTTTCACGTATGCCTTCGCCGGTAATGCTTCGGCAGATGGGGTAGAGGTCTGCCATGAGAGCATGCATCGCCTCCCCGGCCTGGGTCAGGCGGTGGGGTACAACCGGGTCAAAGGTGTCCAAAAATACGGTCATATTGTTCATCCAGCGCAGTGCGGTATTGCGATACACGTGCGGCAATTTGTTCGCTGACGGGATTACGATTTGCAACAAGTTCAGTGAAGCGCGCTTTTAATGTGTCCAAATCGAAGTCATGAATTTGCAGGCAGTAGTGGCCCTGGCCGGTATCTTTCATGAGTTCATCAATTTTTGAGTGATACGAGAGGGCGACGAGAGGCCGCGCCAATAACAGCGTCAGGAGGACGCCATGAAAACGGGAGGCCAGGACAAAATCAGCCGAGGCGAGGTGGGGCATGAGGTCATCCACCGTTTGGACGGGGGGGTGTGACACCTGAGCAGAGGTGAGATCAACGCCTGCGCGAGCCAGAAGCTCTTTGAGATCGTTGATCACATCTAAATCATGAACGGCTTCGCCAGGGACGAAGACAATTTTGTACCCCTTTTCCAGAAGCCATTGAACAAAAGCCGCCAATTTATTCAGATAATTGCCATAAACAATTTGATCCTTTTCAGGCCAAATACGAGGGTCAAAATAGGCCATGGGACCAACGACAACCATCGGACGCGTCCCCTGCCCGGGTTGAGGAAGGGCGGCCTGCCCTTGCAGGCTAAAAGCCAAGTCGGGGTAAACGGGATCATCTCGTTGAAAACCTGCGACGGTGGCCATGTAGCGTTTGGATTTTTCATCCCGGTAAGATCGGTATGACGCAAGGCTGAGGGCATAACGGTCAAAGCGGCGGCTGAGGGGGGCGTCCAATGGCCCAGCCCCCACGCTGACAACCAGATAGGGCACGTGTCGCAAACGAGCAAGGACGCTCCATACCATGAGGTAATAAGGGTGCAGATATGGGCCACCCCAGTAGTCATCTAACTGGCCCCCGCCGGAAATGATTAACAGGTCAATTTTCCCAAGAAAAAGAAGCGCACGCACAGAGCCAAGGAATTCATTGATGAGTAAAAAAAGAGGACGAACGATTTTTTGTACAAGCCCTGGCGTCTTAAATCTTAGATAGTGAAGGGAACGGTAAAAAGTGGAGGTTTCGGGCGGGTGGTTGAGACCCCAGCCATTTGCGTGGCGTCCAATAGGGTAACTGCGGATGTGGTGACGTTCTTCCGTATCTTCGGGGTTGAGAGAGATACCAAACACTTCGCAATTGGGGAAACGTTTGTGAATGTTTTGAATCATCGCCTGTTGGATGGCGGCATCTCCCAGATTGCCGAATCCAAAAGGCCCCAAGAGGGCAATACGTTTAGGGGTGGGTTGGGTCATAAATTTTCTTCAATGGTTACCGCTCAGGCTTAGAGAGGAAACTTCCCGAAAAAGGGGAGAAAGGGGGATAAACATCCTCCTTTCTCCCCTTTTTCGGGGCTAACATCTCTATCCTGGCTGAGTAGTTACCTTCAATATAACAAATTCTGCTGGGTTAAAATCGGTGAGGAGGCGATCTTTGGGAGACATTTCGGCAACGGCGAGGGGCCACTCGATACCGAATGCAGGGTCGTTCCAGCGAACACCGCGCGCCATTTCCGGTGCGTAAAATTCGGACATCTGATAGAAAATTTCGGTGTCATCTTCTAAGGTTTGGAAACCATGGGCGAACCCTTTGGGCACAAAGAGGGCGCGGCGGTTTTCGGCAGTGAGTTCAACACCGAGCCACTTTAAGTAGGTCGGGGAATCAGAACGAAGATCAAGGATGACATCGTAGATAGCCCCGCGAGTGGCCCGAACCAGTTTACTTTCTGCAAACGGCGGAAGCTGGAGATGCATCCCGCGGAGCGTGCCTTTCATTCTGTTAAATGAAATATTGCATTGGACGACGTTTGGATCAATGCCGATCTCCTGTGCTTCGCGTTGGCACCAACTGCGCGCAAAAAAACCGCGCTCGTCTTCAAGTTTTTTAAGGTCAACGAGGTACGCGCCGAGAAGTTCGGTCGGGGTAAAGATCATAGGGTTTGGCGGAGGCGTGACGGCTTCAGTCGTTTTTTAGACTGGCTGAAGTCGCCACGCAAGGGGAGCATTAATAAACCTGCACTTCGGGAATAGGCACGACAAACTTCCCACCCCATTCGCGGATGTAGGTGAGTTGGTTCATGATTTCGTTTTTCAGATTCCAGGGAAGGATGAAGACGTAATCGGGTTTGGTTTCTTCGATCTTTTCGGGGGGAAAGATCGGGATGTGCGTCCCTGGCAGGTAACGGCCATGTTTGTACGGGTTACGGTCGCAGGTGTAGTCGAGGAAATCTGTGCGGATACCGCAATAATTGAGGAGGGTGTTGCCTTTGCCAGGGGCACCGTACCCCGCGATGGTTTTGCCCGCGCGGCGCGCTTCTATCAGGAATTCGAGGATTTTGCGCTTGGTTTCTTTGACTTTTTCGTCGAACTGGCGGTAATAAGCCATTTCGGTGAAGCCGAGGGCGATTTCCCGGTCGTGGA
>WBZL01003756.1_pt1 | contig 13659 bp, 13 predicted proteins | sample 5204291 | NCBI WGS metagenome assembly WBZL01 (sample SAMN12344345, study PRJNA552823) | activated sludge metagenome | biome: Activated sludge suspended growth; feature: Nitrification reactor; material: Wastewater; isolation source: activated sludge from nitrification reactor of wastewater...
AATTGCCCGAGTACAAATACCAGGAACAGCAGTTGCATCGCATTGCCGATCAACTCATGCCGGTCGCTTATGGGCTGGGAGGGTTTGATGCCGATAAGGAGAACAGCCAAAATCAGAAAAGTGGTGATCAATGTGACCAGAATGTGGGCCCAGGTAAAAGCATGGGAATAAAGAAATCGCCTGGTCAGGGAATAAAGCGCCCAGAAAGACACCAGCAGCGAAGGAATGATCCAGACCATAAGGGTCAGCGGCACGCCGAACATGGTTTTGTGCTGAAAATCGAAGCCGGCGATCGGCGTAAAAACAATGGCCGCCAAAATGGCAATTGCCGTCAGCAGCAACAGCCCGGCAGGACTTTCCCTGATTTTGAATACAGATCTCATATTTTGTTGATTTAGATTGAAAATGAGATTGGGTTTGGCAACGGATAAAAGATGGCGAAAGAGCTGTTTTCGGGCGGTTTTGAGTCCGTATTTTTCGCGATCAGCATGATACTTTTCCAAAACGTCGCCCTCAATTTCCTCTATGAAATCTGGGTGACATATAAACCGGAGCGCCTTCAAGGCCCATTTCGGCGGTTGCAGTTGGTCAGATGGTTTCATGGCTTCAGGCTATTTGCGGGATGGCGTTCCAAAGCATGTTGCGCTGCTCTTTCCTTTGCGTCAGCATGGTCTGGCCTTCTGTTGTGATCGTGTAGAAGCGCTTGCGTTTCCCTCCGCGTTCCTGGGTGGCTTCGCCGAAACCGGAAGTTACCCAGCCTTTGTTCTCCATCCGTTTGAGCACGGTTTGCACAGCGCCGATTGTGGACGACCTGCCCGTTCGTTTTTCCAATTCGTCGATGATGCCGATCCCGTAGGCCCTGCCGCTCATGATTGCGACGATGAGCAATACCAGTTCTTCAAATTCGCCCATTTTTTAGAATCTATATTTACTACAAATGTAGTATTTATTCTTATATTTACCACCTTTGTAGTAAATATTTATTTTATTGCCTTGTCCGGTTTTGGCGCCCGGGGTGTTTGGATTCCAGGCGGATCCCTGAGCCTCAGACGATTGACCGCTAAAAAGCATTATTTTTGCGCCGTACCACAATACTGTATATTTCTCAATCGGAAAAAAAAAGATAAGATGAAAAATCACCTGTTGTTTTTAGGTTTTTCTGCCCTGCTGGTCGCCTCCTGCAGCCGGCCCGCTCCTGCACCCGAAGCAACCCCGGACCTCTACACCCAATTGACGGAAGAATCCGCCTACGATTCCGTTTTTGCGGCCAAACTCGGATCGGATGATTACGGGATGAAAGCCTATGTCATGGCCTTCCTTAAAAAAGGTCCGAACCGCGACCTGGATTCTCTGGCTGCCGCCGAGTTGCAAACAGCTCACCTGAAGAATATCTTTGCCATGGCCGCCTCCGGTAAGCTGGCCGTCGCCGGACCGTTCATGGACGACGGCGATATCAGGGGGATCTATATCTTCAATGTGCCGACGGTAGAGGAGGCCCGGGCGCTGACAGCCACCGACCCGGCCATCCAGGCGGGCAGCCTGGTCATGGAATTGCACCCGTGGTACGGGCCGGCCACCCTTCCGCTATTGGCGCCTTTGAGTAAAAGGGTGGAAAAGCAATCCATCGTGGAATAATTCAAGCGTCTGTCGGTTCGTTTAATAGAGACGTACTCGCACCGGGGGCCTGACTTTTGAATTTTACATTTAGAATTTTACATTTTACATTGACGATCAGGATTTAATGTAAAATGCAAAATGTAAAAGTTATAATTCAAAAGTGCTGCCGTCTTTGATTTTACACCATTGAGTAGGAAGAGAAAGATGGACAACCGACTTTTCACGAATAACAAACACGCTTATGAAAAACACACGGATCATCCCATTGACTTTGTTTGCTTTCTTGTTGACGCTGGCCGTCCACGCCCAGCGACATGCCGGTTCTGTCGGTATCGGCGCCCAGTTCGGGCAGCCGACAGGACTTACCTTTAAAGTGTACAATCCCGCCAAACTCAGCCTGGAGATCCTGGCGGCCTGGGATCTCGGCGATTTCCTGTTTGTCAACATTCACGGTCTGATCGAAAAGCCCATCGGCTCCGACCCGAAATTCAACTACTTCTATGGACCGGGGATCTACGGCGGATTCAAGGATCGCTATCCCGACAACAAGAAATTTGACGATGGGGAATTCACGGCGGGCATTAGCGGCACCTTGGGCCTGAATGCCCTGTTGGGACAACTGGAAATTTACCTCCAGATCACGCCCCGGCTGCAACTCATCGACCGAACGGACGGCCAGTTCGGCGGCGGGTTCGGGATACGGTTCTATTTCCCCTGATCTCACCCACGCCGCCTAACCAACCGTCCCCCGTCCCCCGTCTCTAAAGCGGCCGAATCCAGATATTCCGGTAGCTGACCGGGTTGCCGTGATCCTGCAATACCAGCGGACCCGCGCCGTGGGGTGCGTTCTTCGGCATGCCGATGTACTCGGTGGTGCCTTTGATCTCGGTGTTGTTCTGCACGAGGATCCCGTTTTGCAGGACGGTGATCCTGCCCGGAGCCACCTTGATGCCGTCGGCGTTGAAGCGCGGGGCGGTATAGATGACGTCGTAGGCCTGCCATTCACCCGGCGGGCGGCAGGCGTTGACCAGCGGGATGCTCTGCTTGTAGATGGAGCCGCACTGACCGTTGGAATAGGTTCGGTTGTTGTAGTTGTCGAGGACCTGCAGTTCGTACAGACCCTGAAGGAAAATGCCGCTGTTCCCGCGTCCCTGGCTTTCACCAACGACTACCGAGGGCGTGCGGAACTCGATGTGCAGCTGGCAATCGGTGAAGGTTTGGCGCGTCTGAATGATGCCGGTTTGTTTGACGACGGTCATGGCGCCGTCCTTTAGGTCCCATTTTACGGCAGAACCGTCGGCATGGGTCCATTCATTGAAATTGGTACCGTCGAAAAGGACGATGGCGTCGGAGGGCGCACTGCTGTTCTGGCCGGGGGTGACTACCCGTGGTTCCGGTTCCCATACTTCGGTTGCTACGGGATCGGTGATCTGGGCGCCGGCAACTGTTGCGAACAACAGGCTCAGGCCCAAGAGGCTGAAAAATTTTTGCATAAAGCGGTTGATGTTTTGTTATGATAATAATCGCTACGTACCGGAAAGCACCGGTACGGTTTCTGCAAGCATGACCGGATCGCCGACACGGATCCGGCCGCCCTTGATCACCCGTGCGGTGATGCCGCCGTGTCCGCGCATGGCGTTGAAACCGCCGGGCCCCAGGTTTTCTTCCATTCTGGAGCAGGGATGGCACTGACCGGTCATCTCAAGGATCACTTCTCCGATGGCGAATTGGCGCTCGTCGAACGCCTGGAGGTTGATGCCGGAAACCACGATGTTTCTCCGGATGAGGCCGGGATCCACCTCCGGTAATCCGAGGATATTGGCCACCCCCTGGAGGTGTTCGGCCTGGATCAGGGTCACCTGGCGCTTCCGGCTTTCGCCGCTGTAGTGGTCGCCGACCAGCCCGTCTTCAAGGGAGATTTCCGCTTCATCTACCACCTGGAGGTCGTTGCGCCTGGCGGGGCGCAGGCCGATCCATTCAATTTTCCCGGTTTGCGGAAGCGTATTGTACATGGTTTCAATCGGAGAGGAAGGCATGATTTTGAATTTAGGTATACAGGACAGTTATTAAATCGCCGGGGTACGGCAAAAATACGAATTCAGGAAAAAATAATTTTGTGTTTTGCTTATTTTTACCTTTATCAATGAGCAAAAACACCAATCCGTATGCCTCAAAAATCACTGAAGAAAGTAAAAGCCCTGGTGGTAGGGATCGACCGGTACGCATCGCCCGTTCCTGCACTTTCCGGCTGTGCCGCCGACGCAAAGGCCATGGCCCTTTTCCTGAAAGACTTTCCTGGCATTGAGCTGGACCTGATCCTGCTCACCGACAACGACGCCAACAAGCGCAATATCGTCCGGTATTTCGTTCAGCACCTCGGAAAGGCAGGGCCCGATGACGTCGCATTTTTCTATTTCGCCGGGCACGGTACCCGGGAAACGGCTTCCCGCGTATTTCTGGAAAGCGATCCCGGCGGCCAATTGCAGTCGATCCTCTGCGTCGAAGGGGTCTGGCGGGAAAACGGTCAGATCCGTACCGCTTTTCTGGCCAACAAGGAGCTGCGATACCTCATCAACAGCGTGGCGCGGAAAGGACCGCATATCCTGACCATCTTTGATTGTTGCCACTCCGGGCAGAATACCCGCAGCGCGGATGCCGGGGTGCATATCCGGCAATGTCTGCCCTCCAATGCCCGCCTGGGATCGGATAAAGCCTTCCCCGAGCGGCCCTGGGAGGATTTTATCTTCAGCGGAGAAATTACCCAGGCCGACTTTGCGGGCAGGAATATCGGTGAATTACTGCCCGAAGGCCGCCATGTCCAATTGGCTGCGGCCCGGCAGGATGAATCGGCTTTCGAAAAAGACGGGCGCGGGGTATTTACCCGCAACCTGATCGACCTGCTGGAGCGGTGCCGGGGAAAGGTAACCTATTACGACCTGCAGAGCCGGATCCGGAATTTTATCAAGAACGACTTCCGGCAAACACCCCAGATGTACGTCTCCAGTGAAGAACCCAACGAGGTATTCCGCTGCTTTCTGGACCTGGAAGCCGCCGGCTCCGGCCCCGTTTACGGCAACGTGCAGTACAAGCAACCGGAAGGCTGGACCATGGACATCGGCAGCGCCAACGGCGTGTCGGGCATGGCCGCCGCCGTGCAGGTCGCTACCATGGACGACAGCCGGTCCTGGACGGCAACCCTGGCCAAAGTGAACCCCGGGGAATCCATCCTGGCCTTCCAGGAAGAACCGCCCCGGGATCTGCTCGGCAAGGGGTTCGTGGAAGGTTTCCTGTCGGCGCCGGTCAAGGTGTTCGTGCGGGGAGCAGCCGGCGGTCAGAAAAATCTGGACCTGGTGAAGAAGGTCATCCGGGAAAAAGGCGGCAAAAATCTTTTTCTCGCCGACCATGAATACGAAGCCGATTATACGGTAAATATTGCGGAAAGCGGCCTGACCGTTACCCGACCTGAGGATTGGGCGCGGCCGTTGGTCCCGTTGGTGAAAGAGATCAGTGCGGCCGGGGCGTCAACCGTTTGCAGTTTCCTCAACCATATTTCACGCTGGGAATACGTCCGGAACCTGCACAACGCCAAAACCAGGTACAAATACCACCCCGTCAGGATCGACTTTTTCAGGGTGGACGCCGCCGGCAAAGAAGAACTCCTGGAGCCCGAAGGGGAGGTCATCCGCATGAAAAGCGAACCCGGCCTGAAGATAAAGATCCGGCTGACCAACCAGACGGACGAAAAACTGTTCGTTTCCCTGCTTTACCTGTCCGTCAATTTCCAGGTCTTCACCAAACTGATCCCGCAGATCAGTACCTTGCTCCAACCCGGTGAGGTGTTGTATGCCTGGGAAAACCGGCCGATCCCTCAGAAACTGGAACCGCAGATCGATGCCTTCAACTGGGCGTACAGCCCCAGCTGGGTGAAGCTGATCGTGAGCAATTTCCACCTGGATGTGTCCAACCTGGAAATGATGCCCCTGCCGTCGCCGCTGGAAACGGTCAAACGCGGGTTCGACCTGGAGGAGGAAAAACCGGAGGATGCCTCGGATTGGACGACCCGGACAATTGAAATTGAGCTTGGGAATCCGAATTACAGGGAAGGGTAGGAGGAGTCGGCAGGTTTTCAGTCGCCAGTTGGCAGTCCTTTTACTTTCCGGGACTGCCAACTGGTGACTGCAAGACTGAAAAACTACGCCTTCGACTGCCGGATGGCCGCCAGGTAGCTGTTGAGTTCCTGTTTGACTTTGGGGAACAACAGGATCAGGCCGATCATGTTGGGGAATACCAGTGCAAGGATCATGGCGTCGGAGAATTTGATCACCGCGTCCAGGGTTGCAGCTGCGCCCAAAACCACAAAAAGAAGGAACAGGACCTTATAGATCAACTCGTTGGTCTTGGTACGACCGAACAGGTAAAGCCAGGATTGCATGCCGTAATACGACCAGGAGATCATGGTCGAGAAGGCAAACAGGAAGATGGCGATGGTCAGCACGTAGGAAGAACCGGGAATGGACGATTCAAAGGCCGTAGAGGTCAGGTCCACACCGTTGAGGCTGCCGGATTCGTAGCTGCCTGTGATAACGATGACCAGCGCGGTCATGGTACAGATCACCACGGTGTCGATGAACGGTTCCAACAAAGCGACGATGCCTTCGCTGGCCGGGAATTTGGTCTCAACAGCGGAGTGAGCGATGGCCGCAGAACCGGCGCCTGCTTCATTGGAGAAGGCTGCCCGGCGGAAACCCGTGATCAGCACGCCCACAAAACCGCCGGCAACAGCGGATGGGTTGAACGCCTCGGAAAAGATATGGGCGAATGCAGAGCCGATATGTGAGATGTTCATCAATATGATGGCCAGAGCCGCCGCCACGTAAAGGATGGCCATGAACGGTACGATCTTTTCAGTAACGTTGGCAATCCGCTTGATGCCCCCGATGATGACCAGGCCGACAAAAGCGGCGATCACGACACCCAGGATGGTACCGGCAGCGCCGGATTGGATGCCGAACTGGGTGACAACCTGCTGGGTGGCCTGGTTGGCCTGGAACATGTTGCCGCCGCCGAATGAAGCGCCGATGCACAGGATGGCGAACAAACCGGCCATAACCTTGCCGAATCCGCCCATGCCGATCTCGCGCAAACCTTTCGACAGGTAATACATCGGGCCGCCGTAAACGGTGCCGTCAGGACCGATGTCCCTATATTTTACACCGAGGGTACATTCTACGAATTTGGAGGACATGCCCAGCAAACCGGCCAGGATCATCCAGAATGTAGCGCCGGGGCCGCCCATGACGATGGCTACGGCCACCCCGCCGATATTGCCCAGACCGACCGTGCCGGATACGGCGGTTGCCAGGGCCTGGAAGTGGTTGACCTCACCGATATGACCTTCGTCCTTGATGGTGTCAACCAGGTCGCCGTCGACTACGTTGACATGGACGTCCTTGGATTTCAGCGGTTTTTTGACCACGCCTTCGATGTCGTCGTATTTGCCGCGAACCACCTGGATGGCCAGGCCGAAACGGCGGATGTTGACAAAGGAGAAGGCCAGGGTGAACAGAGTCGCGCCGCCGATCAGCAATATGAGTACGAGCGGCAGAGAAATGCCGTTTCCGATATTAAAGCCCCAAAGCACGAAGGCTTCCCACGCATCCGCAATCGGCATGAACGCTTCGTTGATCTTGTCGTCCAGCCCCATCGGCGCGGTTTCCTGCGCCGCTTCCTGCGCCCAGGTGATGAAGGGTAAGGCAGTAAGGAATAAAGAAGCCAGTAGAGATTTCTTCATAGTCAATAGAGGTTTTCAATTGTTTGGTGATGTAAAACGGGGTGTAAGGTATTTTTTTCTTGTCATTTAGGCAAATAACCAGCCTTGAAAATGCTAAATTTGGCCGCTTCGTGAACCCCGCCTCCGGGCCGAAGATCAAAACAAATCATTTTGGACCAGCAAAAGCCGGATATCGTATGGAACGACCTGTTGAACAAAGATCCCGATGAAGCGATCGGGCAGCTTTTCAGGGCATTTTATCCCATGGTATGCCAATCGGCGCTCCGCATCGTAGCCGACGAAAACCTGGCAGAAGACCTGGCTCAGGAGGTTTTTTTTGAATTGTGGAAACGAAAGGACACTCTCTCCATCAATACGTCCATCCCTGCTTATCTCAAACGCGCCGTTGTGAACCGGTCGCTCAATTATCTGAGGGACAACCGGTTGATTTCCGTTGAGGAAGAGCAGATGCTTAACGCGCCCGGATTGCAGACCTCAGCCGGCAATACCGATATGGAAGCCTCCGAGCTGGAAGAACTGATCCTCCGGACCATCGACGGATTGCCCGATCGCTGCCGGCTGGTGTTTACGCTGAGCCGCTACGAAGAACTGTCCTATCAGGAAATCGCCGGCAAGCTGGACATATCTGTTAAAACGGTCGAAAACCAGATGACCAAAGCCCTGAAGGTGCTGCGGGCGGCATTGGGCCCCCACCTGGAGGTTATTGTATTCCTGGTGGTAATCCGGCTTTTATTTTCCTGATTTGTCGGATTAAAGTCAAATTGGAAAAGACTGTTCAAAATGGATGGGGGAGGGTAGGGGGAAACCTGTTTTTTAGTGTCAAAAAAGCGAATTAACCAGTAAATGGAACTAGAGAAAGGCATTGAACTTTGGCATAAACAGCGCAACGGGCAACTGACCCCGGAGGAGCGGCTGCTGTTTGATCAATGGGTTTCCAGCCAGGAAGGCGCCCGCATCTCCGGGCAACTTGGCAGGCTCTACTCCGTTTCCGGCAATTTCCGCTCCGATTTCCAACCCGATACGGAAAAAGCCCTCGATAAACTCAATGCCCGGATGGCTGCTTCGAAAAAAGAAGCGACCGTCAAACCGATGCGACCTGCGCGGCGGGCCTGGATGGCTGTTGCAGCCGCCGTTGTCGTGCTCGTCGGTCTCGGGTTGACCTTTTTGCTGTGGCGCCCGGCCGCCGGCCCCGAATGGGTGGTTGTGACCACAGGGCCCGGCGATACGCTCAGCGTACTGCTGCCCGACCAATCCCGCGTGGTGCTCAATGAGCATTCAAGGCTTTCCTATCCCGCCGATCTCGGACAGGGAGAGCTGAGGCGGGTAGAACTGGAGGGAGAAGGTTTCTTTGAGGTGCACAGGAATGTTGAAAAGCCTTTCGAGATCCACTCCGCGCTGGCCCGGGTGATCGTGTTGGGGACCAGATTCAATTTCAGGACCTACAGCGCCGAAAACCGGGCCGAGGTTGAGGTGGAAGAAGGGAAAGTAGCCCTCTTGCCGGCCGCCGGCAATGAGCGGATCGAGCTGAAAGCCGGAGAACGCGGCATTTTTGACCCGGCGGCTTCCAGGTTGTCGGTTGAAAAACCGAAGGCCCTCAACGGGACTTACTGGCGAAACAAGGTATTGCGGCTGAGAAATCACACCCTCCGCGAAACGGTAGCATTGTTCCAACGCCATTTCGGCGTCCGTATTGATATTGGTTCGGTGGATTACCCGGACTGCACGCTCTCTCTGAACATCATTCAATCAGCACCGGAAGTAGCTGTCGGCGCAATTGCCAGCGTATTCAGCGCAAAGGTGCTCAGGCAAGATGCAGCCTCCTTCGTTCTCGAAGGAGGTCATTGCGCCCAGTAATTCAATCAGGATAACAAGACGATCAGCGCGATCAGCAACAGGACGATGATGGCCACCAGGATGAAGAACTGGTTGTTGTTCTGGTGTTTTCGGAACAGTAACTGCGTGGCCTCGTACCAGTCGTATTTCCGGCCGTAGGCTTCCTTGACCAGAAAGAAATATTTGCTCTCCTTTTCTTTGGCCAGCCTGTTGGGATTGGCCAGTACCTTCATGACAAAGAACTCGTCGTCCATGTAAGCGAGCTCGTACACGCGGGCCTCGTAGGTATCATCTTCTTCATTGACCTTTTTGCCCACCATCAGTTTGTTGCCGGTATAACGCCACTGGCCCAGGAAAAACTGGCCGTCTGTGAAACGCAGGTATTCGCCGTCCGGGTTGAAGACATGGAAAGTCAGTTCGTGGAAGCCGGGATCGTCGCGGAGTTCAACCCAGTGTTTCTTGAGGTAGAAATGCTCCTCCCGCAGGTCTTCACTATGGGCTTTAACGGCGCCGGTAACCTTGTCCATGACCTGGTCGAGGGTTTGTCCGTCCGGAGCTTCAGGGTTGAAAGTTTCCGCAATGCGGTCGAGAAATTTCCCTTCCACGTTCGATCAATTTGGTTTGAGGATCAAATTTAACCTAAAACGTGAAATTATCGCAGGGAATTGCCGCCGATTATCCGGCTGCGGCCCGTTCTTTGCGCTTGCGGAAGTACTTTTTGTTGACGACCAGCAGGCCGAACGACTCGCAATCTTCCTTCGTCTGTTTGGCGTGGTGCGCGCCGTGCGCCCGCAGGATCCCCCGGGAGTACTTGCTGTCCAGTTGCCTGAACCACTTGAAGCGCCGGTGGATATACACGTCGTGGATGAGGAAATAGATCAGTCCGTAAATGGAAATGCCGATGCCGACGAAAAGCAGCCAGAGGTAGGGCGTGGTCGCTCCGGCAATATAACAGGCCATGCTCGGGATGGCAAACACGAGAAAGAACAGATCGTTCTTTTCGAAAAATCCGTCCTTTTCATGGTGCGGCTTATGGTGGTCTTCATGCCAGGACCATAAAAAACCGTGCATGACGTATTTATGGGCAAACCAGGCCACGAATTCCATCCCGGCTACTGCGGCCAGGGTAACGAAAGTATAGAAAAGGATATTCATGGTTACTTATGGTTGTTTATTTTGGTTTATGGTTGTTTATTTTGGTTTATGGTTGTTTGTTTGGGTTGCCCTTAGCCGGTCAAAAGCACAACAACAATATCGTAAAATGGTTTTGCAAACCCGACAGATACTGTACACCGGCCATAATCGGATCAATCGAAAAATCGAGGAATCGGATCAATCGAATCAATCGAATCAATCGAATCAATCGAAAAATCGAAGAATCGAAGAATCGAGGAATCGGATCAATCGAATCAATCGAATCAATCGAATCAATCGGATCAATCGGATCAATCGAAGAATCGAAAAATCAAACAATCGCATCCGCCGCCATTTCCGGGTAAAGGCTCAGCAGGCCGTCTTCGGAGGCGGCGCAGATACCCCGTTCGGTGATCAGCCCTGTGACCAGTTTGGCGGGCGTGATATCGAACCCGTAATTCAGGGCGGGGCTGTCCGCGGGCATGATCTCCACTCTTCTGATGGCGGTTCCGTCGAGGCCGACCACAAACCGGACTTCATCTTCACTTCGTTCTTCGATGGAGATTTCGGCCAGTCCGTCGCGGATCTCCCAGTCGATGGAGGTGGAAGGCGCGGCGACGTAAAACGGCACCTCATTGTCGAAGGCAGCCAGGGCTTTCAGGTAGGTGCCGATCTTGTTGGCCACATCCCCTTCGCGCGTGGTGCGGTCCGTACCGACGATCGCCAGGTCCACCAATCCCTTTTGCATCAGCAGGCCGCCGGCATTGTCGGTGATCACCGTGTGCGGTACGCCGTGCTGGCCCAATTCAAAGGCGGTCAGGCCGGCGCCCTGGTTGCGGGGGCGGGTTTCATCCACCCAGACGTGGACCGGGATGCCGGCGTCGTGAGCCAGGTAGATCGGTGCGGTTGCGGTGCCGTAATCGATGCAGGCCAGCCAGCCCGCGTTGCAATGGGTGAGGATATTGACCGGCTCGCCGCCTTTTTTCCGGTTGATCTCCCGGATGAGCGGCAGGCCGGTTTCTCCGATGGCGCGGCATTGGGCGGCGCTTTCTTCAACGAGTGCATCCGCGATGCGGACAGCGGCGATCCATTTTTCGTAGTCCGGCAGCGATTTCACACCCTCCAGCACCCGGTCGACCGCCTTGAACAGGTCGACCGCCGTAGGCCGCGTAGCCCGCAGCCGTTCGACGTACCAGGCCAGTTTGCCGTCAAAATCCCGGTCATCCTGGGCCTCCCGGATGGCCGCGCATACCCCGTAGGCAGCCGTCGCGCCGATCAGCGGGGCCCCGCGCACCACCATATCGCGGATGGCCCATTCAAAATCCTGAACCGTTTCCAGGTCTACCGCAGCCACCTCAAACGGCAACCTGCGCTGATCGAGCACCTGCCAGATGCCGGGTTCCTCTGATTTCCTCCAGATGCTGCGGTAATGGCGGTTGTGGATTTTCATGATAAGCCGGATTTTGGGGTAAAATTATAAATAATTGGTTAGGTGGCGGGGTAAAATGCAAGCGCAGCGGCGAGGTTGTCTGCTATCAGCTTTTTTAGCGCTACCGGTTGCAGGACTTGAACGTCCTTCCCGAAACCAAGGATAAGGGTAAGTAATTCGGGGTTGATGATCAGCCTGACCTCCACCTCAATTCGGCCGTCCGGATACTGGGTGACCAATTTTTGGGACCCATGCAAAGGCTTGGTCAGGATATACTGTGCCCTGTAGGCAGAGAAGAGCAGTCTGATCCTTGAAGGTCGTTGGTTTTCCGGTAAACTGACACCGATTATATCAGCAAATCGCTCTTCAGGGGTAAAGAAATCATTTTCCCGCCAGGGTAAATTATTGGCATAGGCTTTTTTTATGCGGTCAAGGGCCAGGGTCCAGGTGGAATCGTGTTCCTTGACCCAACCGATGGCAAACCATCTGTTATTGAATTCCCGGAGGATGTAAGGGCAAAAGGTCAGCCGGGATGATTTTTGGGCGTCAAAAGGCTGGTATTCCAGGGTCATTGTAACATGATTCCGGGCGGACCTGTACAGAACGCCCAACCAGTGGAGGCCGGCAACCTGATCATTTCTGTCCAGCCATATAATTGAATGGTTATCACTTTCCGGGTTGCCGCTGAGTTTGAAAATGACCTCTTCCAGCGATTCGGCAACAGGAATGGCCTGGGTTTGCTGCAGGATCCCGACGGCTTCTTCCAATGTTGCAAAATCCCGTTTGGGAAGTTGGGCTTTCTGGATGCTGAAATTGGGGTCTTCATAAAAGATCATGCCCCGGCTCCTTTTAATGGGCGCCCCGTAGCCTTCGGGATATTCCATCCGCATCACCTGGATATCGTTCAGAAGCATTCTGATGCTGATGCCGTCATACCCGAATTCTCTGTGTAAGCCTTCGTTGATTTCCCGGTGAAAGGCTTCAAAATTCCATTCTCTTCCCTTGCGCAACAGGTGATCGATGAGCCGGTAGCGATACCCCGCCATTTTATTTTTCCCAGGCATTTTTTAAAAAAATTAAATACAAAAATAAAAATGAAATCAGACTGCATTTTCAGCAGGCATATTTGCAAAAAAAAATGATATGAAACATTTGGAATACGCGCCCGTATATCCCCGTATAACCGTTGCTTTTAAACCGACTTTTTCAAATCCCAAAATAAGGAACTATGCCTAAAGTGAGATACCTCTCCATCCGTTTTTCCCAATCCTTATTTCCTTACGAAGTATCGCAATTCAGAGCCGCTGTCATTGAAAAGACCCGAAGGGAGTCGGACCTTTTCCACAACCACACGGAAGAAGGCACGATGTATCGTTACCCGCTGATCCAGTACAAAGTTGTCCACCGCAAGGCGGGAATGATCTGTCTGAATGAAGGGGCCGACGCCATCCATCGCATCTTTCAGGAACAGGATCTATCGGTTCGGGTAGGACCCAAAGCATTCCAGCTGGAAGTCGAGGATCTTGATCTCGGCTACCGGCAGGTACAGACCTGGCAGAGTTCTTTCCTGTACAGCCTGCTCCACTGGCTGCCCCTTAATCAGGAACAACACCGGCGCTGGCAATCGCTGGAAGGTGATGATCGCGCACAAGGCGAATTGCTTGAAAAGATCCTGGTCGGTCACATCCTGGCCTTTGCTTCCGGCGTTGAGTGGCAGGCCGAACACCGGATCGAAGCCCGGATTGAGCGAATCCGCGAAATGAAATTGCTGCCCTACAAAGGCGGCAAAAAACTGGCCGTGAGCCTCAATTTTCGCACCAATGTCAGCTTGCCCGACTATATCGGCCTGGGTATG